>VTLG01003483.1_pt1 | contig 47886 bp, 65 predicted proteins | sample 4694571 | NCBI WGS metagenome assembly VTLG01 (sample SAMN12604809, study PRJNA352737) | marine metagenome | biome: ENVO:00000447; feature: ENVO:00000209|ENVO:00000569|ENVO:01000036; material: ENVO:00002151; isolation source: viral sequences binned using virsorter ... | reverse complement strand
AATAGAAAAGTTTCTAAACTATGTAAAGGTAAACCATTAAACATTTACATTGGTTATGATTCTAGACATAGTAATCTTGCAGAATTATGTAAAAAATGTCTCGCACACGGTATAAATTTTGGTTTTGGTGGTGGTGATATCAATGCTTCTATGTCAAAATGGCGACCAGAGATTAAGTTTCTTGACATATCAAAGATACCAGAATATACTAGAGACTATGCAAATCAATCTACTGAATTTACATACAGTAGATTTCTAATACCTTACCTAGAAAACTATGAAGGATTTAGTATCTTTTTAGACGATGATATACTTTTTGAAAAAAGTATCTTACCTATGTTCTACTTTTTAAATCCTGATGATGCAGTTGCATGTATACAATATGATTTTGATAAGTATGCAGAAACAAAATTCAATGGTGAAAAGAATGTTTCTTATCCGAAGAAACTTTGGTCCTCGCTTATGATATTTAATAATGGTCATGAAGACTGTAAAAAACTTACACCAGATGTAGTGAATACACAAACAGGTAAATATTTACATCAATTTGAATGGACAGATGCAATATCAGAAATACCAGAATGGTTTGTTTACACAGAAGGACATGCATACACAGATAAAGTATGGCGACCTTTGGCTATACATTATACACGAGGCGGACCTTGGATTGATGATATGGATACATCTGAAATACAACACCTAAATATTTACGAAAGACTATTGAATAAACACAACAATTAAGTTATAATGGAGTTATTATGAATATGTTTATATACGATGAAAACGGTAATCTAACTATTAGAAAACCGAACGGACTAGAATACTCGTTCAATAACACTGATAAACCTGATTTAGGTTTTGAGTATGATGTAGTAGTCTATGACGATATTGAAGTCAAAATTTTAAAGTGGGAAGAAAACAAGTGTTTTGACGATCAAACAAAAATAAATCTTAATGAATCAGAAATAGATGCAATAGAAACATATATCGATAATTCTGCACCACCAGATAATGTAAATCTAAACAATCAGTATTCACAAAATTTAAACAACATGTGTAAAGACTATGTGTTTCAACAATGTGAATCTTATGGTTTTACAGATATGTTAGATGTATTAGCATCTAGTAGAGAGGGTTCAAATCATCCATTAAGATCAGATGCAAGAAGAGTGTTAGAGTATTATGATGCAGTTTGGAATGTTTATGTGAATGTTGCTAATGAAGTTAATTCTACTAGAGAAGATGTTTTAAAAGACTTTGAACATTACAGTAGTCAGATACCAACACCTCAACAAGCATTCATTGATTAATGAAATCTTTAGAGATAGTAAAGGTTGACAAACCTTTTCATATTGATAAATTACCCTTAGATAAAGTATATGTCTTAGATGATTATCTAGAACAATCTTTACATCACTTTCTAGATCAAAGATTATCTAATCAACCTACTTGGTCGAAAACAAATTCAGTGAGAGGTGTAAGTGCAACAGGATTGCCTCATCATCAGTTTTGGGGAACAAGTTTTTTTAGAAGTGATAAGAGTGGTAATATGATACCAGATACACCTATTCATTTTACATATCTCGCTAAATGGTTGAATAGAAAGATTATGACTGATTTCGGTTTTAAATGGACTAGATTTCAATACATGGGAACAAATTCTCAAACACATGGTCAACATGGCACAACACATTGTGATTGCGATGAGAACGATGATTACAATCTATCTTTTTTATATTACTATAATACATTCTGGAATCCTAGTTGGGGTGGCACATTAAGATTTTATGATGAACCACAACAAGGTCTTGATGGCAGAGATGAACATATAAAAAATCATCAGATAGGCGAAGTAGAATTTTTGCCTAATAGATTGTTGATGTTTGACGGAAGAATACCACATGGTGCAGATGCACCAAATGAAAGAGCCAGATATGCAGATAGAAAATCAATAGTATTAAGAGGTGACGAGGTTGAACTCGTAGACAAAGAAGAATTTTATAATGCCAACGATAGACTTTACAACTTTTAACGAAGATAGTTTAAGAGATTTTAAACCAGTTCTTGCAAAGAACTTGTTGCCTGATTGGTGGAAAAAAATGAAAGTCAATCAAGCTATCAGAGGAAAGTTTGTTCAGACAATTCGTGCTTGTCCAGCGATGCACGATTGGACAAAATCAGGTTGGTATATTGTCAGTAATAGAGACATGAGAGTTTTAGTCGGTGCCGACCACGAATCTGCCAACAGCACTAATTACATAACAGGTGATACAAAAAAAGGAAACTATAATTCACCGTCACATCCATCAGAACAAATGGACAATGCATTTGAATATCTAGGTGGTGATAATCCAGTGAGAGATGCTTTTAAAATGAGAAGTGCATGGAATATCAAAACACCACCAGGATATTCATGTTTCTATCTCGACCCATTTTTACATCAAAATAAATTCTTTTCTACATGGCATGGCATAATAGATACAGATACATTTAATACTAATTATGATAACTCACAAATAATATTTTATCCTAAAGTAGAACACTCGTTTACAATACCAGCAGGCACGCCATTAGTTCAAATAATACCTTTCAAAAGGGAAGAATGGGTCGCAACATATCAGTTGAAAGATGCTAAAACATGGCATGACAATAGAAGTAAATACACTGCACATGATGAGATGCCAACTATGGATGAATTTGGCAGAACTAAATATGATGAGATGAAAGAAGATGGTAAAATGGGTCCTTATCGTCTCGAAGGATATTGGCAAGAGAAAGGTCAGTTTTTTAAAGAAGACGAACCACCACCAGAATGTCCTTTTCATAAAGGTGAAGATAATGATTAGATTAGTATTTCCAGCATATGTTCTTATAAAACAATATCTTACTAAAGATAAAAACTCAGAGATTACACCAGAGTATATGGTCGCATTGAAAAATGAAATCGATGCGATGAGAAGAAGAGACCCAACAGGCAGAAATATATCAAACAGAAATGGTTGGCAATCAGTTGATGGTGTCGATACTAATCCTGTTTTCATTCGTGCGATGAGACAAATAAAAAGAGAATTTAGAGATGAACTTGTTCCCTTTCTTGGTATTGAAAAGAATACGGCACACATAGATTTACACAACTCATGGGCAAATATCAACTATCCAGGCGCTTGGAATGCACCACACTTACATAATGGTTGTTTCTATTCAGGTGTATTCTTTATACATGCTGACGGTGATGAGGGCGATTTTAGAGCTATAGATACAGACCATAAAATAGTTTCAAACTTTCCTGCATCTCAACAAAGAATATGGGAATCTATGCCAATTGCACCTAAAACAGGTGATCTATATCTTTTTCCTAGTGGTCTCATGCATATGGTCGAACCTAATTTGACAGATAAAGATAGATATAGTGTATCTTTTAATTTTGATGTATCTGGCGGAGTTGCTAGAGATAACATAAAAAATCCTGATTTAGACTTTGAGATAGATGAAAACGGCGACATGATTTACTAAATAGTTGTATGGACATTACAGTAAATCCCGAAGTTCTTTGGAACATAATTCTTACAATCTTTGTATTACCGTTAGGTTTTCTTGTTCGTTCTATATTAGGAGAACAAAAAAGACTTGATATACTTATTAATAAAACCAGAGAAGAGATTGCTAAAGATTATGTAACTAGAGAAAGTATGGAAGCGACTTTTGAAAGACTAATGGATTCTATTGACAAGATAGATGAAAAAATAGACAGACTTCAACAAAGAACTTATTTTCAAGAATAAAATTCACATAAATAGTAATATTAGACAGGAATATTACTATGGCATCACCAAATAGCAAAGCAACATTAAAAGAGTATATCAAGAGAGCTCTAGGTGCACCTGTTCTAGAAATCAATGTCGATGACGACCAGTTTGATGATAGAATAGACGAAGCACTACAATACTTTCACCAGTATCATTATGAGGGTTCAGTTAAGATGTATCTCAAACATAAGATTACTGATTCAAAAATTACAACAATGAAGTCTGATGAATCGTTTACAGAGACAGCTGCTGGTAACCATGCATATACAGACGAACAATTTAAACAACAACAAAATTATGTAGTATTACCTGATTTTGTAATGGCAGTTATGAATATCTTTCCTTTTAATGATAAACATAACTTGAATATGTTTGATTTAAGATATCAATTAAGACTTAATGACTTATATGATTTAACTGCAACAAATGTATTGTATTATGAAATGGTGCAACAACACATAAGATTACTAGATAACATTTTAGTTGGTCGACAACCTATCAGATTTAATCAACATCAAAATAGATTATACTTAGATATGGATGTAGACATGATAAACAATAATGAGTTTATAATTATAGAATGTTACAGAAAACTTGACCCGACAGACTTTACAGATATCTACAATGATATGTGGTTGAAGAAATATGCAACTGCAAAAGTCAAATATCAATGGGGTGAAAACTTATCTAAGTTCCAAGGTATCGCATTGCCTGGCGGTGTGACACTAGATGGTCAACAATTGAAACAAGAAGCACAAGAAGAAATAACAAGACTAGAAGAGGAAGCAAGACTTAATCATGACATGTTGCCTATGGACATGATAGGATAATGATATGCCAACAAATGTATTTTTTAATCATGCAGTTCAGACAGAACAACACCTATACGAAGATTTAGTTGTTGAAGCCCTACGCATGTATGGGCATAATGTCTTTTATCTGCCTAGAGAGGTAATCGAAGAAGATTCAATCTTAAATGAAGATGTGCAATCTAAATTCGGTGATTCTTATCAAGTCGAAATGTATATCGAGAATACAGACGGATTTGAAGGCGAGGGCGACCTTATGTCTAAGTTTGGTGTTCAAATCAGAGACCAAGCAACATTCATTATATCTTTAAGAACATGGGAAAGATTTATATCTTTAGATGATAATCTCGCAACATCATTTAGACCTAACGAGGGTGATCTCATATACTTCCCATTATCAGGTTCTATGTTCGAAATTAAATTTGTAGAACATGAAGACCCATTCTATCAAGTCGGTAAATTATTTGTATTTAAGATGACTTGTGAACTATTTGAATATAGTCAAGAAGACTTTGATACAGGTATCGGTGATATCGATCTTATTGAAGACGAACAAGCATATACAACTGTTATGACAATGGCTAGTGGTAACGGTCAAAATTATGTTGTGAATGAAAATATAACTAAGAGTGGAACTGTTGTTGGTGAAGTTGTAGCGTGGAATAATATTACAAGTAAACTTACAATTAAAGATGTCACTACGACACTTGCAACAACTGATGTGTTAGTGGGTGCCACATCAACAGCACAATATACTATAAACTCTATTGACGATAGAATGGTGTTTAGTAATGATGCATCTGCTCAAAACAAAGACTTTGAAGACCAAGATTCTAATTATCTTGATCTGAGTGAAGTAAATCCATTTGGAGAACCATAATGATAGAGAAAATAATTGCAGAGCATTTAGGTCTTGATTTGTCAGAAGTGACAGATGATAAACATATTATAGATGACTTAGGTGCAGATTCTTTGCATACTGTAGAATTAATAATGGAATTTGAAAATCAATTTGATATACAAATACCAGATGAAGATGCAGAGAGTCTAGATACAGTTGGCAAAATAAAAGAGTATATCGAAGAGAACGCATAATGTTTGGTACCTATTTTTATAACGAAACAATTAAAAGATGTGTGTCAGTTTTTGGTACATTGTTTAATAATGTAGATGTAAAGAAAATAAAATCTGATGGCACTGTATTGTCTCAATTTAGAGTTCCTATATCTTATGGTCCTAAACAAAAGTTTTTAGATAGACTTGCAGAAGAACCAAATCTATCAGACAGAAATAGAAGTGCAATTACACTGCCTCGTATGGCATTTGAACTTACAGGTTTTGAATATGATGCACAAAGACAACAAAACAAATTAATCAGATCAATCAAGAATCAATACGAAGCAGATGGTAAAAGAGGATTTCAATACGCACCTGCACCATACAATTTAAACTTTACACTATCTATTCTTGCAAAGAATATGAATGAAGCATTACAGATAGTAGAACAAATTATACCATACTTTCAACCAGAATATACAGTCACAATGAAAATGGTTGATGGCATACCTGATAACAGAGATGTGCCTGTAGTTTTAAACGGCGTATCTTTCTCAGATGAGTATGAGGGCAGTTTTGAAGATAGAAGAATTATAGAATACACTCTTGATTTTCAAATGAAAACATACTTCTTCGGACCTATCTACACAGGCAGAATGATTAAGAATGTTATCGAAAGAACTTATATACCGTCAGGAAAATTTACAACAGACCCAGGATTTACAACAACACAAATTGATAATGCAGGTCTAATAAAAGAAGTAAAACATTACGAACCTGCATTCGGTGAAGTTGCAAATGCAGTATCTAATTCAACCACAGTTACTTTTGATACTGCAATAAATACTAAGATAGCAGTAGGCAACGAAGTATTCGGAACAAACTTAACAACCAATCCGACTATCTCTAGTATTGCAAGTAATAAAAAGTCTATCGTATTAAGTAGTGCGATTACTATATCTGCAAATACTACATTGAAGTTCGTAGGTTCCGTTGACCCAACAGATACATTTGTTGTTGCAGAGAATGTGATATTTTATGATGATGGTGCTGACGATACATTTAGTGAGAATCAGACCGAAGATGCAAGTTAATTATGGCAAAAGAAATAGACAAACAGTTAGATGAAATTCTAAATATCGAATCAGATATAAAAGAAAAAACACAAGTAGTAAAACTGCCTGAAAGATCAGAGAATATAGAAACTGATTACAGATATGCAAGAGAGAATCTTTACGGTTTAGTAGAGAGAGGTCAAGATGCAATCGAAGGCATACTACAACTATCTAAAGAAACGGAACATCCTCGTGCATACGAAGTTGCAGGTCAATTAATTAAAACTGTAGGAGAAACAGCAGAGAAACTTATTGATTTACAACAAAAATTGAAAAAATTAGAAGATGAAGAACAAAAAGTAGGCACACAACACAACCACTTATATGTGGGTTCAACATCTGAATTACAAAAGTTTCTCAAAAAGAATAAGTAATGGTTCAACCTAAAAACGAAGGATATCTTGGTAATAACCTGATTAAAAGAGCAGGTGTCGAAACTAAGTATACAAAAGATGAAATAGAAGAATATCAAAAGTGTTCTACTGACCCTGTTCATTTTATAGAAAAGTATACTCAGATTATATCTCTTGATGAGGGTTTAGTTCCTTTTAATCTTCGTGGTTATCAAGAAAGTCTTATAGAACATTTTAATGATAATAGATTTAGTGTAGTATTAGCCGCTCGTCAGTCTGGTAAATCTATAACATCTTGTGCATATCTACTATGGTATCTACTATTCACACCAGAAGTCACCGTTGCGATTCTGGCGAACAAAGGTGCGATTGCTAGAGAGATGGTATCTCGTATCGTAACCATGTTGGAAACCGTTCCATTCTTCTTACAACCAGGCGTAAAGATACTAAACAAAGGTAATATAGAGTTTGGTAATGATAGTAAACTTGTGGCGGCCGCTACATCATCAAGTTCGATTCGTGGTATGTCAATCAACATGTTATATCTTGATGAGTTTGCATTCGTAGAAGATGCAGAAACATTTTATACTGCGACATATCCTGTAATCACATCAGGTAAAGATTCTAAAGTAATCATTACATCTACTGCAAATGGTGTAGGTAATATGTTTCATAAGATATATGAAAGTGCCGTTCATGGTAATTCAGAGTATAAAAGTTTTCTAATCAACTGGTTTGATGTGCCAGGTCGTGATGATGAATGGAAGAAGATGACCATTGCAAACACATCTGAGGCACAGTTTGAACAAGAGTATGGTAATAGTTTCTTAGGAACTGGTAATACTCTTATCAATGCAGATACATTATTAGGTTTAAGGGCGATAGACCCAGACTGGCGTAAAGACAATGTTTCTGTATATGAAAGACCTATCGCAGGTCATACCTACATCACCACAGTCGATGTATCACAAGGAAGAGGTATAGACTATTCTACTTTTAGTATCTTCGATGTGACTTCAAAACCTTTTAAACAGGTTTGCACATTTAGAGACAACATGATATCGCCTATGCTCTTTCCAGATTTAATAAATAAGTATTGTAGACCATATAATGAATCATTAGTCATAATAGAAAACAATGCAGAGGGTTCTATGGTCGCAACACAACTACATTATGATATCGAATATCCAAATGTTTTTGTTCAAGGTATGACAAAATCAACAGATATTGGTATCACAATGAGTAGAAAGATAAAAAGAGTTGGTTGTTCAACATTAAAAGAACTTATGGAAGAAAATAGAATGTCTGTAGTAGACAGACCTACTATTACTGAAATGATGACTTTTGTAAATAAGAATAACTCGTTTGAAGCCGATAGAGGTTATCATGACGATATGGTAATGAATTGTGTATTATTTGCATGGTTTGTAACAACAGACTACTTTACAAACTTAACGGACACTGCTGTTAAAGATTTGTTGTATGCAGAACAACAAAAGATGATCGAAGACGATATGTTACCAGCAGGAATATTTGGTCAACAACAGGATGAGGGCTCATTTGTCGATAAAGACGGAGATAGATGGTTCTCTAAATCACTGTTAGACTAAATAATAATATAAATAAAAGTGTAAACAATTTTACATTAACAGGAGAAAAACATGGCATTTCAAGTTTCACCAGGCGTTCAAGTCAAGGAAATAGACTTATCGAATGTGGTTCCAGCAGTTTCCTCTACACGAGGCGCTTTCGCTGGTGTATTTCAATGGGGACCTGTTGATGAAGTAAAAACAGTTTCAGACGGTCAAGGGCTAGTTGATGAGTTTTACCAACCAGCTAATACAGACGCTGGTGCAGAAGACTTCTATTCAGCAGAATCTTTTTTGAGATACGGCTCTAGTTTAAGTGTTGTTAGAATACCTACAACTAACTTATTCAGTGCAAACGCAAGCGGTAACTCTTCAACTTTACTAAAAAACGCAGATGATTATGTCAATACATTCAAATCAGGTGGCCAAGCAGGCACAGTTGGTAAGTTTGTATCAAGATATGCTGGCGCATTAGGAAACTCACTTAAAGTTTCAGTATGTGCATCTTCAAATGCTTACTTTAATGATGCAGTTAATCTAATTAATAGTGGGGGTGGTCACGCAGTTGGGTCTACATCAGTCACAGTTGATGCTGGAAACGCCTACAATGTTAGAGACATCATTAAGTTTGCAAACCACAGCACATTCTATCGTGTAACCGCCATCAGTGGCGCAGCTTTAACTATTGAGGCATTAGACCAGCCAGCAGGCACAGGACTTACAACAGCAGTAGTAGACAACGAAGCAGTAGACAGAAGATGGGAGTTCTTTGATTTATTTGACAAAGCTCCAGGAACTTCTGCAAACGCAGCTTCTAAAGGCGCAGCTAATGACGAAATACACATAGTAGTTGTAGACGAAGATGGACTTATTACAGGAACAAAACATGAGGTTCTAGAAACATTTGGTTTCGTATCTTTAGGTTCAGACGCCAAAGACAGCATAGGTAATAGTAATTACTATAAAGATGTAATCGAAAGAGAATCAAATTATATTTACTGGTCAGGTCACTCAACAGCAATGTTGTCAAGTGCAAATGAGACAAGAACACTAGCACAAGCAGTAAGTTCAGCATTCAGTAGACCTACATTACCAGAGAACAGTTCACTATCAGGCGGACAAAACGGAAGACAACCAACAGCATCACAAAAAATAGCTGCTTGGGAAAAACATTTCAAAGATAACGAATTGTTTAACGCTTCTTTCTTGATAGTAGGTTCAACAAGAACAGACAACGGTTCAGGAACAGACCAAGATTTACTAACAGACCATAACAGTCTAGTCAATAACGCTATCGTTATTGCAGAGGCAAGAAAGGATATGTTAGTTGTCGCTTCACCAAGAAGAGCATCAGTGGTCAATGTTTCATCTGAATCAACACAAGCAAGTAATGTTATAACCGACTTTGCATCAGTCACATCAAGTTCATACTTAGTGATTGACAGTGGTTGGATATATCAATACGAGAAATACAATGACAAATATTGTTATATTCCAGGAAACGCACACACAGCTGGTGTAATGGCACGAAGTGATTTACTTCAAGACCCTTGGTTCTCACCTGCTGGTTTCAGTAGAGGACAATACATCGGTATCACTAAACTTGCATTCAACCCTAAGAAAGCAAGTAGAGATGATTTATACCGTGCAAGAATTAATCCAATAGTGACTTTCCCAGGTCAAGGTACCGTATTATTCGGTGATAAAACAGGATTAACTTCACCAAGTGCGTTCGATAGAATCAATGTAAGAAGATTGTTCATTGTCTTAGAGAAAGCAATATCAACAGCTGCTAAAGCACAACTCTTTGAATACAACGATGCATTCACAAGAGCACAATTTAGAGCTGCTGTAGAACCTTTCCTAAGAGATGTAAAAAATAGAAGAGGTCTTATAGATTTCTCAGTAGTTTGTGACGAAACAAACAATACTGATTCAGTAATAGATAGAAACGAATTTGTATGTTCTATCTTTGTGAAACCTGCAAGATCAATTAACTTTATAACACTAAACTTTGTCGCAACTAGAAGTGGCGTAGAGTTTGACGAAATATACGGAGCAGTTTAAGGAGTAAAGCACAATGGCAAGTATAGACCAATTTAAAGCACAATTACTCGGCGGTGGACCAAGAGCAAACCGTTTCAGAGTTTTTATACCAAGGTCTGGCAACAAGATTGAATTCTTATGTCAGTCAGCGCAAATACCAGCTGCTACCGTAGGTGTTGTAGAACAACAGTTCAGAGGACATACTCTTAAACTAGCAGGAGACAGAACCTTTGAACCTTGGACAGTGACAATCATTAATGATGTAGAATTCTCAAGCAGAAGTGCTTTAGAAGCATGGCAAACAGATATTCAAGAACTTGATTCTGGAGAGGGTATCACATCATTAGACTACTTAGTAGACAGGGCATTTGTCGAACAATTAAACAAAGACGACACCGTTCTTGCGAGATACGAATTCTTTAACATGTTTCCAACCTCAATAGGTGCAATTGACTTATCTTACGAGACAGTCGATGCATTGGAGACATTTGATGTTGAATTCCAATACTCACACTGGAACAGAGTCGTTTAAAAAAGTGAATAACACCCCATTTAGGGTGTTATAAATATTATTATGGAAATTTTTGGGTTTGAAATAACTCGTAAAAAAGATGAATTACGAGTAAAGGATGTGCAAAAGAAGTCACAGGCTTCTTTTGTTCCACCTGTAGAAGATGACGGAACTCCCGTCATACAACAATCGCCAGGTGGTTTCATATCAGGTGGGGCATATGGTTCCTATGTTGATATGGAAGGCGGTATCAAGAATGAGGTTCAACTCATTAACAGATATCGTGAGACATCTTTAGTACCTGAGTGTGATATTGCTATCGATGATATAGTAAATGAATGTATAGTTTCAGATACCAAGGATAGGATTGTCTCACTTGATTTAGCAGACATCGAACTGTCAGACAGCATCAAACAAAAGATGCATGACGAGTTCAAAACTATCCTTTCTTTGATGAAGTTTCATCAAAACGCACATGAACTATTCAGAAAATGGTATGTAGATGGAAGAATCTACTTTCATAAAATCGTAGACAGCAAGAGACCACAACAAGGTTTAGTCGACCTTAGAAACATTGACCCGATGAAAATCAAAAAGGTCAGAAATGTTGAAAAGGATAAAGACCCTAAAACAAAGATTGACATAATAAAGAAAGTTGAAGAGTTTTATGTCTTCAACGACAAAGGATTTTTAAAAGGCAGTGCGAACGAAGGACAATCTGCCAAGATAGCACCAGAAGCTATTAGTTATACTACTTCTGGTATGTTAGACTACACTAAAAATGTAGTCATAGGTTATCTACATAAAGCATTGAAGACTGCAAATCAGTTATCAATGATGGAAGATGCACTGGTGATCTACAGAATATCTAGAGCACCAGAAAGAAGAATCTTCTATATTGATGTAGGTAACTTACCAAAGGCAAAGGCAGAACAGTATCTTGCCGATGTCATGAACAAGTATAGAAATAAACTTGTTTATAACGCAGACACAGGCGAAATCAAAGATGATAGACGCCATATGTCTATGTTAGAAGATTTTTGGTTACCACGAAGAGAGGGTGGTCGAGGAACAGAGATTACAACTCTTCCAGGTGGTCAGAATCTTGCAGAGATAGAAGATATAGAATACTTTAAAAAGAAACTATATCGTTCTCTAAATGTGCCTAGTTCTAGATTAGAAGCCGATAATGGTTTCAACATGGGCAGAGCATCTGAAATATCTAGAGATGAACTTAAATTTAATAAGTTTATCAAGAGACTTCAAATGAAGTTCTCAAAGGTGTTTACAGATATTTTAAGAACACAATTAGTTCTTAAAAACATCGTTTCTGGTGAAGAGTTCGATGCATTTAAGGACTTTATACATTATGATTTTGCGACAGATAATCACTTCAGCGAATTAAAAGAGGGAGAGATTATGAGAGAAAGGTTTGACTTACTCTCACAAGCAGAGTCTTATGTTGGGACATACTTCTCTAAAGAATATGTTTTTAGAAATGTATTACACATGAGTGATGACGAGATAAATGCCATAATGGCACAAATCGAAAACGAGGGTGGTGGAGAAGAAGACGAAATGGGAGATGAATTCTAATGTCAGATATAAGCAAAGATATAGTAGACCAGATAGAATCTGGAAAATTAACAGATGCCAAAGATAGTATACAACAAGGCATCAAACAGAAAGCTGCTGAGATAGTAGACATGAAAAGAGTTGAAATGTCAGTAGATTGGGCTAATGAAGAGAACTTGGAAAGAAATAACGAAGACACTGAATGAAGCGAAGTTTAAACTTCCTCGTGATCAGAAAGAAGTCAAAAAGACCGTAGAAAAAGTAGGCGGTCGAACAGTCGATATACGCTTCGGTGAAGATAGACGAGGCAAAATTCATGTATATATCGATGGTATGAGTATGGGTGACCCATACATTAACATGAAGAAAGCAGAAAAAGAGATGAAGAATATAAAGAATGTAATCAAACAAATGGGTGAAGAGAACATCTCAAAGGAAGAAATATTAGGAGTAATAAATGAAATTAATATCTGAATTTGTAGACTACGCAGTAGAGCCTGTTATTGTTGAACAGAACGAAAAAGGACAAAAAGAATACTTCATCGAAGGACCTTTCATGCAGGCCGAGATTAAGAATAGAAACGGTCGTGTATATCCAAAAGATATAATGAAGAAAGAAGTAAACAGATATGTTAAAGAATTTGTAGAGAAAGACCGTGCTTTCGGAGAATTAGGACATCCAGAGGGTCCAACAATCAATTTAGACAAAGTATCTCACATGATTACCAAACTAGAAGAAGATGGTAATAATTTCATGGGGAGAGCAAAAATTTTATCAACACCGAATGGAGAGATCGTAAAGAATCTTATAAATGATGGTGCTAAACTAGGAGTATCTTCTCGTGGTCTAGGTTCACTAGAACAAAAGAATGGTGCTCAGTATGTTAAAGGCGACTTTCAGTTGGCAACAGCCGCTGATATAGTCGCAGACCCTAGTGCTCCAGAGGCTTTCGTAGAAGGCATCATGGAAGGAGTCGAGTGGGTATATGAGAATAATATCCTCAAAGCTGTAGAAGTTGAGAAGATGCGTGATGATTTACGCACTGCAAAACTTAATAAGTTAGAGGAAGTGAAATTAAATGTATGGAAAAAGTTTGTTGAGAACTTATAACATATAAATAAAAGAGTTAGCTAAAAACTTAACAGGAGAAAAAAATGGCAGACTTAGAAAAAAACCTAGAACAAGCTATAGAAGAGGCAATGCAACCTGATTCTAAAGCTGAAAAAGGAGATTCAAAGCCACCAAAACAAGGATCATCTGACGCCGCTAAAATCGAAAGTGGTAAGGGTGAAGTCGTCAAACCTGAAGAAAATCCTGTTGACAAAGCAGTTGCATCTGTAAAGAGTGCTGAAAAAGGAACCAAAGAAGTTAGTGGAGACGCTCAACAGAAAGGTGAAGCGCCAGCAGAAAAGCAAGTAAAATTGAAAAAAGTTTCAGAAGAAGAAGATTCAGAAGATGAAAAACCTTCAAAAATGGAAATGATCAAAGCTATGGTCAACAATATGAAAGGGATGGACAAAGAAAAACTCATGGCAATGTATAAAGAAATGAGTAATGATGACGAAGAAATGGACGAGTCCTTGACCAAGGCTGAAATCGCTAGAAACATCGTTGAACTTATGAAAAAGAAGGATGACGAAGAAGTAGAAGAAGGATACTTGAAGTCTATGAAAATGGATGACAAGAAGCTCAAAGAAGAGGAAGATTCAGAAGATGAAGACGAAGACGAAGATGAGGACGAAGATCAAAAAGAAATGATGATGAAGAAGTCCAAAAAAGAAGAAGTCGAAGTTGAATCTGATCTTGTAGAGATGGAAGTAGAAGACGACCTAGAAAAAATCTCAGAGGCTCTTGAACTTTCAGAGGAAAATCAAGAGAAAGCAAGAACAATCTTTAAAGCAGCTGTATCTTCAAAAGTATCTGAAATCAAAGAACAACTCGAAAACGATTTCGAAGAAAATTTAAAAACCTCAGTAGAACAAGTCAAAGGCGACCTTGCGGAAGCAGTTGATAAGTATCTAACATATTGTGCAGAAGAGTGGACGAAAGAAAACGAACTTGCAATTGAAAGAGGTTTGAGGTCAGAAATGACAGAAAACTTCATAGAAGGACTGAAAACATTGTTCGTAGAACATTATGTTGATGTTCCAGAAGACAAGTATGATGTTATTGATGAACTCGCAAATCGTCTGGATGAGATGGAAGAAAAACTTGACAACGAAGTTCATAAGAATATGGAAATAGTTGAAGAGAATGATTCACTCAAAAGACAAAATGTAGTGAGAGAGGCATGTCTTGACTTGTCTGAATCACAACAAGAAAAAATGGTTTCACTATCAGAGGGTGTAGACTTCGTAGACCAAGAAGACTTTGCAGAAAAGGTTTCAGAACTCAAAGAAGCTTATTTCCCAACATCTGACGGTGATACTATCTCAGAAGAAACTGTAGTTGAAGAAGGAACAGGTGATTTCTCAAACGAGGAAGAGAATGTTCTATCAGCTGATATTGCAAGATATTCTGAGGCAATAAGTAAACTAAAACCATTAGGTTAATTAATATTTAAAGGAAAAACAAATGTTTTTATCAGAAAATTACATCGATAAGTGGGAGCCAATTCTAGAGCACTCCGATCTTCCTAAGATCGAAGACAACTACAAGAAAGCTGTCACAGCGGTTATCCTTGAAAACCAAGAGAAAGCACTTGCTGAAGAGCGAGTATCTCTTGAAGAAGCCGCACCTTTAAATGCTACTGGCACTGGAATTAGTAATTGGGACCCAATCCTAATTTCTCTAGTTCGAAGAGCTATGCCAAATCTCGTTGCTTACGACATTTGCGGTGTTCAACCAATGACTGGTCCAACAGGACTTATCTTTGCTATGAAAGCAAGATATCAAGATTATCCATCAGGAAACAGATTAGCACAATCAGAAGCTTTAGGTATCAACGAGCCGAGAACTGCGTTCTCAGCAGCTGCTGATACAGATAACGCTGGTGTTGATTCTGACCCAGAAGGAAATCCATTTGCCGGTTCAAGTGCATATGAAAATGCTACTTCTACTGGTATGAGCACAGCAACAGCTGAGGCATTAGGCGATGCAGCTTCAAATAGCTTCGCACAAATGTCTTTCACAATTGAGAAATCAACTGTGACTGCTGTTTCCAGAGCATTAAAAGCAGAATACACTCTTGAATTAGCACAAGACTTAAAAGCAATCCACGGTCTTGACGCTGAATCAGAATTAGCAAACATTCTATCATCAGAAATCCTTGCTGAAATCAACAGAGAAGTAGTAAGAGAAGTAAACAACCAGGCAAAAACTGGTGCTTCAAGCACAGCTTCATCTGGAACATTCAACTTAGATGTAGATGCAAACGGAAGATGGTCTGTTGAAAAATTCAAAGGGTTATTATTCCAAATTGAAAGAGAAAGCAATGTAATCGCAAAAGAAACAAGAAGAGGAAAAGGTAACTTTATCCTTTGTTCTTCTGATGTTGCTTCTGCATTATCAATGGCTGGAGTATTAGATTACACACCTGCATTAAATACAAACATTAATGTTGATGACACAGGCAATACATTTGCTGGTGTTCTTAACGGAAGAATTAAAGTTTATATTGACCCATATGCTGGTGCGGATTACATGACAGTTGGTTATAGAGGTTCAAACCCATATGACGCTGGTATGTTCTATTGCCCATATGTTCCACTACAAATGGTGAGAGCAGTTGGCGAGAATACTTTCCAACCAAAAATTGGTTTCAAAACAAGATACGGAATGGTGTCAAACCCATTCGTAGGTGCTACACCTGCTAACGGTCTTGCTTCAGATGGAAGTAACCAATATTACAGAAAAATGGTTGTATCCAACATTCTGTAAAATTCAGTTAATTGAATTTATAAGGGGTCTTTTTAGACCCCTTTTTTTACGCCTATATACCTATGACATTAACACACATACACACAGGAGGAATTATGTCACAACCAAAATCAGGCTTTGAGATCAGAGCCGACTTACTTAATCAAGCTCAAGGTTTATTAGAAGGAAACATCTATAGATCAAACGAGGCAGTCGTAGAACACAATAACAACTTTCCAAACGATAGAAAACCTTATGGTGACCAATTCGTGTCAACAGAAGAAGTTATTGCAGTTGCAAGACAACTTAATGAGTTTGTAAACGAGAAGTAATCTCATGGGGTCGTAAGACCCCAATTGCATAAATAGTATTATGGCATACAAATCAGACATCAATAAATCGATACTAAACAGAAATAACTTTAGACTTTTAATAGATAAAGTGCCTACTGTCGAATACTATGTGAGAACAGTTAACATACCAGGTGTTACTTTCTCAGAGGCACAACAGGCGGCTGGTATTGGTGTTGATGCATTTTTTCCAGGTGATAAAGCATCATTTGACACACTTGAAGTATCATTTATAGTTGACGAAGACTTAGCAAATTTTACAGAGATATACGACTGGATAGATTCTATCGTGCCGATAAGTAATTCTAAAAACTTTGAAACATATACAGACACAGCAAAAACTAAAACAAATGTTCTCGCATCTGTAAACAATGACCAAAATCAATATTCAGATATAACTCTAGTAATCAATACAAACAAAAATATACCTAATAGATTCATAAGATTTCATGATGCATTCCCTATATCTCTAAGTAGTATTGAATTAGAATCAGGCGCTGATGCAGAACCAGCCATATGCACAGTATCATTTAGATTTACATTTTACGAGATAAAAACTACTTCATAAATACTAAAAAGTATAGTATAATTATAGTATGACATTGGATGAAATAAAAGACATGTGGTCGAAAGACTGCGAAATAGATGATATAGAACTAGACAAATCTAGTCTAGATGTTCCCAAACTACACGCAAAATATTCAGAACTATTAACTGATAATATACTGAAACTAAAAGGTGTTCAGATGAAATATCAGATGATGAGAAAAGACAAATGGTTATGGTTCAATGGTAAAATGGATGAAGCGAGAGTAAAAGAATTAGGTTGGTCAGATGACCCATTCGATGGTTTAAAAATACTAAAAAATGATATGGAAGTATTTTACAATTCAGACCAAGATTTAACAAAACTAAAAGCACAAATAGATTATTTACAAGAAACAGTAGAGTATGTCAAAAGATGTATGGATAATATTACATGGCGACATCAAACAATTAAAAACACAATAGAATGGCGTAAGTTTATGGCAGGTCAATAATGATACTATCTCAATATTGTATAATATATAATAAGTTTTTTACTGAACATGAGTGTGATTTGATTCATGCAGTTGCAGAAACAAGAGAACTACAAGAGGGTCTCATAGGTAATAGTCAAACAGACCCCGATGCACCAGATGAAAGTGAGGGCGTGAATGATAATTTCATAAGACAATCAGATGTCAGATGGATAGAACACGATATCATGCCACAAGAAATTCAACAAAAGATAACAGATGGTATCAATCAAGCATGTGTAGATGGCAGATGGTTGCATCAATGGGACTTTATAGAAAATCATCAGTATACTGTATACAATCATAGACCAGATGCACAAGTAACAGGCGATTTTTATACATGGCATGTAGATGCATCAGATCAACCACAACCAAATGGTAAGATTAGAAAGTTAAGTTCTACAATACAACTCTCAGAACCAGACGAGTATGAGGGCGGACATTTTCAATGGATAGAACCTACTGGTATCTTTGATAAACTAAAATCAACAGGCACACAAAATATAAATGTAGATAAGTTTATTCAAACAGCACCGTTCAGTGCAAAAGAAAAAGGTTCTTTTATTATCTTTCCTTCTTTTGTGCATCATCAAGTTACACCAGTGACGACAGGAAGGAGAATATCGTTAGTAAGTTGGTATCACGGCAACCCTTATGTCTAGTGTCAGAGTAGAAAAAATAAACGAAGTCTTTATGAAAGTTCATTGTGATGATGGACTTGCAAGAGATTTATACGATTTCTTTTCATTTACAGTTCCAAATGCAAAGTTTATGCCGTCAGTTAAGAATAGATATTGGGACGGCAAAGTCAGATTATTTTCTCTTAAAACAAATAGAATATACATTGGTCTTTTACCATATGTAGATACATTTTGTAGAGAAAGAGGTTATGATTTTGAAGGCGTCAACGATGTCATAGGCGAGAAAACAGATATTAGGTTTGACTTGTCAAAGTATTGTATGAAAGAATACAAACTGCCTTTTGAACCTAGAGATTATCAAATAGAAGCCGTAGAGTCTACACTGAAATATGGCAGACAACTATTATTATCTCCAACGGCATCAGGAAAGTCTTTGATAATATATCTATTATTAAGATGGTATAACAAGAAATCAGTAGTAATAGTTCCTACAACATCTCTTGTAGAACAAATGACAAAAGATTTTAAAGAGTATGGTTATGATAAAGAAATATGTAAGATTTATAGTGGTCAACCTGTGTTTGATTCAGACATTACGATTACAACTTGGCAGAGTTTTAGTAAGGCGCCTAAAGATGTTATGCAATCGTTTGATGTCGTAGTAGGTGACGAAGCACATTTATTCAAAGCGACAACACTAAAAGGTATCTTAGAGAAGATGAAAGATACTGCAATCAGAATAGGGACTACAGGAACTTTAGATGGTTCAGAAGTCCATAGATTACAACTTGAAGGACTATTTGGTCCTGTTAAGAAAGTAGTATCTTCGAAAGAACTCATGGATAAAGGAACAATTGCAAATATAGACATAGATTGTATCATATTAAAACATGAAAAGTGTCATACAATGTCATACCAAGAAGAAATGGATTATCTTGTTTCTAATGAGAAACGAAATCATTTTATAGTGAATCTAGTAAAGAGTTTAAAAGGTAATACACTTGTATTGTTTCAATATGTAGAAAAACACGGAGAAGTATTATATGATATGATGTTTAATACAGATATGGGTGGTAATCTACATTATGTTTATGGTGGCACAGATACAGAAGATAGAGAAGTAGTTAGAGAGATCGTAGAAAAAAACAAAGAAGATACCATACTTGCATCATACGGAACATTCTCTACTGGTGTTAATATCAAGAAGATTGATAACATTGTGTTTGCAAGTCCTTCTAAATCTAGAATCAGAAATCTACAATCTATAGGAAGAGGTCTTCGTAAAACAGATGGTAAAGACAGTATGAGATTATTTGATATTGCAGATGATTTACAATGTGAAAACTATACTCTAAATCACTTAAAAGAAAGGATAAATATTTACAACGAGGAGAATTTTCCATATAACATTAAACAATTCGATTTAAAATGACAACACCAAAAGACATAATACCTACAAGATACGAAGTTGTAAAACTCAAAACTGGTGTTGAGATTGTAGGTATGACTAGAGACATGGGAGATAGAGTAGAGATTACACTGCCTATGATATGTCAACTCAGTTTAATTCCTGGCACCCCTAGAACTCAGGCAACATTTCACCCTTACTCAGCATTGAGTAGTGATATGAAAGTTCAAATACCATTAGATAGTGTCATGCATAGAAACAATATGAACGAACAATTTATATCTCATTACGATGATGCATCTTCTAGATGGTTTGACATGATAGAGAACAAAACTATTCCCCTTGCAACAGAAGAAGACAAAAGATATGAAGATATAATGAAGAGAACTTTACATAGACTCATCAGAAATCCTGATATCACACCTTTAGATCAAGATATGGTTGATGATATCATAGAAGAAGAACTGTTTGATTACGAAGAAGAAGAATTCAAATTAGCCTCACCACCAAAAGATAAAAATAAATTACATTAATTTCCTTTTAAGCATTTACAATTACTAAATAACAGTGTATAATTATTAGTAATAATACATTATAAATTTAATATATAACGGAGAAACATGACGACAGCAATTTTAGGAGTTGCGAAGAGCATGTTGGCGAGATTCGAAATCCTAATAGAAACAGCGATTGTATCAAGTCTTATTGAAGGCCTAGAGTTTATAACAATATTGACTCTTCCATTACTCATACCATTTATAATTATGTATCTATCGACAGTGTAGAGAATTGTCTGTGGCATAAAAGGAATTATGACACAAGAAGAAATACAAGAAAAAATAGAACTAGTTTGTCTAGTTTCAATCTTTTGCCTATCATTATTTGGAGTTAGTCCTTCATTGTGATAAGATATTTTTTATATTACATGTTAATGGCAGGCGTAGTATGGGATAGTAATCCTAATGGTGCATTACGAGCAATCAAAGAAATGGAAAAATCAAAACAAGTCATAGAAGGAAAGAAAGATGAGTGAACACAAAATTTTAGATTCATGGAAAAGAGACACAAATGTCACTAAATATGTCAACACAGGTTACGAACAACAACTAGAATTGCAACTTAACAAAACTAGAGATGCGACACCAGAAGAAGTTAAAGAATGGCAGAACGGTGGTGATTTTTTTATGACTGGTAATTTTGATGTTATGAAAATGTTTGTCGTTTTTCCGACAATTGTTCAATTAGTTATGATAGGATTCATGTTCTCTATCTTTATATTCAACGATGGTTACTTTAACTAATATGAGATACTTGATATTTGGGTTAATAGTATTACCATGGGAAGTCGCAATATTTCTATTATTGGGATTATTAATATGATCCTGACCCTGGCAACATAGTTATGATATCATATGATCTCAAATCTCAAAAGGGTCTTTTCTAAAAAAATTAAAAAAAATAAATATAAAAAACCACTTTAGGAATCAGTAGTTTTGTAGTATTATCCTTATATGGCAAATAAAAAACAAAATGAACACTATGTTAATAACAAAGAGTTCACTCAAGCAGTCGCCGAGCATAACGAAGCTGTTAAACTCGCCGTATCAAAAGGCAAAACGCCACCACAAATGTCCAACTACATAGGCGAATGTATCTATAAGATTGCAACTCGTTTATCTACTAGGCCAAATTTTATTAATTATACTTACAGAGATGAAATGATTTGTGATGCAATCGAAAACTGCATACAATACATCGGTAATTTTAATCGAGAAAAGTCAAACAATGCATTCGCATATATTACACAAATATGTTACTATGCTTTCCTAAGAAGAATACAAAAAGAAAAGAAACAAGTATTCATTAAACAAGAAATGACAGCAGATGTCACAGCAAATACATTTGACACCATAGATGGTGATACAAGTGGTCTAATAAATGCAAATGTAGAATGGCATCAAGATAACATGAATCGTGTAGAATACGAACCAAGAAAATCAAAACGAGCAAAGAAAAATACAGATAAAGGTTTAGACAAATTTACTAAATGAAAATAGCAATACTGAATGACACACACGCAGGTGTTCGTGGTGATATGGTTGAAATGTCCAAATATCAAGGTCGTTTCTATGAAGAAGTATTTTTTCCATATCTAGATGAACATGACATCAAACATATCATACACTTAGGTGATTATTTTGATAGAAGAAAGTTTGTTAACTTTGCAACTCTAAAATCAAATAGAGAACACTTCATTGACCCTATGTTAGAAAGAGGGATTACAATGGACTTAATTATTGGTAATCATGATGTCTATTATAAGAATACAAATGATGTCAATGCACCTGAGTTATTACTATTTGAAAGTGATAATATCAATATCATTCAAGAACCTATGGTAAAAGAATATGACGGAGTTAATCTTGCACTTGTGCCTTGGATTAATCCTGAAAACTATGCAGACTCAGTTGAGTTCTTAACCACTGCAAATGCAGATACATGTATGGGTCACTTTGAGTTTGAAGGCGCCTTGATGATGCCAGGCATGACATGTCAACATGGACTTGACCATTCATATGTAAAAAGATTTGATAAAGTTTACAGTGGTCATTTTCATCAGAAGTCAGAGTTTGCAAATATCAAATATCTAGGTTCTCAAATGCAATTTACATGGTCAGACTATGGTGATGAAAAGTATTTTCACATCTTTGATACAGACACCAGAGAGATGAGACCTATTCACAATCCTATTACCATGTTTGAAAAATTATTCTACGATGATACAAAAGAATCATTTGAGACAATCTCAAACAAAGACTATACAAAGTATAAAGGCAAGTTTACAAAAGTTATAGTAGTCAATAAAGACAATCCATACTGGTTTGATAGTATGTTAGACAAACTTCATGAGGCAAGTCCACTTCATGTATCAGTTGTCGATGACCATAAACATATGGATTTAATGGACGACAGTGACATAGAGGGTGTAGAAGATACACTTACTATACTAGAAAAATATATAGACGGTTTAGAAATACAGGGTCAGAAAAAACCACTTTTAGATTTAATGACTTCGTTATATAATGAAGCATTAGATGAACACAATTACATATGATACATTTTAAAAAGGTTCGTTATAAGAACCTGTTATCTAGTGGTAATCGATTTACCACATTCGAATTAGACAGATCAAATACAACACTTATTGTTGGTGATAATGGTGCAGGTAAATCAACATTACTTGATGCACTTTGTTTTGGTTTGTATGGCAAAGGTTTTAGAAACCTTAAAAAAGACCTGTTAATAAACTCAATCAATCAAAAAGAATTAGTAGTCGAAATAGAATTCTCTATTGGTAAAAGAGACTACAAAGTTGTTCGTGGTGCAAAACCAAATAAGTTTGAATTATACTCAAACGGTAAAATGGTAAATCAAGATGCAACCATGAAAGACTATCAAGAACACCTAGAAAAGAATATACTCAAAATGAGTTACCGTTCTTTTACTCAGGTTGCAATATTAGGTTCTGCAAACTTTACTCCGTTCATGCAGTTAAGAGCAGTTGAAAGAAGAAAGTTAGTAGAAGACCTATTAGATATATCTATCTTCTCTACTATGCAAGACATGTTAAAGAAGAAAGTATCACAACATAATTTGGAAGTGAAAGAAACATCTCATGAAATAGATTTGTTGCATGAAAGAATCAGTGGTTTAAATGACCAAGTAAATGCATTACAAAAAAATCGTGAGGCGAAAATTAAAAAGTATGAATCAACCGTGAATGAAACACAGAATAATATCAATAAAATATTAGGAGAAGTTGATGAAAAGACGCAAAATGTGGTGGAGAAAAAACGATCTATCAAGAGTAAAGATTCTACAGAGAGTAGACTCAAACAAGCTACAGACTTGGAGAGACAACTGGAAACTGCTAGAAAGAAAGCAATTGCAGATGTCAAATTCTATGAGGAAAATGATGATTGTCCAGTCTGCAAACAGGGTTTAGACCACGACCATAAAGAAAAATGTATTAAAGAACGAGAAGATAAGGCAGAGGAGATCACCCAGGCTCTTAATGATATAGATAAAACAATCAGTGAGTGTCATGACGAGATTCAAAGAATAAATGTTATTCAATCTGAGATAGATGAAATACAGAGAGAGATTGGTTTACTACAGACTGAGGTTGTATCTAATCAAAAGTATATTAAGAAACTACAAGGTGAGATAGAAGATTTACAGAATGAAGTAGTTGGTGATAGTGATGTTCACGATAGACTAACAACCTCTGAAACTGATTTAGATATTCTAGAGAAGAAACAAGAAACACAAACTGAGAGACAACATTACTTTGAACTTGCAACAATGTTATTACGAGACCAAGGAGTAAGACAAAGAATTATCAAACAGTATGTGCCTATCATGAATAAAATGATTAATAAGTATCTTGCAAACTTAGAGTTCTATGTTGGTTTTGAATTAAATGAGGCATTTGAAGAAACAATTAAGTCTAGATTTAGAGATGTATTTAAGTATGATAACTTTTCACAAGGTGAGAAGATGAGAATCGACCTTGCATTATTATTTACATGGCGAGCAGTCGCAAGATTGAAGAACTCAGTTAATACTAATATACTGATACTCGATGAAGTATTCGATAGTTCTTTAGACTCACAAGGCACCGATGATTTCTTAAAACTTTTAAATACATTAAATGAAAAGACAAATGCATTTATCATATCACATAAAGGTGACCAACTGTATGATAAGTTTGAAGAAGTAATCAGATTTGAAAAACACAAGAACTTTAGTAGAATAGCAACGGCATAAATAATATCATGTATGAATTAGTAGAAGAAGCAAGTCAGGTTTTAAGAGAACCACCACCAATTTTTGACTTTGATAATCCACCAGAAGACCCAAAAGAAATCGCTAGTAAAATGGCAGAAACAATGGATAAGTTTGGTGGTTTAGGACTATCTGCAAATCAATGTGGTTTACCATATAGAATGTTTGTCATGAGAACTATGAGAGAGGGTGATGAAGAGGCGACAATAGAATCATATTTCAATCCTGAATTAGTTAGGGTGTCACAAGAAACAGATATGATGAAAGAGGGTTGTTTATCTTTTCCAGATATCTATCTCATGATTAGAAGATCAAAAACTATTGAACTCAAATATCAAGATGCAAGTGGAGAGTCACATCAAATCATGTTAGAAGGATTAGGTGCTAGATGTGTTCAACATGAAATGGACCACTTGAATGGTATTATATTTCTACAGAGAGCATCAAGACTTAAAATAGAAAGAGCTCTAAAAGCAAGAAAAAAAGAAAGAAAGAAAAGACTAGATTATGAACAAAGAGTTGCAATCGCAAAACATTTCCAGTCCTTACAAGCCAAAAATGCTGAATCTGATGTCGAAGGAGAGGTGTCAGGAGATAATTCAGTTTCACAAGAGTCATAGACACTTAACAGGCGTAGGCGACGGTTCTGATTACACAGGTATCAGATTTATGCACATAAAGTCTCCTTGGTTGAGACAATATGTTGCAGAGGTCATAGTAGACTTAGTAGGTGAAATCAGAAAAACATCAGACCAGATTGTCTATCCTGAGATGATTGCAATCAACGAATGGCCTATTGGTGGTATTCAACACCCACATTTAGATACATATTCAAATCAAGAAATGACTCATGGCACAAGTCCAGATAAACCATCAAGAGAATGGACATGCATATTATATCTTAACGATAACTACAAAGGTGGCAGAACATATGTGCCAGACGGCGAAGTTTTTGAACCAGAACAAGGTTCAGGACTATTATTTCAAGGTATTTACATACCACATGGTGTAGAAAAAGTCAGAAGACACCCACGACACACCATATCATTTTGGTTTACGACAGATGTAGAAAGGTGTATGCCTTTATTTCCTGTTGACGACCTATCATTAGACGAAGACTCATATAGATTACTCTAAAGCTTGACAATAGGTCTCACTTTTTGTTACCATACACTTGTAATAAAAAAGGAGACTAAATGAATTACGAGATAATACAACTTTCAAACGAAAACAAAAAGCCTCTAGACGAGGAAAAAGTAATAAAATTTTTAAAGAACAATGTTGGTCTTAAACTTGTACCAGTTAGAGGCAAACCATGGTTTTACTGGATTCAAGGTAAAGACGGTTACGATCTAATAGATGGTCCAAAATACTACAAAGTATGTGTAGATAAATTTGGTCTTTCATTAGAAGCGCCAGGTGGTTTCAACTGTTTTAGTATGAAAGGTCAACTGATAGACTGGATAAAAGAAGCAATTAAAGAAATTAAGGAGAAGAAATGAGCAATTTTGTAAATGATGTAATTATAGAAAACATTGCAGATGATGTATGCGAACTATACGAAGACAAAGGTGTATGGGGAGTTATCGATGCAATAGCAGAAGAATTTGGTAATGATAAAGTGCCTTACAGTAAAGATGATGATGATATGATTGATGCACTTATTGAATTAAGATTTGAGGCATTACCTGAAGCTTGACAATGACCAGCACTTTTTCGTAGGATATAAACATGACAGATATTAAGACACAAAAATCAAACTTAGCAAAACTTATGGCAACAGAGAATATAACTGTTATTCATAAGAAAATACCAACAGCATACTTCGATGTCAAGAATAGAATCTTGGCATGTCCTACATTTAAAGAAGATATGTCAAACGAACTTTATGACTTGTTTATGGGTCATGAAGTTGGTCATGCATTGTATACACCTTATGAGGGTTTACACTCAACACTAAAACAAAACAGAACACTAAAAGGATATCTTAATGTTATCGAAGATGTTAGAATCGAGAAAGGCATCAGAAACAAATATGCAGGTCTTAGAAAGTCTTTTTTCAAAGCATACGATGAGTTAATGCAGAGAGACTTCTTTGGTTTGAAAGGCAGAGATTTACAAACACTTGCATTGATAGACAAAATTAATTTAATAACAAAATGTGGTTCTAGAGTTTCAATTACTCTTAATGAAGAAGAGACAGAATGGTTAAAGAAAGCAGAGAGTTGCAAAACATGGGAAGATGTAGTTGAAGTTTCAGAAGCACTATACAACTGGAGTAAAGAGAATGAAACAAGAGATGAAGAAGACAAAACTGTTACCACACAACAAATTCCTGATTTTGAAGATGATGAAGAAGAGAACGAAGAAGAAGGAAACTCTTACGATCTTGGACAAGATGATGATGAAGATGATGAAGATGAAGAAGAAGTAGGTTCTAGTTCTTCTAATCAAGATGGTGAAGACGAAGAACAAGAAGAGTCTGAACAAATCAGAGAAACAGGTAAGAAAGGTGGTGATGCCCACGATGAAAACTTTTCACAACATGACGATGAAGATGGTGCTAGAGAGGCACTTACAGAACACAATGCACACAACAACGAAGATATGTTTGTTGATGAGAATGCAAGAATTAAAACATTTATTGATTTGAAAAAGAAATTCAAACAAAATCCTGTTGATGATATTCTTTACAGTTATGACAAAGTATTAAATGACTGGAGAAAGTTTAAGGGTGAAGAGGACACTGACAAAGTGTTGATGAAGAAAGGTGAGACTTTCAGAAAATATCTTCAATCAAAAAACAAAAAGATTGTATCTCATATGGCAAAAGAGTTTGAGATGAGACAGACTGCAATGAGAAGTTTAAAAGCATATACTGGCAAGTCAGGTGAACTTGATATGAACAGACTTGCAAAGTATCAAATAGTAGATGATATATTCAAAAGAGTCACTTACATTCCTGATGGTAAGAATCACGGTGTGAATGTCTTACTTGACTGGTCAGGTTCTATTTCTTACGAGTTAGAAGACTTGATAGAACAATCAATTATTCTTGCAGAGTTTTGTAGACTTGTTCAAATACCTTTTAGAGTGTATGCATTCTCAGACCAAATTGAGACAGAAGATGCATATGATTATGCAAGTAGAGGTGGTAAACTCGTTGAGTTTTTATCAAACGAAATGAACAGTAGACAATACACAGAAATGTTAAACAACATGGCATTATTAATGTTAAACAAGTTTCACAATGATGTCTTTTATTCATATACTAATTTGAGAAATAAAAGAAGAGAAGAGTATAATAAAATCTTTGGTGTTCTTGTCGATGATGAAAATGGTTGGGATATCAGATACAAACCTGGTTTTAATGGTTCACACAGACCACATAATTACAGATTGGGTGGCACACCACTTAATCACACACTAGTTGGTTTGAGAAAGTTTTTACCAGAGTTCAACAAGAAATATGGCATAGAGAAATCAATCTTGACAGTAATCACAGATGGTTATTCTCACGGTTCAGATTATCTCAGAGAGTCAGAAGAAGAGAATGCAGATAGAAGATCACAAACAGATGATTCTTGGAGAGAGATAGTCAACAGATATATTCTTGACCCATACTCAAACAAAGTGTATCCTTATGATACAAGAGACGAGAGATATGGTTACAATGATTTTGAGTTGACACAGAATCTTTTAGAGTGGATATCAGATACATGTAATGTCACAGTGACAGGTTACTTTGTGTTTAGTAAGAAAGGTGAATTTACTGCCACAATATCTGACATTAAAACACCAGGTGATGGTTATGATTATCTAGAGAGAGACCAAATGTGGAGAGAGATGAAGAAAACAGGTGTAGTAATCGAAGCAAAAGGTTACAACAAACTATTCTTAACATGTGCCTCAACACTAGGTGCCACAGGTGATGATGAACTAGATGATGATCTTGTGGGTGCAAAAAAGTCTAGAGTGATGGCCGCTTTCAAAAGAAATCAGAAAGGTAAAACAACATCTAGATTCTTAACAAATGAGTTTATAAAGGAGATTGCATAATGGAAATGATAGATTCGATTAATGTAGAAAAATTCAATGACGCTATGGTTGTCATTGGTAAAGGACCTTGTGTAAAGTTCGATTGCGATAGACAATCAATCTGCGCTGAAGAGAAAGTTGAATGCAAGGCGTTTAGGTATTGGGTCAATAATGATAGTTATTGGACTAAAAGAAAAGGCAAGAAAACTTCTATAAAAGTTGACATGCAAAGATTATTAAAAGATATAGAATGACATTACACAACTTATACACATATAATTTAAAACTTCCTGAACCTGCAAAAGAGTTCGAGGTTTGGCAACAACCACTAACTACTAGAGAGAAGACAGTTAGTTTCTTGCCTTTTAAATTTGATGCAGAGAAATGTAGAGCAGAAATGTTAAAATTATATAAAGATGCAAAAGCAAAAGGTGAAGATAGAAAATTTACTGATTACATGGATTTAATTGTAAAGTATCCTGCGATTAGATCATTTATGAAAATGAAGTATCTATACTACAAACCATGGTATATGGTAAGACCTGATTGTTTAGTGCCTTTAAATGATTTATATATTGCATGTTCATATCAGAGATTTACTGAGTTGATTGATTGTATGATGAATATTATAGAAAAAGGTTATTTTGATTTTGCTGAAGCACAAGCACCAAAAGCTTGGGTTGGTAATGACGGCAAGATTAGAGTTTACGATGGTGCTCACAGAATATTGATGTGTTATTTAATAGGACTCAAATGTGCATTTGTTGACCTACAAAGACATGAAACAGGCATCAGTCGTGAAGTTGAAAAGGAAAGAGAAGCACTGGCATTTGTAGGTGATAATAGTAGAACAAAACAAATACCATGGTATCAAAATTGGCAGGCGTATTTAGATTACAATAAAGAAACAGAAGAGTATGAGAAGTCTAAGATGTTATTAGACTTTTTTATAACAGCAAAATTAGATGTTAAAGATGCAGATTTTAATTTAGATTATAAAAATCTTTTAAATGTTAAAGAGAGTTGGTGTAAAAATCTAATTAATAATTCTCAACCGAATGCAAAACCTACACAGAAAAAAAATTCAAAATCACATTATGATTTCTTTGGCACCGAGAGTGCCTTGAAAGCTGTATCATTATGGCGTTCAGTTCACGGTGATGCCATGATTTTAACAGATGAGTTTGATGCATTAAGTAGATTCTTTGAAAAAATAAAAAGATATGACTTATTTGATATGAAAATAACCGATAGTAGTTTCAAAAAAGCATATAAAAAGTTTTATAGTAAAAAAAGAAATGCAGGTGATCTTGCGAGAGTTAGTAAGAAATTATCATCGGATAAATTACAAACATTAGATTATGATATAGTAAAAAGATTGAAGTTGCATAACAGTCAATCTGAATTAAACAAATTGAGGAAAGAATGGAATCCGTCTTCATAGGTTCTAAAAGAATTAAAACTAGAGAAAAATTGTTAGAAGCAATTTGCGAAAACAATTTACTAGAGGTAATTCAAGGTTCTAAAAAAAGATCATCTAAAAACAATTCTGGTTTTTATGGTAATCTTATAGACTTTTATTTCGCACCATCATCTGGAACTAAACAAGGTGGTGATTTTCAATTTGTATTTGGCGGTCATGATTTAAAATCATCTCACTTAGATAGTTTGTCAGTTGTAGATATATGTAGTTGCACTAAGAAAAAATCTATGGAAGAAGCAATAAAAGAAGCAATCGATAAAGTAAGAGATGGTTTGACACTTACAATATACGATGTAGAAACAAAAGAAGAGAATGATATTGCAATACATTCTGGTGAATCAATAATAGAGAATAGAGAATATATTAGAATTTATGAGGTTAGACAATACATTAAAATTGTAGAAGATGAGTTTAAGAGATATGCTAGAGTTAAAAGTAAGAATAAAGATAACTGGAAAGTTGAGATACTAAAATCAAAATTACCTTTAGTATATGAAAAAGAAATTGTAAAAGTGCTTGACAATGACTAACACTTTTTAGTACCATACTAACTGATGAGAAAATTTACTATTAATAAGGAGACTATATGAGTAAATGGAGTTATAATCCTGCCGAAAGTATCGAAGTGGACGGCAAAAAATTCCACATGACACCAGATAGAGTTGAGTTTCTATCTGTTCTAACGAGTAAATATCCTAACGAGACATCTTTTACAAAAGAGATGATTGATGAAACAGGATATTTTCCATATTGGTTGAAATCTACAAGATACAACTTTAAACAAGGTGCTATCTTTAATCTTCAACCGTTATTAGCAGTTGACAATACACAGACACAACCAAAACCTGTGCCTGTTCCTGTTGCACCTGCACCTGCTGTTTCAAACATGCCAGTTGCGGCTCAAACACAGGCAGTCAATCTGATTGACGACAATGTGAAAATTGTTCCTGAGAAAATGTCAAACTATGTGCCTTTTGGTCATTTCAAAGATGTGAAAGGTATTATAAAATCTAAGATATTCTTTCCTGTTTTCGTGACAGGTCTTTCAGGTAATGGTAAAACATTGATGATTGAACAAGTATGTGCTCAATTGAAGAGAGAACTTTACAGAGTCAACATTACAATTGAGACTGATGAAGATGATCTAATGGGTGGTCACACTCTACAAAATGGTAACATTATCTTTAGAGAGGGTCCTGTTATCAAGGCGATGAGAAAAGGCGCCGTTCTTCTTCTAGATGAGGTCGATCTAGGTTCTAACAAACTTATGTGTTTACAATCAGTTCTTGAAGGCAAAGGTTACCTTATCAAGAAAACTGGTGAGTGGGTCAAACCTGCTGATGGTTTTACAATTCTTGCAACTGCGAATACAAAAGGTCAAGGTTCAGAAGATGGTAAGTTCATAGGGACTCAAATCATGAACGAGGCGATGTTAGAAAGATTTGCGATTACAATGCAACAAGAATATCCACCTGTGACTACTGAGAGAAGTATTCTCAAAAAAGAAATGGCGTTGACAGGTCCTGTTGATGAAGAGTTCTGCACCAAACTTGTTGATTGGGCAGACATAATCAGAAAAACTTATTACGAGGGTGCTATCGATGATGTGATTACAACAAGAAGACTTGTTCACATCGTGAATGCATTCAGAATGTTTGGTGATAAACTAAAGTCAATAACAATGTGTATTTCAAGATTCGATGAAGAAACAAGAAATGCAGTTCTTGACCTCTACACCAAAGTTGATGAGGGTGTCGACTTAAATGAAGACGAAAACTCACTAGACGAATCAGAGAATTCAGAGTATAATGAATACGATGAGTAATAAAATCGATTACAAATATGACGAAGACAAACTCCTCAAGGAGTTTGCTTCGTATATTGACAATACTTACGATCAACATTATTCACTTAACAAATATCAATCGACCGAGTTTATTATTGACTCAGGTCATGGAGAAGGATTTTGTATCGGCAATATTATGAAATATGCACAACGATACGGAAAGAAAGGTGGCAAGAATAGAGCAGACTTGTTGAAAGTTTTGCACTATGCCTTGTTTATGTTATATGTTCACGACAGAGGAGACTTATGAAAATTAGTGAAGAAACCAGAAGTATCTTAAAGAACTTCGCAACGATTAATTCGGGTATCAAAGTCGGCGCTGGCAATCAGTTGCAGACAATCTCGAATATGAAAAATATCTTGGCGACAGCAAATGTTCCTGAAACATTTAGTCAAGAGTTTAGTATATACAACTTAGTTGAATTTTTGGGTGCAGTATCACTGTTAGATAATCCAGATTTCAACTTCAACGATAATTCATTATCAATATCTGATACAGATACATCAATGACTTACTTCTATGCAAGTGAGGGTATGGTGACATCGCCAGATAAAATGATTACAATGCCTGATGCAGAGATTAAGATTGATTTATCATCAACATTGTTAAATGAATTACAGAAAGCTGCTAGTGTATTAGGTGTAAATGATCTCATTCTAGAATCAGATGGCACCAATATCAAACTTGTAGTGACTGATAAAAAGAATACAACTTCAAATACATTCTCTAGAATAGTAGGCGAAGGAAATGGTGTGAGTTTCACCATGAATTTTAAAATTGAGAACTTGAAGATATTAGACGGCAACTATGAAGTCTTTGTATCATCAAAAGGCATATCTAACTTTAAGAACAAAGATGTTGACTTAGAGTATTTTATTGCACTAGAGCCTGATTCAAAATATAATGTATAACATATATAAGGATATTAGTGTGATAGAAGTGCCAGTCTCCGCTTCAATCATGGGAGTATTAGAAACTCATCATCTTTGGTCTAATACACGAACGAACGGTGGGGTTTGTTCATCATGAGTAATGAATTTTTATTCGTAGAAAAGTATCGTCCTCAAAAAATTGAGGACACGATACTTCCTTCTGGTGTCAAAAAGTCTTTTCAAGAATTTGTAGACAATCAAGAGATACCAAATCTTTTACTTTGTGGTTCGCAAGGCACAGGTAAAACAACTGTAGCAAAAGCACTTTGCAATGAGTTAGGTGCAGACTACATCGTTATCAATGGGTCTGATGAAGGCAGATTGATTGATACACTCAGAACAAAAATCAAGAACTTTGCATCTACAGTATCACTTTCAGGTGGTCCTAAAGTGGTGATCTTAGATGAGGCAGATTATATTTCTGCTGAGTCAGTTCAACCTGCATTAAGAAACTTCATAGAAGAGTTCTCTTCAAACTGTAGATTCATATTTACTTGTAATTACAAAAACAGAATCATCGCACCATTACATAGTCGATGCACTGTTATAGATTTTAGTATACCCAACAATGAAAAAGAGAGACTTGCATCTGTATTTCTTGCAAGACTTATGTTGATTTGTGATGATGAGGGTATCAAGTATGACCAAAAAGTTTTAATAGAACTCATACTTAAATTCTTTCCAGATTTCAGAAGATGTATCAACGAAGTGCAAAGATATGGTGCTTCAGGTGTAATCGATAGTGGTTTGTTAGCGACACTATCAGAAGAGAAACTTACACCTTTAATTGACATGATTGCAGACAAAGATTGGTCTGGCATGAGAAAATGGGTTGGTCAAAATTCAGACAATGATTTCAATACACTATATAGAAAACTGTTCAACGCTCTTGAAAAGAGATTAGAACCTGCATCTATACCTGCATGTGTATTGTTTATTGCAGATTATCAATACAAATCTGCATTCGCTATGGACGCTGAGATAAATTTTGTTGCATGTCTAACAGAGATAATGTCGGAGTGTAAGTTTAAATAATGGGTAAACTTAGACAATGGTTTAGAAAATGGTTTGATAGACAAGTAGAAAAATCATTTCAGAGACAGGCAAATAAATTATTTGAGAAAGGGAGACAACATGACTCAATACAAAAATAAAGTAGAATTGCAAAGAAAAATACTGGCGGCTGAAGAGTATTCAGACAGTATTAAAGGTATGCAAGTTCATCGTATGAATTCTATGTGGTATGATAATAGACCACAAGATACAGAGAAACATTCAGTTACAGATGTAGAATACATGTCTGGTAAAATAGAAAGAACACTTCATGACGGCACCAAAGTTGTTTTAGTTGAAGGCGAAACAGGTGAAAAACTTGTAGATAAGATTGAAACACAGTTGACTGATCGTGGCGAAACACTCTAACAAAAGAAATCCATTTGATTTTGTAAAGTCGGTCTCTTACGACAAAAAAGACCTCATGGTTGATGAGGTCGAAGAGAAAGCATATCAACCATTCCTAATCAATAAAGCATTATCTTACCACCAAGATACTGTTTTTTTAACTAACGAGATGAATGTCCGACATAGCACGGATAATCGTCTTCAATATCTCTTTTTTCTAAATACCATTAGAAAAAGAAATAGATTTTCAAAATGGCATAAACCTTACGAAAGTAAGAAATTAGATACAGTGAAGACATACTTTGGTGTATCAACACAAAAAGCCAAAGAATATCTAGAACTATTGAATGATAAACAATACCGTGAGTTGAAAAACAGTATGAAAATCGGTGGTAAGAATAATGGATGATAACGAACAAGTTAAAGACCTAGTAGAAATTACATTTCCAGAAAAAGACGACTTCTTAAAGATAAGAGAAACCTTATCTCGTATTGGTGTTGCATCAAGAAAAGATAAAGAATTGTTTCAATCTTGTCACATTTTACATAAAAAAGGTAAGTATTATATCGTTCATTTCAAAGAACTATTCAAATTAGATGGTAAACAAACTAATTTTGACGAGGGTGATCTTGGAAGAAGAAACACTATTGTTGATTTACTGAGACAATGGAATCTAGTTAAAGTATTGAATCCTCAACAGATATTAGACCCTAGAGCACCACTATCACAAATCAAAGTCATACCATTTAAAGAGAAATCTGAGTGGATTTTGACTCAAAAATACTCAATCGGCAACTCGATTTCCTAAATAATCCCTTTAGGAGGAACAAACTATGTTAGAATTTTTCCAATGGATTATAGCATGGGTGCAAGTAATACCATGGTTAGTCATGGGTGCTTCACTAATAGCTGCTCTAACACCTACTCCGATTGATGACGGTCTAGTCAAGAAGGCATACAATGTCCTTGATTGGGTTGCACTCAATGTAGGTAAAGCGAAGGATAAGTAAATCCAAAAAACCCCTTGAATTATACCAGATCACCTAATATAATGGTATCTGCATAATAAAAGAGAGGTAATTATGGAATACTTTATTGCAATATTAGTAGTAGCAGTGGTTGGATACTTTGTCTATGACAGATACACAACTACATCCTCTTCATCTACAATAGTAGATACTGCGAGTGAGATCACTCCAGCGCCTGCACCAGCACCAGTTGCCGATGCAAATGACAATGGCGTGACTTCAAAAGCAGAACTTAACAGATTGACAAAGGTTCAATTGTTAGAAATGGCAGATAGAGAATCTTTATCAGTTAAGAGAAGTGGCAAGAAAGCTGAAGTCGTAAATGAAATTTGGGCACAGCTAAGAGCATAACTGCACAATATCAAATAAAAACATAAGGGGTCGTAAGACCCCTTTTTTTATGTCTCCAAACAATTTCATTCGTATAAATAGTTGTAGATATTATGAACTGGATAGATTTTTTAGCTGAAGTAGGAGCACCAATTTTTGGTTCTCTTGTCATGGCGTTCTTTATCTTCCTAACATTGAAATACATTCTTGAAGGAGTTCTTGATAGTGTCAAGTCTCTTACAGGTATTATTAGTATGTTAGAAGATAGAGCAAGAGTTATGAACAATGATATTGTAAAAATTGACCTACTTATATCGCAACATCTCGAACTGAAACCAGATTTAGAGAGAGTTGCACGAGCAGAAAATTTTGTAGAAGATGGTAGCATAGATGCAAGAAGAGATTAACGAAGCTTTAGATTTAGAAGTCGATTACCTTTCTGCAATTGCAGATATGTTAAACGAGTTTGGTTTTCCTGTTATCATTGCATTGGCAATGGGATACTTTATCTACTTTGTCTGGAAATTTGTGACTGATGAATTACAACCGATGATTGATAAACAACAAACGGTTTTAATTAAACTGATTGATCAGATGCGAATGCTAGATCAAGATCAGATTAGACTTCAAGAGAAGTTGAATACAGTATTAGAGTATCGTGATTCACAGATACTAAAGGAGAAATCAAGTGAAGATAATAATATTAAGTAGTTTAATTCTAAGTGCAACTTTGGTTGCATCACCCATTGTTCATGAGTTTAAGAACCCTAGCTTTTCAGGTAAAGGTCAAGGCGCTCACTATTTAACTATAGAAAACCAAGAACATTCAAGAAAAAAGGAAATTGAGGACGCCCTAGAAGCGGCTAGAAAAGCAGCTGAAAGAGAGGCAGATAACTCAACCTTGGCAAAATTTATCAGGAACCTAGAGTCAAGAATCTATGCCCAAATGGCAAAACAACTGGTTGAATCTATGTTCTCAAACGACAATGCAGTAAGATTCGGTTCTTTTGTGTTAGAGGGTAATACTGTAACATACGAAGTAATAACTAACGAAGATGGTTCTGAGTTTATAAGAATGACGATTGTATCATCTGACGGTTCTGAAACAGTTATAGAAATACCTATCGGAACTGGTAATTATGGTCAAGACCCCGATGGTTAAGTATTTACTCGCATTAACAATTCTACTATCTGGTTGTGCATCAGTGCCTAGATTTTCTAGTGAACCACAAGATTGTAATCCTAAGACATGGGGTGAAGAATATCCACATGACTTAGTAAACTACGCACAGGCAATGGGAAGAACCTTTGAAAGGGCGATGCCATTTATTTGTGTAGATGAAGCAGAAGTTATCAGACTTCCTTCATATCTAGAATTGTTAGATTTACCACCTGCAAAAGAAATGCCTGTTGTGGCAGTATACAAGTTTAATGACTTAACAGGACAGAGAAAAGAGGTGCCAAATATTGCATCATTTTCTACAGCAGTCACGCAAGGTGGACAGGCAATGGTCATCGATGCGTTGAAAACTGCTGGTGGTAATAAATGGTTTAGAGTTGTAGAAAGAAACGGCATAGACCATCTTGTTCGTGAGAGACAAATCATAAGAAGTGCAAGGCAAGACTTTGCAAAAAAAGAAGGACAAGACAAATATCAAGAATTAAATCCACTTCTCTTTGCAGGAATTATCATAGAGGGTGGTATAATTGGTTATGATTCTAATCTTTACACTGGTGGCCGAGGCGCCAGAACATTAGGGATTGGAGTGAGTCGACAGTATCGTAAAGATGCTGTGACTGTAAGTATGAGAGCCGTATCGGTTCTAACAGGCGAAGTTTTATTAAATGTCCAGACTAGAAAGACTATCCTTTCAGTCGGTGAAGGAGGCGATATATTCCGATTCATAGAAGAAGGAACACAATTAGTCGAATTCGAGGACGGCGTGGGTAATAATGAATCCGTGACTTACGCAACACGAGTGGCGATTGAAGCTGCCGTGTTGGAATTAATTTACCAAGGACATGATAGAGGTTTTTGGGTTATTGAAGAAGGACACAGGCATCCTCATAACAGTGATGGCGTCAATAATTTACATGAGATTGACGAATCTGAAATTGATGATATCGAGTTAGAGATACCTGAACCTTTGGAAGATATAAGAGGATAAGAAAATGAATAAAATACTTTCTTTAGTATTACTTTTGTCGACATCATTCGTTTTCGCACAAGCAACTGATGATAACGAGGTCATGATAACACAAACTGGTGACACTTTGAAGTTATATATTGACCAAATCGGATATGGTAACAAAATAGGACTTAACGACTTTTCAAGTGGTTCAGGTTCTAATATGGAAATTACTGGTTCTGGTTTAGATATCAACATAGATATGATTGGTAATCAAAACTTATTATTTGGACCAGTTGCTTCTGACAATTCGGATTATGATTTAATCTTAACAGGCGATTCAAACAGTATAGATTGGAATATTGGCGATAATGCTTCAGCCGATGATTCAAGTATTCAGTTCACTCTAACAGGTGATTCTAATACTTTTGATTTAGACCAAGGATTTTCCTTTAGTGCTGAAAGATTAGATGCTGATTTAGTCTTAGTTGGAAACAGTAATGTGTTTGATGTTGATTGGGAATCAGATGACTTAGTTTGGAACTTTGACATCACAGGTGACTCAAACAATATAAACACTTTACAAAAAGATGGCGAACAAGAGCTAAATTTTGATTTAACAGGTGACAGTGCCGATGTAGATATCAATCAGATATCTGGAACATGCGTAAGTGGGGCAAGTAATGCTTGTTCAACACCTAATGCACACATCACACTTGTCATTGAAAGTGATAACAGTGTTATTCAAATCAATCAGAAAGACTCATCTAACGATAGTTAGTCTTTTTATCATCAGTGGGTTCAGTTATGCTGAACCCATCGGTGGTGTCATAGAATCTACAGGTGTCACATCACTTGTGCGAGAATCGAATCGACTTCAATCAGATGTCGGAACAGATGTAAATATATACGATGAAGCCGAAACTGCAAACGGCAGAATGTTAATAGAGTTTCTAGACGAAGAGAAACTTTCGTTAACAGAAAACAGTCTTGTCTATATTGATGAGGCGTATTACGACCCAGACCCAAGCAAATCAAAGATGGCAATAAGTATGGTCAGAGGCACTGCTCGTTTTGCCTCAGGTGCTGGTAATAGAATCAAAAAACAAAATGTAGATGTTTCAACACCAACTGCAAACATCACAATGAGAGGGACAGATTTCACAACAACCATTGACGAGCTCGGAAGGACAATGGTGGTTTTGCTTCCTGATGAAGAGACAGGTGCATCATCAGGAGAGATAGTAGTATACAACGATGGTGGTGAAGTTGTATTGACAGAGGCATATTCTGCCACAGTTGTATCATCATACGATACTGCACCTACACAATCAGTAATCATTCAAGGTATCACACCGAATCTAATCGATAATATGTTTATTGTAAATCCACCAACAGAGATAAGAGAACAAATAGAAGAAAACTACAGAGATGAAAACGACCAAGATCAAGGATTGTTAGATGTAGATTTCTTAGAATTCAACGAATTAGAGTTAGATGCACTCGAAGATACCAAGGGTGATCTGGAGTTTTCGGAGTTAGATATAGACTTCTTAGATGTCGACTATCTTACAGACTTATTAGATGTCATCGAAGAACTAGAAAAAACTACAGTCTCATTAGGAGATACACAAGCACAAACAGGCACCGCTACTTTTACACTACAAGGTGCAACAGTTGGTTTCAATAAAGATTCACAATATAATGTTTTTGAACAAGATGGCGACTTAGTTTTCTTTCGTAATGTAAACGGTGTTATAAATATAATAATAGCCGCTGGTAATTCTGGAACATTAGAGACAGAGGTCGAAGGATATTCAGGTATAATTACTTTCGGAAGAGGAGAAGGAATTGAAATTTATATTAATCAGTCTAATTAGTTTATTGTCATTATCTGCAATCGCAGGACCAACAGATGACAATCATGTGCATGTCGAACAAGTCGGCAGTGGTGATGATTTTACATTAAATGTAGAACAGATAGGTTATGGTAATTTCATAGACTTTACTTTCGCACATTCAGGCAACACATTTAATTTAGAACAGAACGGAAGTGGTAACTCAATCTCATGGGTATCATATTGGGGTTCTGGTAAATCATGGGGTGGTGATGTTGATGGTGTTGATAATACTGAAAGTGTAGAACAATGGAATGGTGCAACATATGGTCGTCATATATGGGGCGATACTAATACAGTAGATGTATATCAAAGTGGCACACATACACATAATTTAGATATTCATGTTGACGGCGTAGAACATGAAATAAGTCAATCAGGAACAGGCAGTCATTACGCACACATATATTTTTATGGTCAGTCTGACGATTCAGAATCCACTATGACACAACAAGGCAGTGGTTCACATAATGCTCAAGTGATTTTAACAGGAACAGAACATACAATTTTTAATTTACTACAACAAGGCGGAACTAATCAAAGTTATTCACTCACACAAAGTTGTTATACAGCAGGTGGTTGCACAGTGAACATCTCACAAGGTAATTAATGTATTCATGGAAAACTGTTGCAGTATCAGTATTGATACTGTTAGGGTTGAAAATCTGGTCACCATATATCGTAGATAATATCAAGTGGTCATACTTCGACTATCTACACCAATCAAAAGAAAAAGAACATGTAGAAGATATACTTCTAGTTAATATAGATGAAAAGTCTATAGAGAAGTATGGTCAATATCCATTTCCTAGAGATGTTTATGCAGACACACTATGGGAAACACATCACTCAAACACACATGTATTTAATATACTATTTTCAGAAGAAGATAGATTCGGTCAAGATGAATACTTTGCAAACGGATTACAAAATAGATTAACAGTTTTATCTTCCGCACCAACCACGCAAACGGGTGAAGGTAACGCACCGTATGTTAACACGAGTGTTTTCGGAGATGGTGCCATCAAAGAACATGTATGGCAGTTTGACGGACTAGTAAGTCCTATACAGTTTCTACAAGATTCTGCATATGGCATGGGTGTTACAGTTGCAACACCATCAGTGCCAAATACACCTAACTTTGACCAGACTATCCGTTCCGCTCCTGTCATCGTCATGGCAAATGATGTAATTTATCCTAGTCTTGCGTTAGAGACATTGAGAGCATTGGGTGATCACCGAAATTATCAAACTAGAGTCACACAAGATGCAGGTATAGAATGGGTCAGAATGGGTCGTGCAAAACCAATCGAAACAACATCGACTGCTGATGTTATGATTTCATACTGGAACCATTTTGATTCCATATCATTCGCAGATTTACAAGAATCAGATGTTAGTAATAAGATTCTGGTGTATGGTCTAACTGCGGAAGGACTGAGTAATCCAATTTCAACCCCAATGGGTGCAATGTATCCCCACGAAGTTCAAGCAAACCTAATCCAAACCGTCTCGACAGGAGTTCAAATACAGCAATCCTACTATTTTGAATTTCTTGAAGTTGTTCTTCTTCTGATAGTTCTTTTAGGAATATGGGTATCGGTTTACAAACTTCCCACAGCTGTCTCGGCGATAGCGAGTCTAGGTATCGTTGCAGTTCAGGTGGGTGGGGGTTTCTACTTGTGGTCTTCATCTCTCGTTCTTTTCGATATTTTCTACTCATCGATTGCCTCCGTTGTAGTTTTTGGACATGCCTCTTTCAACAAATACTATACAACTTATCAACTCAAAGAACAAATTAAGAAGCAGTTCAAAAAATATTTATCTCCAGAGATGGTTGAAGAACTACAAAAAGACCCTAGTAAATTGAAGTTAGGTGGTCAGAGAAAAGAGATGACTTTTCTATTCATGGACATATGCGGATTTACTCCTGTATCAGAACATTATAAGAACAAAAATGATCCTGAGGGTCTGGTTGAATTAATCAATAAATATCTAGACACAATGACAAAAATTATTTTGAGTCATGGCGGAACCATAGATAAGTATATGGGGGACTGCATCATGGCGTTTTGGAATGCGCCTCTTGATTGTGAAGACCACGCAAATAAAGCTGTTCATGCAGCTAAAGAAATATCGGAGAAAGCAGATGAACTTATTAAAGAGTATGAAGAACAAGGTCTTCCTCGCATTGATGTTGGTATCGGCATCAGCACAGGCGAGTGTATTGTCGGAAACATGGGCTCAGAACTTAGATTTGACTATTCCGTCATCGGAGATGCCGTCAACTTGGGTGCTAGACTCGAAGGCCAAACAAGAAATTATGATGGGATTCGAGTGTTGTTATCGGCAAGAACTGCTGGATTGGGTAAAGACCACGCATACACAAGAGTTGATGATATCAAGGTTAAAGGAAAAGAAGAACGAGTTATCATTTACACTTGTTGAACCAATATCAAACGCACAGTGGGCTTCATTTGTTGGTTTACAATTAGCAGACATATATACAACATATAAAGGACTTAAATACGATTGCGTTAAAGAATTGAATCCTATTGTTGGTGAAAGACCATCAGTGCAAAAGATGTTCTTTGTCAAGACTGTCATTCTCACACCTGCGATTGAGTATGATTTAAAAAGAGAAGTTCTTGACCAAAAAGTCATGAACGAAATTAATTTTCTAATGGCATTAGTAGTGAGTAATAATTACAATGTCTGGAGAAGAGCAGACAAAAGATGTAATAAAATATAGATAATGAAAAGAAATATACCCATACAGGCAGTTGACCAGTATGATTTTCTTGAACACAGACGAGAACAAGAAAAGAAACATTGGAAAAAGAAACAAGGCAGACCATTAGATTCTATTCTAACTGTTGAGATCAACACAACTGAACTATGTAATCGTTCATGTGTCTTTTGTCCTAGACACGACCCAAATGTATATCCAAATAGAAACTTACATTTGTCTGTAAAGGGTGCAGGTATAATTGCAGAAGAGTTAGCAGACAATCAATATGCTGGTAAAATATCGTTTAGTGGATTCAGTGAGAATCTTTTAAATCCTGATTTTATACAAATAGTAAAAGAGTTTAGATTTCATTTACCTCAGGCAACTTTAGAATGTAACACAAATGGTGATAAATTAACAACTGAATACCTACACGATCTAATGTGGAAAGCTGGTTTAGATTTGATATATATAAATCTATACGATGGTCCAGAACAAATGAGTCACTTCGACCCAATGATAAAAGAGGCAAGACTTAAAGAAGACCAATGGAAATATCGAATGCATTGGGGTGATTTTGAAAAACACGGTCTGATCTTGAACAATAGAAGTGGTGTAATAGATTGGGTTGGTATAGAAGAGTCTGATATAAAAAGTTTACAGGGTAAACCATGTCATTATCCTTTTTACAAAATGTTTGTAGATTGGAATGGCGATGTATTGTTTTGTTCTAATGATTGGGGTAAAGAACATGTTGTGGGCAATCTCATGCAACAATCATTACATGATGTATGGTTTAGTAAACCAATGACTAAGATTAGAAAAAGATTGATGAAAGGTGACCGTTCAAAGTCACCGTGTAATAAATGTAGTGTAGATGGTTCTTTATTTGGTAAACCATCTTTTGATTTAATTAAGGAATATTATGAAAGTAGCAATAACAGGAAGTAGTAAGTTAGCACTTGCAATAAAAGTAAAATTGCAGGCATTAAATAAGGCCAAAGTGAGATGTATCAGAATAGAAGACATCATTATGAATGATACAAACTGTTGGATATTTGATAAAGAAAATTCAAATCATATAGATGTCTTAATTAATAATGCACACCAAGACTTTGAACAAACAAAAATCTTAGACATCGCTCATCGTGCCTGGAAAGATGATGATACTAAACACATCATCAACATATCAAGTCGTGCATCACAACCAAACATATCAAAAGGTCACATGTATGCCTCTCAAAAGGCATCACTCAATCACATGTCAAATAACTTAACATATAATTCAGATAGAAAATATAAAATCACCACGATGAATCTTGGTTTATTAGAACATGATTTACCAAGTCTATCATATGGTTTTGTAGGTCAATGGATATCTGATATGTTTAATTTTTATTCTAAGATTGAAATACCTGAAATAACTTTACAGGCATTTGCAAACTATAGAGATGTTCAACAACAGAAGGAGAAATTATGCCAGTAAAATTTTCAAAGTCAGTTGTCAAGATAGATCGAAATACTAAAAAACAAACTATAGAACATGACTACATGAAGTCAAAACCATTAAAAGATTTATTAGAGTATTTCAATAAGACTGATAACCCACCAAAGAAAAGACAAAAGGTCAAGAACGAATTAGTGAGAAGAACTAAAAAAGGCCTTGCAAATATAGTATTTAATTAGTATAATACACTAAATACTTTTGTGACAATTATGTGACAAGACTAAGTAGAGAAATCGAAGAGCAGTTACGGATAGTCACCATACATTATAGGAGATAAAAATGCGTAAATTAGCATCATTGTCTGCCTACTACGCAGACAAACTACATAGACTCATGAAATCAGGTCGATTACCTAGAGTAATCAATATGGTTCAATAATAAAAAAAATTGAAAAAAGCCCTTGAAAAAGCTGGCAAAAACACTATATAATGATCCTAGTTATTAAATTGGCTTGTCGGCGATGAATAATCAAAACGCAGGTTTTTTCGATAACTAACTGAGGCGATATAAGGGAAACTAAATCGTAAGATTAAGAATCCGACTATATCAACTCAACCTTTCATTCTAACAGAAACGAGTTCTAGAATCGACACAAAGTAAGAATGAAAGTTTTAGTATGAACTCTTTATGTCTTGAAAAGAGCTCGGGTGAACCTTTCGAGGAACATCTTAAAAAGAGCTCGGATATAAAGAGATTCATACGCCTAATTGCCCATAAGGGGATTAGAATTACAATCTTGCTTAATAAAGGAGAAACAAATGACAAGTATAGATACATTTGGTCAATTCAGACCGTTTTCAATAGGATTCGATAAACTCTTTTCAGACATGGAGAGAATCTCGAATATCAACGACAACTTCCCACCATACAATGTGATTAAATCATCAGAAGATTCTTATCTCATTGAACTAGCAGTGGCAGGTTTTAACAAAGAAGAACTAAGTATTGAATATAAAGATTCAATCTTATCCGTGACAGGCGACAATACAACTAGACAAGAACTAGATTTTGTTCACAAAGGTATTTCAGAAAGAAGTTTCAAAAGAAGTTGGACTCTTGGTGAACATGTCAAAGTTAAGTCTGCTAATGTAGTCAACGGTCTTCTAGTTATCTCACTCGAAAGAGAGATTCCAGAAGAAGAAAAACCGCAAGTAATAAAAATTAAATAATTTTTAAAAAACCCCTTGCAATAATTGGAGTTCTTTAGTAATATAGAAAGTGCGAGATTAGTTTAAGGCAAAACGCTTTACTACCAGTAAAGAGACAGCAGTTCAAATCTGTTATCTCGCTCCAATTTCGAAAGAGGATATATTATGATAAATGTTGGCGATTCAATACCAGAAGTCTATTTTAATTTCAGACAAGATGATGATTGGCAGAGTTTAAATACTCGTGAATCATTTGCAGGTAAGAGAGTATTAATTTTCGCACTTCCAGGTGCATTTACTCCGACTTGTTCGTCTCAACAATTACCAGGTTATGAAGAACTCTATAATGATTTTCTAGAAGCAGGCATAGATGAAGTTTATTGTTTATCAGTAAACGATACATTTGTAATGAATGCATGGTTTGAAAATCAAGGCATAAAAAATGTCAAAGCATTACCAGACGGAAACTTTGAGTTTACATCTAGAGTCGATGCACTAGTAGAGAAAGGTAATCTAGGTTTTGGCAAAAGATCATGGAGATATGCAATGGTCGTTAACGACAATGTAGTAGAACATGTTTTTGCAGAAGACGACATGAGAGACCTAGCAGATACAGACCCATACGAGGCGTCTGCACCAGAAAATGTTTTAAGAGCATTAACTGATTCTGAATAAAACAACTAGACAAGGACCTGATACTGTTGTAAAATGGTATCAGGTTTTTTATTATGATACTCACTAAACAAGACGCTCAATATGCATCACAGGTTTTTATAGACTACTATAAGAACTTTGGTCGTATCGATGATTATCTTCGCAAAGTAAAACTAGAAAGAATGGAAGATTTACCAACACCTTTGTTTGGTTATGGACCAGAAGATGAGATGTTTCAAGATTTTACAATGCATCCAGAAGACATGCAATTCGTTTGTAGAGAAGTGTCAAACGATATGTATGATAACTATCTAGAGATAGTCACATCACATGCGATAGAAAAATCAGTGCCAGGCAAAAGTCTAAAGTGGGTTGTCTATGAAGTAAATACAAATAAAATTGTAGGTTTTATTAGATTCGGTTCACCAACAATCAACTCTAAACCTAGAAACGATTTCTTAGGCAGACCATTACAGACAACAAACATGGAAGTTATGAAGAGATTTAATGATAGTGCAATCATGGGTTTCATAATAGTGCCAACACAACCATTTGGTTTTAATTATCTTGGTGGTAAATTACTTGCAGGTATTTGTTGTTCACATCTTGCAAGAAGAACTCTAAGTGAAAAGTATAATACAGACTTCTGTATGTTTGAGACAACATCATTATATGGTTCTACAAAACAAGTATCACAATATGATGGTATGAAACCTTTTCTAAGATATGCAGGTTTAACATTGTCAGACTTTGTGCCTGCAATCAACGATGAGAAATACCACGATCTTAGAAAATGGTTTGAAGATAGAAATAAAGGACCACTTGTTGATGAAGATGCATCAAGTAGAAAGTTAAAGACACAAACTAAAATGATTTCGATTATTAGAAACTCATTAGAAGGAAAAGATTTAGAAACATTTAAGACGGCACTTGTAGATGCAAAAGGTCTTACAGAAAAGAAGAGAACATTTATATCTACATACGGATATGATAATGTTGCAGACTATCTTAATCTAGAAACAGATACACTAACTAAAAGACCTAACTATGATAGGTTTGAATTAGAAGAGATAGTCAAATGGTGGAAAAAATTAGCAGGTAAAAGATTTGATAAACTCAAATCAGACGGCAGATTAAGAACAGAGTTAGAAGTTTGGAATAAAAATCCAGACATAGATATAATAAGATAATGTTATTCAAAGAAGTTTATCGTGTAGTAGAAAATCCTTATGAGAAAGATGCAGGTATTGAATTGATATCTGGTGAATGGAAAGGATTAGTCTATCAATATGGTGATGTGCAGTTTGTAGATGGTGAACCACAAATCAACTTCAAACGAACTATAAGAAGAGTGCCAGACGGAGTAGAGGCAACAGAGGAAGTAATTGAAGAATTACTAAATAATAACAAACTTAACGATCTAATGGGTGATATATTAGTTGAACTCATGGACGAACAAATGAAGAGGGAAAATGAACAGAGAGATTCTAAAGGAAGAGATTAAGAGACACGAAGGAGAAGTCTTAGAAATATATAAAGACTCACTTGGTTATTTGACACTTGGTGTCGGACATCTTATAAGAGAAGATGATGAAGAGTATGGCGAACCAGAGGGCACGCCTATATCACAGGAAGTTGTAGATAGATATTACGAAGCAGATTTCGATAAACATCTAGAAGAAACATATCATGTTTGTGAAAAGAACAACATGAACTTTGATGATCTTCCAGAAAG
>VTLG01014510.1_pt1 | contig 47921 bp, 54 predicted proteins | sample 4694571 | NCBI WGS metagenome assembly VTLG01 (sample SAMN12604809, study PRJNA352737) | marine metagenome | biome: ENVO:00000447; feature: ENVO:00000209|ENVO:00000569|ENVO:01000036; material: ENVO:00002151; isolation source: viral sequences binned using virsorter ... | reverse complement strand
ATAACGTATCCAGTGCGGTTCAAATCTATATTTCACACATTGCTTATCAAGTTGATCAGCTACCTGACCTTCTAAATCACTCCGAAACTTATTAGAAGTCTGCACTTTCTGCATTCTCTCCATTAGAAGCTGGAGCTACAAAAGGATTCTCTGGAGTCTCCTCAGCCTTGTAACCATCCTCAACTTCAAAACCTGTTTGAGCTTCATATTCAACAAGTTCAATGATCTGGACTGCATTAAAATAAAGAGTTACTCCAGATTTTCCATTAACGGTATAAGGAACTGGAGAGTAAGAAACCTTAACTTTTGATCCCCACCCAATATCCACATTACAGGGCTTCATTTCTGAATCAACCACCATGATTGATACAGCCCTTTCATCTCCTCCTCTTCCCTTAAACATAGATTTCTGCTTAAACTTGAAAAGAATGTTATCACCGTCTTCCTTATATGGTGGAAATTCTGAAATCTTCTTAGCTCCTGAAGATTTCTTTTCATCAGCAATCCACCCATCTATTTTAGACATCCATTTTTGTGTCTCCTCAGAATCTGCAGGAAGAAGAAGATTAATCTGATACACATCATATTCAGGATGTGGAGTTTTAACATTCACCCATTTACAAGGTGCTACTGGACTAACCAGCTTTAAATTATTATTATTAGACATTTGTTCTCCTAAATTGATTGATTTATAAAATTATAAAAATTACTAATTATTTTTTCTGGTTCTTTCTCCTCCTTTTGAAATTGGTTAATAAGAAATTCAGGGTCAATACCTGAATTGTTTAATAAAATATATATATCTACAGGGAGAGGTTCACCTGTTTTTAGAATTTCAATTGCTTCGTATTCAAGTTGTGTCATTAATTTCCTTTATTTATATCTATAGTAGCGGTTTTTAATGAAATTAATACACAAGTGTATGTAATATCAACAAAAAAAGTACTTAGATTTTAGAACTTGATTCAAATCTAAGCTTCCTCGTTCTGGAGGTTCAGGAACTTCATCAAGAACTTCCAAAGCAGAGCTTCTGAATTCTACTAAGACATTATTTTCTGTATAAATCTCTACAAAGGCTTCCCGAAGGAGTTTGGAAAGCTTTGGAGTGTGGTGAGCATGTGTTCCATAACTGTCATGAATCATCTGGAAGCTATCTATGTTGTAATTACTGCACTTGTGCAATGTTAAAGTCAAACAAGACGCGTCCAGGCTATGTACAAAGTTTGGTGCAGATCCATTTACGGACCTCTGAGAATCAATTCTTAGTGCTTCTTCTTCTTTCAGTACAGGACGTAGTAGTTTTCCATCAATTGTGGTGTCAATTTGACGGAATTTAAACGCTTTGTAATGTTGGTACACACATAATCCAGTTGGAGTATTCCATACTACAGGATGTCCTGCTTTTGAGAGTCGTTTAGCAACATCTCTGATCCAGTTCATACACTCCCTTGCAGAAATAACTACTTCAGAAATTGCATCCCAAACTAAACTTGTCAAATAATTAATATATTCATTCTTTTTATGTTCTGGAAAGTTTAATTCTACTTCTGATCTCAACTGATCATTAATGTATTCTTCGACATAATTCAAACAACTAAACCTAGTTCCTCCATATGGCACTACCATAACAGGTCTTTTAGTCATTTTTCTGGTAATCACTCCAGAATCTTTCCAAAATAAAGCTATTTTATCACTATCCGAAAGTCTTTCTAATTCTCTCATAACTACATCCGCAACTTCCTGATAAGTGTCTTGTGGATTCTCCTCATCAGTCAGATTTGTGGCTTTACCTCCGATAGGACAGCGTAACATGGCACTATAATGCTGAAGTCCGTTGTTGCTGCCATCAAGAGCTATCGGAAGATGACTCATATACCCAAACCCTTTTCTTTTGTATGAAGCCCATTCTAAGCAGAATGCAAAGAACAACCACGCATCATCAAATTGTGTCCACCACTCGTAATCAAGTCCCTGTTCTGCAGACTGTAGAATGTGTTCTTCGTTATCTGAAACCCATTGGATTCTTTCTTTGAAACTAACCTTATCTACTCCTGCACAATTAGCTCCATGAATAGCCAACCAATCTGCTTGTTCCTGATTCTCAATTGGTAAACCTTTTGCAAAAGTTAAAAGTGCTTTTGCTGGTTCAGTTCCTTGTGGAGTCAAAAAAGCAGAAACAGTATATTTTCTTCCTCTGAAATCTGCCTGATAAGGAAAAAAAATCTGATTATATTCTGAAAACCTCTTTGCCAGTTGAAGTGTCCTCATAAATTGAAGTATTCGGGACTTCCTTCTTATGTTTTCATGATACACAAGAGTAGCATTTCCTTTCCAAGCTTTAAAAAGAACTTTCTGATCTTCAGTAAATTCAGACTTCTTGAGCTTCTTCGGAACTGGACTTGGAGGAATAGGTAATTCCCTTTTATCTGGCATGTCCCCAATAAGTAATTCCTGTTTCCAAGCTTCATTCATAACGTCAAAAACAGGTTTATTTACCTTCCAAGCTGTCTCCTGAAGTAGATTTGCAGCTTGATATTCCATGTCCATTTTAAAATAGGACAATTCTGAACCTCTGTTCTTGAAAGAGGTTTTAAGAAATGGTAAACGGTGCGTGAGGTATCCTCCATTTCTGGAATTTGTCCAACGCTTAGGAGTTGTTACCATTGGAAGGTAATTTGGAGCTAACATCTCTCCTTTTTCAATGGTTTCCTGAATGAAATCCAAGGTTGCTTCTGTAGGAACAAGTGAGTAAGAAGAGTATTTTTTACCTAGATTTTTGATGCTCCCAAGTTTTACAAGTCCAGTAGACTTAATAATCAAGTCAATAACGCATTGACCTACTTGCGTTCTCTCAATTGCAGTCCATACTGGAGTCTCTTCACCAATCTTAGTGGAAGCTCTTCTTATCAAGCCATACCGTCTATAATGTCTGCTTGCTGAGGTTTTTCCTAGCTTATCTACTAAACCTTTGAAATACTTTCTATCTGTAGTCCTCCAGATATTAAAACGGACCTGATCACTTAGAGCTTGTCCTATCTGATGTGATACATGAACAAGTTTCTGACCAAATGATATACTATCCATCATTACTCGGAGACTAATGAAAGCTACTACATCAGATTCTAACATTGCCAACAATGGTACTGTAGATTTCAACCTTCCAGGTTTATCTACGTCTTCCCTTATAAAAATATCAATAGCTCTGGAAAGTGGAACAACCAGCTTCTTCATTAAAAGAATACCGTGATAACTAACACTTTCATGTCCTTTCTGTTGTGCTTCTCTGGTTTGTTTTTGGAATTTCTGTATTCCAGTTAAAATCATTTCCTCTTCAATCTCTTTTTGCTCTTCAAATATGTTCATTAGTCTCCAAAATGTTTTGAGTTATACAGAGAAAGGTTCCATAACCAAGTTCACATACTGACCACCAATAGGCTTTCTAGTTTTATCATCTAGAAAAGTTATTCTAAACGGAAGTTTTCCATCTTCTCGTATGATTTTCTTGATCACATTCATCAAGTGACCTTCATGCATTTCCTCAAAAGGTATCCACAAATCTTTAGAGTTTGAAAAATACTCAAACTTATAGTGTGCATTCTTAGCTACACATTTCTGCCAATCTTTCATAATAGTTCTCCATTAATTATAGTTCCCATTGTCACAAATTTGTCACAAGGTATTTTACACTAATATTTTTTGGAGAATTATTGCAGATTGGAGAATATACAAACTATGGCTGTAATAGCTTGGTAGTACTAGTTTTGAGCATTAATTGCAAGATAGTCAGAATTATCACCAGATCCTAAACCTAGCGTGTCTACCAATTCCACCACTCTCGCAACAAATAAATCTAATACTTTCAATCTGTTATAAGATTCCTAAAAATTAGTGTATTCTGATAAAATGTCCAATTTGACACATATTTGTCACAGATTTGTCACAAGTTCCGACAACAGACTAATATCTTGTGTGTCATGATCAGGTGCTAAATGAGAATATCTCATTGTAGTCTCAATCTTTAAATGGCCCATCAACTTCTGGACATTTGCTAAAGGCACACCAAGCTGCACCAAACGGCTACAGAAGGTGTGTCTCAAAACATGAGGATGAACATCCTTTAGCTCTGGAAGTTCCTTCCTCATCAAAGTAAAGCGGTATCTAAGCTCTTCCTTAGTAATCTGAAAGACATTAGCTTCATCTCCTAAATTTCTAATACGTTTTTCAAGAACTTTCTTTGCTCTTGGAGTTAAACCTACGTTTCTGGATTCTCCAGATTTTGAGATCCAGACTATTAGTTTTTTCTCAAGAATATCTTTCTTTTGAAGTCTGAGCATCTCTCCAGTTCTCAATCCAGTATCAACTCCTACTATAAAGTAATCAAGGTAGGTACTAGTCCAAGAGAAATCAAAGAATTTCAAGAGTAGCTTTTCTTCTTCCAGAGATAACCATCTTATTCTACCCTTTGGTTCTTTTTTAAGCGGAATATTAGGCAGCTCTACTATCTTTTTACGTTCATGTGCAAACTTCAGGATCTTGGATAGACACATCAACTTACGATTAATAGTACTGTCAGAGTTACCTTTTTCTCTGAAATAAATTACAAACTCATCAAGAACTAAAGTAGTTATTTTATTTAGGTCCACTTGATCAGTTCCAAACTTATGGATAAAAAAGTCTCCAACTAATCTTCGATTATGTTCATTGGTTTCCTCAGACTTCTCACCTCTCCAGTTTATTTCAAAACATTGGTCAGATGCTATTCTATAAGTCCAAGATGTTGAAGTACTGGTTTCCAGGATCTCAATATCATTCTGAACACTAAACTTTATTTTGTTTTCCCAAGCTGAAGCATCAGTATAATTATTAAAAGTCTTTCTGTATCTATTTCCCTGTACCATTATGTTTGCTTGGAAGTTTTGTCCTCTTTGATGTACTGCCATTTTCAAACTCCACCATTTTCTTCAAGGATTCCTAATAACTTTTCTCTAAACAAGTATCCTCCATGTTTCATGTAAACCATTTTCTGAACTCTATAAGAAGGATTCTCCTTGGTTTCCATGAAGTCAAATCCTCTCTCTTTGTTTCGGTTTAGATCACACCAAGCCATGATGTTTCTGCTTCCTGCAGTAGTCGATGTATCTAATCCCATTTTCTTTCCAAGTTCAGTCACACTTGGAGGTGAATTTAGATCCCACTCAGAAAGCTCAAGAAAAGTTAAAATAGCTGGAATCTGCATCTCCTTATCCAACTCCTGGAAAAGGTGCAGAGCCTTTATGAGCCTTTGTATGTCAGAATTTTTCATGTTTATCCTCTTATTTATTATTCTCCGCTTACTTTGGTATGTGTTCAAATATTATATACAGTTTTAATAGTTTAAAATTAATTGCAAGTACCTTACCCTCTTCTAACCATCCTATTTCATTTGTAGTAACTTCAAAACCTCTTACTGCTGTAATTTCCCAGTTTAAAATTTTCATCTATATCCTCCATGATACTTTAGTTAAACTAAAAATAATACCCAATGAAATGAAAAAAAATACCAGACAACAACTAAGCTTAGAATATATAGCATAGTTTCTAGTACAGATTTTAAATAATACATCATTAGTTCTCCTCCCCCCTTCCTATTTTTATACTGTCACCAGTGATAAATATTTGTCAAGTGAAATTATTTCATACTTCAGATTTCTTCCTTTTTGATGGTTAATGTGTTCCCTTTTACAACATGATAAAGCACAAATAGAATAACGGTAAAACACCCAACCAAAAATCCAAATCCAAAGATAGCAAAAAATACTAGAATGTCAGGTAACATTAAGAACCATCTCCCCATTTCATAGTGAAGATCAAACACACTACAGCTCTCCTATATACTTTGCTACCAGAGGAGGAAGTGAGTATGAATGATTGAAATTTACCACTCCTCCTGAAGATGGATAGTTTTCCTGCTCTTCAATCAAGAGATTATCGTCTAAACTTCTCTTCTTTTTCTTTCTATTGTATTTTGTTTTTACTTTATGAATTCTTGTTCCTCTGTTTTTAATTCCTGGCATCGCGTTCCTTTCTGTAAATATTATATTAGTGTAAGTAATTATCCCCATTGATTAGCCATTGCAGCAGCAATCCCTGAGTATGTTGTGGACCGAAGTTTCCAGCGATCTGGTGAAGGTCCTAAACTATGACAATAGCCAAATCTACCTTCCACAATATTCTCTGGTTCAAGCTTCGGAAGGTTCTTCAACCATAGACAGGTCCTCTTAGTCTCTCCATGTCCAAACTGCCAAGGCTGAATGGTCTGAGAGTACTTTCTGTTCTTTATCCTTTCCAGGGCATACTTATGTGGAATAGGATTCTCTATTGCTATTTTGTCACATGAAGGATGGTCTAGAAATAAGTTGAAAAACTTAGCACTTTCATCTAGCTTTTTCCAACGGCTTTTATCCTTATGTAACCAGCAAACACCACTATTAGCAAAGTAAGTACAAGGTGGATGGGCAATGATTAAATCCCAATCCTCGTAGAGAATATCAGTTACATCACCTTCGTAGTGGTTACCTTCTGGTTGATCACTTGGTAACATATCACAAGACCAAGCATCATGACCTTTGTTTGCGAAAGAATCTCTGACTTTTCCAGAGTATTCACACGCTACTAAGACTTTCATGAAACCTCCTCTTCAAAGCCACAAGAAAGACAGGTATCTATAATGTCTTCCCTTAATAGATTTTGTTTATAATCTCCATTGGCTAAATCCCTGAGAGTTTCTAATATCTCAGACATTTTACAATCGCCACCAAGCCAAAACTCGACTTGTTCTTCAGTTACTTGTTGTTTCATTTTAGTTCTCCTCTTTAGGTTCAAGATTAGATTTATATCCACAATGTGGACAGTTCATTTCATAGTGTCTTGGTATAGTTCCATCTTCTGAACTAGCATAACTCCACCAGCTTTGACAATCTCCACAAGTGAAATGATAGATTCGTTCAAATGTGTATTTATGTTTCATATTAAATCTCTTTTTAACATTTCATTCCTCCACTCTTCATGACAGGGTTGAGAGATAAAAGTTATATGATGACCACAAGGAAAGTAGGATCGTAGTTGACCTTGAACTCTTTTTAATGGATGTAGTTTGAACGATAGGTTCTTAGTTTTTTTATCCCACTCCACTGACTGCTTCTCGTGCAACGCTCTGGTCTTTCTGTTTTTCTTATACAAATTTCCTCCTCTTATCCTCTTAGATACACATCAAAATGAGTGGCCTCACTTCTAAGCGTATGTGATTGATTATGAAGTCTTTTACCTCTCCAACGTATTCTTACTGGTTTTCCTTTGTGAAAGGCTTTTACTAACCATTTGGCAGAAGCTAAGTTCTCATCATTCAATGGAATACCTTTCAGTATCGAAGCGTAACCAGATGCTTTTACTAAAGGTATTAAGTATTGATTCATTTTCATTTTGTTCTCCTTTTTTAAATAGAAGGTGATACCATCATGCCAACCTTCGCCCATCCGTCAATGGACTACTGTACTCGTCAGTCGATACCACCTCCTAAAATAAATTAATTAAAAACACATTCCATTGCGAAAAGAATGAAATGTAACTGTATAAGATTAAGGTGACTATCACCCTAATACTTACCCTAGAACCCATGAGGTACATCCCAATGGGCTATCGTTACCCATACAAATATAATGTGCATGAGATACTTCCAAATTAAGTATTCAATCATGTAATCCCCTGTTATCTATTTCCTGACCAGTTCTCATCGAGACTTGAATACATCTCCCATTGCTTCTGATCTTTTCTACGACTTTTCTCTGGATTAATGTCTACTACAAAGGGGACATTCTTTACGGCTTTGTCCCTCTCCTTTTTCCAGGATTGTGGTACTTGCTGAATCACATTGAAATCAGCTAAAAATTCATTGAATGTTTTCTTTTTCATTTTAGTTCTCCATTATGATTAAAAGTTACCCCTCCATCTGTAGGGTCTTCAGCTATAAAACCTTCATGTCCTAGTGCTTCAGCAATCTGAGCCAAAGCTCCACATACATCATCCCAACGATTGTAAATTAGTCCATCAGGATCTTGTTCTCGTAAAGTGTGTACGGCAAACCACACTTCATTTAGTTGTTCTCTCATTTTTAGTTCTCCAGTTATAGACTAGCTCTCCCATATTCAGGATAGAATTCGACTACTCTCTTTTTCAAAGTCTGGTATGAGATTGAGTTATCGAAAATGTGAATTTGTCCACCATCCAATAAAATTAAGAGTTCTGTACCAATCCCAAACAATTCTCCAATCTTTTTAGTTTCAATGTCGATGATTGGGCGATCTCTACCATTTCGCTTTGAGTTGGTAACCTTCCGCTTACCTTCTGGATGAAGACTAAGCTCTACACGTTTTTCAGCTTCATTATATTTGATGTTGTAACGCTCATTTGGAAAGAAGCCAGCTTCTGCAAGCTTATCCCCTTCTATCCAGACTCTTGAACCTCTGGCAGTCTGGACTACTGTTGTTTTGATTGTTCCCATTTTAGTTCTCCATTTAGAAATTATTATACTAGTGTATCTATTAGTGTATAGGATAATTCACTCGCTCTACTGACTTATCCCAACACTTACGACATTCTACATATTTACCTTGTTCTGTGAATCCAGTGCAGAATCCGAATTCAGGCGTTAATTTTCCTGTCTTTTTGCTTTTCTTTAATCCTCCAATATGTTTCTTTGCATTGCAGGTATTACCATTGAATGGCTTTCCTATACTCTGCACTCCAGAAAATTGAGTTTTTCCTACTAGATATGACACTGGTTTGTGTTTATCTATCATTGTATCTGATACTCTGATACATAAGTTTTCTGGACACTTTTCAGAGTCTAAGAATTCTTTGACTATTCTACTTTCCCTTGTAGGTAGCCAGTGTTTAGTATCTGGAGTTTTTCTTGCTATTTCAGCAATCCTTTTGAGATGGTCTAGAGATTGTAAGTCTCCCGAATCATGCCATCTAAAATACTTTTCTTTACGCTTTGTTAAGATAAAAACGAAAGCTTCTATCCATTTGCTTCTATCTTCTTTTATTAAGGTGTCGTATCTTCTGAATTGAGCATCTCTTACATTGTCAAAACGATACATACCTTTGAAAAAGGCATAACATTCTTCACAAGTTGAGCCTACGACTTCCCTTAATTTTGAGCCTATCTTGCACAAATCCGCAGGAATTCCATAACTTTTACAATCCATCTTTTTAGTATCAGACAATCCAGCAATTACTTCTAAAGCTTCTTTGATTGTCCATTTACTTGGATAGTAATCTCCTCTCAGTTTTGCGAAGTATTGGCTATACTCCACATTTTTCATATTTATCCTCTTTTGGTTATTTATTAATCTATATCAGCTATCCAATCATCTGGATATGGTGATAAGTCTTGTAGTACTGCAGACTTCCAAGCTTTTTCAGAGTCTACAATTCCTTGATTACAGACTTCCCTTTTTGTATTAGGAAAGTCTAACCAAGCTCCACAGCCGTACTTCTTAAAATACTTTACCATTGTATCGTAAGAGATTGGCTCTTCTTTTACTGGTGAATATTGGTCATGTAGTTCGTCATGGTCCCAAGGTTCACCACAGAATTTGCAGTATATGTCCATTATTTATCCTCCTATTAATCCTTTGCTACATTTAGGGCAACTTGCACGTTTATCGTGTACTTGGATAATTCCAGCTTGTGTCCCATCTAGGTTTATAGAATCTACTTCTTTAATTTGGAATTCTTTTAGTTGTTCTACATAATCTGATTCCCATGAATAGCCAGCATCATAGGTATTCCAATAGGTATCACAGTCTAAATTATCACAATAAATTGAACCGTGATGATTACAATAGAATTCCTCCCAGTCCTTTATTTTGAATATCTTAGGATTTGTGAATCCTCCCCTAGCATCTGCACCATTATGAATTTGTAAAATAACAAATGTTCCTTCATAATTCTCAAATTCGGTAAACATTATATCTTGCGATAATGCACACTCATAATTATAGGTATAACTAGAAGTAGGTTTCCTAAATCTATCAGACCATTCAGCATCATGGTGTTTTTCTGCGAATCTATCTACAAGTTCATACCAACTATCATTTGGATATTTATTAGCAAAGCGTGTAAATTTACTTTGCCAATTTGGTAGATATTCCAACTGTTCTGAAAGAAATGGAAATAAAGGTTTTATAAAGCTTATTTCTAATTCATTTCTATAAACTTCAAAATCTACCAATTGATCAGGCAATATTTTGAAAGCTTCAATAGGAATGTTTTGGTTCCTTTGCCAAGCTCTACCATTTGATCCACCTGAATCCAGAAAATGAATTCCAGTGTTTTCAGTTAGCATTTCATAGATTTTCCGCTCTATGAGCGTATGTTTCATATATTAGTTCTCCATATTAAATTATTTCAGTGTCTAAAATATTACACTAATGCAATTATTATGTCAAGATTATTATTTGTTGATACTTCTATATTCAGTTTCAGACATTCCTTTAAATCTTACTAAGGTCTGACTTGTTCCGTTGTACTTTTTGAAAGCTTGAGATTTTAAGCCGTTCATTAAAGTCTGGACGTTAAATACTTTTGATCTATTTTTAACAATCCAATCATTGTTGCTTTTCATGTTATCCTCTCTTTTTTGGGCGTACTTGGGCGTTACCAGGTGTACCCTGTTTTTACTTAATTTTCAGATTTGCACTTATTGGAAAGCTTTGATTAATAATTCATTAATTTGTGATTACTGTGCACACTAAAAAACTACTCATTAGAAAATTAGTTACGATTATTAAATGAATTGAAAACTGTAAAATTTCGGATTCGTTCTCTTTTTTATACTTTGACATTAAAGCTGAAAAAGTACGGCTTGCTCCTTCAAATTGATTTACTGTCTGTATTTCATGGTAGTTAAGTTTTCCCATTTTTACCTCTTGAAAAGTTTTAAAGCTTTCCAAAAAGTGCAAAGCTGATTTGAATTTCAAAGAACTATACTTACTTACTTATTACTACTTACTTACTTAATCACTAATCTTTTTCAAATTCTGCAAAGCTGTAAAAGCTTTTATGCGTTTCAAAGATTAATTAGATAATAAACAATTAAAAGAATCTATAATTTAATATGATGTAACAATTAATGTTTTGTTATCGTGTCCAACATTCTCCTCCTATTTGATATTAATGTCAAGATTTATTTTGAATGAGCTAAAAATAATTTAGAGCTGGTAAACAATATTCAATAAAATCAATAACATAATATTTTGAGTTTTTTTCAAGTTTTTGGAGAATTATTATCTATTTTGAAACAATGCACACAAGATACCAAAAAAAAGTAATAGATAAAAAAGAAGAAAAAGAAGAAAAAAAGAAGAAAAAAATAAAAGAAGAGCTGAAAAAATAAAAAATAATAGTAATGAATATAAACTTCAGATTAATTATCTAGCGTGAAGTTGTAAAAATAAGTAATAAATAGACCTTGAAACAATATAAGAGCCAATTTGACCATGTGCACAAGGAAAAATTAAAAAAATAAAAGCTAAAATTTGGTTCCAGGGCCAGGCTTCGGGGGAAACTGGATCGTTGCGTATTTTAGATAGGACTTCAGAATTTTTCTCGGAATATTTTGGGAAAGGTGGAAAAAGGGGAAAAAGGGAAGAGATATATCACTATTAGTTAAAAACTAATTAGGATATTTATAAAGGCTTATAACTTAACAGTAGGAAGAACCCGAAGAAAAATCTTAAACCCTTATATATATTATATATAAATTATATAAGATGATCTTAAATCGAACTCTGAACTCTATTTCACATATCTATAACAGCGGATTTTAAACACTTAATAATTTCAGATACTTAGAATTGTACCAAATCTACATCCAAGTAGAGGGTCTTTCCTTGTTCTCATTTCCCATTATACCAGCTACAAACTTTTCTAATTCTAGATCTAAGAGTTCTTCTTTTCTTGTTTTGATTTCAGCTTCAGCATCAGCAGCCATAAAATCAACCCAATACTGTACTGCCATTTGTAAGGCATCAAGTCTATCATCATGAATCAAGGCTCCTTTGTCTTTTGTAATCCTTGTCATCTGGTGAAACAACATATATCTCACTTGAGTTTCAACAGGATAATCCTGAACCGTCTTATAATCCTTTTCAATAACCTTCGGATCTATCACAAGCCTATGCTGGTTCATGACAGGCTCCAGAGTGTCTATGATTCGTTTCTCTTTCTGGACAGAACTTCTTATTTCTTCCATAGTCACATTGTGAACTTTCCGAAGAACTGGTTTCAGGAGTTCCATGAACATCCCATCTCCAAAATTAGACTCAATAAGGATAAGGTTCACTTCATTTCTCTTGGCTATTACTGAGAGAGTCTCTAGGTTCTCGCTTTTATAACCTCCTCTGAGTCCTCCACACTCAGTAACATATAAGTAGCCGTTCAGCATCTTAACTACTGCATATCCAGTTTCATCTTTACCTCTTCCACTTGGATCAATAGAAAGAACTGAACCAGAGTATTCTACCCAATCTCCAAGCTTAGTTTCAGGACTATAGAAAAAGTCTCCTGGCAATCCCACGTTTGGAAGCTCTCCTAACTTGTTTCTTGGATCTCTGGTCCATACAGGTTTCTCAGGAGCTTTGTCAGAGTCCACACCCATCACAATAAGATCCGAAAGCTTTAACGGATACTTATCTGCATCAGAAAGACTTGTATCTAACTGAAACTGGAGTGCGAACCCTGATTTTCCGTAAGACAACTCCCTTTCTAGAAGGTCTTCGGCATCAAAACGTAGTGGATCAGTAGGATCTCCAACAACAGCACCAGAATCAAGCTTATCTTGAATAAAAGGAGCCAGTTTATTGGAATACCGAATAACTTGTTTTTCTTCAGGATACCGACTAGGCCAAATCCTGACTTCATAACCTCTTTCAGGAAGTGTCTCATATAAACTCATCTCTGTCTGAGGAGTACCAAGATAGACGATAGAACCGTCTGGTTTTAGTACAGCATCAAATTCTTTTACTGCTTCTGAAAGTTTTGCTCTCATAGTCTGAGTCATTGAGTTATTTGGAACCTCAACGTCATCAGCAACTATTATATCGGCTCGTGATCCGCTTAATTGACCAGTGATACCTACACTCTTTACACTTGGAGAATGGGAAGCCGTAGTAGGACCAACATCAAAGGCTACCTTACTTTGTCGTTGACCTTCACGAGATCTAAGGTGATATAGGATTGGTAATTCATTTATGAGTCTTTGAGTAAAAGTTGAGAAGTCATCGGACCTAACTTTGGAAGCTGAAACCACAAGAACCTTAGTCTCAGGATCAAGAAGTAATTTCCAACAGACAAACGCGGAAGTAATATAACTTTTACCAACTCCTCTAAAGGCTTCTATGACTGCACGTTTAGGAGCGTTCTGGAGGTACTCTGCCATATCATACTGAACTGGAGTGGGATCAGGAAGAGAAAGATGCTGCCAGACAAGAAAAAGGAAATTCCGAAAGTCCAAGAGAAGATTTATCTCTTTTTTCTTCTTAGTCATTATTACATTTGTGCATTAAAGTTAAAATAGCTCTAAATATGTTCATATCTTTTGCTATTGAAAAAAGAATCAATAAAGGATGTTTATCATTACTGGACTCTTTTCTTTAGCGTACAGAGGATTCTGAGAGTCCTAATTCTTCTGAAAAGAGTTATATTTTATATTATCTTCTTCTGAGAAGGGCATATTCTTCATTAATTCAGAAAGAGGGTTGCCATCTACAGGAAGACAGGAAATATTATTATCTTTTAAAAACTTTACTGCTACTGCTAGGTCTGCTGGTTTTGCTTCTCCAGTTTTGATCTTGGTGAGTAGTTCATCTGCTACTGCATCAAAAAGAGAATTTAGTTTTTCTGTTTCTTCCATAATTATTTACACTTACAAGGTTCACACTTACAGTCTTTACATTTACATATTACCTTCACTATAGCTCCTCTGTATCCATCTGAAGTCTTATAAGTTAATCGAGTATGTATTCTATATGAGTTCATATTTTCCTTTGTAGTCATTAATTGCTGCTTTAATTGCATCCTCAGCAAGAACAGAACAATGAATCTTTACTGGAGGAAGTGAAAGTTCTTCTACGATTTCTGTATTTTTAATTTGTCCTGCTTCTTCTAGAGTCTTTCCTTTTACCCATTCTGTAACGAGAGAAGAAGAAGCTATTGCTGATCCACATCCGAATGTTTTGAACTTTGCATCTACGATCTTATTGTCTTTAACTTCTATCTGGAGTTTCATAACATCACCACATTCAGGAGCACCCACAAGACCAGTCCCAGTAGACTTACTCCTACTATCCATACTACCAATATTTTTTGGTCTTTCATAATGCTCTATTACTTTCTCGCTATAAGCCATATTAAAATTTAGATACAAATCTTGCTATAGGTTGAATAAATGGTAATAAGGTAATTGCCATAAATAAATTTACACTTGTATGTACTATTGCTATTTGTTTCGTTATTCCTGTAGGTAGACCGTCTGATACCATCATTCCAGCTAACCAGATAGTTCCAGTTGTTCCTATGTTTGCACCTAGTACAGCAGCGATAGCTGAAGGTAACGGAAGTGCTCCGCTTGCAACTAGACCTACTATTGCTGTAGTGGATAGAGAACTAGACTGCCAAAGTAGAGTACACACTATCCCACCTAAAAACATCCAATAAGGATTGTGTATGAAATACTCCAAGTGTTCTAGTTTTCCCATAGCTTTCATGCCACCAGAAAACAGTTTTAATCCTATATAAAATATAACCAATCCACCTAATGCTTGAACAATCGGTGTAGTCATTAATAACTCCAAATCCAGGGCCTATTATCTGCTTCGATTGTGTCCAGGTGAATAAATCTGGAACTGTGTGGTTTTCCCTTTTGTGAAACTCCTATGCCTTTCCAGATCTTAGAACGGATCATAGCAAAGGATAATAGTTCCCAAGCTTCTTTTCCAGAACATGCAATATCAATTGCACATCCAGTAGTATGTGGACCTGACTTTCCAGTTGAACTAACCTTAGAATTATGCTTAGGACATCTATAAGCTGAACTCAGTTTAAGAGGTCTTCCAAGAGATTCTCGTAAACCTTGTAAGGCATCCACAGTTTCCTGAGTCATTTTATTCTCTCCGCAGCAGCTACAAGAGAGTTCCTTATCGCTAAAATTTTTACTCGATATTCCCATTATGTATCTATTGTAGGTTGAGGTAAAGGTATAGGACATAGTATTTTCATTTCTTCTCCTAGTATTCTTGCTTTTTCAGGAGTCAGTCCTTTTACTTGTTCTGGTGTAAACTTAATTCTCATTTGATCTGTATAACAATCACATAAGAATATCCTAGTTAGTTGTGGCATATATGGAGTTATAGTTTGAAACTGTAATGAACAAGCTTGCCAAATTTCTCTGACGTTCTGAGAATCAAATTTCAAACCTTCTTTTCCTTCTGCGGATTGTTTGAGTGCTCCATATATGAATATGGAAAAAGTTAGCACAAAAATGCTGTATAATAAAAAGGTTCTCATATTACCTTTTACATATGTTTTTTATATTCTGAGAGCAATTGATCATCGATGGTATTGTCCGTGCTTGCCACCAAACGCTCAAGAAGGATCAGAATTACAGCCTTCAAAAGCTTCTCTGAGAGCATAGACATACAGAGTGTCTTCACGGTTCCTCCGATTAACGGAGCTAGCAGTGGAATCATATTATCCTTTCCTTACGTTTAATATTTCTAGTTGTTTCATTCCTTCTAATTCTCTTTCAATGTTTTCAAGTCTTGCACTTACTCCAGACATGTGACCAGAACACTCCGAACTAATCTTAACAAACTTATCGAAATTTTCCTTTTGGGAAGCTCTGTTATATTTATCTGTTCTATATGTCCATACAAACAATATAACAATTATTGCTCCTGCGAATCCTTGATCTAAGAGAATGGTTATCACATCGTCTACTGCTGTCTGTGCTGAAGAAGCAGGAGGATGTGCTGGATGAGGATTACTAGTGGTCATCTGGTGAATTGGAGGTTCACTAAATGCTATAGTACCTATGAGTAATCCTATAGTAATTAATAAAGTATTAAGTATCTTCTTCATCTATCTCACTTACAAAAAGGTAGTCAGGATCTAATAATGTGGGATTTTGAGATTGTTTTTCTTCAGGTAATTTCCATTTTACCTTGTCTATTTGTGAATGGTTAGGAAGATCAAAATCTGGAGTAAAATCTACTTCTAAACCAGACTCTAATGTGAGGTTAATTTTCATTCTACTGGGCCAGAATTATCTTTAGGCCATTTAGCTTTGATTGGATTAACCATCTCAGACTTCCACTTGTCGATTCCATCATCGTAAATCTTGTTAAGCTGAGTACCCCAATCTGGATAGTCTGCTTGGCGGTTGCGAGAATATTCATTTGTTGTCCATTCAGCTTCATGACGATCTATTTCTGCCTGAATAGCAGCTTCAGTTGGAGGTGTTTGTCCATCCATATAGACTACCTCATCAGAACCTTCTTCCCAACGTAATGCACCTACTAAATTTGAAATTGCTTGGTTTCTACTTATCATTAGTATACCTCCCATAAAATTAATCTTTGTCTATAAAACGTATAACTTCTACTTCCAGACGCATTATGAAAGTGATAATTATATGTGCAGTTTGTTGCACCATTTGTTGGAGTGACAACAAGAGTATTTGCATATCCAAATGTTGAACCAGCTGGTTGTAGATAACCAAATTCTTGATGCGTTTGTGTTCCACTAGTTGTAGCACCTAATCCACTATCAGATGCTGTGCCAGTAGATGCCGATATGCCAACAAAATACCCCTGTGCATAACCGGCTGTGGCATCGATGTAAAGTCCTCCATATGCGTGTAACATAATTCTTGATCCAGCAGTAAATGTACCAGTTGCAAGGTTAGTGAAAAGACTCCCTGTACTCACACTACTGGCAGTTGTACTCGCAGATTGTGCTAAAAATCTCATGTGTCCAGTAGGATAAACAATAGCACTATTGCTCATGTTTCCAGCTGTTACAGTACCAAGATTATTTGCTGTTCCTGACAGAGTTGCATTCTCTGCAAATGTTGTTGTACCAGTTGCTCCAACTGTTATTGCAGGAGAAGCATCTGACCCTTGCAGGACTAAATTATCCGCAGAGGATTTTATTATTAAGTTTGCCATAAGTTATCCTTTCGGGTATTTAGTTTTAGTGGATTTTCGTTTCATAATTTTCATGCCATTTCTCCGTAATATTTAACGATATAAGTAAGTCCATGAGAACCAGAAGGAGTGCTAGTTTTTGTATTTGCGAATGTAAACCCATCTGAATCAAACGATGTAATTGCAAATGATTGATATGCACCATCTTGAGTTGAAGTTGAATCTGACGTTGAAGCAAAGTGAGTATTTAATACTGCCGTTGATGAGTTTTGAGAAAATTGTATACATTGCTGTGTTATTGTTGAACCAACTTTTTTAGCATATCCATATGATCTTAGAGAATAATTAATTACACCTGCATAATTAACCCATGCTTCAAGATAATTTGGTTGAAACCCTACTCCAGTTATTGATACAGTTCCTGATGCATCTCCTTGATCAAAAAAGTGGACACCCATATGTACTTTTATTGCGGATGTGGCATTACTTAAATTAAGTGCAGGACTGCCAGTAACAGCACTCCCAATTACACCTGTCATATCTGTCAGGTCAGTCTGTTTTGATGAAAGCAACTCTCCAGCCTCAAGAGATCCTTCACCAGTTATTGTCCTTTCTGTACCATCCTGAGTAATTATTACATCTTTATCTGCAATAGTTCCTAGAGCAAGATGGGCATTTTCTTGGATAGTTACATTTCCTGTCAGGGTATATAAGTCATTAAAATATAATCTCTCTGTACCTCCTGCGAAAGTTCCAGAAAGATTTTGGGTAGCAGTAGCATTCTCTATATATGCTTGAGATGTTGCATCTGCGTTTGCCCTGGCTTTGCTCATAGTTTGTTACTCCTTTAAATTTTTAAAATACAAATGTACTAGTACCTACTTGATAAGTATGTAGAGTATATCCACCACTTGATGATACTGTTCCTCCTGAAGCCCGTTGTCCTCCAAGATATCTTATAACTATTAAACCAGAAGCACCGGCACCACCTGTTGCTGAACCACCTCCAGTACCGCCTCCACCACCTCCTCCAGTGTGTGCAGTTCCATCAACTCCGTGAGCGTTTGTGTCTCCAGTATTACCAGCTCCTCCTCCTCCTTGTCCTCCAGCTCCAGATGATCCACTTCCTGAAGCTCCACCGCCTCCACCAGCTAACCATCTAGTTGAGCCTGTCCAATCATCACTTCTACCAATTCCTCCAGTACCAGCGAAAGTATATTTTGCATGTCCGCCATGACCTCCAGCACCTCCTCCGCCTCCACAGGGGGAATTGGTTAAACTTGTACTATAATCTGTACCTCCTCCACTATTGCCTTGACCAGATACTCCTCCTCGGAATAGGCCGGCCTCTGAGGAGAAAAGATTATTTGAATCTCCTCCACCTGAACCTCCACTACCTCCATATTCTAGACCACCACCATGTGAATAAGTACCTCCTTGTCCACCACCAATTGCTACATATCCAAAACATGAAGAATTGTTTCCTGCATTGCTAGGGCCGGAAGTGGTATCTGCCGAAACTGAAGCAGCTACAACAACAGTATAAGACCCATGCGGTATAGATATTCTATCTCTTATATAACCACCTGCACCTCCACCACCACCACGATCAGTACCACCAGCACCTCCACCAGCAACTATTATAAATTCAAGATCAAGAATAGGACTACCAACAACTCCAGTTTTTGCTCCTACCGAATTAATTATTCCACTCATGCTTACTCCTATGTCCAGTCTTGGTCAATGTAACTAACTATCCAATCCCCATTATCTACAGAATTATAAACAGCTAAAATATCATCTTCTTCCATAACAAATTTATCATTCCAAACAAAAGTTTTACTAGTACCATGTGGTTCATCTTTTACTAAGAAAACATTATTTGAACCATCATTAACATACATTCTAATTGTTCCTGCTGCACCTTGTAGATCGTGAAAAATAACAGAAATTATTGTGTAAATATGTCCTGCTGCACCAGTAAGTATTGCTTGCGTATCCGCATTGAGATTGTGAATAGTTGCTCGTCTTAATCGTTCTGAACCTGAACCTGTCGGCATATTTAACGAACTGCCTGATGATACTAAATTTCCTGCTGCCATTTTATCCTCCTAATGTAAGTGCTTGATGTGTACTACTTTGCATAAATGCTCCTTTTTGTTTAATTTTTCCTGTTGGTGATGTTTCCAAATCTACTCCTGCTGCTAATGCAGTATCAGTATTAACTGTAATACTTGAACCATCTGCTGTTATTGTATCAAGAGCTATATCACCTACATTGGTAATATTTGCATCTCCTGCACTAAGTCCTGCAGCAAATGTAACTGCTGAAGCAAAAGTTCCACCATTAGATTTTGAAACCATGTCTGCAGTCGTGAAGGACTTGAACGCAATTACATTTATTTCATCGTTAAGAACTGGTGCATTAACCAGAACTACACTCGATCCATTTGTTGCAACATAATCTGTAGTATCTTTAAGTTGAACTCCATTCATAAACACAATGATATTCGATTGAGTATACGAAAGTGTTCCTCCTACATTTGCTGCTCCTGAATATGTTTTACTTGTTACTTGTGCTGATGTGGTTACATATTTATATTCAAGTAAACTTGTTTGTCCTACAGCCGTTGCAGCAATCCAGTTTGCGCCATCAAATATCCTCATTTCATTCTCTTGTGAGTTGAAATAAAGATTTCCGTTTACAAGTGCATCTCCATCATTGTTCGCTGCAGGACCGCCTGTACTACTATTAAATGCTCCATAAACACCAGAACCCACAAAGACAAGAGTTGCTCCTGTTCCTGCTGCTGTAAAAGGATTTGAAATTACTATGGGAGTAGTGGTTTGACTTCCGATAATATTAGCTCCTACTGGATAACCTGATCCTGTAGAAGTTAATTCTTGACCTATAGTTACTGTTCCTGAAGATGTTCCTGTGAAAGCAATAGAAGATGAGTCCTTTGCCCATGATGCTCCTGTTAAGGTTACTGCATCTGCACTACTCTTATCAGTTCTCATTGAACCAAGATAAACATCAGAGAAGTTATCATAAGTCTGACTTACCGCAGCAGCACTATTTGCAGCAGCTATACGAGCATCTTCAGCTTTGGCTGCCCAATGGAGTGCAGAGAATCCTGCATCATCTACTGTACTATCTTCTGCACGAGTAGCCCAATCCTTTGCAGATCCTTCTCCAGCTACTCCTCTTCCTTGAATACCAATTGCCCATTCTTTAGAAGACATACTTCCTGCAGAAGCTCCCCTTACATCTCCTGCTGTATAGATAGCCCAATCTTTAGCAGAACCTTCATTTTTATGTGTAGATATTCCAGTAGCCCATTCTTTTGCAGAAGCATCCGTTGCAGTCGTAGTAGGAGTTGTAGCTAATTGCGCCCAGTTCTTAGCTGATCCTCCTGCTGCTAATGTAGAACCCTGAGCATATTCCTTTGCACTGTATGAACCTGGATCGGCAGACTGATCATCAATTTTTCCTGACCCAACAGCCCACTCCTTTGCAGCTCCTTTAGAAGCCGTCTGTGTTACTCCTGTTCCTCCGATTGCGTATGCTTTTGCAGACTGATCTGCACCATCACTTTGAGCTACATTGTCAGTATAAGTATTTACTACACCATTAACTTTAGTTGCCCAATCTGCAGATTCTAATTTATAATCTTCAGTATCTTCTTTGTATGCAAGTGTAGCTACTTCTGTAGCAACTAATTGTCCTTTGTTTACTGCATCATTAGTTGCAACACCATCTGCTACACCTTTAATAACTCTATTAGTACTAGCTGTTTGGGCATCCCATTTATCATCAACATCAATTACGATTCCTTGCAGGGCTATATCAATAGCTTCCTGAGCTACATGGAGAGTTTGGTTAGTAGAGTCATCTAAATCAGATTCTCGTATTACTGATCCTGGAGCAAAGTCTATTTGAGGAGTGGCACGATTTGAGATACGTCTAATAAGAACAGTTTGTCCACTTGCTATATTACTAACTAAAGTTATTGAGGTAGGTGTAGTTAAACTATTAACATAGAAACCATGTGCAGGATTTTGAGCTGCTGCATCAGTTGCATTGGCTACAGAACCGTCACCTTCAAGTAAGACATCATTTGCCAAAACTTCTAAGGTTTCCCCATTCGTACTGTCAAACTGAGTCTTGGGTGCAGTTGCGGAGCCAGCATTTAAGGCGTAAGTATTGCCCGAATTGAAGTTGAGGGACTCGTAACTAAACGGACCTCTTCCTTTGAGTGTTGGCATATTGATTTATTTTGTTGTAAGGGGGAAATTTATTAAAATCCAGTCTTTAGGGAAATCTTATTGGTGTAGCCTTGAAGGAGAAGCTTTTCTCTTAATCCTTCACACCAAGATTCTTGTAACATCTTATCAAAAGCTATGTCATTATTCATAGCCAATAGTTTATCTACTATTATTCTATTACTTATTTTTTCACTCATGTTTTCAGTAGTTTCATACTTTCTGTTTTTAATATTTTTTATAATATTTTCATATTCTGGAGTATTAAAAGTTTGTTCGTTTAATTCTCCTGCATATACTGCCCATGTATAGCGATGGAGAGGAGTTAGAGCAACATTTGAAGTCCATTTATTAGACCATGTTCTTGGATCTTTCCATGCTTGGGAAGCAACGCCTTGACCTTTAACACCAAGACCCATTATTAATTCCATACTAACACTACGTTGAAGTACTGTAGGATAAAAAGGAACACCAATATTTTTAAATCCTAACTTTGCTTTTTCTAATGCAGTATCAGGAATGTGTCGAATTAACTTTCCTTCTGGACCAACCATACCTACGATTTCCTGACCTACTTTAGGATACCTTGGATTTGTCACATCCATTATGGTTAAGTTTTCAACTTTTTCTAAATATTCCTGCACGATTCTTAGAGCAATATTTTTATCTCTTGTACCTTCTGTTCTCTGTTCTGGTACTGGAACTCCTACTTTAGTCATTACTCCTGCATCCTCAGAAAGAGGTACAGTTACTTTATCTTCATAACTAGGTCCGAAGGTTTTAAAAGGCTGCTTAGTTTTGTGAATAGCCTTTCGTAATGAGGAAAATCCATTTTCCATAGGATTTATATAGGTTCCCCAATTTGCTACTTCTCTAGCAAGACGTTTATCGTATGTATCTCCAGCTCCTCCTGTACGAGACATTCCTGGAAAGACAGTTTCCATAGTTTCTTTTACAGGTTTCAGCATAGGTAACTGAGAAAGCCAATGACCAAGAGCATAGAAGAGTCTATTGTCCATATCATCAATTTCATCCATCTGATCCTGCTCAAATTTCAAAAATGTCCCATCTGGTAGTTTCTGTTCTAATACCTTAGCTTCTAAGTATTTTTGCCTTGCTGATCCAACTATACTTCCTAACATAAGACTATAATTTAAAGGATCTATACGAGCCAAACTATATCTTGTTTCTGTTCCATCAGAATTTCTTTTAATAATCTCAGAACCTCCTGAACCCTCCACTTGATTTAAGTAAAAGTTAGAAGGATCAAAGCTATCTAAACCTTTTGCATATAGTGTATGGTCATCACTATTGAAGTTATTGCCAAGACTGTAACCAGCCGATAATAATGCTGTACCACTTATTACTTTTGCCAAGGTATCTTGTCTAAACTCTTCACTTCCAGAAAATAGTTTTGCTCTTTGTTCATCATTAATGAATATCTTTGCCAGTTTAAGTGGTCCTCTTTCATAGAGTTGTTGATTGACAATATTTATTGCTGTCCGTAGAAAGTTTGTTTTACTGGATAGAAAGTTTTTAGGAACATTTATAGCTACATTTCCTACTCCATAGAGTACATTCTGTCCTGTATTAAGTGCAGATTGTTTAGGATCAATTTTACCTTCTGGAGTCTTTGCTAACCAATCCTTACCTGCTTTGAGATCTGAGGTTTTGTCTCTGGCACGTTCTACCTTCTGTAAAAACTTAGGAAGAGTTTCCTGCATTAATCCTTCTTTTGCAGTCTTAGCAGCTTGTTGAGCTATGTCATCAGGTGCATTGACCAAGACCTTTTCATACATTAGATTTACTTGTTTTAGGTATTCCTTCCTTGAGATATTATTCATCCCAACATCACCTAATGTACTTCTTACCAACTCTTCTGCCCTTATCGCAGAAAGTTTATGAATTTCTCTTCTTTCAAAAATGTTCCTGAATAGCTGATCTTCCATTATCAGGAGTCTTCCTGCAGAACTATGGACAAAGCCATAACCATTTGCTATTACCTTTAGGATCTTTCCTATTTGATTCTTTTCTAAGCCCAGAAACTCAGGAAGAATTTTAGTGAACTCTGCATTAATTCCTTGAGCCATAGTCCACTCTTTTCCAAACGCTTTCTGTGTTACGTCTGAACCTGTCATACTGCTTCTGCCATAGGTATTAGTTAATTCCATCGCATCATCTACTTGTCCAAAAGATCTTGTCCTAAGATCCACACCAGTATCTAACATTTGTCCAAAAGGAGAATCTTTGAAGTATCCCTTACCCATAAATACTTCAGCAAAAGCTTGTTGCCATCCAAACTGTTCCGCTTTAAATGCAGTAAAGGTCATACCTTCACCTTTACCTAACCAAGTGTTTCCTGTAAATTCATACCATCGTCTACTTAAACCATTAAGTCCTGTCTTTATTCCTCCTTCTATACCAGTTTGTAAAGCCCATGAAGCCATTCCAAGTGTTGCTCCTCCAAGAGTAGTTAAATTGGATAGAAGACCATTCTGAGCTTTCATTTTGTTACCATGAAACAGCTTATACAAAGAACCAGTTTCATTTTTCAACTGTGCTTTTAATTGTAGAAGATCCTCAGCTTCAGAGACATTTTTTGCTAATGAAATAAGAACATCTTTACCTGACTTTCCTCCATCTGCAGCTCCTTTAATAACATCCAATAATGTCTTTTCTTCTGCACCTACCATGTGTCTTCTGTATTGCAGGGTACGAGATATATTTGCTGCAACTTTCAGGTCAGTTTCCAAAGATCCCATATATCTATAGGCATCCAGAAAGTAATCTGCCAGTTGTTGTGTGCTTGGTTGTTTTCCTTGCGCTAGTAGTCCTGTTATTAGATCTGAAGATTCTTTCCAGAGTTTACCTTCTTGCCAGAGATACAATCTTATTGCACCTGCCATTGCAGGAGTTTGATCTGTAGTATTAGCCCAGTTCTTGTAGTAAGCTCCTAAGTTTTCTTCACCAACTATTGCTTTTAATTCACCCTCCATTTTTTTAGCCTGAGCTGCTATTTGAGGATTTGTTTTAACATCCTTAAAGTAACTGGCTTCCATTATTTTTGCTAACTGATTAAGATAATTAACCCTTCCATCAGTTGAATTAATTCTTTTTACATTCAGGAACGTCTGAGTAGTCTTATTAAGATTTAAGCTATCAGGATCTTTAAGAATTTTTACTATGTTTTCATTAATTATTTTCTCATCTTTTGGTCTGATAGTAGGTTGAGCTACTTCAGGAATCTCTACAATCTTCTTCTTTTCATTAAGTTTAAGTCCTCTCGTTTTTAGAGCTTCCTCGATTGCTGCTTGTGCTTTGGGATCTCCAGATTTAAGTTGCTGTAAGGCTACTTCTACTTCTTTCTGAATTTTTATTGCAGCTTGTAAGTCTCCTACAGGTTCAACAACATTAGGACTTTCAAATCCTCCAACCCTTTCGGTACGGTGTTTGGGACGTAAATGTTTAACTTTATTAACCCATCCTTCTGTAGTCTTTACTACCTCTTTTGCAATAGGTTTCTGCCAGTTATAAAGTCCTCTACTAAACATGGCTACTACAGGAACAGCACCAGCGAAAGCTGTACCAGGAAAGAATGAATCCAATGAAGTCTTTAACGCCTTCATAAATGCAGTATCATCTGGTTGATCCACAAGAAAATTCACCATTTTGTTATCCATTCCAAGATCTTTAAGGAATGGAGCTAGTCTATTTTCAGGAGAAATGAATATAGGTCCACCTACCATTTCTTTAGCAATCGTATGAGCTGCTGCAACCGTTTTAGGTTTGGCTACTTTGGCTCCCTCAATGGCAGTTTTTAAATGTGGTAAATGTTTATTTATAACACCACCAAATCCTGCTAGAATCTTCCCACCTCCCCATAAAGCTAATGCTACTTCTGCAGTAGGTTCTGTAAATTTTCCTAAGGTTGTTGTAGGAGGGGGAGGTTCTGGTACATAAGTAGATAATTCAAATATTTTATTTGTAGTTGCTCGCGCTTCTTCTGGAGAATCTGAAAGAATAGTGGATATTTGATGGACAGGAGTATCTAAAAATATTTGACCAAGACTCATTATGTTATTTACTGCATCATGAGTAACTCTTCCTATAATCTTCCAGAGGTCTATTCCAAATTCATCTCCAGAAGTGCCAAGTCCACCAGCAAGTGCAGTACCTATTCTAACTGCAGTATTGTAGTTCTTTTCATTTATTCTTTTTCTTAGAAAATCTTTGAAGTTCTCTGCACCTGGAGTACTGTGATGATCAGGAAACTTCCCTTCAAACTCTTTTAAAATTGCTGTAGGATCTATTCCTCCTAGCTGTCCTGTTTCAGGATGAAATACTCCAACCTCATCTTCTATTTGACCAATTAAAAGGTCTATATCATCTAAGTTGGTTTCACTACTGGCAATAATTGTAGAGATATTTAACAGTTGCCTGTTCTTAGTTGAAACTGCATCAGGTGTGAGTGCTTTAGTCTGTTCCTGAGTGGTTCCTATTTGTACTGGTTTTACAGGTTCTCTTGCAGTAGCTATTTGCTCAGAAAAATCCTTACTCCATGCTGTAGCTGCTTCTGGACTATCAAAGGATAAGAAGTCATCATTTTCGATAGCTATCTTTTGAGCATCTAAAGGACTGTATTCCTGTAGTACTCCTTTCTCATTGAGTCTTACTGTAGGATATAAAATTTCTTTTCCTTCAACATTACTGGATGCAGTATGTGCTGCTCCAGCAGTTGGATGAATAGGACTTTCTGGATCTAAAGCTCTGTCCATCCAAGGGAAACTTTTGAAACCTCTCAGAGGATCAGCAGAATCAGGTGTTTGAGTTGGTTCCATAGATTATCGATTCAGTATTTGGTCTACAAGGTTTTCATCTGGTGTTTGTTCTGTATTTAGATTTCCAGTAGGAGCATCAGTTCCAGAGGTTCCTGCCTTTCCTCCTTTTCCTACATCAAAAGCACCTCCTGTCCAATTTACAATACGAGAAACATTTTCAGGAAAAGGATTTATGTCTGGATCTATGCTAATAAGACTTTTAGCATACTCTGTTGCCCACTTATAACTCTTTGCTTTGTCTCCTTCAAATGAACCAGCTTGAGCTTGCCACTCTGCCATAAATTTAGATCGTAGCTCTTCTCTTAACATATTACCTTCCTGCCAACTTCCTTGACCTTTTACAGCTATCATAAATTTAGGATTCAACATTCCTTCAGTATTACTAGTTCTGAATATAGAATCTATAGTCTCTAAAGACCTCATTCTTCCATCCTGAGTTTTTATAGCTTTTGGATTGTAAGAATTAAGTTTGTTTTCAAAGTATTTATAATCAGAATTAGAAACCCTTCCCCCAATAAATTCATCTTGAAGAAATGTTTTTCCTGCTTTGATCAACTCCTGTGGATTCTCCATACCTACTGAAAGTTTATCTGCATATTCAGTATATAATGTAGTAAGAGTATTTTGGTCTGTAGTTTTGGGAGCCGTAGAATCTAGTTCTTTTGCTACGTTTGCAGCTCTCAAGAGTTGGGCTTGTTGTGTGTTTTTAAAAAGGGCTGGATTTGAAATATTTCCATCTTCATCAACTAAGTCTGCGCCATAATCTTTTATCTTATATCTTAGAGCATCATGTGCTTCTGGAGTATAGTTTTCCTGTAATGAAATTAGGTCCTCTTGAACTCTAGTTCTATCTGCTTCTCGACTTTTTAAGGATTCCTTATGAGCAGCGTAGTTTTCTTTTGCTATTGCTTGTTTACTTACCTCAGATTGAAGATCTTTTAGTTGTCCGATACCTTTAGTGAATTTATCCTGCCATTTAGTAGAACCAGTTTGTTCCATTGTACTTGTAAAATCCTCATTAGTTTTAAATGCTGTCAAAAGAGATTCTAAATCTCCTATAGCTTTTTTAACTGTTTTATCTGAAGTTTCTACCCTAAAGTTTAAATTAGCATCTTTTGCTGTTGTAACAAGGTCAAGGATTTGGTTATCTATAGTAGACAGGTAACGATTAGTTTTAAATTTTAGAGCTAGTTCCTTTTTATATTCCTCAGAATTAAAAGTTCTGTTTTCTATTTTTCCTTTTATTCCTTGAAGTCTGGTAATTGTAGTTCTTTTTATTGCTGGATCTTTAATTGTATCAGCAGTTGCAATAGCTGCATCAAGAGAATCCTGATCAATAATAGATGCACTATAAAGAGTCTTGTCTATATTATCTGCTATAGTCAGGGAATCATTTGTAAGAGTCGTTTTGTTTATTGTAAGTATTCTATCTGTTATAGCATTTCTTACTTGACCAGCATGTTGTCCTCTTAATCCTAGATCGTCTACTACAGTAGTTTTAAGACCATTTAATGAAGTTATATCATTTGAATTTTTGATGCGATCAAGATAGGTTGCTTTTAAAAGACCACTTAGTCTTGCAAGTTCATCTTTTGAAACTCCTTCTCCATTCTCACGTTTGGCTATTATTTTATTTATTTCTTTTACAAAAACTACTTTAGCATCTGAATCATCCATAGTAGGAAGCTGGTCATCTCTGTACTTTTCCAGTTCTGCTACAGTTTTTAATTTCAAAGCTGGTGTTATAGCCTTTACTGCAAGTAGTTTTTCATCTGATTTAAAATCTTCTAAAGCTTGGACTTCATCTCTTCTTTTTTCTATTAACTTTTCTTTCCTTTTTCTTTCTTTATTTGTACTGTCTCCTGTTCCAGAGTCTTTCAAAGCTTGAGTGAATAATCCTTGGTGAGATGCTTTATATTTTATTTTTTTACCTTCTGCTAGTAAGGCAGAATTATCTGTATCAAAATTAGTTTTAAGCTCTTCAATATCTTCTTTAGCTTGTTCTGGAGTTAAAATACCATCCGCTACAGCTTTTACTATAAGATTTAGTTCTTGTTCTGTTTTGTTTGTAGCAGTTTGATATTCTGCATCATGATCATTATATTTTTTAATTTCAGCTTTAGCTTTTTCTGCACTTACATTCTTGTGTATTAAACCTGTAATAAATGTACGAAAGTTATTTCCAGCATTACCATGCCATGTCATCCCATCCACATCAGCTTGGATACTTTTTAAAGTTTCATTAGTGATCTCTCCATCTGTGAAATTAAGAAGTTTCTGGTTGATTTCTGCACTTTGTTTTGTATCTTTTGTCTTGGCAAGTTTAGTCTTTATCTCTTTTCGTTTTGAATTTACTTTTGTCTGTAGGAATCTTTTATCATCTCCAGTAAGTTTTTGATTTAAGGGAATCTCAGCCTTTTTAGTATCTAAGTCTGCAAGAGTTTCTACACTATCTATGTTAGTAAAAACAGAACCTCTTTCAACTAGACTATTTTCTTTGAATACTTTTTTATCCTTTGCAGCCACTTTTTCATGATGCTTTCTGACTGCAGTATCAAAAGCTAAAATTTGACTTTCAGTTGGATTGTTTAATTTCTGAAATTCCTTTCTTGCTTTCAGTAAAGAAAAATTTCCTGCTCCTAACTCTTGATTTATATGTGAAGCAGCTTTAGCACCAGCTACCTTAACTGTATTGTGTCCTGCCTTTCCTTGATCCTCATCCCACTTAGCTATTTGTTTCTTATAAGCTTCAAAATCTTTTCCAAGTAAATCTTTAGGAGGTTCACCTGTAGAAAGTGAATTGTATTTCTCACACTTTCCATTATTTAAACATTCAAAATGAGCTTCTCGTATTGGTTTTAATCCATTCCACATAGAACTATTACTTGCTTTCTCTTGCTCTGGACTTATCTTATCTTCTTTAGAAAAGTCTTCAAGAAACTCTCTTTGAGCAGCAACAGCCAGTATCTTCTCTTTACTTAACCAAGGATTTGGCTCATTGTTAATAGCCTCTATATGAAGCTTACGAAGTTCTGTTGTAGTATTAATATTTGATAATTCTTTTCTATACTCTCCTAGAGTCTTTAGTTCATCTTCAACTGGTACATAGGTTTTACTAGTTGGATCTATTAACTTACGAATAGCAGAAATCTTTTCTCTAGCTTGCGAAAATTCATCTTCTTCTGTTTGAGAACTAAATGCTCCCTGTTTGTGATGAGATAAGAGAATATTTTCTAACTTATCTATTTGTACTGCGGTAACTGTTCCTGGATTATCTTCGGCTTCCTGATGAAGATTAGAAATATCATTTACTGCTCCATAAGCAGCCATATCTAGATCTTCATCGAGCTTTTTTTGAGTAGCTTTAGCAGCTTTTTCTTCTTCATTCCTAAGAAATACAAATCTAGCGTGAAGTCCTTTCTGAAACTTTCTATACTTTTCTCCTACTCCACCTTGTAGATCTGTCAGTTTCATTCCGCTAACCGCAGAATCAAAAAGTTTTTGAGCATTAAATATAGGATCTTCACTAGTTTTAGCTAGTTCGTAGCGTTGGGTATAATTATCAATTACTGAATCATGAAGTTGATCTCGACTATATAAAGCTTCTAAACCATTTCCTCTGTTGACATTACTTTGCATTCTATTAAGAAGTGCAAATAGTTCTTCAGGAGTTTGTGGCGGACCTTCCACACGATTATCATAACTTCTGTTAACCAAAGGATCTCCACCTCCTGATTTACCTCCTTGATAATCTGTATCAACATAATTATCTAAGAACTCTGCCTGTTTTCTGTCTATGTGTTCTTGTTGTATTTCAGCAATTGATGATTCAATAGAAGAATAGTCTAATTTTGTTCTATTTGTTGCTTCTGTGATTCCTGAAAGACCATTTAAATTATCAGCAAATCTTTCTGATTTAAGTTCTACTGCACGAAGAGCAGCGTACTTAGTATAATCACCTTTTAATGCATCTCCATCATCAAGAGCTAAATATTCCTGATACCATTTATTTGCATAATCCTTTGAAGATTTATCAATAAATGCTTGTTCTTCATTAATTTTACTTTCAGCAAAGAGAACACTATATTCCTTTCTTAGACCCTCATTTGCATGTTCTAGATTTTCTATATTACCTGCTGCTGGTGACCAAGCCGTTTCTTTTTCGGGTAAGTCTCTTCCTCCTTTTAAATTAAACAGACGTTGAGCATTCGATTTATTTGCTAGATCTTCTTCTTCCTTTTTCCTTTTTGCATATTCTGCTGCTGCTTTTTTTCTACGATTACTCTCATTTTTTGTTTCAATCATAAGGTTTGCAGCAGCACTACCCATCCTTGAAAGATCTTCAGCTAACTGATTGTATTGATTTGCCTGAGTATTATCGGGTTGACTGTGATCAAGTACTGGAACCGCAGCACTTGCAAAGTTTCCTGGATTCAGTCCTGTTGTAGATATTTGTGATGCCATTATGTGAAACTCCCATCCATTTTCTTATCGTAAGCTTTTGCTTCCATGTAGCTTGATCCCATACCCATAGCTAAGCCCATAAAACCTGGACCTTTCTGATAACTTGTTCCTGCTATTTGTGCTTTGGCATCCAGCCAAGCCATATCCATTCCTTGCTCTATCTCACGATCCCTAAAGGCTAATTGTGCAGTCTTCATTTCCATCTCTTTAAGGAAAGCAGATTCACCTTTTAGCACTTGTTGTATAGCTCCTCTACCTAAACCTTCAGTACTTTGTCCTTGAGGTATTCCAGAAGCTTTCAAAGTAGATGCAACTCTCAGTTCGTTTAAACGATTCTCCATTGATGCATCAGCTTTTATATCAAGATTACGGCTTCTCATAAGATTCGTATCTGCCCAAGCTTGTCTACCTTGTGACTGTTGTACTTTAAGTCTTGCAACAATTGCTAGATCTCTTTTATACTTCCAAGCACGTTGAGCAGCAGCAGCAGCTTTTGCTCCCTGATGTTTCATGAGGGTAGAAACTCCCTGCATGATCATCATTGCAGCAAATGGTCCCATATGTTTTCTTACTCGTTATATTTTACAAATTTAATAAAAGGTATTTTTGAATAACCATAGTCTGGGATAGTCTCTGGGAAGTAAAAACCCAGATGCTTCAACCAAGTTATTGATTCTGTATTTCTTTCATCCACATAATTTTCTAAATGTGGATACTCTTCATTCATATGTTCTATCCAAGACCTTGAACACTTTAAAAAGGTTTTAATATTATCTCTCTTCCAATTGTTTAGATAATTTGTACTCAGTAACCAAGGACTTCCTGAACCATTCTCATTGATTCCTACCCCTCCTATTGCAAGAAGTTGCTCTCCATCAAAATAACAAACTAATCTGTCACTACAGGATACAGAAGAAAGAACAGCCGTTTTAGGACTCAGACCATTTGAAGCAAAGACTTCATCTATGTCTGCTTGACACATATCATCTGCTAAAAGATCTATATAAGAAGCTTCAAAAGGTTTTGTATAGTTCTTATAAAACATAAGTTTATATTCTTCTAGATCTTAGATTTAAGAATCCCTCCCATTCTGCAGATTGAAATGAACATGGAAGATATTCATCGTTTTCAATAATAATATTACAGTTACTTGCATTAGACATTACACCTCCTTTGAAGGTTCCTGAGAGTAGCTTATACTCTCCAAAGGAAGATGTATTAGTCAACATTCCACTAAATGTCTTTTCATAGTTTTTACGAGGAGTGATCTCTGTTGTTCCATTATTACCATCACCAATTTTTATGGTTCCTGGATCTACATTAACCTTTAAGTTAAAGAAACCTGTCTTGTTGAAAAGTAAGTTAATGTTTCTGATCTGTAGTTTTGCAGTTTGAACTGGAAGCTCATTCATTTTATGAATAAACCTAGAAAATTCATATTCAAAGGTATAAGGGATTCCTGCATAAACCACAGAAGGTACTCCTGTAGTATTTTGTGCTACTCTGAGATAGGCATTTACATCTGCTTCAGCAATCTTTCTGGCTTGGTCTGTAACATAAACCATGTTATTAGTAGGTCTATCTGCGTAGTACGGAAGGTTAGAAGCTGATAATGTAAAGTTTGCATCATAAGTCAATTTCACTCTTCGATCCAAAAGCACTGAAGTTTCATCTTCCATTACTGCTTCTGCAGAATCCAAACTTAGATTGATGTCTTCTAAGTATAAACCATCAGTTCTCTTGACAAGTAACTTCAGAGTTGATCCTAAGAATGCACAGTTCAGGATGTCTCCATCAAATGTCCAATGGCTCCAAGAGTTCTGGATCTTCTCCTGACCTTGCCAGAAGTTTTTATATATGTATATTCGCTTTGTATCATCATCGCTCAGAACTGCTACCATCTGGTCATTGGAACTCACCATCATCTTAGTGATATTACCTTTTATATACTGAGGTACATGGGCAGTTATGTCTGTAGCATCATTGGAGTCTGCAGAACCCATATCTACAAAGTATTCTCTTATTCCTGAGTATTCTCCACGTTCAAAAGGAAAGTAAACAAACTTTCCAGACGATACAGGAGGAGCTTTTGAAGTACTCTCAAACTGGGTAACTACGTCTACAGAAACATTAGAAGGAGTGAATGCACCTTCACTACTATTTAAACTAAACTGTTGAAAGTCTGAGAAGAGTAATAAGCTTTGGTCAAAAGCTGCTGCATGAGTAAGAATAGAGACTTGGTTATTGGAGACTGAAATATCAATAGGGTTGCCATCTAGGGCAGACATCACAGAAATAGGAAAGAAGTTATAATAGTTTCCTGCTTCTGAAAAGATTATGTTCTCATCACTTAGAATTCCAAATCGGTTTTTATGGAAAGTAATGTCATTGATTTTACCGTTTGTAAAGGTTGGAAAAGGATTTGAAGTGTCATCTCCTGCTTTTCTAGAAGACCACCCAAATCTAGCTCCAAACGAAGAGGTGGCTCCAGTTCCAGCAGCTACTTCTTTTACAGGTTCATAAAGAAAGAATTTAACTCCAGCAGCATCATATAAACGTATTAGTCTGTGTGGCATTGTTGTAACATCAAAGCCTGTATCTAAACTCGGACCTAAAGTTTCTTTCCATACTCCTTCCCCACCTGCATCCTGTTGGAACTTTACATAAAAGTCATCTGCACTTGATGAAGCATTTCCTACAACTTTTACTATGTATCCTATTGGTACATTTTTTCCTGGAAGTTTACTAAATGTAAGGGTTTCGTTTTTTATTCCAACTAGAGATGCTCCTCCTTTAGAATCCTGAACTTCTATAGTAAAAGACTCCTTACATTTGAGAGAGATTACACTACCAGAAGTGTCATCCATAGAAACAACAAAGTTATTATTGCCTGATCCTCCTTGATTTGCTTCTGCAGTTGCAATTGCATCCAAACCTGCTACATAATCTCCTGCATTTGTTTCACTTGTGGAACCATTTTCATTTCTATCAATTATACATCTCCAACCTCCAAACCCTTCTACAGGATCATCAGAGTCAAAGTCATCCCAACCTCCATCAGCAGGATCGCCAACACCTAAAGAATAAGTAGTAGTACTTGTCTGACCTTCCTTTAAATACTTGGCTATATTAGGAGTTCCTATATGCTTCTGGTTGAGGTTTACAGTAGAGGAGGGAGTTTGAAGACCTACTCTGTATGTCCTTGCTCCACCAATCACTATCTTTATTACATACTTACTGGAATAGTCTCCTGTCTTTACATAAATAAGTCCTTCATCTGTGTACCCACCTGTAAGTTGTGTTGAACCTGCAGAAGAAGTTCTGGTAGTTACACCTTCTCCAGAAACTACTCCATCTGTTGCAGCCTTTACTACAGTTTTAGTTTTGTTAATTAGGAACGTGGTATCTGCTACAGTAGTAGCTACTATGTTGTCTTGTACTCCTCCTGCAGTTGCTAAGGTATCAAGATAAACTAAATCTGCAGAAGTAATATCTGTTGCACTAGCCACTGCATTATTAGTATTACTTTTTACAGGAACAGAAACTCCATCCTGATCATATATAGTTAAAGTTTTGGCAGTATTTGAAGCTGTTCCACTTGCTCTAGTAAGGACCATTGTGTACTCTTCTGTTCTATCTCTTCGTATACTGTGAACAAAAGTGTCATCTACTAAAGTACTAGTAATCTTATTTTTGTGTTCGGTTCCTGGACGTTTTTCTAAACCTCTTGCAATGGTACTATAACCATTTACCTGTCTTTCACTTTGTGAAGCTAATCTTATTTCAGGAGGTTGCTGAGAAATACCATTTATTAAATTTGGGATCGAAGAGGATACTAATGCCATTAGGAATATAAGATTCTTTGAGATTCTAAGAGAGAGGAAGATCCAGTAATATTTCGATCTAATGCGCGGAAAGTATCATAGTTATCAAAAATATTAAAATCAGCTACTTGTGATTCAGCTTCCTGAAGTGCAAAGAACGCTGCTTGTTCATCTTTAAATTGTAGTTGAGTCATCTCTGTAGAACCAAGAATATTTTCTTGGAATTTTCTTCCTGCTCTAAGAGTAATATAACGTCTTGCTACTTCAGGAAGCTCATTAAATTCAAAAAGTTGAATCATGTCTACAACAACTTCTGCAGTAAACTCAAAAGTGTTTTTGGTACGGTCATAAAGCTTCTGATTCCTCAGAACAATATCGGTATTATAGTCCCTTCTTAAAGCAGTTGTATCTATTTGGAGACAATTGGAAGGTACAGGAATATGATTAAGAGAATTTGTACTTAGTGTGTATCTTATGTCTGTATTAAATGCCCATCCTGCAGACTGAACTTCACGAGAAATTGTATCAAGGGTTATGGCAGCTATCTCTGCTTCCTGAAGACCAGAATCCAAAGTGTTTACTGGTGCTTCACCAACTCCAATAAGCATGGAATTAATAGCATCTAGTTTAGAAGTTAATGATATAGCCATTTGATTGTTTGGGAGGATTATAAAGAAGGAGTAGAGGGGGTATGGAGAACTATTATTCCCCCTCTACAAGAGTGGGACATGGCAAGAGGATTAACCACATCCCACAAGAGGTTATTAAGAAACAGGAGCTTTCAATGCTACAGCCATTCCTGGACGTAGTATGTTGTGGCCCATTGCATACTTAGCGACTATCAATGTACCTTGACGTTGGATCTGATACTCAGACTCAACAGAAAGATCCATCAGTTTCACAGTTGCAACTGCATCTTTACTCATAACCAAACCACGAACTAAACTTGCTTCAGTAGTATAGTTAATGGAGTCAGTACCGTCAAGACCTCCAACAGCACCAATATTACTACCACTATTCACCACACCATTTGTAGTTGCTGGTAGGTTGTAATGAGCAGCCCTATTAGATTCAGCAGCACCAAGAGGAGCTTGTCCTGTTGTAGTTGCTGTAGACCAGAGACTTCCTGACCATGCAGTACCAGTATCAGAACCTAAATGAGGAGTTCTAACAACAGGGATACCTGCAATAGTAGGCATATCAAGACCCACTACTGATCCACTTCCTCCAATATCTCTATTGAACATGTGCAATACAGAGGTAGCTTCTGCGTTGGTGGTTGCTTTAAACAAATGATAGTACAAGTCAGAAGCTATGATACATACCAAATCATCCATAGGCGCACCTGCAGCCTCTAAGATACGTTTGGCTTCAATCACACCTTCCATAAAATAACCAGCTTTTTTGGAGTTGGCATAACTTGCAGCATAGGTTACGTTTGCTGAGAAATCTTCGTCATCCCAAGCAGCGTAATCTTGGATAGCTAAAGTTGCTCTGTGCTTATTTGTAGTTAAAGCACCTTTAACAGCCATACGAAGAATATTCTGATCTGCTTCTTTTGCAAGACCATAAGCAGCTTCCGCAGTATAGACTGAACGAATATCATAATGAGACATCGCTTCATCAATATTTGGAATGAATTGATGTGCAACCAAGAGATCATCAATGGTTACTACTCGCTCTGAGTGCTTGGCAGCTACGGCTGGAATAATTTCATTTCCTGGCGTATGATAGGCTGCTGCACGGTTTTTACCTGTCATAATGAACTGTGCAGATTTTCCATTCTTAATAGAACGGACTCTACAATAATCCATCATGATGTTCTTTGTTTGGAAGGCCGTCATTACTTCACCAGCATAAAGCTTTAGAAATAAATTTCTGGAACTAGCAGTAACCGTTCCAGCATTGAGCATACCCGCTCTGTGACCTACATAATTAGTTGCTGACATATTTTCCTTTTATTGTCATTAGTAGTTGTGCTATTTTACTAGCACGTTAGATACGAACCCTCGTATTACTACATACGACAATTAAGGTTATCCTCCTCAGAGGGCATTAATTGTTCTTAATGTGTGTATTCTTGGGTTACATAAGGTTAGAACCTTCCAGTTTTCTAGAAACTTCTTCCCTAAAAGCAGGATCAGTTTGGTATTTAGGATCGTTCATTGCTTCAGACATTTGCGCTAATGACGTAAAGGTTCCTGAACTAGATTTACCAGTACTGCCCTGTATAAGATTTGGTGAACTTCCGTTTGCCAATTGATATTGAGCGTTGAGACTCTTAATAGCAAATAAGCTATCTTGGTTGTTAGGACTCTCTAACGCTCTGTTAAATGCATCTATTTCGTCTTTAGGTAAAGTTTCTCCTGCCCATTTCACTAAGTCTTGGTAGTTCTGTTCCCCACCTACAGATCCAAACGCAGTCTTAGTAAGTCGCTCTGAAATAGCTTCTTGCCCTTCTATCCATGAGTCAACCATCTCAGTAGACATACCTTTACTTTTAAGTTCTGTATATGACTCAGGAGATAACTCTCCTTTCTCTGCATACTCATTTGCAAATTTATTATAATCTAAACCTGCATTCGCTAAGGTTTTCTGAGCTTCTTGTATTTGTGCCTGTTGGTGAGGAGAAGGAGTCTGCGGAGGTGGTGTAACCTCATCGTTGTTCGGCACAGACTCCGTATTGGAGGACAACTTTTTCTCCAATTCTTTATATGCCTGTGCCATATCTTCAGGACTCTCAAACTTTTCAGGCAACCAACTGGGCTTTCCGTCTTCTCTTTCTACTGCACTCACACTTTCTGCAAGCTCTACCATTGCTTGTTCATGCTCTGGTGTACCCTCTACTGGAGTTGGAGCATCTTCATGAGTACTAATTTGATTAAGATCTGCCATTTATATTCCTCCTCTATTTAAAAGATTAATTATTCATTTGTGGTGGAGGTTCTTCTATTCCTCCTCCTTCGTTTAAACCTCGCATCATCTCTGGAGTAGCTTTTTCTGCTATATTACCCAAAGTTTGCTGATTCATCATTGCCTGTTGCTGTTCCATTCTAGCTTGTTGCTCTACCTGCTTCTGTTCTTCAGTTTTCACTAATCCTTCTGTGTCAATTCCAAGTGATCCTGCAAGTCTTTTAATATAATCTGGTACATTTATTTCCTGCATCACTTCAGGTCCAAGTGGAGCAAGACTTTGGAGGAATAATCCTAATTTATTTAGGTCTTCTCCTCTACCAAGAGCTTCTACACCAGTAACAATAAGTGGTTTGAGAGCATCTCCTGGCAACTTTGGAATCTTATTTTCTTTAGACATTCTGTTCATTAGGATTTCTACCAGAGGTAACTGAAATTCCTGAGAAAGAATTGAGTATACTCCTCCTAATGCTATTTCAAGTTCCTGATGGGCTATTCTAATTTCCTCAGCCGTTACCCTTTCTGCATCCCTTCGGATAGAAGAGTTCATTAGAAACACTCTTGACAATCTAGTTTGTAATTGCTGAATAGTTTGAGCAGCTATTGCAAAGTCCTGAGATTTTCCTAACTGAAGAGAAGATACATCTTGATCATCTCCTGTTACTATAGCTCCATTAGGAGACTCCGCTAAAGTCTTAACTCTTGTAGTTCCATTTGGTCTTACAAGAAACAGTACTTTCGCTGCTGCTGCTGAACCCTGTACGATGGATTGAGTAAGAGATTCTAAAGACTTTAAATCTCCTAAGTATTCTTCTACATATCCGCGTCCATAATCTTCACCATCCATGTGAGTAAAACGTAAAGCTAAAAAGGGATTCCTGTTTTTAGGAAAAGTTCCCTCTGATCCTGGAACTATCTGACCTTCCAACTCTTGGTGGATCATCCAATTCTTTCCTGTCCATTTAACACAAGTAAACAAGTCTAAGTCTTGAAGAGTACTTTCGGAATCTGGATCAGCTATAATTTCTTTAGCATTTTCTGGAAGAGAAAGAGGAGAAAGGGATTCTTTTGTAATTATCTCTAAAGGGTTACCCATAGAGTCTCGCTTGACTACATATCTATCTAGTCTAAATACTCTTATCTGTTCTTCTGGAGGTAAGTAGATCAGAACATTTCCAGTTACTATAAGTTGTTTTAAGGCTTCTGAGATTGGTACTCGCAGACCTCTAACTTCGATTTCCTGCATTACCATCCGTTCAATCTTTGCAAGACCTTCTTCTGCTTCTGATCTCTTCTCTGCAAGTAGAGCTTCTAGTTCTGAATTGTCTACTACTAAACGAAAGAAAGGTGCATTAGGAGGAAGTAAAGAAAGTAAAAGCTTAGAGCTTAAATTGTTTACTCCTTCTGCACCTATACTTTGATAGGGTGTGATTAGTTCTGAGGTACTGGTGTGATCTTGTTCTGGTAAAAGGCTTGGAATTGTAAATAAAGATGCTTCTCTACCTCTTCTTAGATAGCTATCCCTGTCTCCTTTGTATCTGTCATATCTAGTTTTTACTTCTCCCTCTGTGTCTTCATAAGCATCTGGATTCACTACAGTCTTTGTTTTACTTTTAGATTTATATTCCATTATCGGTCAATCCTTAACGATGATCTGCCTTGTCCTAAACTCTTATTTACTTTTAGATTTGCTACCTGTTTATTTTTAAGGTTTTGTTTAACAGCTTTCAATTTATCAGGAACAGCTACATCCTTTCCATCATCTCCACCTACTCCCATGAATTCACCTACGTCCTGAGCAAAGCCCAGAGCAGCATCAGACCATCTGGTTAGCTCGTCTGCAACAACAGTATTAACGGCTTGTCCATAGTCATGCATGGTATCTATATTAGTATTAATAGCACTTTCAAGGTCATCATGAACCAGTGCATCTGATCCACTTTCAATACCTTCCTGAAGGTTTTCTCCAAATTGTTCTGCTCCACCATGAATTTGTTCTTGTACTACACCTACTGGATCTTCTATTATATCTTCTACTGTGTCCGCAGTTCCTCCGCTACAAAGAGTTAAAGGTCCATTATAATTAAAAGACTCAGAACTTATTTCTATGAGTTGACCATCCAGCCATTCATAATTTATTTCTGTATAAATTTTCATATTCTTTATAGTGGAAAGTAGAACTGGTAACGAGTATTAACCTTGGACCATTCTTGGGTTTTCTTTGCCATCTCAGCAAAGTATTCTAAATCGGAATAACAGAGCATTCCTGCACATCCGCTATCTTTTGCAAAACTTGCAACACTTTTATAAGCTTCAAACCATCTTTGAGCTAGTGTCTCTTTATCAATTTCATTAACTCTTGTATAGGAATATAAAGTTAAAACTTTTAGACCTGTTATATTAAAAACTTCTATGTGAGTTAATAAAATATAATCTTCATCTCCTTCACTCCACAAGTGCATGGCATGATTAAAAGGATTCATTAATCTTCCATAAATCTCTTTCATAAAAGATTCAGAACCATTATCTGTAAATACTCTGGCTCCTTCAGAAGAAGTACAAGCTATTCTAATAATCTCTTTGTACTTCTCCCAATTTTTTTTTATTTTTCGTTGGCTTATTACTTCTAACATATCCCCTTTGTATAAATTATTAAGCAGGTCTACGAACTCTCAAATTCATTCTTTTCTTTCTAGATTTATTCGCTACAAATCTTGGGTCTTGAGTAGTTAATCCTTGACCAGATAAAGCAGTTATTTTTTCTGGTTCTGGAGTTGAACCTCCTCCTCCACTACTCGGCATACACATCTTTAAGACTCTCTTTATAGGTAGATTTAATTACATTAATTATATTTTGTTGACCTTGAAGGAAAGATAACTGTTCGGTAGTACAATCTTTCATTGGTAATGTATTCGGAAATGTTGTTTCTAACCATTCAATTAACTCATCAGAAATACCATAAATACCCAACATACCTCTCCTTTTTGAAACTTTCTATTCTATATCAGTAAGAGAATTACTGTTTAAAATAGAAGAATTTGTTTAGTTATTGATTTTATTAGATAATTTCGCATGATCCCCCTGAACACGCTAGTTCTTGGGATGCAGAAGTGTAATCATCTCTCTCATATTCAGATAATTTAGACCAATCAATCTCAGGCATTTTCTTTAACAGAGATTTGTATTCTTTTTCAGAACAATCTTGGTAGGGTGCTTGCTTATAAACATGATCTGAATACGGTAAAAAGGATACTCCAGAAATTCCATCAAAGTGTTCAAATACAAAAGAACCTACTGGTAGCCATTCATCTTCTTTGACAGAAATAGTCTGTGATACTTTATGTTCTGTGTATGCTTCAGAGTACACTCTGTGAATTACCAATTGATCTATTGCTGAGAGATCATTTCGACATACTGCATTATCAGGAGCTTTTACAGGAAAAGAAAACACTACTCCTGTCTCAGGTTTAACTGCATCATCCTCGTATGGTACTCCCTGATCGATCATCAGTTTTGAGATTGGATCTTTCTTATCTCCCCTGACTGTCCGAATGTAATAAGGACTATGCCGTGTATGGATACCTGAAGCAGAATCTACCAATTGACTTACTGTTCCACTAGGTTTAATTGCAGTAATTGCAGCCGAAGGATTAATACCAATGTTTTCTGAAATTTCTTTATTTTCTTCTACTGCTATTTCTTTAAGGTGTTCTAATTTTTGAGATAAACTTTCAATTTCTTTGAGTGAAATTAAATCATGACCATTGGTTAGTTTGTTATCCATAATTCCAGTGAGGGACACTCCTAACAATCTTTCCTCCTCACAATTTGTTTTCCATTTGTTAGAGATATATCTAAAATTAGTAAGAGTACTTTGCCAAGTTCCAAGGATTGTAGCCAATCTAACCTTACGTTCTATATCCTTCCAGTTATCCTCAGACCTGATTACTGCTTCTGTTAAATTACAGAATGAATTTGATCTTAGAATAATTTCACTACATGGATTAGTTCCAAAATCAGACTGTGGCTTTCTCCGCTTTCCTAATTTTTCTGTATGTTTCTTTGCATTGAACGAAGAAAAAATACCACGTTCACCAGACTTAGACATATAAAGGCTTCTCCACTCCTTCAGGAATGTTCCAAGATCTGGCTTTGCATGATAATTTGCAGAGTTGTTTGCTAAATATCGTTGTGCATTCTCATAACCAAACTCTCCAGACTTACAGTTCCTGAGTTCATCATCTCCAAGATCTGAAAGAGATAGTAATGCACTCCTCCTGACTCCTCCTACTACAATACACTCTGCCACTTTACAAACTATATCATGACATTCCAATGACCGAAGTTTTCTTCCTGTAGCTCCTTTAAATTTATCAACTGTAAACTGAAACAATGCTTCCAATGGTTCAGGTCCGCTTGCCCTTCCTCCAAAAGTTTTCAATACTGCTCCTGCTGGTCTTATCTTAGACAAATCCCAACTGGGAATTAAACCAGTACAGAGTAACGAGACTAATTCCCTATATGCCTTTGCCCAACCAAGTTTAGAGTCTCTCACCTTTATTATAGTATCAGTAGGGTAGAGTTGATCAGGAATCTGTGGAAGTTTATTGGTAAATTTAGATTCCACACTGAAACCTACTCCTGTCCCATTCATGAGGACATACAGAATCTCATCAAAAGATTTCATTGTGTCCACTGGAGTATACGCACAATTATATCCTGCGATGTTTTCTTTCGTTAAAGCTGGTCCTGCAGTCATTAAGCATCGCATACTAGGCATCACATCTAAGTTTAAAACTGCTTCTTCTAATTCTATGAAAATGCTAATAGGTATTTCATAAGAATAATATTCTTTTAGATGTCCTTCAAAAAATCTGAAGTATCTATTAACAGTTTCTTCCCATGTTTCTCTTCTTCCTTCTTCTGGTAACCATCTTGAATATCTGCTTAGATGAATGAACTCTTGGTATTGTGTTGGTAGTTTAGTCATTTTTTATCCTCTCTCTTTCTATTAATTTTTCTAAATAGGTTCTAGCTTTTAACAAATCATTTACTCCTCCCTTATGTGGATACCGTGAAACATACTTGATAATGTTTCCTTCTAAAAAATCTAATTCATTTGCAAGAATATACTGAAGAGGTTGAATTCCAAATCCTACTTGATCGTAGTGTTTAGGATTAGTTACCTCTGCATTTTCATAAATCCTTTTCATGTTCTCCTGATCATTGATGTAGTTATTCCAATCTTTTCGATGCTGTTCAAAATTATAATTTGTCATAGTTCTCCATCCCATAATTTAACTTCTTTAGTTTTAGGATTGTACTCACACTTCCGAAGTATCCTAGCCATCCTCGCGTTCAATAGAGCATCCTCTTTTGTGAGTCCTGCCTTTATATATCTATTTACTACTGTCTCCCATAGATCTTCTCCCTTCTTCTCTGCATCTCTTAGAATCTTCTCTCCACTAACCTCCCCAACTTTTGGACAACCTTTATAGTTGTCTACAGCATCTCCTATCAATGCTTGTTTGAAGAAATTAAAATCTGCTTCTTCTTCATCAATGTTATAAATCTTCTTTAATTTTAAATCCCAATGAAGTCCTGGAACTGAAAGAAGATCTTTATCTTCACTCACAACTACATAATCATTTCCATTATCAGTTGTTCCAATAATTCCTATAACGTCATCACCTTCAAGATTTTCAAAGATCCGAAAGGGGTATGTATCTTTACAATACTGAAGGGCTGGTTTAAAACAGAGAGGTTTTCTCCCTCCTCTGCGATTAGCTTTGTACTCTGGATTTAGTTTTTTTCTAAAATTTGTTTTATCTGAAAAACAAAGAATGCTCCGATCCGCTCCCATCTCATCAACTATTAAATCTACTTGATCATCAACAATAGTCTTAACTAAATTAAGATTTGACCAAAGTACCCATTGATCATTCCCCCAATTCACTTCTTCTTCAGCAACTCGACAAGCTTTATACAAAATAATATCTGCATCTATAACTGCTACTCTACTCATTTAGTTCTCCTAATAAATATGGGGGATGTGTATATGTGAATGGATCATTAAGATCGTAAGCAAAGTCCTCGTAATCTTTTAATCCAACATACGTTTGTTTGTTTATTTCTAGAAAAGGAACTACATAAACCTTGGGAAACTTAACTGCAAATAAATAATCGAAGTCATACTCCGAATATTCATATCTTATTCGACTACGATTTGAGTTTGCTTCTCGTCTTAATCGAACTCCATTTCCCATACTTGTAGTCTTAACTTGAATAGTAGCCCATTCATCACCATTCCTGATTACAAAGTCAACGGCTGTACTAGGATTATCTGGTGCATAGATGTCATATTTCCACATGTGCAACAAATAACGTACAAGAGATTCTCCTGCAAGACCAATGGAATGATTATCAGTGGGTTTCAGCCCAACTGTTTCCGACTTTGTATTCTCCTGTGAGGGGGATTCGTAATCCGTATCTATCCCCTGAAATGACAATTGCTTCGGTACAGATTTCACCGATCCTTGATGCATGTTTCTCCTTTACTGTAAATTGAATCTCATCATGAACAAATGCTACTTGACTATAATCCTGTCCACATTTAAAACCATTTTCTTCTAGTAACCTATGAGTCTCAACTACCCAACGCTTACATATAATAGCTCCTGCTGACTGAAGAAGAGTATTAAGAGCTGCATGTTTGGATCTAACTGGAACACTCCTCCCATCTAATCCTTTTAAGGCTCCAAATTCCACAGCTTTCGTTTGAACTTTCTTTCTAAGTTGTTTAAGTGCTGGAAGTTCAGTAAGAAATTTCTTCTTTAAAAGTTTCCCTTCTTTTTTTCCCTTCCCCACGATCTCACCGATCTTCTGATCTCCTGCACCATACAAGAAGCCGTATATGAATGTCTTCGCCTGATCTCTCGTAGATAAGCCGGCAGCTTCCTGATTAACAGTATGTATGTCCTCCTCCAGAAGTTTCTTACCGTATTCGCCATTATCATAAAGCGATAAATAATGTGATAGACACCGCAACTCAAGACCAGAGACATCAACTCCCAATAGTTTCTCTCCTTTATCTGGTGTAAATAAAGACCTGCAAGCCGTCCCAAAGGGTGCACTTGAATTTGGAACTTGAGCCAGGTTTGGTGTTGTATGAGAACATCTCGAAGTCGATGCTCCCATCGTGTTGATTCGCCCATGTATCCTCCCATTTTTAACTAGTTTTAACCAAGCTTGATCCCCCTCTGCAAGCTGTCCAATACGTTTGTTTAGCATTAGATATTCTGCCATCTTCTGAGCCTCTGGATAATCTAACTTTTGAAGAATAGCCTCATCAACTTTAGCTTCTCCTGTTGGCGTGAACTCTTTCGGTTTCCATCCTCTAAGTTCTTTGAGTCTCTTTGCAATGTGTTGTCTAGAATTAGGATTGAACTCAATAATCTTAACTTTAGAATATAACTGATTACGTCTAAGTCCCTCGTTAATGAGCCATGAGCCGAAGACTTCTTTAAGTTCTCCTTCCAGTTCATCGCGTTGTCTAGCAAGTTCTGTATATAATTCAACAGCTTTTTTTTCATCAAAATTAATTCCATAGTATTCCTGTCTGTTACAAATGTTTGCTATTTGATGTTCCAACCATACGGAATTCGGATCTGGTAAACGCTCCCTAAAATTTTCCCATAAAATATCCGTTAGCTCGACATCTTGAATACAGTAATCAATCATCTCTTGGGATAATTCGGAAAAACCATTATCTTCTAGGTAAGTTCCTTTAGCTTTCTCTAGTCTGAATCCCCAAGCTTTTAGAGAATGAGATCCAAAGTACTTAGGTTCCAATCGTTTAACTTTAGAATCTTCAGTTCTTAGATCTGCATGAAGAAGTCTACTCAGAATCAATGTGTCTGTAACTTGCTCCAAAGGCATCTCAAAACCATATAATCTTTTCAAAACTTCTAAGTCAAACCCTAAGATATTATGGCCTATGACCTGACCAGTTTTAAGAACTTCCAAACTGTTCCTAATTTCCTCCTCAGTAGTTGCTACTTCTATATAAGACATGTGTTTGGTAGGTTGTATTTTCATTACCAAACAATGAACCTTGGTAACTGTATCTAAGAGTCCATCTGTTTCTATATCAAAAACTATTTTATCCATTAAAAATCCTCCTTAGTTTCTTCTTTTATAAAACCGTATTCGGTTGCTGTTTCGGGAGATAAAGTTTCCAACATCCTTCCAGTTTCTTTTGAATAATGAAGTGTATCTGCAACTCCAGTTTCTCCTGTCCATCTATTCTTTAATACTCTAACTGTAGTTAGGTCTGGATTCTCCTCATCCTGTTGGTTTCTTTCGCAGCCAATAACAATGTCTGACAACTGAGCTATTCCATGTGAACCTCTCAGTTGATTGAGGGAAGTTCTAACTCCTTCTTCATGTCCTTTGTCTCCTTGTGGTCTTCTAAGATGTGAAACTAAAATCAAAGAGCATTGTACTTCCTCTACAAGACTCCTAAGCTTAGTCATTACAAAATCTAAAAGTCTACGTTCATCACCACCTTCCAAGCCAGATAATATAATGGTGATATGATCAAGCACAATGTGAGTACATCCCACTCCCTTGACCAAATATCTGATCTTACTGAAAAGATTGGAGACTTCCATGCTCCCCCAATGATCATAGAGATACAAATTACCAGTTCCCAATACGTTATCAAATCCATCTTTGAGTTCTTCGGTAGTGTAGCCCACACTCTGGAGATGAATAGGCTTGTTCAAGTAAAGTCCTATAAATCCAAGTGCAGTACGTTTAGTGTTTTCTTCAAGTGCAAGGTAACCTACCTTTTGATCCTGAAGAATTAAAGAGTAAGCAATTTCTCTACAGAACTGACTCTTACCAATTCCTGATCCTGCAGTAATCGTTACAATCTCACCCTTACGGAGTCCCTGAGTCATGTTATTAAGACCATTAAAAGGGTAAGGCATACTCTCAGATTTCTGAGTAGTTGATACTAGTTCCCAAGTATCTGCACCATCTATAATTCCATCAGGACGGTAACTTTTTGCTCCCCAAATAGCAGTAATAATCTCTGTGCCTCTCCCTGCTTGGATCATTTCATTTGGATCTTTAAGAGGGAGTGAAGCTACCTTAACTTTTCCTGGACTGAACAACTGAACACAATCATCCACAGCTTTTTGACCTGCTTCATCCTGATCAAACATTAGAATAACTGATTCAAAATTTTCCAAATATTCTAAGTCATTCTGAATTGCTTTCTTAGCTCCTGCTGCTCCAGTAGGTAGAGACACTACAGCCCACTTGTTTCCTTGTGCCTGTGAAACAGAGAGTGCATCTATCTCACCTTCACAAATGGTTATCATCTTTCCCTTTTCCCAAAGGTGCTTACCATACAAACCAGCTTCTTTAGTGTCTCCAATAAACAAGAAATCTTTATTTGCAAACCGAATTTTCTGAGCTATAACATGACCGTTCTTTTTATAGTTTGCGATCTGTACTTTCTTTCCTTTGTACTCTCCAATCTGGTACGCCCACTTGTCCACTGTAGTTTTAGTGAGTCCACGTTTCTTTAAAGGTTCAATTTCCCCTTTTATAAACTCCATTGAATTTTTCTCCTCAAATATTTGGTCCTGTACTTGTTCTCCTCCCTCTCTATAACCGCATCCAGGAGTAAAGCACCAACTATGACCGTCATCGTAAATTGCTAGATTGTCAACGCTTTTACATCTTGGACAAGGCGAGTGAGAAACACATATTGATTCTCCCATTGTTATTTCCTCTTCTCATGAATCCATGAATTTGGTACGATTGATTCTGCAAATTTAAAATCATACTTCTCGCACCATTCTTTGTTTGTGAACCTTCCCCCTTGAACTTTGTTATTGATCTTTTGAAAAACGAAACGAATATCAAGTTCAGGATACTGTGATTTAATCAGTTTATGTTTTCTCTGATCATCAAACTTGAACCAGCCCTTGACTTCGATTAATATTCCATTTGGAAGGAGAAAGTCAGGTTTGTATTTCTTCTCAATTTGATAACGTATCCAATGTGGTTCAAATCTATATTTCACACATTGCTTATCAAGTTGATCAGCTACCTGACCTTCTAAATCACTCCGAAACTTATTAGAAGTCTGCACTTTCTGCATTCTCCCCATTAGAAGCTGGAGCTACAAAAGGATTCTCTGGAGTCTCCTCAGCCTTGTAACCATCCTCGACTTCAAAACCTGTTTGAGCTTCATATTCAACAAGTTCAATAATCTGGACTGCATTGAAATAAAGAGTCACTCCAGATTTTCCATTAACGGTATAAGGAACTGGAGAATAAGAAACCTTAACTT
>VTLG01012230.1_pt1 | contig 47923 bp, 70 predicted proteins | sample 4694571 | NCBI WGS metagenome assembly VTLG01 (sample SAMN12604809, study PRJNA352737) | marine metagenome | biome: ENVO:00000447; feature: ENVO:00000209|ENVO:00000569|ENVO:01000036; material: ENVO:00002151; isolation source: viral sequences binned using virsorter ... | reverse complement strand
CCACCACCACCCATGAGAGAATCAAACTCTTTTCTGTTGTCACTGATGTTTGTGTGTTTTTTTGGTTCAACCTCGATGACTTCCATTTTTCGTTCATAAGGAGTATCACACTCAACACACACCTTCTCTGGACAACCAGCCAACACACAGGGCTCTATTAAATCCACAGGAAAGGTAGCAAAGTGAGCTTCTTTAAATGGTTTGGTGGTGACAGTCCACACCGACCTTTTATTTTTTTTGCCATCACCAGCGTTTGTGCTATCAATTCCGATTTCTTGTCTTTTTATAATAGATGGATGATTTAGTTCAGCCTGTTTTCTGCTTCTTAAAATTCCTAAATCTTTGTCAGAAACAGCATCTTCCTTTATCGCTTCATTATCAAAGTAATACTTTGGGCTTTTACTTAATAAAAAAATGTATTCATGTGACTTGGTACAGCGATCTTGCACACTCTCTGGCATGGGGTTGGGTTTATGCCAGATGATGTCTTGTCTTAAATACCAACCATCCTGTTGTAAAGCAAAAGCCACTCGCCAAGGTATGCCAACAAGGTTCTTGGGTGGCAATCCTTTTACTCCTCCAGAGTGTAAATGCTCAACCTTTGATATACCTCCATATTTTTGTTTGTCTTTCTTGCCTACTTCACCAGAACTTGCATAACTATCACCTAAGTTAAGCCAGACAGTTCCAGAATCTTTTAAAACTCGTTTTACTTCTCTAAATACCTCAACCAAGTTCTCCACAAATTCTTCTGGAGTTTCTTCTAAACCGAGCTGACTGTCTTTCCTGACTGCTCCACATTTCTGACAAATTTTCCAAGCTGATCCACCCTCTCCATGATTATTTGTGGATTGTTTTTCTGAGTTCTTTCCTCGTATTTGTCGTGGTTCTACATGATCACAATTCTCATCACCACCTTCCCATTCAGTAGTTCCATAGTCCCGGAGTCCCCAATAGGGAGGAGAGGTAATACAAGTGTTAATGGATTGGTCTTCCAGATCTTTAAGTCTGTCTAGGCAGTTGCCCTGTAATATTTTAATCCTCAAATTCATTCCCTCCATAACTGTTAGTAATGCCATCATCAACTTTGTTGTAGTCTAAATCATACACCTTCTTGCCATTCGTTCTTCTGGGAACGATACCCCTTTCTGCCAACACCCTCGCTGCGTCTTTAAAATCTGGCATTCTGGGGTTAGATATACCTAAGTCTCTGAGTAACTTGGTCATCTGCACTGGCTTCTTGTAAGTGCCTTCAAAGTTGACATGCTCCAACACCAAGTCTTCGACTGAACTCTGGGTGCGATAAGACTCATTGCTGTCTTGCAACAACTCCCTTTCATCTGGGGACAGAAACCAGTTCTTCTGTCCTTTCACATACAAAGTCTCTTTCACCTCAGCCCACAACTGTTGCATATCAATACCATGATTAAAATTAATAGAGCGCACTGGAATTACCCAGAATCGTCGATTACCAGACGTATCCGTTAAGAATTCTCGTGCGTTTACACTTGCATAAAACGCTGTGCGCCTTTGATATCGTGAGAAACCGCGATCATAAGGTAATCGCAGCTCATCGCTTCTTGCGGTTACAAAAGCTTTTAACTGATCAATATCACTTTTCTTAAAGGTAGACTCGATCTCTCCAAGTTCCACTATCCAGTGACTCACTGCCCTTTTTACTGAATCTTTATCAGATGGATTTAAGGTAGCGCCCTCTAATAGCCATCCGTTTTCGTAATTGGCTAATCGCTTGAACCAGAGCGTCTTACCTAAACCTTGAGCGCCCTGAAATACTAAGATGCCTTCAAGTTCCACTCCCTTTGGCTCACAGGCTGCGGCGCAACAGCTTATCAGCCATTTGCGCATTAGCATTTCTTTTAATTTTTCATTCTCTGGCGAGCCAATGGTATCTAAAAAATCTTGAATACGACTGCGACCATCCCAAGGCCGTGATTCCATCCATTCCTTAACAGGATTGTACTCTTTTGCTAATACTTTGAGATAATCAGATACTTTTGTATGCGGTATACCCATGTTGATACAGCGATTTTCAATCTCGATCAATGAGGCATCCTCTTTCAAATCATCAATAAATGTAGTGTTGGGTATGTCTATTTCCATCACCTTTTTAATTACATTGTAGACAACTCGTATGCCTTGGATTGTTAAAACACCTTGTATGTTCTCTTTTGTATTTAAAAAACGCCCTGTAGAGCTTTTGTGAAAGTCAAATTCAACGGGAATGTCCACATTTTTCAATGTAGGCATTAGCTCGCCCTCTAGCGCTTTTGTTGCATTTTTGTGGTCGTTGTAATCGCCTTTTGTCTCTGGCATCCATACATCGGCTTGACCTTTTTTACCGCGTATGAGCTGACATGCTTTGACAGCTTCTTTTTCACCTGTGTTTGAATCTGGATCATTATCTGCAATGAAAATATGCTTACGATCTTTAAAATATTCAAACATAACCTCGGCAACAGGCGATAGATTATAAGCATCAAACGCCACGACAACGGGTTCTGATTTGTCAGCGTAATAAGATGCAGCAGTGGCGTAACCTTCAGCGTAATTAACCGTATCGCTGGTTTTTAATATTTCACCGCCTAATATGTAAAAGCTTGCGCTTTTTTTTGAACCAGTGAGAAATTTCTTACTGCCATCCTCGCTAATGTACTGTATACCAACGATTGTAAGTTGCGAATCGTACATAGGAATCATCAAAACGCCTTGATCGTTTTGCCTTAATCCGTAACTTAATACTTTCTTTTTTTCTAGGTAAGGATGACGCTCAACGGGTTTTGCACGCTCCCAAGCCGATTGTGCACGTATAGCAGCTTTGTTGTAAGACGCTTGTTTTTTTACCTCTGCTTGTTTTTGCAGTTCTTCTATTTCTTTTTTTTGTTCTTTTGTGATCTTATATTTTTTTTGATGCTCTGGTCTGAAAGTAGCTGTTGGCTCTTGCGCCGATACCCTGTAATCACCAAGTCTGCCAAAAGGCACTTCTTGATCAGCCCAGAGTTGATACCAGCCAACTAATTTCTTTTTACCGCCTACATTGATAAAGGCTCTACCGACGCTGCCGTCTGTAATTAATCCTTTTTTTTGATCTAGTTCTAAACCGTTATGTGATAAAAAATTATGAAACTCAGATATGATGTCACTTGAAAAAGGACGCTCAAAGTTCTTCTGTTCAGGCTTTTTAATTTTTAATGACATCCAACAACCTTGTTTTGTTACTGATTAATACAAATCTGAAAGCTCGATTGTTTGTATCCCCTCGATATTGTACGGCTTGTATTCTCTTTTTAACTCACAATCTAAAATTAATTTAAGTGCCTGTTCATTTTTAGCATTACCGTATTCTATGCACTCGTCCGATAGCGCGTAAATACCAAATGGATATGGGTGCATTTTTTCTTGCGCTAGAAATATAAATTGTTTGGCTGGCAATCCTTGAGACTTTGCAGCTTGTAAGTAGAGAGCCGCCTGCATGTAGTAATTAAAACTATTAATTGCTTTTTTAAATCCTCTTGGTGAGGCATCTCGCGCAGTTTTTAAGTCCAATACATTCTTACCGTCATACCAATCCATTCTGGCTTTAAATGGGTGATTATGCCAATTAAAACAAATGGTTAGCTCAACTTTATCCGTTTTACGTGGCACGTATTGTTCAACCACTTTTCGCCGTGCCATGCAAACATCGTACATGCTTTGTTTGATAGCTGTACGATTTCCAATGCCAGATAAAAAATCCTCGTACTCTTCTTTACCTGCTTTTGTACGTCGATTTATGTTGTCTGGATCAATTACAAATTCGTCATCAAATTTATCCAGCTCTAAAAAAACCGTGTGTTGAACACGGCCTTCAATCAGTGCTGGTGTTTCCTTCATTGGACCTTGGTGCTTCCAGGTGTAGGGGCATTTAATTATTGAAGTAAGATCGTGTGATCGAAATGCTTTTATATCAGCATATTCCTCATAAGGTATGTTTTCATATACACCTGGCTTAAATTCCATAGTTATTTCCTTGGGTCAACGCCTGCTGCGCGGATTGTGTACCAACGTGCTTTTTGAAGATCAGTTTTGCTTTTAGTGTGCTTCTTATCGCACCGCCAAAGGTATTTGAAAGCATTTAGTTTAGAATATATGCGAACTTGGTCCTCTCCAAACGCTGCAACCATCGCATCTATGCACTCTATATCGCCTGTGTAATGCTTAGGTGAGTTCACTTCGTCATTCTTCTTGGTCATTATCTTCTTCTTCTCTCTGTATAAGCTCCCGAATCATAGCAATTATTTCATCGGCATCTTCTTCATCAAATTCTAATGTTATTTTTTTGCTCATAAAATTTACCGTCAAAGAAATACGCACCCTCCGATGTCTGGTCCGGAGATGAAACACCACACCATTGGGTGCGATTTCTCGTTTGAAAAACTAAAAGGGAATATTCTCGTCGTCGTCGTCGTCTTTTGCTAAATCGGACAAACCGCCTGAGTCACTAGGATTTTTAGGCGTGCTGATATAACTATCCATGTCTACTGCTTTCATTTCTATGGAATTGTCTATTAAATCCTTCATCCAATCAGGTAGATCATAATAAATATCAAGCATACGCTTTGAATCTGCGCATGATTTACCTGTAAATTCTAATTTGTAAAGATCTAAGTCAAAAGCTTCTTTATCATTTATGGTTGCAACATTCTTCACACCGCCATCTGGTTTGTAGACGCTTTCTACTGCTACACCGTCTGATCCGTCTTGCTTTTGATAACCAATCACTTCTAATTCGCATGTTTTACCGAGCAAGTTATCTATGTCAAACGATTTTAATTGTTCTGCAGTGAATGGCTTACCGCGCCATGATTTAAGGTCTAAATGCAATGTTGCGTTTTCATTTAAAGATGCAGTGTATTTCTTGGCAATTGAAAATGGTCGTCCATCGGACATGGTGATTTCATCCCAAAATTCTTCACCGTCATTCCCCATTTGGATATGTGAGACTTCCCAGTAAAGATATACTAAGGTGCGTTTCTTTTCAGGACCGCCCTTAAATGATTCCATCCTAGTGCCTACATCAACTATTTTGTAACATATTGCTTGATAACGTCCTGGCTTTAAAGATTCGTAATCACCACCGCCACTTGATACTGTTAATGACATTTTCTTCTCCGTTAATTAATGTGTTTTTTTGTGAATATTTACATATTTTTATAAATATGGCAATACTGTTTTATTATGATTTATTCTTCGTGATCTTCCCAACTTCCTGCATAGTCAGTAACAACGGTAAAGGTATCAGGTTCTTCTGTATATAAATCGTAAACAATATGAGTTGAATATCCTAGCGCTTCTAATACTTTAGAAAATAACAAAGCTTGTGCGTAACCATCTATCCAATACATGTAAGTGCCTTTATCCTCATCGAAGGGTATTTCATTTTTTGATATATGCTCAAATCTTTCTTCTTGAGCAAAGTAAAAACTACGATTGGATGTATGATACAAATAATCTATGTCATCAATATTGTATTTAATTGTAACTTCTTCCATGTTCTTCTCCGTTTTTTAAATTAGTCCCGCCTTCGACCAACGCGGACGGGAACGCGCTCTTTCGGGGGTGAAGTGAAAACCTAACTAAGGAATCCCCTTGGTCTTATCTAATTGCATACTGGCTTCAAATTATCATAATCAGGCCAGTAGCCGCCGCATACCATATTAGTGTAATGATTAGCGCTCATAACTGCATCTTCATGACCTGTAAATACTATGAAGGCCACTAAAAAACAAGCAAATAAGATTAATAATAGATTAGTCATTGCCATCTCCGGTTTGTTTAACTTAAATGATTATAAAATTATTACCGTGTCGATGTCAACTAAAATATTTGAATATGTGTCAGCTACATAGTATTTTGTACAATATCAATGGATCTTTTCTTATCACACAGCCAAAAAACCAGTAAATATCTATCGCCTTTACCTACGGGTAAACCTCTATGGTTATGAGTAAAGGATGGAAATATTAAGCCATGACCGTTTGGCAACGGCTTTAACGTACCGTGGTTGTGAAACTCTGTACCACCGCCTGTGTATTTGCCTGTGTTGAGCGGAACGACAATACTGATATCAGCGCTGTCATCGTGATGCCAATGTCCCTGATCGCGTTCTGTGACGTTGTAGTTAGCTATTTGTATGCTGGCTGGATCAGGGCAACTTCTTTGCCATATAGCCATGATTATGGGGTTCATGATATTTCGCACAACAAACCACATATTTTGATAAAGCTCTGGCGAGCGCTCTTGTAATACGATTTCAGGTATTTGGCGCAAACTATCCTCATCTGGATTATTTTCAAAGCCAAACTCTTTACGCATGTTTTCTATTTCTTCACACATCATTTTGCACCAGCTACGTCGGAAGATAGGCATGGTGTAAACGTCTGGAAAAGGATTTTTAAGCATTTCATGGATTGGCGTTTTTTGCATTTTGTCCACGCCACTTTGCGCTGCATACCTGCTAATGATAGGCATCGAGTCTTGAACAGCCTGGTATGTGTTCTGATTTATCATCCAATGCGATTGCATCGAAAGCATGTAATTTTTTAATTCGTACATAAGTTTGCACATTGTAATAAATTTCCGTAAAATAAACTACTATTTTTATAAAGAAGTATTAAAATGGAAAATATTACACAAGAAGAAGCTGATGCTAACCGCAAGATTCGTAAATCTTTAGCGCTTGATGTTCAGACTTATAATATGTTGCAGGATATCTGTAATTCTGAACGGCGCTCAAAAATCTGTCAGTTAAAAGTATTAATTGAAAGAGAATACGAAAAACTTTTTAACATAAGTCCAAGAATATGAATCTTTTTAAACGAAATAAAAAGTCTGTGCCACAGACTTACCAGCCAGTGCTTGAAGCAAAAGAAGTCATTGATTTGTTTTCAAGGCTTACCCTACACCACCAAGCAGCTTTACTGCGCTTGATATCTCGTAATCTTGTTATACAGGTAGATGGTGAGCAGTATATGGGTTATGAGTTTAACTACGACGTGGACAGCGCTGTAATCTTGGCTCATGAGTCTGAACCACAGGGCGAGTTACCCTTAGAAAAATTACCCTAAACCAGCTATACCTTTATTATCTTGCATCTGCATCCGCATCGCTATCTCACGATCTATTTCACTTGGTAGAATAGTTGGTGAAGGCGTTTGAATTTGATTGACATCAGATTCAGTTATATCAATGTTTGGTTGTTGCAACATCGGCATATTAAAATTATCAATATTGCTCTGTAAATCAACCAAATCTTGAGTTTGTTCCTCTTCTACAACAGGTGCTTGCGTTTCCATTGTAGCTAAATTTTGCGCCATCAAAATATCTGGTTCTACTTCATCGTCTTGTTTCTTAGGAATTAAAGGTGTTTCAAGTTTTTTTAGACTATCTCTGGCAACTTTTAGTGAATCTTTATCAGATGTAATAGTTTTATCACCCAATAAACCAGTTTTAGCTAAAGCCGATGTAAATAAATACTTAGATTTATTCGGGTTGATGATTAATTTTTTTGTTATCTCAGGCACAACATTTTCTTTAAAAGCTTGTAAATCAGATAATTCTTCTGCGGTAAAAAGGGTGTCAAACACATCTTCGTTTTCTGTCAAAATCTTATCGTATTTATTTGCTTTTACATTTTTTGTATTCTTGTCAGATTCAAAAAGTTTGATTAGCATTGCGTCTTTCAAAGAGTTTCCAGCTCTTTCAAATTCTTTATCTGTAACCGCACTGGCTATTTTATTGATAGAAAGTGGCACTGAGTCTTTTGGAGAAAATTTGTTATGCGATAATAAAATATTAGATACTTCAACAGGGTTCAAATTTTTGTTGATAACTGTCTGTACTATTTTATTTGCAGCCTTTTCTCTAGCTTGAAACGCATCGTCTGAGTCATCTAAACCAATATATTTCTTAAAAAGTTGTGGTGCATACTGTAATTGGTTTTTTGTTTCTTCATCGTCTTTTGAAAAGCTGTCGTCTATTTTGTTAAAAACTTCTCGTTCAACTACATTTTTTAATCTTCTCAATGAGATTGACTTACTCTGTTTCATGTCTGATTCAAGGTTTTGTAGATAATTTTCTAATTTTTTGAAAACTTGATCTTTATACTTACTGCCTTGCGCATCTTTAGATATTCTTTGTAGTGGTACGATTTGTTTTTGTAACAATTCATTTTGCATATCGTTAGGCGTGAAAGTGAAATTTAACTTTCTTATTATTGTTTCAGCGACATTTTCATCGTTGTCATTAACGATGCCACCTTGATTGAAATTATTGGCATCCTCTTCCTTATCAAACTCATCGGCTAATTTAGTAGCATCTTTGTTAATAGATGTAACTTGTGAGCTATCAACCAATTGATCTTTTTGTTCACTTTTTTCTAATAACATTTTTAACAATTCAATGTCATCTACGTCATCAGCTCTCATAACCTCACCAGTTAATCTAGCACCTCTGGCTACATCTAATGCTGTTTGACCTTTTAAGGGTTGTAAAGCTTTCCGAGCCTCACCGATTTTGAAAGCTAATTCACCAACAACACGTGGTGATGTAAAGGGTAAAGCTGCTAAAGCTGCTGGATTTGTAAAAGGGGCAACAGCAGCAATAGTACCAGCACTCAAACCTCCTAACCCTCTAGGGACAACACTACTAAGGGCTTGACCGCCAATCTCAACTACTAAATTTGGGTCTAATTCATTTAGCATGTTTAATCTATTGCCGTAAGCTGTATTTACATTATTTCGTAGAGCAGATTGTAATTTTCTCAAAGTAGTACCAGCAGCTTTATTTTTACCTAAAGACAACTCATTTATAAATTGTTTTTCTATATTTATTGCTAGTTCATAGTCTTTCATTACTTTGCCGTACTCTGGCACTTCTTCTAATATCTTATCTTTGACAACATTTCTTAATTGAGTTACAACCACTCCAGAATCACCTGGTCTAACCACAGTTGGATATTCGTTATCTATTCTTCTTTTTAGAATGTCCAAACCCTTTGCGTTGTGTAACTTAGGATTTTTTTGCCACGTTTTTATTATTCTTTTCAGATCACTTAATTTTTTCTGTCCTTGTTTTGATAACTCGGACACACCTTCAAACTTAAATTTTTTTTCAAAATCATTAACTGCTTTCGTTATGGATTTGAACTCAACGGGCGTAGATTCCAATTTTAAAGTTTTTTTATCAGCCTTAAATTTTCCTCTAGTACCTTGAGTTGTTTCTTTAAATCTCGCCAAAGCTTTAGGAACAATCTCCTCTGGAGAGACATTTTGACGTAAATTATCTAAAAACATTTTTTGTATTTCAGGCGCACTAGCACCAGCTTCAACAGCAATACGTATTGCATCTGTGCCTGCACCTGTGGTCAAACCGAAAGCAGGTGCGGCTGCCTTACCAATGCCTGTGGCTGTAGCTGAAATCGCTTTACCTCCAGCTAAAACTGGATCAATAGCTTCTCCTACTTTGCCTGCCGTTTGAGCAAATTTACCCGCGATACCAGGTGCTTTAGCTCCTAGTGCTGCACCACCTGTAAAAACCACTGATATATCACTTAGTACGCCTAGTGGATCACTGGCTATTGACCTTTTAAATCCTTCTAGTGATCCGTATCTGTCTGCAAAAAATCTACCAACCGCTTTTACAGCTTCTTCATCTTCGTCATATTCCGTTGAATCATCAGGTATCATTAATTTAACAATGCCTATACCTAAAGACCCAAGTGATTCAGCTGTATCTATAGGGTTTAAGAACGGATAAGTAATATCAGAGGCTAACTGTGCAGCGCTTGAAGGTAAGTTTTTTATAGCTTGTTCAAGAACCTCACCACCCGTAAGTCCTTCTGGCTCATCTTTCTCTAACTTTTTTGCCTCAAGTCTTTCAACTAAAGAACTCACTCTGATTCTCGCTTTCTAGCTATTTCTAAAATTACTTCTTGTTCATAAGGGTCAACTGTTGGAAAAATACGCTCAAGTTCATCATTAGACATATTTTCATAGTCTGTAGTAGAGACTAGATCGCTCATAATGCTGTCAAAATTGATTGGCACTGCTTCATAACCTTTCAAACTGCCATTATCTTTGTAATATTGATATGCTGCCTCTTTTGCTTCTTTGGCTGAAAATACCGTGTAGTGAAGCCTTTGAAGTCTAGCTATGTTTTTTTCCTCACTTAAAAGTGGGTTGAAAGCAGCGGCAACTAATCTATCACCCTCTCTCTCAGTAAACTGAGCGCCTAGTTTTTCTCGCAAAGATTGAAAAACTATGTCTCTAATATCAGTCTGAAAAGACAAAGCATCAGGATTGACAAAACTCTGCACAGCATCAGGCAAGATTCCAACAACAGGACCAGAAATATTTAGCTCACCATCTTCTACAATTTTTATTAGTGATTGCAAATTCCTTAAATTTGCCTCAACTTGCGCCTTATCTCCTAACTCATACTTTGCAAGTGTTTTGCCAAATTCTTGATCAACTGCTTTCTGCGCAGGTGACAAATCTAATCCACCAGGCGATCCTCCTTTTCTTTTAGCCTCTGCTAAAAGATAAGCAGCGAATGGATCACGATTTTTCATTGCATCAAAATCTTTTTTGCCCTCTGCATCTAAACTTTCACGATATTCGTAGTTTGTTATGTCTGCTGTCTGTTTTACTCCGGCTGTTCCAGATTGTTTAGATAATTCAAAAAGCGCTTTGTCTAAAAAGTCTTGCGCCTCTTTTTCATCCCTCATAGCTAACTGAGTTGCTTGTAAACCAATTTCTTTTTTAGCTTGTTGCGTTAATTTATCTCTTTCTTTTATGTCCGCAGAAGCTAAATTAAATCCCATAGCCAAGCCTTGTCCTATTGAATCAGGACCAGCCGCTTGTTGTTGTGCAGTCAAACCTTGAGAAATACTTGTAGCTAAATCATAAATATCAAACTTTTCAGGTTGAGGGGCTAATTGAGAGAGTCTATCTTCATAAGATTGTCTCTTTGTATCAAAATCAAAGGTGTCTACTCTACCTCTGATTAAATCTGCTAAAGATTTTAATTTTCTGTTTTCTTCAACAAAAGGATCGCCACCATCTTGCATATCTATTGATTCAAATATCTGAGGTCTGCCGATAGCCATTACTAATTCCTTGGATTAAATATGTTACCAAATGCGCCAAATGCACCCAAACCAGTTGCTAATCCAGCTTGCACGGGGCTAGGCGGCGGTGCAAACTGTTGTGCTTGTGTTTGCGTTCCGGCTGTTTGTGCGGCTGTTGTGACAAACGGTAATAGTGATTGAAACTGCTGTAGAGGAGCTTGTTGGGCCTGTAAAGCATTTGCTCTCTGAGCATCAAGTAATTGTTGTTGCTGTTGCTGCTGTTGACCGCCAAAGGTTGATAACAAGTTAATACCACCAAGCCCTGCTTGTTGAGCTTGGCTGCCAATACCTTGTAAGAAACTACCCAATCCAGTTTGAGCTTGTTGTCCTGTTTGACCAAAATCTACTAGCTGTCGCCCTAGACCTGTGCCTGCACCAAATCGTTGTGCAGATAAACCGGCTAAACCACTTGCGGCCGTTCTTGCAGCTTGTTGTTGCCTTGCAAACTCACCTAGACCTGTTTGTTGTGCTTCTGAAAAGCCTCTTGAACGTATGCCTGCTATTTCTTTTGCAAGACCTCGACCTAAAGCCTCACTCATCTCATCTTTACTAAGCCTTGCTCTTGATCCAAAGGCTGATTCGCCGCCAGCTCTTATATTTCTAGCTGTTTGCGCAATATCAGCGATATTAGCTTGTTTGATTACATCATCAATTGTTTGTTGCACAACAGCATCTTCAAACGGGTCCATAAACTGTTGTGTCATAGAGGGATCGTAAGCCTCTGTTGTGCCTCTAATTAATTGCTCTGATTCACCTAATCTATTAAGTAAATCTCTTGTAGAAAGTGCGGTCAACCCCCTGCCTTGTCTTAATGAGCCTAGTAATCCTTCAACGCCTTGTCTTGCAGCTTGTTCTGATTCTGTTAAGAATCTATCTTGAACGCCCACTAAATCTCTAGCGGCTTGGGCTGCTGCTAACTGATCATCTGTTAAACCTGCGACCTCTTGGGGTACGATAACGGGTCTACCTTCTTCATCAAAGAAAGTGCGCTCTGCGGCTCGCATAGCACCTGGTATAAAACCACCTTCGCCATCCAAACCGAATAAAAGTTGTTGCAAGGCTGGATCACGCGATACAGTTTGTGTGGTAGCGCCTGTAACGTAGGGCGCTGGCTGTGATGTTTGAGGAACCATAGGTTGTGATGTTTCAGCGACCATAGGCTGTGCTGCGGGTATGCCCGTAATGCCAGCTCTTTCTTGTCTTAATTTTGGCAAATCGCCAACAGGCACACCAAAATAATCAGCTTCTTGCTGATCAAATTCTTCTTGAGTCAATGGCTCATACAAATCAGGGTCTAATCCATAGGAACTGGCATCTAAGATACCGCCTGTTTGAAAGTTTTTAATTGGTAGCATCTGCATACCTCCCGAAAACGTCCATCATCTGATACATAAGTTGAGTGCCTTTTTCCCTGCTTTCAGAGGCAGAAGGCACAAGTGTTAAAATACCGTTCGGTTCTTCATTCAATTCAAATGAACCAGCTCCACGTACAGCTTGTCCTGTCATGACAAATTCACCGTCACTTAACATAGCGGGTATGTCATCAGAGGTTTCTGTTCCTGGACCGTCGATGTCACCGTTCATTCTTTCAAAATCTTCCATAGCAACGTCACCGCCTTCAGCATAAGCCAACGGGTATATAGCTCCACCCATCGCTGCTTGTTGTACATAAGGTGATATGACGGCTTCTTGCCGTGGTCCTTCTTGCGCACCACTTAGTGTAGGAAATCTAGGCTGTAATCCAAATTCAACTGGATTTGGTGCTGGTAATCCCATTCTACGGGCAATCTCAGCTTCTATATTGTATCTGCCACCTGCATCCATTGTGGTTAATGGTGTTAATGGCACTCCCTTATCTTTTCTAGCCTCGTCCATCGCAAGTTGACCAAGTTTAGCTGCGGCTGCACCTGCTAGACCTAATTTAGACAAAGAACCAATACCGCCATCTCCACCAGTAAGGCTTCCTGCTAAATTTGATAATAGGCTTTTACCGTCTGTACCAGGTAAAATGTATTCACCAATCCTGCTAACAATACCATTTGAATCTTCAGGTGTGCTATAAATTTGACTAACTTTTTTTAATGCGTCACTGCCAAAGGCTTCTTGCTCTTTCAAATCAAATGTTCCTGATTCTCTCATTTTTTCTATTGCTTGTTGAACTGGCGTCAAGCCTGTTTGCGCACCTTGATAAAATTGAGAACCTTCGGCTCCAAATGGACCACCCGCTAGTAATCCTTTTAAAACTTCACTTCCTGATAATCCTTGTAAGCCTGCAAATGGAGCTGAGAAAGAACCAGCGGAAGCACCGCCAGCTATTGAAGAGATGCCTGGTATCTTTAAACCCGCAATACCTTTTAACGCTGAACTAGCTGCGCTCCCAATCCCTTTAGCCACTCCACCTAGACCAATCTTTCCTAATGCTGAACCAGCTAATCCGCCAATGCCTCCCAAAGCAGCTCCTACTGCCGTTCCAACGCCAGGTATTAACATAGCCGCTGGCGCTACAAATTTTGCAACCTTTTTAAGTGATTTACCTAATTTCTTAAAAAATCCGAACTCTTCAAGCCCTGTCATTTGATTGAGACTGGCTATTCCTATGCCAGCGACAGCTTCCCTCGGATCAATTCCTGACTCTGTAAATTTTGCTTCAATCATGGATTCTAATTGCTCATCTTCCATAAACTGTGCTGGCAAAACTATTTCACCAGGTGATAAATGAGCTAATACCGTATCTTCACCTGTTCCTGCTTGTTGCACAGATTGAGCTATATCAGCTAATGGTGCTTGTTGATTCAAATCTAATTTTTCAACAACTTTATTTAAGATTTGTTGTTCATCTGGATCATCTGTTTGACTGATTTGATTGGCTAAATCTTCTATAAAAACTCTTAATGAAGGGTCTGCATCTGTGTTCATGCTTTCAGGAGCAACATTCATATTCATTCTTTCTGGCAAAAGAGGAGCGGTGAAATTTTCAGGAGCAACATTCATATTCATTCTTTCTGGCAAAAGAGGAGCGGTGAAATTTTCAGGAGCAACATTCATATTCATGCGAGACCTTTTGCCTGATTCTGATTCCATCAAATCTTGTATTCTTTTTTGAAGTCTAGGTGATATTGTATTTTCTGCCATATTTTTAACTTATTGTGACGGTTACACTGCCGACGCTCAAAGTACCTCCTAATCCTGTGACATAAGTTTGATGCTCATACAAATTTCTAAATTCTGTTCCATCAAACGCTTGATGAACTTCTACTGTACTATTGAATATTATAGCACCTGTGGCGAATTGTAACGTAGAAATTTCACTGTTTGTAAAAACGGGTGTTTTATCTATGTCTTTTGCGCCTAAATTTATCTCCAAAATTCTTACTAAACGGTTAAAAGTATCACCTGTAACCGTTTCATCTGTCGCTAAAGGCAAGCGAGTCTCTAATATCTTAGCCACTACCCTCTACGACCAGATGGTTGTATGTCTAATCTGGTATCACCTACTCTAAATTTAAAATCCTTAATATTAGCCGTCACTGAGTTATCATCATCTGATTCAAAGCGTAGCACCACTTGTCTTGTTCTCGTCCGTAAATTAGTAAAACGAGTTGTGCTTGATATTTCGTTTGTAGAATCTGTGGATAAAGTATCCACATTATAATCTCGACGTTTTATCACTACATTCATTGATGGTGTGTTAGATACGCCAAGTTTTGTTGAAAATTTAATATCTGGTATCAGTTTTTTGACAAACATAAAGTTTTCGCCATCTGATATGTCAATATCGGCAGATTCAATAAACACATTTGACATTGCGCTATCATCATCATTAAACCCACTTTCATGAACATAAATAACACCTGCACCGCTAACTTTAGCGGTCGCCAGTGGTTTATCTTCAATACCTGTGTCAAGCCAACCATACCTCACTAGAGAACCAATACTCCAAGTTGATTCTTCATAGTTATAAATAACGTATCTGGATATTTCTCCTGTGTCATCCTCAAGCGATGGATACCAAAACCACACCTCTGAGTGTTCAGCATCTAAAGATGCGTAACATTTGAAAGCTTGTTCCAAGTTTACGTCTGAAAATACAAAATCTTGCACGCTACACGGTAGTTTTTTCACAGCACCGTTGTAGTAATAAAAACCGTTTTTACTCATGAAAAACACACCAACAGGAGAATTTATAGCGGCTTTCGGTGCAATTAAACCAGCGCCTTCATTTATTAAATTTATGGCAAAAGTAAGCGGTGGACCGATAAAAGTCATAGAATATAAGCTCGTGTCTGTCCAAATCAGAGTTTCTTGTCGTGATTTGATGCCACCAACTATTAATGATCCAGAGCTAAGTCTGACTGATCCAGCAGTATTAGTTGCAGTTGGGTTAAAATCTAATTCGTTTTCGCTGTCACTAAATGCAACCAACATTGGATCAATTGAGCCAGTTCTATTGCCAGAACTTGAATCTATCGGATCAGCACCTAAAACAATAAGATGTCTGTCAACCTCGCTGGTTATGACTTGCAAGCCAACAGTAGGCACTTTACTAGCTCCTGTAATGCCTGATAACTCTAGCGCTCTTGTTGTTAATCCATTATTTTCAAACCATCTGAAGATTCCTGCGCCTCTTGGGTTAATAATTAAATTTTCACCAAAATTATCATGCGACCACAATCTAAGCTGACCATCGCTAGATATCGCGCCCGCGCTACCGTAAGTGCCTTCTCCCCAAGTTCCAAGTCCCCAACCAGTGCCAGATATGTATACATCTAATCCTGTGTTTATTTGATAAGTGCCAACAACACTACTACCGCCGTTTCCGCTATCACTCGCGTTTGCTGATACCTCAGAACCACTTGTGTCTTTAGCGGTTACTGTATAAGTGTTTGCATCACTTACCAACAAAATTTGATATTCTTGATTTATAACATCGGCTGTAACATTGCCACCCAATGAGGCAGCGCCCGAAAAAGTTACAAAATCTCCGTTTATTGCGCCGTGTGAAGTGTCGGTTACTGTGAGCGTGCTTGAGCCATTGGTTGCGCTAAAAGTTACATCACCTGCGCTTGTGGTTGCTCTTATGGGTGTTATGTCGTTATAACTGCCACCCGATTCTATATAATATTTAAGATGAGTGCCGATACCTAAATAACGAGCGCCACCAAGGGATATCCAACTGTGTAATGCTCTACCTGTGCCAAGATAAGTATTGCTATCTGATTGTCTTTCCCAACCACCTATCTTTTCAGGTCTGCCTTTTCTAAAGCGAATAAGATTACCGTCTACCCACCCGTTCTCGTTAGCGTAGTCAGTTTCTTCTTTGTTAATACCTGGTCTAAAATTTATCTTTGTTAGTGGCATATCTAAATTTTACCACAAAAAATTCAATTTAAAGTCTTTAAGCTAATCTTATAATCGCAGCAGTGGCATTTGCAGCCGGAAATACGATGGTAAAATTGCCTGCGGTACTTGTTTTATCGCCTCCAAAATTGATTACAGCAACGGCTTTATCAGATTGCGTGTCGTTGTATATCATGCAACCACGAGCTGTAACGGTTGCTGTGCCGAATGTCAAATCCGCAAAATCGCAAATTGCTGTCGTCCCTGATGTTGTTGGTGTAACAGACGTAAGCGTAGCGCCGCCAGACGTGTAATTAGTTCCAGATGCTTGTCCAGTTGTTGTAAAGGCAGTTGTGCCAGCGCCTAAAGTTGCTGAACTGGTGTACAAAGCAAGTTTAAAAGCATTACCAGAGCTGGCAGTCAAATTATGAGTGCCTACAAGTAATTCTTGCTTAAAACTTGTTGGTATTGCGCTTGTTATTGCCATAACTATAGTTCCTTAATAATCTTTGCCATGTCGTTATGACCTTGGCTTGTCAATAAGTTTACCATAGTTGTTCGATCTGAGGTAATAGCGTTTTTAATACCGTGTAAAACTACTGTGTAAATATAATTTTGAAAAGCCTCTGCTTGTTGTCTTATGTGCGGCGCTGCATCGGCTGATATTTCACAAATCTTTTTAGTTATTTGTTCAGCCCAAAACTCAGGATCGTGACCTTTGTTATGCGTGGTTTCAACCATAACATTGCCTAGTTCTATAAAGCTGTCTTTACCCATCTCACCCACGATAAGGCTCCGGTGACATTATTGGTTCTGGTGCTTTAGCGCCTGCTTTTTCCATTTCTTTCTCTATTTTTGAATTTTCACATACAATCCAGTCAGATTCATGTTTCACAGCAACCATTGGGTCGTTTAATCTATGAAAACCATAGATTCTTTCTTCTAACGGCACATTTTGATCAAGTAAAGCTGATCTGTGAGAAACACCTATATTAATGTTAGCCTCCATACACTTTGCTAACCAAAACTCTACACAAGCTCTACCCGCCTCTGCAAAATGCAAATTGTGTTGATAACTGTAGTCAACTCCAAAAAAATCTATGCGAGCTACTTTATTCCAATAGGCAAAAGCAATCGTCATGGGTATTGTGTTATTTAAATAAGCGCATTGTGTATCTTTTATTATTTCTTTTATAGGATACAAAACTGCTCTGGGTACACGCTCATCCAGTTCACATGTGTAACAAGGTATGTCACATACAGGTAAAAACCGCTTCATAACATCGGTTTGCGCACCCGCATCATCGGTATCAAAAAAACGACTAGCTGGGTCTAGCATGAACATTCTGTCTGATTTGTAAACGGCTGCTGCTGAATTTACAGTCCACACTTCATCCCATTGCATACTGTTTTCTGCGCCGATTGCATAATCTACTTGAGAGTTGCCCAACGCAACAATCGCTATGTGAGCGCCTTCTAGCGACTCAATTTTTTGCATTTAACTGACTCCGGTTCTCAGCAAATCGTATCTGTATTCATCTCTAGTTTCACGTCCCTCTGATAGATTCTTCATTCTAACAATGGCTTCTTTAAATCTTTGTTCAAACACTCCAATAACATCTGGAGATTCTTTTAAGAATACTGCCGCCTCAGTAAGAGAGCCATATAGAAGAGCATCAGGAAAATCTGTGGATAAAAATGTAGTTCCACTTTCTGCACCTGACGTTAAGGACGCTGGTTTGTGTAAATAATGTAGTTCAATGTCGTAATTTGCATCTGGTACAGGTGATAGCTCAAAAGCCGTGTCATCGAACAAAGAATAATATCTTGGTCTACCAGATGTTGTTGTATTCGGTGCAAACTCTTTAATAAAAGAAGGATGCTTGTAATCTAAATAGTGATAAGTGTTGCTGGATATGACAGCCAGACTAAACGGTGCAAAAAAGTCACTAGGCGTAGCTAAGAAACGGTTACTAGATGAAACCGTGCCAGTAACATTTTTACGTTGCTTTGGAAGCTGAACAAGTTTAAATATACGAGATTCAGATTCTTGTATAAAAGTAGGTAGATTAGTAACAAAAGTGGTTTCCGTACACTCTAAGTAATCTTGTATCGCAGTTTTTAATGTCGCTAAAGTAAAACTCATGATGTTGTTATTGTTACCTCGCCTACACTTACAGAAATTTCATAAGTATCTAGTTTAGTGCCAAGTATACCTTTGTCTACATTTGTATACAATACGAAAGAATTATTATCATCTGCTGTATCAGGTCTTGCATTTCTTATAGCCTGTGGATCAGATGGTTTAGGTTTTGGGTCCAATTGAGGATGTTTTGGTGAGTATTGGTCAGGACCAACTATCAAACCATTCCACGTTTTCTTCATTTCTCTGCGCTTATAACGAAATCCTGTTATATCACAAATACCATAAGCTTCTTTTCCAGATGCAAACGCCATTATGCTGAATTATACCTGGTTAAATGAGGTGAAATCCTAAAAGAAGTTCTTGGCTCATCTTGTGATAAAGCTCTTGTAAACTCTTCTTCATAGATTTGCTTTAATATAGGTGTTTTGTCGGGCGCTCTTTTCATGCTTATATAGTAAGCCAAGCCTGCTGTAAAACATGGGAAAAAACGAAATGGCATATCAACTGTATCTGTTGCGCCATCTGCATCATCCATTCTAGTCAATACGTTCATGCGCACTGTGTATGTGGTATTTTTATCAGGAACAGGCCAAACAGTTATTGTAGGAGTAGTTTGTTTGTCAACAAAAACTTGATTAGGCTTGCCTGTTGTGCTTTTTGTAGAGAGATTAGCGTATTCTGCACGACTAATTTTGTTTAGCGGAAAATCGGTTGTTTGATTATTGATGGTTTCTCTAATGTAAATATCTAAAACATCAATCGGTGCTGTGGCGTTAGTGGTATCTATGTTGTAGGTCTTAGTATCTTTAACCAATGTTATGTCTTTTTCTTTGATTGTCCATTGGTTCAAACCTCGATTAGCCCATTCAGCTAACATCAAATTGATACTTCTTTTCGCAGAACGTAAATCATAGCCTGTGCGCAGTTCTAAACCACAACGCTCAAAAGCCTCTTCTACATATTCAGCTACATCTGGTTCAAAATCTTTACTGCCTGAAAGTGCCATTTAATCCTCGTATAAATTATTGAAAGTTATCGCTGGGTCTAAATAACTTTCATGTCCTTCCGCGCTATGCGCCCATTGCGATGGTTTAAAATCTGGTGCGCCTTCACCTGTAACCCATAGTGCTGGACTCGTTGCCCTTACTCGGTTGTTAGGTAAAGCAACCATATTGCCTTTCCATTCACAATCTTCAGTTATATATAATACATGACTTTGCTTGTGTTGTGCAGGATCGTCTGCAATATGTGAATCTGTGTAGTCAACCGTAAATAAATATTTGGCTTGATAGAATTCACCGTTAATCTTTGCAATCCACGGTGATGAACTCACTCTATCCATCACAATTACAGAGTGATTTCTTGATTCACAATCCCAAGGCTGCGCTAAATGATCTTCCATTGGTTTTGGAAAATCCTCTAACGGCATATCAAAAACCAAGCCCTCTATTGGCATCCTAGCCCACATAGCGCCACCGTGTATGTTGCCTTCTTCCCAATCATCACAATCGGATTCACAACCTGTAAATACGACTTGAAAGCTAAGTGATCTATCAGGGATAGTATTTACAGCTATAGCTAAAGCATGAAGATACTCATCATGATATTGCTCATGATTGTGTGTAAATTCCCTTCTCACCCAACATTTGAAATGGGGAATATTACTTATAAGATACATAATTTTTCTCCGGTTTTATTTTTTCCTTGATCTTTTATTCATAGCACCGCCCTTACTTTTGCGCATCATCGAACCGCCTTTGCTCTTGCGCATCATAGAGCCGCCTTTTGATTTTTTCATGAGAGAACCGCCTTTAGATTTGCGCATCATAGCTCCACCTTTAGACTTCTTCATCATTGATCCACCCTTGGATTTGCGCATCATTGCGCCACCCTTGGATTTCTTATTCATTGAATAACCTTTAGTTTTTTTAAACATAACTACTCCTTAGACTCTGCCAAACAAACCCATGTTTGATCGTCTCATTACTTTACCACCACTACTTTTCAGTATGGTTTTTACGTTTGTTGGCTTACCGCCTACACCTTGTTTTTTTGCTCTTTTTCGCTTTACGGCTGATTCTATTTGTGATTTTGACATTCCAGCAGCTTTAGCGGCTGGTACGCACTTTGGGTATTTTCTTTTTTGATCTGCTTTTAATTTAGTGCGACCGCATTTAGCAAAGCCACCGCCTTTTTTTGGCGCGCCGATGTCTACCCAATCTTGCTTAAACCATTCAGTAAGACCACCTTTAGGCTTTGCCATGCTGTCTCCTAATAGCCTCTTTGCCTCTTTTAAACACGTTAGCTATACCAGTTTTACCTATAACTTTAGCTCTTTGCTCGCCAACTGTAAGTATTTGTATCTTTCTTGCAAATGGCTTTTTAATTCTTTTGACTTTATTTACGGTTGCATCAGCATCTTTCATGGTTGCAAATTTGATGCTAACCGTATCTTTGGGGTTTTCATCGGTGTAAAGCCTTCTACCCGAACCTTTTGGCTTTTTACCTGTGCCTACCTTTGGGTCTTTTTTCTTTTTCATTTTTTGTATTTAGCACTTTTTCGTTTAGTACCGTCTGCTCTTCTTATTAGACCTCTTGCTTTTGCAGATGCGCGCTCACTAAATCCTAAGCGTTTACCTTCTTTAATTTTCTTTTTTATGGTAGCTAATTTAGCAGGCATCAGCTTTTAGGTATTCTGGTTTTTTTACGCTTGCTATTCATCATAGCGCCACACCCTCGCGCTTGAACCATTACACTGCCACCTTTAGCCATAAAACCCATCTTGTTTCTTACTTTTTGAGGTAATTTTGGTAGACCTTTATTTTCTTTTGGTATTGGTTTTAAACTAACCTCACCACCTTCAGCTTTCTTAGCACCTTTGTACTTTCCTCCCATCCTCTTGTACTCAGCAACCATGTAAGAATTAGCATAGGCTGACGGATAAACATCAAACTTACGTTTAGCTTTTGCTTTGGCTTTTGAATATAAGGATGGATTTGCAACATTATCCGGTATCTTTGAAGCACTACCGCCTTTTTTCATTTCGATAGAGCTTAAAGTTTTTGCTTGTTGAGCATGTGTCTTGCTTGCTTTTTTCAAGCCCTTAATAACTTTGTTTAATTTTTCTTTAGCCATGTTTACATCATCCCCTGCATTACGGTTTCACCTGAACCAAATCTATTCATTCTTGGCAAAATGCTTAATATGCCAGCTTGTTTTTGCATAGCAGGCATAACAGGTGTTGACATAGATGGTTGAGCTTTCAATCTAAACTTTGGCACGAAACCACCTAAATTAGGGGTAAACGGAGAAGCTTGTGTGCTGCCTCCGCTTAACCCTTGTGATCTAGCCATATTCATAGCAATACTACTTATGCCGCTAAAGGGATGAGGAGTACTTGGTAAAGTAACTGTCCTTCTTTGAGGTCTAGCTTTTTGCCTATCTAATTGTGCTTGACCTGCTTCGGATAATTTTAAATTACCACTGACATCTAAGATTGGACGGCCTTTTTTATCAAACTTAAATTTAGATAAAAGACCGTACAAACCTGTATCCAGGTCAGAAAAGTTTTGTCTCAAACCACTAAACGGTTTATCACGTAAAGACATAATTTACATTACCCTTAATCGTACTTTTTAATCATTTCCAGAATAATTGAGTAAGTATCACCGCTAGAGTGTCCAGTGGTAGTGAAAAGAATATCACCTGTTTTACCTGATCCAGCATTATTTGGGATAGCAGTAAAATTATCGTAATATTCATCACCCGTTGAATCAGCAGGCAAACCGACTAGCAAAACATTTGTAGTGGCATCAAAATCCAATTTAACGGACATACCAACGGTAGCCCAATAAATCCTTTGAATAGCGACTTCAGTGCAAGCTTGTCCAGCCGAGTTTGCAGCCAAGGCAGATACATCTACCTTTACAACAGCAGATTCCCCTGATCCATCAGACACGTTAGTGAACCGCATAATTACGTTACGCTCACCATCTTGAATAGTTTGTGAAGCTACAGCATCAGCCATGTCTCAACTCCTATTATAGTTCAGTTACCGCAGTGCGTTCTTTATGAGCGCCGATATAATCAACAGTCAAAGTTTTTGCAGCAGCAGCACCATTTTGTATGCCAAATGAAACGGTTAATTCTTCATCATCTGGTACGTTTGTGCTAACAACTGTTCCAGCCAAGACATTGTTTTGGAAAACGTGAATTTTCTGATCTTTAGGCTCATATACAAATCCTATTGTCATGAAAGTATCGTCAGCCAAGGCAGTAGGCAAATCCAAAGTAGATTGAGTACTATCTTTTTCAACGATCAAAGTGACAGTTGTTGATCCGTCAGATTTTAGAAAGAAAATGCCATCGGTTACGTCTAACGGAGATGTGTCCGTAAGTTGTAAACCAGCAACAATATCAGTTTCCGTTGCATCATTGGTTTTGAATCTCATGTTGAACGCTAGTTGTTTGCCAGCTTCGTATTTAAAGCCTTCTTTAACCAATTGGAAAAAATCATTGTCATTATCGCCAGCAGCATTGGTTACTAACAAAAGACCGCCATCACCATCAGCTAAAGCTTCTGTCGCTGATCCTGTGCCATCTTCAGTTGTTGTAATTGTCCAATCGCTCGCTAGATAAGTATCAAAATCATTAAAATATGTATGATATTTATGCGGTGCAGGTGCTTTTAGTTTACCTAATGTTCCATCAGCAGAAACATTGGTTACTCCGCTTGTAAAGTGTGTTGTCATGCTACAGTCCTCCTAAGTTAGACCAACAACCAGACTATCTGATTGTCATAGTGACAAAATTAGTATATCAAATTATCTAAAGTTTTATCTAAAACTTTTTGTTTTTTAACTAAAACCTTTGCAAGCCTAGCATCTATCGAACCATCAACCACTAAATGTTGCACTAAAACAGAGTTATCTTGTCCTATCCTATGACATCTATCCTCTGCCTGTGACATGTTGCCAGGAACCCAATCCAACTCTGCAAAAACCACATGACTCGCTTTGGTTAGTGTTATTCCGACACCCGCAGCGCCAATAGTTCCTATAAAAACATCTGCTTTTCCAGCCTGAAATGTATCCACGGATTTTTGCCTATGAGTTTGATTGCATTCTCCGGTTAACGTGACAACCGTTTTACCTGTGGCTTCAAGCCCTTGTTTTATGCCATCTACGACATTTTTATGATGCGCCATAACCACTACTTGATGATTTATCTCAGTGAGATGGTCAATTACATCAGGCACTTTTTTCAGTGCAGTTTCATGTCTAACCTCAGACATTTTTTCAAAATCTATATCTTTTGTTGATGTTTCTTTGGCTGCATCAGCTAGTGATGCAAATTCTTTTTTCATCTCATTCTTATATTTGTTGCTTGGCAGCAATATTGTTTGTCTTATTTTTTCAGGTAATTCTTTTAATACTTCGTCTTTTTTTCTACGAATCATAAAGGATTGACGCAATAATCTTTGTAATTCATCTAAATTAGAAGCGCCATCGTAGTGCCAACCAAACTTATCTCTATATGCGCCTGCAAATTTGTGTGCAAATCTGAAAAAATTACCAAATGTTTCAGGGTCAAGATAACCAGCAATCGGTTGTAATTCTATAGGTCTGTTAGTTATGGGAGTGCCAGTTAGCACTATCTTACGTTTAGATTTAATGCCTACAGCAACCTTTGTTCTTTTAGCTTTTGGATTTTTAATGTAGTGAGCTTCGTCCATAATAACAACATCCCAAAAGCGGTTATAAATGGTTTCTTTATGCTTGGTTAGAATGTCGTAATTAATAATAATAGTATCTGAACTATCTGGTATTTTATCTGATCCACCGTCTACTACGTGTATATCACGTTCAGAGACTAGCCACTTATTCATCTCATTTTTCCAGTTTATCTTTATAGATGCTGGACAGATGACCAATACACTCTTTGGTTTAATAACATTGATTACACCTATGGCTTGAATGGTTTTACCTAGACCCATTTCATCTGCAATCAACGTAGATTGTCTTTGCATGGCATAGGCTATACCAGCCTTTTGATACGGTAAGTAAGATAAACCATCTGGTGCGGGTATTTTTATGTCTGCACTGACAGCCTGAGAGTCAGCAATAGCTTGTTTGTTCTCAAAAAAACGAGTTACAAACCATGTTTCATCAAATTTTATTACAGAATAGCCAGCAGACTTAATTTTTTGTTTGTTTTCTCTCCACGATTCCCAAAATTCAGATGTGGGTAAGGCAGTTTGGATAAAACGTCCGTCTGTATGTATTTTTTTTTCTGACCAATCTAAATCTAATTTCATAAATTAAATCTATCTTTATTAGTATATTTGTGCAAGTTTTTGTAAGTATTTATTTATATAAAAAAAGGGAGCCGAAGCTCCCTTTCATCAGTAGTTGATTGATAAACCCTACTGTTGGTTTATTTACGCACCTTGCGAGCCAAAGATTCCTCTCCAATCAGAGAAACCAAAGCTATAGCGCTCACGAGCTTTATAACGAATGTTACCTGTAGTGAAATCAGGTTCCATTGATGTTTCCATAGCTGTTCTTTGGAACATCTTTAGACCTTCGCCTGATTCAGTAACAGTTGTCATCAAGAAGTAAGCATCAGGATCATTCAAGTAATGGTTAACACTGTAACCACCAGGAACTACACCTGTGTTTCTAATTGCGTTCAAGTCATTATCTGCTGTGCCAGTTCTACCTGGTGAATTGAGGATTCTATCAGCTACAAATGTTAATTGCGGCGGAACAATAAGTTTCGTCGCTTGTACTGAGATAGTAAGACCTCGATCATCAGTGAATGTAGAAATGTCAATCAGATTATCTTCAAGACTTGTCTCGTTCAAATCAGCCATAGTTGTAGCTCTGTTAGCAGCAGTTCCACCACCAGCAAGTGGGTGAGCTGTGTTAATGAGAGATACGCCATCGCCACCTGTGAAAGATGAAGAAAAAGCATTGTTAAGTACATCTGCTCCTTTCACTTCCTTGGTGTGTGCCATCGACATTGCGAGTGCTTTCACATACCGTTTTCCAAGAGAATCGTATAAATTATCCTCTATTGCTTCTTCGGTAAGAGCAAACGCTAACGCTACAGTATCATGCGTATATCTTGCAGTGAAGCCTTCGTTAGCATTGTCAAAGGCGACTGATCCACCTTCTGTTTTATTTGGCGCGCTGCCGAAGCCAGAAATTAGGACTTCTTCTTCAAACGCTCTTTGTGAATCTTCAACGGTAAAAATATCTGCATATTCTTGACCGCCGTAGGTGTCATAAGACATTCCAAAAAGAGAGTTTAAGCCTGGTTCTAGCTCTTTAGCTAATTGCGCTCTTGAAATAGCCATAAATTAACTCCTTTAAGCTAACCCAGCGCCTTTAACGCCGAATACATGGTTTTGAATTACTACATATACATTTGTATTTGCAGATGAAACGTCATCGTTATCAGGATCTTCTGAAATGTCGATTGCCTTAATAGACAATGTTGTTCCAGTTCCACCGTCAGCTACTTTTAACTCGGCTCCTGAAATTCCAGTTGCCGTGCTTCCAGCAGTTGTATACACGATGTCGAAATTGCCAAACAAGTCTGCAATAGGGAAAGCAGCGTCAGCTTGTACCTCAAACACTACGTCTGGATCATCAATAATAAAAGCTATTATGTCTGAAGCATTTGTAGATGCAGGATAAAAGTTACTAAACACTGTTTCGCTAGTTGTAGGGTCTGTATATTGACAACCGTTAAATACGCCTACGATTGGCACAGTCCCGCCGTCGGCATGTATTTCGACAGTACCTCCGGTGACTTGCATTACCATATCGCCTTGAAAAATGCTTGTACCGTAGTTAGCGGCTATGCGATATCGACTCTGCCCTCCGTTGTATGGCGCTCCACCGATCATTTTGACTGGTTTCAAGCCAAAAGCGGCATCTTTATTAGCCATTGTTACACTCCTAAATTATTGTTTACCGAAGGTAACTTTGGTATCCCTTTGTGGATCGTATTTAACGTATCGCCCATCTTTACGTGAATCATTAAAAACAGTGTTATCCAATGCTTGTACTTGATCTACGTTTTTTTGTTGATAATAAGCTTTACGTTGTTCAACCATCTCCGTAGGCATTTTACCCAAAATTAAACCTTCATTATTTATGATGCCAGATGATTTACCCACTGCAACTGTTGACATGTGCTGCCATTCGCTTGGAAGTTCCTCTAATTTTACAAGTTCCCATCCTTCACGGACACGTCTTGATACGTTAGAGCGATCTTCTTCGCCGAGCATTGCACTCCTAATCCACCGATAGGTCATACCTGGTGGTGGAGGAGGAGCTTCTAGGTTTCTTACTGGCCTCCACGGTTTACTACGAGCATTTTTATCGTGAGCTTCGGATTCACGTGAGTTTCGATTCGCTGCTTTCTTTTCAGTTGTCATTAGATTGCCTCCCTTTGAGCTATTTTTTGCTTCTCTTGAGCTACCCGTTTTAACCAGTCTTGTTCTGACATGTTATGCGGTTTTAGCCCACGAAGGCGCTCGACTTCTGATTTTGAGAAAGATACGCCGTTCTTTTTACTACGTGTTTGTTGACGACTTCCAACGGAAGCGGATGCGACTCTTTGCACGGAGGGTCTATTATCCTTTTTATCGTCAGTCTCATTTGCAGATTGCAACTGAGGGTATACTTTATAAATTCTGTTATTTAATTCGCCATAATACTCGTCTGAGTCTGCTTCGTAACCTTCATTAAGAAGCATGTTATGTTGAAAGAAAGCAAACTGAGTTGCTTCCATACTGGTCGGATCATCTTCATCACCGTACCATTTATTATTTTCATACCAACCAAGCGCTTCTTTGGTAGGCTGTGCTTGCTGTTGAGGTTGTTGCTCTTGTTGAGCTTGCTGTTGATAAGTATTTGGGTCTATTTGTTGCGCTTCTTGAGTATTGGTTTGTTCTGTTTTGCGTTTTGCAACAGCAATTTTTTCTTTTTGAATCCTCAAATCGCCTTTGAGATCATCTGCTTTGCTCATTAAATCAGCATCACCAGCTTCTACAGCTCTTTTGTAAAGATCAGCAGCCTCCCTCTCTTTTACTTCAAGGGCTTCTTCTTCCTTCTGTAAGACTGTAGCTTGTTGTGCCTGTTGATTTTTCGCATAAGCTGATATTTGCTCTTGCTGTTGTCTTGCTATCTGTTCAAAGTGTAAAGCTCTCTCTTCAGCAGCTTTAATTTGGGCATTTTTCTTGTTTATTCGTTTACTTACACCCTTTGTGTAATTTTCTAATTCTTCATCAGAACTAGCAACTTTGGACTCTGCATTAGAATCAACGGTAGAATCATCTTGAATATTTACTTCAATCTGTTCTTCTTGTGTTTCTTTATTTTCATTATTTTCTATCATCTTTACACACTCATTATATCATCAGGATCAAGGATTGTGGCTATAACTTCATCGTCATTAATAATACGCACTTCAGCTCCATCTTCTAGCTTAAAGCGTGAACCAGCGTAACGACCTATCAACACCCATTGTTTTTCCTCACACCAAGGGGTTGATCCAAAACGATTCTTATCGTTATAACATTGCGGTCCCATTTTCACAACGTAAGCAACCACGGTTGCAAGCGATTCTCTTTCAACAGTTTCGTTTGTTAAAATAATACCGCCTTTAGATTTTTGTTTGCCGCCATAGGGCAAAACCAAGATTCTCCAACCTGTTGGTTGTGGCATCCTGTCTAAAATTGATTTATCTAGTAAAGTTGGATCGAGAACCCTGTCATCTGCTTCTACATAAGCATCTGTAGCTACTTTTTTTGCTGTTTCAGACATCCGCTATATTTCCTTGTTGTACTCTTTTATCTCCGATTCGATATAGTATAACGCAGATAGCTCTCCTTGCAAAAATTTATAATGTTCTATACTTTCTAATGCACCTGACATAAGTGTGTCTTGTATCTGAGACTCACGTTCTCTGATAACATTTTTTAATTTATCGTATAGCGTTATGTCGTCCATCACGCCCTTACTTTAAACTTCAAGCCTTTTGTTGCTGCGCCTTTGCCTTTCATGTCAACAATCTGTTCAACACCAGCATTTTTCTTCACGCTATTAATAATAATCTCTGGGTTATTAGCTCTTGGTGTTACTTCTCTAATTGTTTTATTTTTAGGTTGATACTTTGTATAGCCTTCCATATTTATGCCTTCTTCTTTGATGGGCGACCAGCTTTCTTTGTTACTTTTTTGCTGGCAGTCTTTTTAGTTACTTTTTTCTTAGCAACGGGTTTACTTTCTTCTACAACTGCAGCAGATTCGCCATTTTCAATTCTTTTTAACTTTTTAGCTATTCTTGCTGCATTTTCAGCATCAGCTTTTGCTTGTTCTGTTTTTTTAGCAGACAAGGCTTCTGCTTCTTCTGCAAATTGTATCTTTTTTCGTGCTTTTAAAGCTCTAATAGCTTCTAATTTGTAACTTGTTGTCATGTCTCTCTCCTTAAACCTAGCCTCTCATCTTTTGCTCTAATTCAAGAAGTTTTAGGTTTGCTTGCTGTTCTAATCTTTTACTTGCAAGATCAAGTTTAGCATCGGCTGTACCTTTTTGCACATCTATGCGTTTTTTAAGTATCTCATTTTCTAACAATTTTTCATCTGCGCGTTGATTTTGTTTAGATTCAAATTGCTGTTGATCTTGATCTATCTGCTTATCGCGCAACTCTAATTCAGTTTTTCTAATTTCAACCAAAGGATCTTCTGCGCCTTGTCCGATTGACTGTAAAAACTCTTGGCTAAGTTGAGCCATAATTGGTGAGGTAAATTGCTCTAGCAAAATTTGTATATCTTGAGCTGCTTGTTGTTGTTGATCTATCGGCATCTGACCTAATGTTTGTTGTATTTGATTAATTCTTTCTACCAACTCAGGCGGTATTTGCTGTTGAGCTATCTCAGATGCTAAAAATTGTAGATGCTGCATGACGTGACTAATAATTAAACTTTGTATTTGAGCGTTTTCTTTGACAACCTGTGTTAAGAATAAAGCCCTGTGCGTTTCTACGTGAGCTGCATGGTTTTGACCTTGATAAGCTTTAGCAACCTGACCCATCAAAAAACCACTGTTTTCAAGTCCCGCATCTATTGGTCTTTCTGTAGTGTCTATAGGTGGTGCTAACAAAGACTCAATATTATCAACACCCAAAGCTCCGTACATACGTCTATAAGCTTCATAAATACCATTTGGTCCATGAACTTGAGGGTTTGACTGAACCATCTGTAAAAGCTCTTGCGCAAGTGTAATACGTTGACTTTGACTGAATATATTAGGGTCTGATACAGGTATAACGTCTATACGATCATCAAAATCAGTTTGTTTAACTTCTCTAGGACCAGTGCCAGTTTCATAGGCATACTCTGGTGGTAAATATTCGCCAAACAACCTAGAAAGTAACTGAAACTCTAATCTTTGCGCATAATGCAGTCTTTTATGTATAGCGCTCATTACTTTAGTGCCACGCTCAAGTAGCGCAACGGTAGTGCCTACAGGCATGGCTTGGTTCATGTCACCAACATTCATATCCGCTATTGAGGCAAAACGCTTACCACTGTCTACCAAAATGCCTAGCAAAGACATAAGCACGTTGCTTGGTTCTTTAATTGGTAATGGTATTAAGTTCTCTCTTAGAGAACCGCCAGTTGTATCTATATCTCTGAACTCACCTGGCTGTAATGGCTCATCTTCATCTCTTATTCTCATACCGCGAGCTTTGAAGCCAGCAGGTAAGTTAGCTAATGTGCCAGCATCTATAAGCTGTCTTAAAATGGATGTTGATGCTTTTGATAGACCACCAATCATGTGTGACAAACCTAAACCATAGAATCCTAAACCTGGTAAGAACTTGTATTGCACAAAATAATTAATTTTATTTTTAAAAGGATCCGTTTCTAAAAAATTACGTCTGATGGATAGAACCGTTTGTGATGATTCATCAATGGTTACGATGTAAGGTAGTTTTAAACCTGTTGGATTACCTTCTGCATCTAAATCCTCATATCCTGGTAAATCAAGAATTGTATGCACTTCATAGACAGTGTGATCTCTATCTTCAGCGTAAGATGGGCTAACTCCTTGTATTTCATCTATTTCTTGTTGAATATCGTCGTTATCACCACCGTAAGAGTTAGATTTAATATCTACGTTTGCATAAAAACCTGATAATTGTTGTTTCTTAATCTCATTACGAGACATGCTGATTGCATGTGTAACCCTTTCCGCACTACTAATATCTGAAGATTCATACGGAACAATCAAATCTTCTGGAGATATAAATTTTGATACAGCTCTATTTAAAACAGTGTCAAAGTAGATTTTTTTAAACGCAGAACCCGCTAAAGGCAAATAAAATAACAACATATCAAGCTCTGGATCGTAATCTTGCATCACGTTCATAATGTAAAAGTTCATAAATTCCTGAACTCGATCAGCTTGTGCCTCTGTTTCTGCGCTACGTTGACCTACTAATTGTGTTTTAACGGGTCCTTTAGCTGGCAACAATTCTTTATATGCTTGCGCTTGGAATTGGGTCACGGCTTCTGCCAAAATAGGGTGAATAACACCACTTGAACCCTCAAAAGGCTCAGACCTTGCTTCATCAAACTTCATTCCAAGGTATTTTAGACCGTCAACGTATGTTTTTTCCCACTCACTACGAGATTGTTTGTCATGACGTATGCTTGATAAGATATCGTTAGATAGTTTTTGTAATTCGTTTTCGTCAACAAACTCTACAAGATTGGCATCAAATGGTATTTGTTCTGGTAAAGTATCTTGTATATCCATTTCGTCACCAATCAATATTTCTTCTTCGGTAACTAAAATTTCAGCAGCTTCACGTATTTGATCTTGTCTTGTAGGCTCTGGAAAAACCTCAACTGCACTACCACCTACATTAATATCAGGATTATCTTGAGTACCTAATTCTCTTTTCTCTATAGCCATAGCTTCTCAGTTTAACACGCATTGCAGGTTTTAATAATAAACCGTGCGTTTTCGTGGTAGTAAATCTGCCTCCATTTGATAATCTTCATCGAGCGATACGAAACCGCCTTGTCTAAATCTCATTAAAGCCATTGTAGCAGAATCACAGTAATCATCATGATCTCCGTAAGGAAAAGATGCCATTTCTTGTATTACTTCGTCTGCAAATTGATCTTCTGTGGCCCAAACCATACCAGATTCAAATATTGGTGCGACAGAGTTCATTCGCGCTATTTTATCTTGTCCTCTGCTTGGAGTGTATGATGTTACAGGAATACCCATCCTACGTAACTCTTGTGTTAAGGGTGTACCGCTTGCTTTAGCCTCTATCAATATACAATCTGGCTCCCAATATTTGTATTCATTCCATGCTAGTTTTTTCAATTCTGGAAAGTCTACACGTACTCTTTTTGCATCTAACAATATTATTTGATCTGCTTCTCCATCTCTGGGGCTAAAAATAGCCCAAGTGGTTATCGCAGAATAGTCAGCCGTTTCTTTTTTACTAAAAGCGGTATCGTAACTTTGGATCACATAACTGTAAGCCGGAACATCACGATCCCATGTTCTCCACCACTCTCTTCTTACTATAGCGCCTTCTTCAGCAGTAGGATTTTGAAGCCATTGAGAGTTCCATTTAGAAATAGGTAAAGATGCTTTTACAGATAAAAGTTCTTCTTTTTTCCAAAACTCAGGCCATAAAGGTGTATCCGAATCTGGCATGATCGCTGGAAACTCAACTACTTCCCATTTATCAGCGTATTCATCTGTTTGTTTTTTAAGGACTTTTCCAACGAGGTCTTTTGTACTCCATCGCGTCATTACTATGATAATGATGCCGCCAGGCTGTAAACGCTGTCTAGGACCGGACGTATACCATTCATAAGCGCTTTCCATAGCTGTTGGTGACATGGCATCTTGTTCTGAGTGAGGGTCGTCAATAATCAATAAATCTGCGCCTCGTCCTGTGATAGCACCACCTACACCTGCGGCAAAGAACTCGCCTTCCTGATTGCTAGTCCATCTACCTGCGGATTTGTTGTCAGCTTGCAGCTTTAGATCAGGAAATATAGTGCTGTATTCTTCACTTCCAATTATATTTCTGACTTTACGACCAAACCTGACTGCCAGTTCTGCTGTGTGTGTGGTTTGAATAATTTTTAAATTACCGCGCAAACCCATCATCCAACTAGGAAAGAAAGTGCTTGCAAACTCAGATTTAGAGTGTCTTGGCGGTAAACATACGATTAACCGTTTTAATTTACCTTGAGCTATACGATTAAATTTTTCACCAATAATTTTATGATGACGACCTTCTACAAACTCAGGCCACATGTGTTTTAAGTAGGTTATAAAATCTTTTTGACAAGAATCTTGCTTTTTTAGCTGTTCAAACCTATTAAGTAAAGCTACGGCTTCAGCTTGATCTTGTTGAGATAATATATCAAAGTCTTTTAAGGAAACCTCTGACATTAGACCTCATGCCACTCTTTACCTTGAAATAAAAGACTTTCAGCTTCACGTCTACGAATCAAACCATCTAATGTCTTGCCACCAGCTTTATTCCATCTTTTAATTTCGCTGGGTACTTTTGAGTAATTTTTTGCGTTAAGTTCCTTGAGCATTGTACTAGATCTTAGATTTGATGGACCTAAATTATATACCCATGCACAAAGAGAATCGAATTGATTTTGTGTCAAATCAACCTCAACATATTTATTAATATAATCTTCAAACTCAACTATATCCTCGTCAAACCTTTCATCAGCGTATTCTTGTGTCCATTCATCGCCTTCTTTAACATCACGAGTTGCACCCCATCCATTTGTCCAAACATTTGCAGAGCATAAGTAAGCTTCTAACTTACAGCCTTCAAATTTTTTAATTAAAGATTTGCCTTCTTCTGATATTTTCATGTTAGCTCCATGTTCCATCTTTTCTAACTTTGGCGACTTTCTTACCGCCGTGATACTCAACTGCATGGCCTTCTTTAATAAGCTTCTGACAAATATCTTCGCCAGATTCAGTATACGGTATGCCAAGTATTCTCCCATACTTACCTTTGCCTAAAGATTTTAGTTTGAATTTACCAACACATAATTCTTTTAATCGTTCTTTTGCAGCTAATCCTAGTTTTTTTTCTTTTAGATTGCGTGTACGTGATTCTGGTGTGTCAATTCCCGAAAGACGAACACGCTGTTTGTGTAATTTTACATCAAAGCCAAGGTCTAAAATACAATCAAAAGTATCTCCATCAACAACTCTATCTAGCTCTGCTTGATAAACAAAAGCATCAGGTGATTTACTCATTTGGTTTCTCCTGTAATTCTGTATTTTTATCTTGCTCTCTATAATACTCAATTATAGCCAAGACATTAGTAACGTATCTTTTAAGCTCTGCCATGTTCATGCTTAAACTCTCGTAACCTTGAGTTGATAAAGCGTAATACGGCTCTGCCGGAGCTTTACCTTCTTTAATAAGCTGTAAATACTCTTCCATAACATCTGGAGTAAGAACGCGCCATTTAATATCTTGCAAGCTTACTTCTAAAGGCATGGGAGGGTGATACATGGGAGCTGGCAAAGTAATCGTTTTCACTTCCACAGGTACAGTGCGAGGCTCTAATAAAGAACATGCAGAAATCATCAAAGAAAAACCGATTATTAAACTAATTGTTAACAGTTTCTTCATTTTTTTCCTCGAACATTTTTGGATCAGTTAATTCTAAAAAATCTGTTTTTACTTTAGCAGTACCTTTATTAATAATATTTTCTATCAAACCAGGTTTAGCCATCGCTAGATTAGTTAGACTGTGTTTTTGAAAAGTGTTGCGCAACTCGCTAACTTCTCGCATAGCCGCTAGATTTTGATCGTTAAGTTTACTTATTTGTTCGGTAGTTTCTTTTTGTTTTGCCAAATAGTTATCAATACTGGCATTTTGCTCATCTATCTTTTGTTCAAGAACTACCGCATTTGCCTTCAATGTAGCTATCTCTTTGTCTTGTATTTTTATATAGAACCACGAAGAAGTTGATACCGCTATCAACAATCCTGTGCTGATAATTGCAAGCTTGAATCCCATGTGAACACCCTAAGTTTGTTTCTTTTGCCTTTTACTTTAATTGGTTCTAGTTCTTTTAGCAAATATTTACAAGATTTTGCACATTCGTAGCCAATTAGTATATCCACACCGACCTCTTTTGTGCTTGATTCGTATCTTGCAGCCTCATTGACACAATTACCGATGGCTGTGTAGTCAAATCTAGTATCTGAACCCATATTACCTACACAAGCAGTACCAGATTGGATACCAACACCAATTTGTATCTCTTGATCCATTGTATCATTAAGTTTTTTGATTCGTTCTTGTATTCTTACCGCAGCCTCTATCGCTTTGTTTTGATGTTCTGCTAAATCTAAAGGTGCTGAAAAGATACCCATACAAGCATCACCAATAAATTTATCAACCATACCGCCTGATCGTTGTATTTCTTCAACTTGTATGGTCAAAGTGGTATTCATAACATCTGCTACCTCCTCTGGAGTCATTTTTTCACTCATAGAAGTAAATCCACGTAAATCTGTGAATAAAAACGTGCAATAACGTAGCTCACCGCCTAATTTCAATAAATCTGGGTCTTTTTGTAGCTCTTTTACTTGTCTTGGGTCTAAATAATGTTCAAATTGCTTCTTAATTTGCTGTCTTAGGCGATATTGAGTGCGAAAATTAAGATAAAATGCGCCTGAAGCTGCAAAAAACTGTGAAATTAACGTCCAAGTTACGTCAATTAACATCCCAGACTGTATTAAATACACACCAGATGCCGCAGTAACGCCAAATATCATTAAAAATGACGTAATACCTATGGTTACACCTAAATTAAGCACTAAAAGCCATACAATCGCTACAGTAAGCAATAAAATTGCTAATTCTGCTGCAAAAGACCAATCGGGTATGCGCGGGCTATCTTGTATAAGTATAGATTCAGCCAGTGCTGCTTGTATTTTATGAGGCTCAAGCAAACCAACGGGTGTAGCAACTTGAGGTAATATGCCTGCTGCATCAGTGCCAATGAAAACAAACCTTTCATTCACGTTCATTTCCTGAAGATTTGTTTGATCTGTATTTACCCAACTTATCCATTTTCGACCAAATGAATCGGTTGCTACAGGTGGTAATCCTTGTACTACAACTTCTTGGATACCGTTTTGGTTTGTTTTAATTATGTAAGTATCTGACCCTACTAATGCTTTCAAAACCTCTGTTCCAAATGCAGAAACCCATCCATCAGGTGTTTTCATAAGTAACGGTATTCGTCTCACAAGTTGGTCTACATCAACAGGTGCAGATGCGATTCCTTGTGCTGCTGATCTTCTTAATATTTCTATATTTTGTACAACACCCGAAACAGGGTAGCCACCTACAGGTTCACCCATAATTACTGTGCCTACAGTGTTTGGGTATCCACTGCCCTCGTTTTCATACATGGCTAGAATACTGTTGCTGCCTAGCAAAGATTCTGCAAAATCCTCATCTCCACCTAAACGATCTTTTTGTGGAAAAGCTACTGTCCAACCAACTCCCAAAGCACCACGCGCTATAATTTCTCTTTGTATTTCAGCTAATCTTGTTCTAGGTAATGGCCAGCCACCCTCTCTTTCAATATCTTCTTCAGTAATATTTAGTACGGTAAAATAGTTTGATTGTTGCTTTTCTGTAACTAGCGCATCAAAAGTTTTAAGTTTTATTATTTCTAAAGGTGTCCATTGCATAATCAATGGCACTGATAACAACAAAACAACCAAAATTGTTTTAATTAGACTTTTCATCCTTGTTTGATCTTTATCACGGAACTGCCTCCTCCGTTAATTGTTATCGTTTTACTAACGCCGTCTTGTATAAATATAATTGTGTAAGCGTCAGAACCGTCTATATCTAATCTAACGCTTTCATTTACATTTCTGCGCAAACTTATTTGTTGTCCATCAATAAGCGTTGTTATTTGTGTTGTTAGGTCTTGACCAATAGCCGTGCCAGTCACCGCAACGCTCGTTTCTACCTGATCTATTTCATCATCACGTAACAAATCAACTTCTTCTATTACATCCAGTAAATCCTCAAGAAAATTAACATCCAAATAATTTATGTCTAATTCTTCAAAAGCCAGTTCTGCTTCAGCATCTAGGTAATCAAAATCTAATTCTTCAAACTCTAGCGCATCAAAATCTAAAACATTATTTGATCTAGCTGCGCGCTCTTCTGTTACAACTTCTTCTTCCTCTGGCGGTGAAACTATCAACATGTTATCAATTAAATCTAATGTAATATCTAACTGAACAGGTTTTGTAGGCTCACTTTCGTACACAGAAGCGGTAGTTGCTTGATATGGTTTATTTAAAGTAACCGTGCCAGCTCCAGTTGCTACCATAATTTCACCTGAAGCATCTCCATTTTCATCGGGTAATAGTATTACCAACGATCTTCCTAACTCATCAACAGTAGTGGTGAAGTCTGTGCCTCTGATTACAATCTGTGCTGTTGGCGTGGTTATATTGATACGTTCTTTGTTGATTAGCCCCATTTTTGAGGTTATAAACCGTGCAGTTCCAGATGCAAAACGTAAACTTAATTTTGATTTATCTGGGTCTGGATTGAAAATATACTCTGTAATAACAAGCTTTGAGTGTTCTGTAAGCCTTACAACAGAATCATCAACAAAAGTTATACCTACTCTGCCAGATGCAGTTCTAACATCATCCATTTGCTGAACTGGCAAAGATAAAGATACGTCTAAAGGATTTTCTCTAAGGATTCTTGCATTTCCGTTAAGTTCGGAAACTTTACCTATATCAGCAGGAGGTTGTTGTGCCTTGGTCGTCTTGAACGACACACAAAGTAGTATTGTCAGAATTAGAAGTAATTTGAAGCCAATCGCTGTTGATCGTTGACTGTTGTTGTACGTTAAGGGTGCTGCTATCGCCCGTATGATCCAAGTAAAAGTATCCATTATCTGCTCCGTCACCGTCATACGTTAAGCTGTTTGAATCTCCGTCAACATCTATGTATGAAGTTGCACCATCAATATCTAAGTCATAATCAATGGTATTAGAGTCACCCATGATAGTCCAATCAAGGTCTATCGTAGAAGATAAAGCACCTGTTCCATGATCAAATGTAAAGGTGTTGGATGTTCCGGTTACATTAACATTGTAATCTGAACTGTCTATACCGAATGTATCTGTTGGATCGGCTTGAATCGTAAAAGTGTTGGAATCACCATCAAAATTAAAAAAACCAGTGATTGAGTCTCCATTGATGTCGCCTAGAAACTTATTTGAGTTACCGATTTGGTTGATATCAAGAGTGAGGCTTGTGCCGTCAAGATCAAGCGCTGTGGGCGTTCCAGCCACAGAGTTAAGGCCACCAATAATGTTGGATTCGCCTAGTTGCTCGATGTCTATATCAGCGTTATCACCAGCTTGGTCCACATACACTTCATTATCAGCGGCGAAAGCTGACAATGAGAACAACAAAATCAATGCTGTGTAGTGTTTCATCTCAGTAAAGTCCAGTAATTATATTGTATGCCTTCTTTTATAGTTTGTAAAACAGCAGCCTCTATCGCTGCTTGTAGGGCTATGTTTATTGACTCGTTCCTGACTACACCACCTTCTACTTCTACTAGCTCAGTGCCTTGCGCTACAAAACGGAAAATATCGTTATCAAGCGATGCACTTAAAATTGTTTTTGATACTAAGACTTCCATTAAAACTTTTCCGGTGGTTACGGACACTGTTCTTAATGATATTTGTACGGTATCTCTACGATAAGATTTACTTGTGCCAATTCCTAAGTATCTAGCGCCTACGCCTCCAGAGGTATTATTTGACTCATAGCCTATAACGCCACCTTCCATGATTAATCCTGCAAATTTCAAAGGTGGTAATTTTTGACCTTCATCAAAAGACTCACGGGTTGAACGAATAAGCTGCCTTTCTTTTGTGACGTGATCCAGTCCCACACGCTCTACAACTTCAAAAAAACCTTCTTTATCTCTACCCGCATGTTTAATTGCGCGTATCAAATAAGCATGTGGCGCTTGAGTTATTGCTGTTGAGAAAGTAGCAAATTGAGCATTTGATCTACGCGCACCTGTTTCGTCACGAAAAGAATTAGCATAGACAGCTATAACAGGTTTTCGCTCTGGTGGCTCAACATTTAGTAACTCTTCATTAACCAGGCTTTGTATCTGAGCTTGCTCTATCCTTTGTATAGGTAATAGGTTGTTATCTATAGGATCAGGTATTAAGACTGTGCATGATGAAATCAGGCAACTAAAAAGAAAAACTACCCATTGGAACAGTAATTTCTGTCGTATTTCCATCAGAATCGGTAACTCTAAGTGTAATAAGTTCAGTTGCTTCATCAACCACATATTCAATTGTATTTCCCATCAATTCTACTAGCCCACTGGTGCTAGGATTCTCACCAAACAATTGATCTACTAATTGTCTTGAAAGTTGAGCATACACCCTAGATTCAAGATTTCTTATAAAACGCGCTAAAGTTGTGTTTTCAGCATCACGTTCTAAGGATTCATTATACGCTTTTATTTCAGCTTCTATTGATTCTCGTCTATTAAACTCTTGATTTTCAATAGTAAGATAGTGACTACTTTGATTTATGCCACTAAAAGATGGCGATTTAAACTTATGAACCATCTCATCTGCTAAACCAAATGATGAAAATAAAGCAAGATAACTAATTGCTATTATCTTTTTCATTTCTTTTCTCCTGGTCTTTCAATCGTACAACAGTATCAACTTTCTCTTTCAACCTTATCATATCTTGATCAAGCAATCTTAACTGGTCTGTAAGTCTAATAATGGTGACTTTCATCTCTTGCACTGCTGGATCAATAGTTTTAGTTATGGTTTGCCATACAAAGAATACAAAATAGCCTAAACCTATAACCATTACAGTTGGGAAGCCAAATTTTTGCACTAGCTCAACTACGTCCATCAATCTCTGCGGGCATCAATTTTGCCGTCCTCAACAAAGTTTTCAGCTCTGGCTATACGATCAAGATCAGGTGGTAGATTTAGGGCGCTGGATACGATTGTATCAATGCGCATTATGTCATTATTCATAATAGATGCTCTTGTAATAAGCATCTTAGTAATACTTTGAACGGTTTTTATTTCAGATACCAAACCATCCATAAGTTGCTTCATAATAAGAAATATAAAGTAAGCCATGATCAGACCACTTGCTATTGGTAGACCTAAATCACCAATAAGGTCAATGGCCGTTTCCATTAATCTTCGCCTTTAAACTTCTTACTTTGTCCTGCGCTACCAGCGTATATGCCAAAAACAGCAGCCATCGCACCTGTTACGACAGATACTAAACCAGCTTGTTCTAAGTTTGGCTCTGGCAATGTCATAAACCAAGTGACTACTTTATACAGTAATATGATATACACGCTTACGAAGATTCTTGGAAAAATACGCCAAGCGTCCACTGTTTTTGCTAAATGCACCCACTTTTCAAAAGGATTAATGCCACGATTCACAGTAGTAGTGCCTACTTCTACCTCTAGCTCAATCTTTTTTTTGGTAGTTTCTTCACTCATAAAAATACCGCCACGCCTATGACCGTTGTAACAATAAAGGGATAAACGCCCCACAAAAGTAATTCTAATTTTTTAAACTTTTCAGAACCTTCGTTAAGGCGTTTTTCAATGTATTGATAGCGAATAGTACACTCTCTTTCATGTGCGCTAATTTCACTTAAGGCTTTAGTGCCTTTATCCATATTACTTTTTAGCTTTACCTATATTGATAGCAAGCGCTTCAATCACAGGGTAAATCCACTTAGCCATGAAAGCATCATCTTTTGGCGTGTCAGTTATAGCGCATATAGTACTCGCCGCTGTCACAACTAAAGTAATGATGTTGATAATTGATATAATATCCATCATTTTCTTGCTCCTTTTTTAGCTTTTTTCTTAGCAACTTTCTTTATAGCTATCTTTTTCTTTACGGCTTTTTTCTTTTTTGGTGTATTTTTTAACACTCTTTTGGTGGTATAAGCTTCGTTTACATCTGGAGTAGATTTATCATCTGCTACATAATGACCTTTATCATTCCTAGCTCTAACCTTTTTCTTTTCTGTGCCTGTAAAAAAATCTACAAATTTTGTTAACCAGCTCATGATTCACCTACCACTTTTTTTTCAGTTTTTAAGTTTTCATCAGCAGATTCTTTTACTGACTGTATAAGTTTATTTTCGTAAAACCTCAAACTAGGTAGTAGTTCATTGATTTCAAACTCTAGCTTTGAAATTTTACTTTTCAAAGATTGAATGTGAATTTTTGCAACATTCTGTTCTGGAGTTAGATCAGATTCTTTTAATTTTGTACCGTCAATATTTATTGTTTTCTCGTCATTCATTTTTTTTCCTTTTAATTACGATCCTATGGTTTTCATTACTGTTGTTGGTGTAGCTTGTTCATTGATTACCGCTTCAATTTTTGATTTAATTTTTGTTACTTGATCCGAACCTAGCGCAGCCTCTACCCATCCTTGAACCTGAGAAGCGTTGACACTTGAAAAATCTGTAAAACTTGACAAATTGGAAGTGTCTAAATCTACTGTACCTGCATCACCCCAATCAATAGGGTCGCCATTTTCATCATTATTGGAATCATCTACGCCTTTTAGCTCCCAATGCACTTTGCAGATAACATCTGATTTGCCACTTAATGTTGGATATGTTTCAACTCTCGATACATTCCAAGTAAAATTTATTGCCATGTCACTTACCTTCTTAGTTTGTTTTTAAAGGTTCTACAATCACCTTACCGTTTTCATCAGTAAAATCAGCGTCTTTTATGTGCTGATCTTGTCTTTCTCCAATAACTAGCCATGACACAATTGCACTTGATGAATTATTTTGACTCTCAATAGTTAAAATATTACCTGTAACACTGCTTTTTACTGCATCCCAATCTGTTTCATTTGTAACAAAAGACTGTATATCTGTGTTCAAAGCAACAAAAGTTCCATCTGTCATACCTGATTCAGAGTCCAAATTTATCGTTGCAGCACCGTTTTCTAAAGTTGCTCTACCTCTATATATATTATCTGCTTGTGGTGATTCAACAAATGAATGAACTAAATGATGTGTGGAATTTTTTTCTGATAATGGATGATCTATTTTGAAAGAGCCAGAGCCTTTAGATAAAGAACCAACGATAGCTACATTACCTGAAGCGTTTATTGACATGGCTTCAGACCCACCTGTGGTAACACCTATGGTATTAGAGGCTTTACGGAAAAACCCAGTATCATAATCAAATCCTACAGGCATACCAGGTACAGACTCACTTCCATTACCAGCCGTGCTATTAGCAAGTACTCGACCATCGTGTGAAATAGTACCATCCACAAATAAAGATGAAGTTGCTGTTGAATCTGAAGAGGTAGCAACTAAAACTATATTTTCGCCAGCATCAACTTTAAACATATTACTATTGCCAGTGCTTTCTACTCTGAAGTTTACATCAGCACCACCATCATTTAGGGTTGTCTCTAATCCCCTAAATCTCATTTTTTCAACGGCAGAACCATTTTCTATAGTATTGATTGTTATTTGTCCATCTTCAGTTCCGTCAGAGGCATCCTGTATTGACGCTTGAAATGCAACGTATTCAACAGCTTGGTCAGCATCATTTCTACCAGTGAAATGTATATCACCGAGCCTGTCATTATCAGCAGGGGAACTTGAAACTCTTGTAAATGTTAAATTAGGACCAGAACCCGCACCCGCTTCTGTGCAAGTTAAAGATAAAGCATCTCCTGTTGATGTGGTGTTAATATTCATTTCGGCAGATGTGGTAATTCCACCATCTACTTGTAATGTAGATGCCATATCGACAGCACCATCAATGTCTACAACGTCTAAGTTTGTTGTTCCATCAACGTCTATATCCCCAGAAATATCTAGTGCTGTGCCAATTAAAGTCTGTGTAAAGGTAACTTGTCCATTAGCTGCTATTGTCATAGCGTCAACATCTGAGGCAGAACCAATGGTTTTGCCATCACCAATTATCAAATCGTCAGTTAATGTAACTATACCTGTTACAGCAAGAGTTGATGCCATATCCACAGCGCCATCTATGTCTACGACATCAAGATTGGCTGTGCCGTCAACATCTAAATCTGTACCGACAAATAATTTTTTAGCGATGCTCGCACCGCCCTCTGTTCGCAACGCACCTGTATCACCAGTTGCATCAGAAGCATCTGTTGTATCTGTAATATCAACAACACCCGCTACTGTAAGTGTTGATGCCATATCAACCGCACCATCAATATCCACGACATCAAGATTAGATGTTCCATCAATATCAATATCGCCCGATATATCTAAAGCTGTGCCGATCAATGTTTGTGTTAATGTTATTTGACCGTTGGCTGCTATGGTCATTGCATCTACGTCAGATGCAGAACCTATCGTTTTTCCATCACCAATGATAATGTCATCTGTGCAAGTGAGAATACCAGTAACACCTAAAGTGCCACCTATAGTTGCATCGTCTGTTACGGTTAAATCATCTTGTACTTTTAGATCAACTGTAGACAAACTTGCAAACGCATCCACTACAGCAGCGCCACTACCAGCACCGTCTAGGTAAACTGCTTTTACGTCACCTGGCGGTATGGTTATGCTCGCTCCGCTTCCTTGAGAAATAATAATATTTTGAGAGCCACTTGTTCCATTTTCAATAAAATGCAATCTACTCATGGTGTTTGGCGCTATGGTAATCGTACAAGCAGAATCCAAAGTGCCAGTGTATTTTAAAAATATGGCTCGACCAGGATCGGTTGCACCATCGGCTACAGTAGTGGTGTGCGTATCGGCATTGGTTGTTATAGCCTCAGTTCCGAAACCAAGAGCTTCAGAAATTAGTTCGAGGTTCGTATTTGTCGCTGTCCCCCAGGTTCCTGATCTTTCACCCGTTCCTATCTCTTCAAGACGTAAATCGTTTACATAAGTTGACATTTTTTATAGTTCTCCTTTTTGCATTATAGCAAAAAATTTTTAAGCTGCATCACGTCCAGCTTCTATCTCCTCGTAACTTGGTGTTTGACTTGTATCAACTTCACTATAACTTGGAGTTTGACTTCTGCTGATTGTAGCGTAATTTGGTGTTTGTGATGTATCTATTTGTCCAAATACTATAGTTCTGCCTATACTAAACGATGCGGATTGACCTGTTGGCGTTACATTTGCACCAGCATTAGGCGCTATAACACCCACTCCAGATGTTGTTGACAATCCTGTAACTTCAACTACCGCGTTATGATGCACCTCTATAGTACCAAGAGATGAGGTGATACCTTGACCTGTTACGGATACGTTTGCGGGCGCAACCACAGAAACAGCGCCTAATCCGCTATTTATAGCTTGACCTGTCAAAGTTTGATTGGCTTGCGCAACTACGGATACAGAGCCAAGTCCTGAAGTTATGCCTTGTCCAGTAGGTGTTTGATTTGCCTCTGCCACTACTGAAAGTGAGCCGATACCCGATGTTATGGCTTGACCTGTTACATCAACGGGTAGCGCAGTACCCCAAGCACCCTCATCCCAAGTGCCTCGACCCCATCCGTTAATAATCGCCATTAACTAAGATCCGCTTTTGCGCTTTCTAAGCTCGTTTTGACATTTGTTAACTCTTCACGCACCGGACCTGTTATATAGTCAAGGAGTAGTATCGAGTCTATTTTTTCAATCTGAGCTTCTATTTTTTCTAGTGTAGTCATAATTTAGTCCTTTGCTACTAACATTATAACCAATAAATCGCAACTATGTACCAACCCCTTGAAATTTGCGATTAAGTATCTTCACAACCTTATTGGGTTTAAAGTTTTCATAGCCTGCGTGTGTGTTTGCAACTTGTTTAGCAATACGGCGCGCGCCAAGCCCACGCTTATCACACGCTTTAATTGTTTCTATCACAGCTTGCTCCTCTGGCACTTCTATGAGTTTTTTGCGCCTTTTCAGGCGTTTACCATACTTAAATTTTTCTTCTTTAAACTCAAAGCCAAATGGCGGTGCGCCGCCTATTGAGTAACCTCTTTCAGCCCAAGCGATCTTACCCTCTGCAAATTTTTTTTTAATGTTCTCAAATTCCATCTCAGCTACGGCTGATAAAACCATCAACATGATTTGATTTACCAAGATATTCATGTCGTATTTTGCTGCTAAACCTTTTTCTTTATCTTCTTTTGGATACACAACGGGCATATCGTTAAACTGTTCGCAAAGGTAAAGGGTCACGCCACAACCCTCAAAGTGAGGAATAGTTTTTAATAAATCGTTGCAACTACGAGAAAGTCTATCTATGCGCGTTGCAACAACAATATCGTGTTCATCCATAACATCTGTCATGGCGCGACATTGTTCGCGCTCCATAATAGGCACAGTGCCGGATACACCCGCATCTATAAACCATTCAGTAACATCTTTATTGAATTTATTTTTTACAAATTCAGATATTAATTTTTTCTGTGTCTCAATAGATATGCCGTTTTCAGCCTGCTCAATGGTTGAAACGCGGCAGTAGCCGTATATGTTATTAATCTGTTTTGTAGGATTACTCATTTCACACCTCCGGTAAAACCATATTTAGTTAAGTCCTTATGTAAGCGTTGCCAGTTTATATCAAGTGGATTGCGATCCTCTGCATAATCACCCATCAGTAATTGACCGTCTTTCAATAACTCAACGGAACGCATGTTTTTAGGTACTCCATCGTAAACGATGTTGATGTCGTGTTTCAGGCAAGTACGCCTAACACGATTGTAGTAACGCTTTTTATCTTGTGACAATTTCTTCTCCAATACATAAATTATGTGAATATAATAATGTATTCCGTGTTAAAGTACAAGTTTATATTTAATTATGTTAAAACTTGCAAATATTATATTTTTACCGTAAGGTGTCAAAATGAGACTAAAAATAAAAAACAAAGCCATATACGGTCAATACATGGGTGTTGATAAGAAAACCAGGAAGGTAATGTTTCTTGATAAGGAACTTGGTGTTATCAAGCTCATTGAAGCTTCAAAACTTGAAAAGGCACACGACAAATAGGAGAAAAGTTATGGGTGAAGTCATATACGGGGTATTTGATAAATCTATGTGGGAGCTGCATTTACGTGTAGATGATATGGAAGGCAATAGAAATTATGTCATGCTAGTAAGATGCAATGATGAGAAGTTTCCTGAATTAATTAGCCGAAGAGTCAATGAGTTAGATAAAAATTATAATAATTATCGAGTGTATTTAGACTCAGAGCTAGTACACGAAACAAATTACAGATGAATATTAGGGATTTACCAGAAAACCAATTAGACGAAGATGAATCTTGGCGGTGTAGAGTCTGCGGAGGTAGCTTTTATTCTGATCTTGATGAGGATGAAGATGAAATCTGTAATCAGTGTTCAAACTTTGACGGATAAAAAATATGAAACCAAATTATAATAAATTTTATTACAAACCATTGATGAATGGCTTAGAGGTAAGACGCAGTGATATCGAAGGTTTAGGGTTATTTGCCACCAAAAAGATACTTGCCGACACAGATTTAGGCATGTCACACATTAAAGTGCCGATAATACACGGTTACATACGCACAGCTTTAGGCGGTTTTGTGAACCATGCAATCCATGAAAACTGTTTCTTAGAGGAAAGATTGGATTGGGACGATTATCGGGTTTATCACATCGTAACCAGCATGGACATAGAAAAGGGCGAAGAATTAACCTTAAATTACCATGCGGATGAAGAGCCTGATTATCCTATTGGTTAGTTTAAGAGCGAGACAATCCCGCCTTCATTGAATCTACCGCTAATATTAAGAAAACCGGATTTTTGTTTAGGATTTACGTCTGCTCGAAAAGATATGCCTTTACCTAATGATTTCTCTAAAGTAAGCGTATCGTCTTTCTTTCTTACAGGAATATTTGCCCTTAGTAATAATTCATTCGTAATTACATCTGCTGCGCTATCAACTCCAATACCATCTGGAAGTCTTATGCCTAAAGAATCTGCTGCTTGATATAATTTATTTATTCCGGCACTTTTTAATATTTGTTTAACCTCTTGCACGTTTGGATCAACGGTTTTAGCCTCTCCACCTTCTGCAAAATTTTTTTTGTATACAGGAGCCGTAGCGCTAAGATCAAATATGTCTATATCTTTTGTATTCATATCACCAGTTCTTACAGGACCAATAAGACGCTGCGAAAACATCCTTTTTCTTCTCTACCGCATCGCATTTATGGCGAGCGCGAAAAGATTTACGCCTATCGGGTTGATCCTTCTTAATTGACATTTTGGGGTCGCCATAGCGAACTATCTTTACTTGATCACCTTTTTTGGCTAATACAGCAAATTTTTTATTACCGCCAGGAGTTCTCTTTTGTTTGTTATAGCCAGGAAAAGACTCGCCACGATAAGTTAACCTACCGGATTTTGTGCGCTCAACATCTTTTACATCAGCCATCGCTTATCCTTTCATAGTGCTGCCAGTTTCTTGACATCACCTCAAACCAGTTTTCCATTGTCATTATACACGTTAAATCACTTTCCGCAGACCATTCAGGATTTACGGCGTACATAGGTAAGCAAACCTGTATTGGCTTTCTATTGTATTTATATATCAAAACAGGAATTTTATTGCCTGCTGATTCTTGCACCTGTTTTAACCACTCAGGCTTATAGGTCCATCCGTCGGCATAATGTTTACATTCGACAGCATGATACGGAATGTCGATGTCTGCAAGGTTTTTCTGCTGATATTGATCAAGATTTCTTTTACATGAAAAATTTATGGCTTGGGACTCAAGCCACTCATTTATTTTTGAAACCACTGATCTTTCAAATGAAGCACCTTTGTTCCTAGAATTTGCGCCCATAGGGTACCTTATCAATTGATATAACCATGTCGTAAGTATAACATTGAATTGCTTGATATCCATGTACCGTCATTCTGTGGATTTCAAGTACCTATAGCCTCTTCCCAACGATTCGACATCCAAGGGGCTACAGGTGGTCGTCCTCATCATCTTCTCCGGTCAAGTCGGGATGGGGACGGCTTTTTTTTGATGTAAAAATCATAGTTTTGAATGTACCAAACTCAACT
>VTLG01009299.1_pt1 | contig 47930 bp, 66 predicted proteins | sample 4694571 | NCBI WGS metagenome assembly VTLG01 (sample SAMN12604809, study PRJNA352737) | marine metagenome | biome: ENVO:00000447; feature: ENVO:00000209|ENVO:00000569|ENVO:01000036; material: ENVO:00002151; isolation source: viral sequences binned using virsorter ... | reverse complement strand
TTTATCTCCTGCCTTTCGGCTTAATTTATTTACTAATTATTAAATGATACATTGTTTATAAAAATAAACAAGCCTTTTTTGTACTTTTTTTAGAAAAGATATTCGTCTGAATTTTCTTGACGTTCTATCAAGGTTCTGACTTTTTGCATCAGTGATTCTTCTGAACCGTAAGCGTCAATGAATCTTTTTTTGTAGGGATGTCTAGATACTGGTTCATCATATCTTCCTGCTCTGTGATGAACAAAGCAGAGAGGGATTATCTTGAAGTGTGCATCAGGTTTTGTCTTGCCTTCTACATGATGTATCTCAGCAGGTACTCTATATCTGCCTTGCATACGACAGACTATGCAGCCAAGTTCTGAAACTTTGTCCATATAATCGGCTTCTGACTTTGTAGGTTTTCTTCCTTTCATTGACCGCAGACCACAAAAATATCATCAACTACTTGACAGTTATCTCCTTCCTCTATGACTATGGCGCCTTCTTGTGCTTTGCCTTTCTGAACTACGAAATCTTTTTCTTCTTCATCATAGGTCACGATTGTTTGAGTACAGCCAATCAGGATGAGAGATAAAATCAAGCACCTCACACTGAATACCTTTTCTGTTCTTCTCTTGCATTGACCATTTCTGTTCGCCATTCTTCAAAGCCAATTTTGTAAGACTCTAGTTTCACTTTCAAAGAAGATAAATTAGATTTGCTGACAGCTAACTCCAAGCGAAGTTTGTAAAGGTCAGGATTATTTTCTGCATAGACTTCTTGAGAAGCTATGGTCTTATGTCCTTCGCCGAAGGCTTTAAGTTTTGACTGTGCAAGAGTTTTTTTTATCAAAGCATCAGTTTTGTGAATTTGATACTCTGCATTTCTAATTGGTTCTGCAAGAGAACGAATTTTATCCATCCACCTTTCTACTTGTTCATCACTCATCAATTAACCTAAAACTTACATCAGGCAGACTTGCTTTCTTGAAACCAAATTCTATACAAGAAGCAAATTCGCCAACATTCATTTGAATACTTTGTACTCTATCATTGATTGTTGGACCAATGAAAAAAGAAGTTCCGACAAACTCCATGCTTTTGATATCCCAATCAGATGATAAATGCTCTTGATTTCTTAGGTTATTAGCTGCATGAATAGAATAAGGAATCATAAGTCCGCCTTCATTCACATTTCTTTTGTAGTAGATAATGAATTTAAAATCAAAACAAAGATTGTCTTCATTGAAGCGACCTTCTTCATCACCCCACCATTCAATGATTGGATGTTTTGAAACTCTGTATCTTTCTAGAAGGCGAAAGCCTCCTTTCTCTTTCATTTCATCAAACCAATTTTTTTGAGAAAGTTGCAGATGTTGAATGCTTCTTTCTTTAGGGTCTACTTTATATGCCCAAAATTTATCTTTCACTTTTTATCTCCTCATTTATAATTTCAGCTTCAATTGGAATATCATTTGCTTTTATGACTTCCACGTATTTGCTGCCATGTTCAGTAACCTTACGTTTTACAAGTTCTAGTGCTTCTTTTTCATTTTCAGCTTCCACTTCAAATTCAAAGTTTGACCTTACTAAATATATATTTTCCATATCACAATCTAAAATGGCGCTTCATCATTCTCAGATATCTCATTCAGACTTACTGAAAGATAATCCAATCCAGACTCTGCTTGTTTTTTCCACGAACCAAATTTGAAAGTTTCCCTTCCATATTTGACACGACCTGCAATATCAGGAGATTTTGAAGGGTCTTTCTTTTCTTCCTCAGGAATGTCATAAACCATTCCCAAAGAGATACATACCTCAAGTTTCTCTCTATTGCCTTTGCCAACACTCTTGATGATTTTGGCATAATGTTTCACTCCATCTGAAAACTCTAAATTTCCAGACCAAAGCACCTCAGAGTCATTTTCTAAAAAGAACGCGCCTCTGTTTTTATTGTCATAACTTTTCGTTTCAATAGACATTTTTTACCTCATTGTTTTATAAGACGATATTGATAACCTTTTCCGCTATCACGTCTTTTCTTTTCAATTACCTCAGTATCTAAGTCCAAAGGCAAATCAAATCTTTGTCTTTGTTTAAATTTTCTAAGGTTCCTAATTGCAGCGCTGATAGAAGTTTCTCCATAGAATTTTCCTGTCATTTGCTGAATTAATTCTTGCAGTTCCCAAAAAGTCCACCAATGATGGTCTTTTAGGCAATTGAAGACATATTTATCTAAATCGCCTTTCATCACTCAAACTCAACATCATCTTCAAATTCTTTTTCAAAGACTTCTTGAAGTTTTGTAAATCCTTCTTTGGTTTCGCCTTCTGCGTTCACTCCTGCTTCAATAATCATTTCTTTGTTTGCAAGATATAATTTTTGAGAAGACTCTTCCTCAGGCTTTTTCAAAAGCTGTCTAAAAACCTCAAGCAATTTTTCCTCTGTTTCAGCAGAAGCAAGAACTGTTTTCTTTTCTGAGTTCATTACTTTGTACTTAGCATTGGAATCAGGTTTTGCTTTCTTGATAGGTTTTACCTTCTCTGCTTTTGCAGCTTCAATAGTTCCTGAGTTTCCGTCATCATCTGCAGCACCGATACCACAAGCAGAAGAAAGAGAATAACGTCTTGCATAAGTCAAGGCGCTACCATATCCATGCGGAGTATTCTTATCAGCAGGAACGAAATATTTCCCAGTTTCTAGCTTGTGACCATGACCATAGAAAATTGTTTCTATGCAGACACCACCTTCAACCAATTCCGAGTGTTGCTGATATAAAATCCCTTGCTCAAGCAAAGGCTCTTTTACTGCTTGAATAACATCTTCAAGAGTTGCATAAGGACTACCAGACCTGTTCTTTTGACTTTTGAAAAAGTCATTCATTGCAGTTCTGTTAGCATTGCTGATTTTTTTCTGTGCTTCAACAAGCGCACTTATCAATTTATCCATTTTTTACCTCATTTGATAAAGTTCTTTAGCCGCTTCCTTTTCTGCATTCGTCCACCTCCAATCATCAAAATCAGGTACTAATAAACTTGCCACCTCTCTAATATCATCAGAGTAAGAAAGTAAGTTCATGATATTTAGACACGCTCTGCGAACTATCGCCATGTGTTCATCAATATCAGTAACGACCATTGTTTTGACTTCTTGTCTAGTTTTGGATGCGCAGACATAGTCCACGACAGGAGTACAGTCCAAAGCAGTCGCATATATAGATAATTGTCTGCCATAGCTGTTCGGTAAGGATGAAGGCATTCTTGCGGTAGTCTTGATATCTCTGACGACACCTTCATACAGAAGGTCATAGTATCCAACTATATCAATTGGAATGTCATCAAGATTAAGAACAATCTTGCCTTGTGAGCCTTGTGGCTCTCCTAATTCTCTAAAGTAAGGGATAGCTGCCTTGATGTAACTTGGCAAAGCCTCTCTTTCTTTTTTTGTTTTTTCTGCATCAATCAATTGACCTGATAACTTTGCTTGGTTCATTTCATTTTCAAATTCAAAATCAGCAAAATCAATCAACTGCTTTAGGGTAAGTTCATTATCAAATAATGCAGAGGTTATTGTTTTATCAACTGCGGTTCCTCTCCAAAAAGCAGGGATACCAATATTTTCAGTAAAGCCTGATACTTTAAGAAGCCAATGAGAAGGATTCTGTATGTAATTATTTATAGAAGAAGGACTCAAGTGGTTTAAGTTATGTGCTTCAAAGCAATTGTTTTTCATGTTATCAGTCAAATTATTGATACCATTTAAGCACGTTTTGGGTTTGTAATCAAACACTTTTGATGTAGAATGTGGTCATGACATTATCCATGTTTCTAAAATCTGAAAAGATGACTCAGATGAGTTTTGCCAAGCAGGGAAAATTTTCTCCTCATACTGTGGCAAAGTGGGTGCAAGGACAGCGAATCCCAAGACATCAAGATATGTTAGTAATTTCTAGACTCACAGATGGCAAAGTCATGCCAAATGATTTTTATAAACAACAGTGGAAAAAGGATGATGTTGATTTACTTCTTGAAAAATAAATCTAGGTGGTACAAAATGGGCGACCATGTCTATAGAAGCTATCTCTTGGTGCAAATATCAAAAGTGCAATACGCCAACGACGAAGCTCGTTCTTTTCATTCTTTGTAATTATGCTGATGAAAACCTGTCATGCTTCCCAAGTGAAAAACACATTGGAGAAATATGCGGTATTTCTGACAGACAAGTCAGACGTTGCATCACATGGTTACGAGAAAATGGCAAACTTACGATTGAACGCAGAAAAGGTACTTCCAATAGATACTACGTTGGGGTGGTCGCAGGTGTCCGCACACTTAGGACACGACCTTCCACCTATACTAAAGATAAACAAAAAAAGATTAAGAGGAGTAAAAATGTTATTGCAGGATAGATTACAACAAGAGGGTATAGTTACTAATGTTCACACAATGGACCACACTGAAAAAATCAAATGCCCAAAATGCCAACCGCCACACAATTCAAAAGACAGACCGCTGAGCCTAACGACAAGTGACAATGGGACCAAAGCAGTTTGGAATTGTCATCACTGCGGATACAGTGGCTCACTCAATACTGACAATGCGGTCAGCTTTCGCCCTAATCTGATGAAGCACTCATGGAATCCAGATGGAAACAATTTGCAAAATAAATTTTTAGATGACTATTTTATTGGCAGAAGTATAAGCAGGGAAACTTACCAAGCGTTCAACGTGCATAGTTCTAACGATGAAAAATGGATTTGCTTTCCATACAATCCAAAAAATAAAGAAGCAGATAGCATAAAGTACAGAACGCCAGACAAACAATTCAAGCAATCCAAGAATGGAAAAAAGAGTTTATACAATTATGGCAGAGTCAAAAATGCCAAGACAGTAATTTTTGTAGAAGGAGAGATTGATGTTTTGAGTTTGTTTGAAGTAGGTTTTGATAATGCCACTACACTTCAAGATGGCGCTCCTGCAAAGACTGCATTCAAAGAGAATGACAAAAGATTTCAAGCCTTGCAGACTCATCCACTTGAGGCGCAAAAGATTATTCTATTTGTAGATAGAGATGGCGCAGGAGAAAACCTGAACCAAGAATTGTTGCACAGATTTGGAAAAGATATTTGTTGGTATGTAGAAACGCCTGAGGATTGCAAAGATGCAAATGACGTTCTTTGTAAGCATGGCGCAGCAAAACTGAAAGAGTTGGTAAAACAAGCAAAGCCTTATCCAGTGGATGGTCTGTATTCAGTTGGAAATTATAGAAGTGAAGTTTTGGATTTATACAATGGCAATTATACAAAGCCGATTGAGATTGGTTATCCACATTTAGATAATATTTACAAAGTTTTGAAAGGCACATTCCACGTTTGGACTGGGATACCTAATCATGGAAAGTCTACTGTGCTTGACCAGTTCTTAGTGCAGATTGCTAGAAAGCATGGATGGAAGTTTGCAATGTTCAGTCCAGAGCATTCAACGAGTATGCACATAAGAAGATTGGCACAGATTGTAATAGAGAAACCTTTTGACAAAGGCGTCAGAGATAGGATGACTGAGGAAGAACTTAGAACCGCGCTCAATTGGGTAAGAGAGCATTTTTACTTTATAGAAACTAGAGAGCATATTCCCAACATTCAAAAGATTTTAGATATAGCAAAACAGAGTTGTAAAAAGTTTGGAATAAATGGAATTGTTATAGACCCATATAATGAGGTGGACGCAAAGCGTCAAGGAAACTACAGAGAAGATGAACACATAAGAGATTTTATAAGCAACTGTAAGAGATTTGCTCGTACACATGACGTGACAGTTTGGGTTGTAGCGCATCCAACAAAGCTACCTAAAAGCGAGGATGGAGTTTATCAGGCACCGACAGCGTATGACATTGCAGGTGCTAGTCATTGGCACAATCAGAGTGATGCAGTCGTGACAGTCCACAGAGATTTTGATGATGACAGTGTAAAAATAATTACGCGCAAGATAAGAGAGCAGGGATTGTATGGACACATTGGAGAAGTGAAGTTCAACTTCAACAACAAGAAAAAGATTTTTGAAGAAAAAATTACAACTTATGAGGATTGGAATGACTGATTTATACGACCAAAATATTGCTTCTTTCTATAATGATGTGGCAAAAGATTATGACAAGACATATAGTTCACACGTTGAGATTGCTGAAAATGAATTGTTGTCAGACTATCTATCTCAAATAATCAGACCTGATGACAGAGTTCTAGATGTCGGAACTGGAACTGGATTGCTTCTTGATTTGGTAGATATTCCAAAGGAAAACTTTTTGGGTATAGACATAAGTCCAAAAATGATTGAGTTGGCTCAGAAATCTTTTCCGAAGCATTCTTTTCAAGTAATGAATGGCATGGAATTTTCTGTATCTGAGGAGGTTCAAGAGTTCAATCCTAACTGCATAATTTCATTATTCGGAATGTATGATTATTATGGAATGGACTGGCTTAGATTAGTCAAAGACTATGCAAAAAACTCAGACAATAAATTCACAAGACTTTTTACGACAATGCCAAATAATATATCCAAGCATAAAATAAATGAAAAAAACTCTCATGGATTTGCGCCAACAAATAACAAAGTAGATTTCAAAGAACTCTATGAATACATGGATGAAAGACATACCAATAACGAAGTCAGTCATCTTTTCTTACATGGCTTTTCTTATGAGTCTTTAAATCATCTCAATCCTTCATCAGTCAGAATATGCAGTGAATACATCAAAGACTCTAGAGATGACTTTGACCAATCAAAATATTTAATCTTTTATTCAAATTTCATAAAAAGCGAGAGGTAGAAATGAAGTTAAAACTTGCAATGAACGTCTTTGACGCAGCGCTCAATAGATTGATAGAAGTCTATGAACAAGGGCATACAGTCGTTATTTCTCAATCAGGCGGTAAAGACAGCACAATATGTATGGAATTGGCTGTCATGGCAGCGGAAATGACTGACAGGCTGCCTATAAACGTAATACATCGTGACGAAGAAATACTTTTTCCCAATACTTATGAGTATCTTGAAAGGGTGGCTCAAAGACCAGAAGTGAACTTTCATCATGTCTATGCAGGTCAGCCAGTCGTCAATGTCTTCAATAGACAGAATCCTTATTGGTGGATATTTGATGAAAATGTTCCAAAAGAAGATTGGGTAAGACAGCCTCCCTCTTATGCTTACAAGATTGAAGAACAAAACATCAACGCTTTGATTACAAAGGAAAGATTTCCGACAGAAGAAGGGAAAGAGATATTCGCTTGTATCGGTCTAAGAGTACAAGAGAGTCCAAATAGAAGAATGGGATTATTTTCTTCAAAAGGGCATATCACTGGGGCGAATAAAGAAGGAGTCAGATATATCAGACCTATCTATGATTGGACAGATGGAGATGTCTGGAAAGCTATTCAAGATTTCAAATGGGATTACAATCATTGTTATGATGTCATGGTCAAACATGGTCGTTCAAAAAACAAACTGAGAGTGGCACCTCTGACAATGACTCAAGCAGGTATTCCAGATTTGCAACTTGGTCAAAAAGCATTTCCAAAATGGTTTGATAAAGTCTGTGCAAGATTAGATGGAATTAGAACAGCAGCGCAGTTTGGAAGAATATCTTGTGAGCCTATGAGAAAATCAGGAGAAAGTTGGGAGGAATGTTTCAAGAGAGAGTGTATTGATGAAGCACCTCAATGGATTGCAGAACGCGCAGTCAAAGTTATGGAGTCAGAATTAAGAAAATTCAAAGTCCAATGTCCTAATGAAGAATTTCCACAAGTAAGTTCTGTCAGGGCAAATCCATTAGGGAGTTGGAAAAAACTCGCTTATACGCTTTGGAATGGCGACCCATTCAGTTTAAAATGTAATGCACTGCCTTACATGGAGCCAGAGTATTTCAGAAAAGGCGCAGGATATTGGGGAGGGAAACCGACATTTTAGAATACGACTTAGACAAATTATTAGAAGAATCAGAGTGGCGATGGGCAAAATCTTACGAGAATACAGCGCCACATTGGTATATCAAAGGTTTAGACAATCCACTTTTGTTTGGAATTTTGTATGACAAGATTAAAGATGAGGGTGTTGATGAAGTCTATACAAATCACAAAGGAAATACTTATATCTGCAGATATTTTTATCAAGATGATTATAAATATTGGTATATGTATCCAGTCATTAACAAAGCTAAGATAGAGAGGTAATCATGGCGAAAACAAAAGGTAAGGCAGCGGTAGATAAGAAAAACAAAGTTCTTGAAGCGTTGAATGTTCAATATGTCACTCACGACCAAATTGTTCCAAACACATATAATCCAAACAGACAGTCAGATGATGAATTTGAATTGCTCAAAAGGTCAATGTCAGAAGATGGATTTACTCAACCAATCGTCTGCGTCAAACATGAAGAACAAGAAGGTATGTTTAGAATTGTTGATGGCGAACACAGATGGAGATGTTCAAAAGAATTGGGATATGATGAAATCCCTGTCGTAGTCACTCCAATGACTTATGAACAAGCAAGAATTGCAACACTCAGACATAACCGAGCAAGAGGTTCAGAGGATATAGAATTGACATCAGAAGTTCTGCGTGACCTTGAAAAACTTGGCGCTCTAGACTGGGCGCAAGACTCACTCATGATGGACGATTTGGAATTACAAAGAATGCTTGAGGATATTCCTGCTCCTGAGTCTATGGCAAGTGAAGAATTTGCGACTGCATGGATTCCCTCTGATAGTGATTCGTCAGAAGATGGTGTACAAGGAACAGAGCATCAGACCGCTGATGGAACTATGGTCAAGGCTCTGACACCTGAGGCGCTCAATGCTCAAAGAGAGGTTGAAAGGAAAATCGCAGAAGCTAAGACAGAAGAAGAAAGAGCGATGGCAGTTAGGTCATCAGACTTCTACAGATTGAATCTAGTCTTCTCAGGCGATGAAGCGGAAATCATTAAATCCACTCTCGGAGATACACCTGCTGAGAAACTGCTTGAAATTTGTAAATCGCTAAAAACCGCCTAAAAGGACACTTTTTTTCATATTTCGGCTGCGAGAAAGGGCGCTGAACGCCCAAAAAGATAGGTGGTAAGGGTTTAGTATCCCCCAAAAAAAAGTAGGCACACAACAAATATGTATGCCTACTCTCTAAGAGTTTCCTCTTATCTTAGTGTGAAGCGTGGCTCTGACAGGTATGACTCTTTCACTGCATACTTGATAGGGGCAGTGTCAATACCAAAGTCATGATAGCCATCTACGATTGATTGGAGATATCTGTTCGTAGGTGGCGCTTTGTAAGATTGGTCATTCATCAAATAGAGCATCACTCTATCTGTACCAAACTTCTCTTTACACCCTTGCACGTAGATAACTTGTTTCGTGTAAAGGTGCGGATATCCTTCATAGATATCTAGCTGCTTCTCACAATCCTCAGTAATTCTCCAAAGACCAATTGGACATTTTCCATCTTTAGTAAGCTGCATATCTGCAACACTTCTGAATTGTAATGACCAACCCTTCAATATCAAACTGCCGAGTGGCTCTGCATTTGGGCATCTGAAAGACATCTGGTCCATGTTCAGATTACTTCCATACGCTCCATACAAATAGTCTTTATACATCTTTTACCTCCTTATGATAAATCTAATTGTCTTTGTTCTAAAAAGCTGACGACTTCCTCATCAACATCATGTAACCAACCTGAGTCAGTTTCTGAACTCTGTTCTTCAACTTGTGGTTCCCATGATTCACTTGAGAAGTCCAATCCTTTAGTTGCTAAATAATCTAAAGCTTTCGCTCTGTTTAAAGATGACTCTCTAGCACCATCATATAAATCATCCCAATTATGTGAGTAGAAGTAGTAAGTTTCATCATCATTTGAAACTCTCCACTCTTTGTAATATCTGTCGTACTCAACTTCAAATCCATTGTTCTCAAACAAAGTCCTCAACTGATTGTAGACTCTGTTTTTTGGAGTAGCAGTCCTAATGAACTTTCTAGAAGCTTCTACGAAATGTTGTAAGAAACTCAACCAATGAGTTATCTTGTCATAATCAGTAGTACCTTGATGTTGTCTGAACTCTATAGTACCTCTTTGAGAAACATTCACTAAGTTCACTTTGTGATACTTGCCTCTAGCATTAGCCAATCTCTGTTTGGATTTGTAGCTTCCAGTCAATTTGTTTATTTTAGAAACATACTGTGCGCCTTCTCCACGTCTGCTAGGAGAAACGACTGTATCTATTTGTGAACCGAAATCTGCATATCTGTTGTAGACACTCAATATCTCTCCAACAGTCAAGTCAGTAGCATTCAAGTGAACGTGTAATCCACAAGATACATTCACTCTAGCACCCAACTCATTAAGAGTTCTGCAAACAACTTTCAATTGGTCAAGACCATTTTGTCCTTGCAAGATTGGGGAAACGACTTCAAAAGCATCGTCTAAATTAACACTAGCATCAGAAGTAATCTTCCAATGGTTTCTAGTAATGTGATTGTAACCTTCTCTCTGTGCAGTCATGTCAAGACCGTAATCTTCAAAGGCTTCATTAAGGGCAGACTCTAATCTATTGGGATGAACATTTCCTGCTTCTATCTCAATTCCAAATTTTCTGTCTGTTATTTTCATGTTATCTCCTATCAAGTTATCAATATAAATATGATACACTAAATGTTTATAAATGCAAACATTTTTTAGAAAAAAAAAGCACTTTTTGTACCCTTTTATATTGCGTTCTATAAGGCTTTCAGCTAGAGTGATGATAATTTCTGATAAATAATGGTTAAAAAAGCAGTCAAAAAGAACTTAACAGCAGCAAAAAAAGAAGAAATAAGGAATAGATTTGTTCAAGGAATTGAGGACAATAAGGGCGGTAGAAAGCTCTACACACTTGATGAACTAGCTGCGGACTATGGGATACCAGTTTCTACTCTTTATAAGCATTCACAGAAAGATGATTGGGTGCTTCAACAAAAAAGATTTCAAGATAAATATCTTGCTGACCTAGATGAAAAAAGACGTCAAGAGTTAGTCAATGAGTCTGTTGCCTTTGATAAATCTTCTTTGCAATTAGCAAAAGGATTGATGGGAAGAATTGCTCAAGAACTAAGAAGCAGTCAAGATGATGAAGATGTAAAGGCTTCACATCTACAGCAACTCGCCTCTGCTCTTCAACTCTCACAGAAGGTCGGTAAGTTAGCATTAGGACAAGCATCGGAGAATATAAATGTCGGAACCTCAGGTCAAGACACAGAAACTTTCAGAGAAGCTATGGAACTCTTGGACCAACTTGCAGAGTCCAGAAGAAAGGGCAACGCTGAAGCTATACACTGATTGGATATCAAAAGCTAGAGATAAACAACTGACGCCAAATGAGAAATTTCATATTTGGTTGATACTGGCAGGTCGTGGATGGGGAAAGACTAGAACAGGCGCTCAAGATATTGCCCTCTACGCATTACGCAATCCAGATACTATCTCCGCTGTCATTGCGCCTACTCATTCTGATTTGCGAAGGGTTTGCTTTGGCGGTCCAAGTGGATTGCTATCTATCATTCCAGAAGAATGCTTCTTTGTTTCAAGAGGTAGAAAAAGTTATTCAGAAACAACCGCAGAGATAAGATTGAAGAATGGTTCTAAGATTGTTGGCTATGCAGCGATAGAGCCAGATAGATTGAGGGGTCCACAATTTCACAGAGCATGGTGTGATGAGTTAGCCGCATGGAGATACACTCAAACTTTTGACCAATTGATGTTCGGTCTGCGTCTGGGAGATAATCCGCAGTGCATAATCACAACGACACCTAAACCAACTCCAATAATAAAAAGTCTAATTGAAAGAGATGATTGCTTTGTAACATCTGGTAGCACGTTTGAAAATGAAGCCAATCTTGCGCCAAGCGCTCTGCAGATGTTGAAAGAAAGATATGAAGGTACAACGATTGGTAGGCAAGAATTGTTCGCAGAGGTCATTGATAATGTAGATGGTGCTTTGTGGAGTCAATCAATGATAGATGAAAATAGGCTGCCACAAGAAACAGAAAGAGAACTTACAAATATTATTGTGGCTATAGACCCTGCTGTTACTTCCAATGATGATTCCGATGAAACAGGTATCGTGGTCGTTGGCAAAGACGCAAACAACGAGTATTATGTGCTAGAAGACCAGTCTGGAAAATATTCAGCAGACAAATGGGCTAGACGAGCCATAAACCTTTTTTATGACTGGGATGCTGATAGAATAGTCGCAGAGGTAAATAATGGCGGAGATTTGGTGGAAAGGTTGATACGAGATATAGATAGCTCTGTCAATTACAGACCTGTTCATGCAACAAGAGGTAAGCTAGTCAGAGCAGAACCTATATCTGCTTTATATGAACAAAAGAAAGTTCATCATATTGGCGTGTTCCCTGAACTAGAACAGCAAATGACTACATACACAGGAGAAAGACTTAAACCAAGTCCAGATAGGCTTGATGCTCTGGTATGGGGATTGACTGAAATAAGTAGGTCAAAAGGAAACGTGAACTGGAGAGTAAGCTAATGGCTAAAAAGAATTTCATTCAAAGAATATTTACAGGACCAGAAGAAAAACAAATTCCAAACAACATGGTTGGATATTTTGGAGTTGGTTCTGGGGATAGTAAGAATTATAAATATCAAGACTTAGCCAATGAAGGCTATATGAAGAACGCAATCGTGTTTCGTTGCGTAAATGAAATATCAAAAGGGGCAGGTGCTGTAGGCTTCATGATAAAGAGTGGAGATGATGTTTTAGAACAACACCCTCTGATTGATTTGCTCAAAAGACCAAACCCTTTGCAATCTTATTCTGAATTTTTTAATTCTTTGTTTGGCTTCCTGCTTTTGTCTGGAAACAATTACATATTGAAAGTCGGTGGAGAGATAGGCGCTCCCAGAGAGTTACATCTTCTTAGACCAGATAGAATATCTATCAAAGGCGGTGGTAAAGCAATTCCAGATAGATATGAATACTCAATCAATGGCAGAGTCCAAGAGGTTTATCAAATAGATGGAGATACAGGCGCTTCTGATTTGAAACATACGAAACTATGGTCGCCATTAGATGATTATTATGGTTGCTCTCCGCTTCAAGCAGCAGCAGTAGAAGTAGACCAACACAATCTGGCTAGTAAGCACAATATCAATCTTCTGAATAATGGGGCAAGACCAAGCGGTGCTGTAATATTCAAGCCAAAAGATGACGCAGGTTTCAATGTCAATCTTACAGAAAGTCAAAGACAACAACTCCTTACAGATTTGAATAATAGATTTGCAGGTACTCAAAATGCAGGTAGACCAATGCTCTTAGAGGGAGATTTTGATTGGAAAGAAATGGGCTTAAGTCCAAAAGATATGGATTTCATAAATTTAAAACACATGAGCGCAACTGATATCGCATTGTGTTTTGGTGTTCCAAGTCAGCTTGTAGGGGTCCCAGATAGCCAGACTTATTCCAACGTGGCAGAGGCAAGACTTGCTCTGTATGAAGAAACAATCATTCCACATCTCAAACTTATTGAATCAGATTTGAATGAATGGCTTGTACCAATGTTTTCAGAAGATTTAGAACTATGTTTTGATATTGATGCAATCCCTGCGTTAGCAGAGAGAAAAAGAAAGACTTATGAAAACGTGACCAGTGCTGTACGTGAAGGGATAATGACCAGAAATGAAGCCAGAGAAATAATTGGCTTGAGTCCAATCAATGGTGGCGATGATATTTACATCAATGCAACTCTAATGCCTATCAGCTCAGAGCCTGTACCACAACCAGAAAAGCCAGATAATCCAGAAGATGAAAAAGAATATCTTGATGCAGACGTACCTTTATTTGACGATGAAGAATGGTTAGATGGAGAAATTGATGGGAGCGCAATGCCAAGCAGCAGCAAAGAAGAAACAGATTTCCCTCAAGCAGGAGATAACAAAAAGATATCCTTGCGTAACTCTAACTATCCACAGTTTGATTATGAGTTTGCAAAGAACGTAAAAGAAGTTGGCGTAGGCAAAAAGATTTGGACAGCAGGTGGCAATATTAGAGGTAATGAAGCGTTTATGCTTTGGGGCAGAGCCAGAGAAGGTTCTGAAAGTCCTGCAGTCTTGAAATGGATAAAAGAAAGAGAAGCATGGGCGGCACGTCATAGTGTGGTAGATGGCAATCAATTCGCAAGTGGAAAGCTAGAACCAAATATGTCAAATGTTGCAGGTGTGGTAGCGCTCATGAAATGGGGGGTCATAAATCCAAAGCTAGGTCAGCAAGGAATGAAAGATGTCATTTTAGAACTTACAAAAAAACTAGAAGGCAGAAAAGAACCAGATGAAAAAGCCTTTGCAGATGATGTTCATGTTGAAGCGGTAGAAGATGAGAAGCAAGTTTCAGCAAAAGTAAAAGAAGCACTGAAAAATAAAGTAGATGACCATAATGAAAAATATGGAGATAAACCAACTAAGAGAGCCACAGTCAGAATGCTAGAAGCAGTCTTTCGTAGAGGCGTTGGTGCTTACAATACGAATCCAGGCTCAGTAAGACCAAGAGTATCTGGTCCTGACCAGTGGGCGTATGCGAGAGTGAATAGTTTCCTCGCAGCTTTGCGTAGCGGAAGATTTCAAGGCGGAAAACATGACACAGACCTATTCCCTAAAGGACATCCACTATCTTCAAAATAAAGAACTAAGGTCTTTCAGACGAGGTAGGGTTTCAGTTGCTGCTGAAATACGCAGACAGACTGTATTACGTACAAACTTTGAGAGATATATATTTAGAAGATTGCAGCAAGTATTTAGACGTTTTTTAAATACACAGCTTTTTATCTACACAGAAACAGGTTTTTTTGCCCCTGACAGCGCCTCTAATGCCCTAGAACAAGAGCTTTTTCCTGTTATGTTATCTTTTTATAGGCGTATATTTTTAGGCGTTTATAACGCAAATGAGGAACTTTACAACAAAGCAACAAAAGATGAAGCGGAAGCAGTAGTTTTTGGTAGAAGCAGAGATATAGAAAGATTAGTCAATCAATACTTTAATGGCAGACAAGTTTTGCTTTCAAATATGACAAGGCGGCAATCCAACGCAATACGTAGAGAGATAGAACGTCTAAGGCTAGAAGATAAAACCTTGCCAGAAATAGCAAGGGCTTTACAAGAAAAGTTTTCAAGTCTGTTCAGGTCAAGGGCTGCTCTAATAGCCAGAACTGAAACACACAACGCACAGTCCAGAGCCAATCATTTATATCATACCGCAGTGCAAGAAGAACTTGGTTTGAATATGCAAAAGCGATGGGTAGCTGTAAATGATGAAAGAACAAGGTCTTTTCATGCAGACGCTAATGGTCAAACAGTAGCTATGGATGAAGATTTTATTGTAGGGGGCGCTGCTATGGCTCATGCAGGAGATTCAAAAGGCGGCGCAAGAAATGTCATAAATTGTAGATGTGTGATAGTCTACGTAGATGAAAATGATGTTGTTAATTAATACAATGCTCAGATATAATTAGGAATGCCTATTCCGAAACCAAAAGAAGGAGAGGCAAGACAAACTTTTATGAGTAGATGTCTAGGAGATAGCACTATGGTTGATGAATACAATCCAACTCAAAGAATGGCTGTCTGTGCAACCGCATACGAAGATTCCAAAGGGGATGAAGAAAAGAGAGAGTTAAGGCGTGATGTTTTTACAACACAAGCCGAAGCAGAAGAACGAGCAAAAGAAATAGGTTGCTCTGGTTTCCACGTCCACAATGAAGATGGTACAGAGGTGTTTATGCCATGCGCTTCGCATGATGCTTATATCGCAGCAGAAGGTCGTGATGTAAGCGGTTATGATGAAGATGGCAAAAAGAAACCAAAAAGAAAAAAAGAGGATTGTGATTGCGAAGAACTAAAACAGTTTGAGGCGCAATTTGAAATCAAAGCAGAACTAAAAGCAGAAGATGAAGATGAAGGTGTCTTTGAAGGCTATGGCTCAATATTCAATAACACTGACTTAGGAAATGATGTAATCAAGAAAGGTGCTTTTACAAAAAGTCTTAGAAAAAAAGGCGCAAGGGGTATCAAGATGTTGTACCAACATAAATCTGATATGCCTATCGGTGTTTTTACAAAAATGCAAGAAGATGAAAAAGGATTATATGTCAAAGGTCAATTGGCTATGCAAACTCAAGCAGGTCGTGAAGCGTATGAGTTGATGAAGATGGGCGCACTATCTGGATTATCAATTGGCTTTAGAACAAATGAAAAAGGTTATCACTATGACAAGCGAACACGCAAAAGAATCATAGAAGATGTAGAACTTATGGAAGTATCACTCGTGACTTTCCCCATGAACCCAAAAGCGCAAGTGGACGTGGTCAAGTCAGAAGATATTTCTATTAGAGAGTGGGAAAATGGAATGCGCGATGCCTTCAATCTTTCTCGTTCAGAAGCTAAGGTAGCTGCAAAAGCAGTCCACCAAGTATTTGAGGAAAAAAGAGCAGACGAGATGTCTGGTACTCAAGACACAGATACTGAATTGGTAGATGCCATAAAAAACTTAACAAAAACTCTAAAATCTATATAGCGAGGTAATAACTATGGTAGATGAAGTAAAAGAAGTTCTGAATGAGTATGGTCAGGCTTTTGAGGAATTCAAAAAAGCTAATGACGAGAAAATTGAGAAACTTGAAAAGGGTTTGAATGTTCCTGTTGAATTGAACGACAAGATTGAAAACATTGAAGGAAAAATGAACAGTCTTGAAGATTTAAATCAACAACTCACTCAAACAAAATCTCAACAAGAGCAAATCAGTGAAAAACTTGATTCGTTAGAAACTATCTTGAAGCGACCTTCAAGCGGTTTTGACACTAAGCAAGTTGATGACTTTGCTCAAGCGTTTGACGCATATTGCAGAAAAGGTGACGCAGCATTAACTGTTGATGAAAAGAAAGCCTTAACTGTAAGTAATGATAGCACTGGTGGATATCTTGCTCCGCCAGAGTATGTGAGAGAATTGTTAAAAACAATTACAGAAATCTCTCCAATCAGAAGCATTGCAAGAGTTAGAAGCACTGGACAAAGAAGTATCCAAGTTCCAAAAAGAACTTCTACTTTCGCTGCACAGTGGGTAAGTGAATCTGGCACTCGTTCAGAAACAACTGGCTACAATGTTGGTCTGGAAGAAATTCCTGCACACGAATATTACGCTATGGTTGATATTTCTGAGCAAGACCTAGAAGACTCTGTATTTGATTTAGAAGCAGAAATGCAATCTGAATTTTCTACACAGTTTGCTAAAGCAGAAGGAACAGCATTCGTGTCTGGTAACTCTGTTGGTAAGCCAGAAGGAATCTTAACTAACACAAGCGTATCTTCTGTAAATTCTGGAAACGGAACTGCATTGACAGCGGATGGTCTAATAACTTTGGTTCACTCAATTAAATCTGAGTACACCAGAAATGGAACATTCATTTTCAATAGAGGTACATTATCCGCAATCAGAAAGCTAAAAGACACTGCAGGTCAGTATGTCTTTCAAGCAGGTATGATGCTAACTGGTGGTGTGACTAACACTATCTTAGGTCATCCTTACGTAGAAGCTACTGACATGCCAGACGTAGGTTCAGGAACTAAGCCTGTCGCGTTTGGAGATTTCAGCAGAGCCTACATGATTGTTGATAGAGTTCAGATGGCAGTCTTGCGTGACCCATTCACTCAAGCTACAACTGGTAATGTCAGATACATTGCTAGACGTAGAGTAGGTGGTCAGGTCGTACAGGCAGAAGCTATTGTTAAACAAAACATTTCAGCATAATAGAGAGGTAATTTATTATGAGAGATTTAGCAAATAATATTTCAGTAGTGCAATCCCTTGCACCTGCGGTCAGAACTGCTGATGCCAATGGCACAGGGGTAGACCTGCAAGGGTTTGAAGGAGCAACTATTGTTGTGGACTCAGGAGCAGAAGGAGATACTCTTTCTAGCTCTGTGAAAATTGATTTCAAACTAGAAGAAAGCTCTGATAACTCATCTTTCTCTGCTGTAACAGCAGCTACTTCGGTAACTGACGGAACAGTTGATTCTAGCGGAATCTTTTTGACTTTAGATGATAATGCGGAAACACCACAAGTAACCTCTATCGGTTATGTTGGTGGAGCAAGATACATTAGAGTTGTAGCAGACCATACTGGTACACACTCAAATGGTTCTCCTTATGGTGTTACTGTGATTAAAAGTCACCCAAGACACAATACGGACGCTGACACAAGCTCTACTGTGTAAATAATATTGAAGGGGAATATCTTTTTAAGATGTTCCCTTTCATTACGGAGAAAATAAATGGCAACTTATAAAATTTTAGTACCGAAGCCAATAGCAAAAGATGAAGCAGGAACAGATGTTGAACTATTGCCTGTTGATACCATTGTAGAAGCTAAAGCAGATTGGCAAGACGGTCTTCTCAAAGTCTTTGTAGAAAATGGGTGGGCGCAAGAAGTAAAAGTAGATGCAGCAGATGTAGATACTGGAGAGCCAGTTAGAGCAAGAGATGATAAAGGTCGCTTGGTTGGAGATGACCCTTCTACGCCAGATGTGAATGAAGCATGGGAAGGCGGAAAAGCACCTGCAAAGAAAAAGACAACTAAGAAATCTACAGCTAAAAAAACCACTAAAAAAACAACAAAAAAATAAGCTCATCTGATATGATGAGTTGAGCAGAGGCTCAATAGATTGGTAGATACCATGCTTAATTTAGTTAGAGGATTTTTCTATGGCAGCAGGGTTTCATCATTTTGTAATAGAGCAGGGCGCTACCTTTGGCAGAACACTTACACTAAAAGATTCTAGTGATGCTTTAGTCAATCTAACAGGCTACACTGCCGCAGAAATGGACTTACGTACTAACTCAGATGATAGTGCTGAGGTCCTAACACTTACCATTACAAACTCAAGAATTGCTCTGGGCGGAGCAGCAGGAACTATCACGCTTACTATTTCAGCATCTGATACAGCAAGTATGAGTGTTGGCGATGGGGTATATGATTTAAAAATAACCGCAGGGGATGGCACAGTATCAAGAATTATGGAAGGCACCTTTGCAGTAAGAGGCAATGTAAGTAGATAATGGCAATCAGTAAGATAACAGTTTCAGATGTAAATCCTGTTAATTCAATCACAGTTACAGATAGCAATGATATTTCTGTAGTAACAGTTGGAATTCAAGGACCAGGTGGTCCTAATGCGATTCTTGGTCGTTCAATAAGAGAAGGATATACCGCAGGTTCAAGCGATAATGGGGCAGGTATTATTTATGACCATGCAAACGTCAGATGGTTATCAACCGTAGATTCTGATGCTCAAAGCCTAAATTTTAAAATACCAAATCTGACCTTCTTATCAGGGCAGACAGTCACAGCAATTCTTGATGAAGATAACATGGGTAGTAATAGCAATACCGCTCTTGCAACTCAACAATCAATCAAAGCCTATGTTGATGCAGAACTCACTTCACAAGATTTAGATTTTCAAGGAGATAGTGGTGGCGCTTTATCAATAGACCTTGATTCAGAAACATTAGACATTGCAGGTGGCACTGGAATAGACACATCTGGTTCTGGAAACACTTTGACTGTTGCAATAGATAGCACAGTTACAACCTTAACAGGAACACAAACTCTTACAAACAAGACTCTTACAAGTCCTGTTCTTAATACAGTAGATATAAATGGTGGAGATATTGACTCCGCTACTACAATAAACAAATCCCCAACAATCACACTGGGCGGCGACTTATCAGGCTCAGTGACCCTTACAGAATTAGGCAATGGCACACTTACTGCAACTATCGTAGCTAATAGCGTTGCACTAGGCACTGATACTACTGGCAACTATGTCGCAACTATAGCGGCAGGAGAAGGCATTGATGTCAGTGGTTCTGGTAGTGAAACCGCAGCAGTTACTATCTCAGCAGAGGACGCCACTTCATCAAACAAGGGAATAGCGTCTTTTGATGCAACTGATTTCAGCGTTTCATCTGGAGATGTTACAGTGAATGTTGAAAGGGTTCAGGACATCGTAGGGGGTATGGTGTCAAGCAATACAGAAAATGGTATTGCGGTAACTTATGATGATACCAATGGCAAATTAAATTTTGATACAGAAGATTTTGTAATAACTCTTTCTGGGGATTTATCTGGTGCGGTAACTATTACAAATCAAGCATCAGCTACTTTAGCGGCTACGATTGTGGCAAACTCTGTCGCTTTAGGCACGGACACGACTGGTAATTATGTTGCCACCATTGCAGCAGGAGAGGGAATAGATGTTAGTGGTAGCGGTTCAGAAACTGCTGCTGTCACAATCTCTGCAGAAGACGCAACGAGCAGCAACAAAGGAATTGCTTCGTTTGATAGTACAGATTTCACAGTATCATCAGGTGCAGTCACAGTAAATGTTGAGCGTATTCAAGATGTTGTTGGAGCCATGCTTTCTTCTAATACAGAAAGTGGCATATCTGTAACCTATGATGATTCTGATGGCACAATTGATTTTGATGTAAGCGACCCAGTTATAACTCTATCAGGAGATGTTGCAGGAAGCGCAACCATGACAAATCTTGGAGATGTAACAATCTCTACAACCATACAAGCAAATTCAGTAGCTTTAGGCACAGATACTACAGGAAATTACGTTGCCGCCATAACCGCAGGGGAAGGCATAGACATATCTGGAAGTGGTAGTGAAACAGCTACAGTAACGATAAGCGCGGAAGACGCTACTGATTCTAACAAGGGTATTGCAAGTTTTGATTCAACGGATTTCACTGTCACAAGTGGCGCAGTAACTGTTAATGCAGAAAGAATACAAGATATTACTGGGGCAATGTTTTCAAGTAATACTGAAAGCGGAATCACAGCAACTTATCAAGATTCAGATGGCACGATTGATTTAGACGTTGCTGATTTTACAATCACACTTACTGGAGATGTTGCAGGTTCAGGAACAGTTACAAACTTAGGAGATGTATCTTTTGCTGCTACCATTCAAGCCAATTCTGTTGCACTGGGTACAGATACCACTGGTAATTACGTTGCGACAATAGCAGATGCAGGTAATTCCAGAATTACAGTAGCAAACTCTGGAAGTGAAACTGCTGCCGTTACTTTAGATATTGCTGATGACGCTATAGGCACAGACCAAATAGCAGACAACGCAGTCACATTAGGAACGCAATCCACTGGAAACTATGTTGCAACCATAGCAGGTACAACTAATGAAATAGAAGTTTCTGGTAGCGGAAGTGAAACCGCTGCGGTAACTATAGGCTTACCAAATGATGTCACTATCGGAAATGATTTAACAGTTACAGGCGACCTTACTGTAAATGGCACAACAACAACAATAAACACTGCAAATTTAGATGTTGAAGATAGCACAATCAGATTTGCAAAAAATGCCACAACACTTTCCGCAACCAATGGGGCAGGTCTTGAATTTGGTGGTTCTAGCAGTAAGCCTACTATTCTTTGGAATAATTCTGATGGCAGATTGGTAGCAAACAAAATTTTTGCAGCAACCTCTTTTGTTGGGGATGTTGCAGGAAACGCTTCTACAGCAACTGCTCTTGAAACCGCTAGGACTATACACGGAGTATCTTTTGATGGCACAGCAAACATAGACCTTTCAGAAGTTGTTCAAGATACTGTTGGAGCCATGTTCAGTTCAAATACAGAAACTGGACTTAGTGCAACTTATCAAGATAGTGATGGCACTATAGACTTAGTAATCGGCAGCGGAGATGTAACAAATGCCATGTTGGCAGGTTCTATCGCAAACGATAAATTAAGCAATTCTTCTATAACTGTTTCTGATGGCAGTAACTCCACAGCAACATCACTTGGCGGAACAATTACTTTTTCAGGTACTGCAAATGAAGTAGAAGTTGCAGAGAGTTCAGGAACAATCACAGTCGGTCTGCCGAGCAGTGTGGATATTACGACTGACCTTAGTGTAAGCAATGTTGATATAGCAACAGGTTCAATTGTCTTAAAAAATTCTGGGTCTAAATCAAAAATAGATTTTTATTGTGAATCTTCAAATGCACACTACACAAGATTGGAAGCTGCGCCTCATGCTTCATACAGCGGCAATGTAACAGTAACCTTACCAACGACCACTGGAACTCTAGCTTTAACTTCTAGCAGTATTACAGGTAATGCGGCAACTGCCACAGCGTTACAAAATGCGAGAACAATTCATGGCGTTTCTTTTGACGGAACTGCAAACATAGATTTATCTGAGGTAATTCAGGACACCGTTGGGGCAATGTTCTCAAGCAACACGGAAACAGGTATATCAGCTTCGTATGAAGACTCAGACGGCACAATAGATTTAGTGATAGGTTCAGGCGACATTACAAATGCGATGTTGGCAGGTTCCATAGCCAATGACAAACTTGCAGGTTCCATAGCCAACAACAAACTTGCAAACTCTACGATTACAGTTTCTGACGGCAGCAACTCAACGGCTACTGCTTTGGGCGGCACAATCACATTCTCAGCAGGGGAAGGTATAGATGTCACAGAATCTTCTGGAACTGTCACAATCGCAGGGGAAGACGCTACTTCAAGCAATAAAGGAATTGCCTCATTTACAGGCGATTTTTCAGTAAGCAGCGGTGCAGTATCACTTGGCAATTCTGGGGTCACAGCGGCTACGTATGGCTCTGCTACGGCTATTCCTGTTATTGCCATAGACGCAAAAGGAAGAATAACAAGCGCAAGTACCGCAAGTATCTCAACTAGCTTTACATTATCAGATGGCAGCAACACACAGACAATTTCTGGTGGCGACACATTAACAGTTGCAGGAACAAACAATGAGGTCAATGTCGCTGTCAGTGCCACAGATACGCTCACAATTGGCTTACCTGATGACGTGACCATCGGCAATGACTTAACAGTGTCTGGAAACTTAACTGTTACAGGAACAACAACTCAGACTGGTTCTGTAGTCACAGACAATAATTTCACAGGATTGACAAATGCGAACACAGGCAACTCAACTGATTTTGGATTCTATGGAAAATATGTTGAATCAAGCACAACCAAGTATGCAGGTATTTTCTATGATGCTTCTACAGACAATACATTCAGACTTTTTGTTGATACACAAACAGTGCCATCAACCACAGTCAATACAGGCGCTACAGGATATGCAGCAGCTAATTTAGTTGTTGGAGGCCTCACTGCTTCAAGTATTACTATTGGCAGCACCGCAGTTACCTCTACAGCAGCAGAATTAAATATTTTAGACGGAGTAACTTCTTCAACCGCAGAACTGAACATTCTTGATGGTGTTACTTCTACCACAGCAGAACTGAATATTCTTGATGGAGTGACAGCAACAACTGCAGAACTTAATATCATGGACGGAAACACCAGTGCAAGTTCCACGACACTAGCTGATGCAGATAGGTTGGTAGTGAATGATAACGGCACTATGAAACAAGTTGCCCTTACTGATTTAGAAACTTATGTAGAAGGCGCTATTGATACACTTACAGCACTCGGTACAATCGGTGCTTCTGGTTTGACAACCAATGTTGTTGGGAATCTCACAGTCAATACAAACGCCTTTGCTGTAGATAGAACAAATTCAAGAATAGGAATTGCACAAGCAAGTCCAACTGTAGCCATTGATGCAGGCTCTAAAACAGATGCAATACTTTTGCCAAAAGGAACAACAGCACAAAGACCAACAGGTGCGGCAGGTCAATTCAGATACAACACCACACTAGGAAAATTTGAAGGCTACACTTCTGAATGGGGAGAGATTGGCGGTGGAACAAGCACAAATACCTTTGAAGTAAATACTTATACAGGCGATGGCAGTACAACTGCTTTTACTCTTTCTCAAGCACCAGATAGTGAAGACAACATCATAGCTTTCATAGAAGGTGTGTATCAAAACCCTAATGATTTTGTTTTGAACGGAACTACTTTGACTTTTGATGAAGCACCTGCAAACAGCAGAAAGATAGTTGTGTATCACGTAAAAGGTGCGGTAGCAGGTCAAAACCTAACAATCTCCACAATGACTGGAGATGGTTCTGATACAACGCTTACTTTATCCATAGACCCAATATCAGAAAACAATGTTCAAGTTTATATAGACGGTGTCTATCAAAACAAAGATACGTTTAGTGTTTCTGGAACAACCCTTACTTTCTCAGAAGCACCGCCAAACGGCTCTAAGGTAGAAGCCATGACTCTTACCCAGACAGACATCAATACTGCAACAATCCTTACCGATGCAGACGGAGATACCAAAGTTCAGGTAGAGGAAAGCTCAGATGAGGACAAGATTAGGTTTGATACCGCAGGTAGTGAGAGAGTCATCATAGACAATGCAGGAAAAGTTGGTATAGGGGAAAGCACACCTCTTGGAAACCTTCATGTTAAGTCTGGAGAATCAAGCGGTTCTGCTGATGCTAATGCAGACGAACTTGTCATAGAAGGAGCAGGTAATCATGGCATACAGTTTTTAGGTCCGAATAATTCATTCATGCAACTTCTGTTTGGGGATAACAATGACAGTGACGTTGGATATTTAGCTTATGACCACACTAATAACGCTTTGAGTTTTGGAGTCAATGCAGCAGAAAGAGCAAGGATTGATTCATCAGGAAACTTTGGCATAGGCACTTCAAGCCCTGCAAGTAAGTTACACATTTCAGCAACAGGAGAAACTAGACTAATTTTAGAAGGCGATAGTGATAATGATAGTGGGGAAGAATCATCACTAATAGAATTCAGAACAGACGGTGGTGCTGTAAGACATAGAGTAGAAGCTACAGGTTCAGGTGGAAACGATTTAAAAATTACAGCAGGAGCAGACCAGACTACAAATACTTTAAACTCAGAAATAATTTTTGAAACTAAAACAGCAAATTCATCAGCAGCAGAAAGAATGAGAATTGATGCTGACGGTAATGTTGGCATCGGAGTTTCAAGTATAGTCAGAGAACCTCTGCAGGTTCATAGAGCATCTTCTAGTGATGTGCAAATACACATGACAAATACTTCAACAGGTACTTCAGCTTCTGACGGTATGACTATATTTGCCAATTCTACAACGTCAGGATTTTGGCAAAGAGAATCTGCAAATATGCTTTTTGCTACGGCAGGTTCAGAAAGAATGAGAATACAGTCTGGCGGTAATGTTTCAATTGGAAGCACTACAGCAAATGCTATGAAATTAAACGTAGATGCAGGTGGCGCTCATGGTGTTTTTGTAGATGATATTGGTACAGGTTATGACGGCATACAAATAAGAGGTTCTAATACTACTGGTAGTTTTTTTGGAGTATCTTTTAAGAGGTCAAATAACACACTTGTAGGATATATTTCAGTAGGTTCTAGTTCAACTGATTATGTAGAATCAGGTTCAGATTTATCCTTAAAAGAAAATGTAGAAGATTGGAATGAGAGTGTCGCAGATAAATTTAAAGACATAAAACCAGTTACTTTTAATTTTATATCTGATGAATCTAAAGAAACTAAAAAGGGTTACATTGCACAGAATGAAGTTGATAAGTTTCCAGAAGCATATCCAATAAATCCTGAGGACGGAAAGTATTACTTTGCTCCAAACAAAATGGTTACTTATCTTATGAAAGCAATCCAAGAACAACAAGAACAGATAGAATCAATGAAAAAAGAAATAGAGGAGTTAAAAGGATAACATGGCAAACACTAAGATACCTGTTGAACTGTCAAGTACGCCAAGCATTTCTGATAGTGGCGATGCTACGGCTATAACTATAGATAGTAGCGAGAACGTGGGTATCGGTGCTACTAGCCCACAATCTCGTTTAGAGATAGCACCGCCAGATAACTCTACTGCTAATAAAATTATTTTTAGCCATTTTCCTGCTAGAGCAGATGCTAATGATGTTATTGCAGGTGGTATTGAGTCGCAATTCAGAACGAGAGATGCCAATGTAAATACAGGGGCATTTATTCGTATTCTTGATAAAAATACTAATTCATCTTTTCCAACTGGTGTTAGAGGTGGAGAAATCGTTTTTGGAACAATAGACGGTGCTACAGGATTTTCAAGTAATCCAGCAGTTGAAAGAATGAGAATTGATGTGTCTGGTAATGTTGGTATTGGAACTTCAACTCCTCTTACAAGACTGCATTTAGATACAGGTACGAGTGGAGTGCCAAGAATCAGATTCTCACATGCAAATACAGGAAATGACAGTTTTGAGATTGGGAGTGGACTTGACGGTATTACTAATGGAGGATGGCAGATAAAAGATGTAGACGCAGTAGTAAATAGATTTATGATTGATACCAATGGAAATATTGGTATGGGTAATGCGAATGTTACTCCCACTGTCAGTGCTTCTGCCTACACAGGTGCTTGTCTGCATATAGCGCAAAGTACTTCTTCATCAGCAGGGGCGCAAATACGTCTTACAACTGCGGCAGGAGGACATACAGGTTCTGACGGCTCTTTTATAAGCCATTATTCTGATTTGAATACGTACTATTACAATGCAGATAGTGGGGGACATTTATTTTATGTTGGAGGTAATTTAAAGTTTCAAGTAACCTCGCTAGGTGGTTCATCTGTTTCTGATGAAAAATATAAAGAAAATATTCAAGATATTTCTTATGGATTAGATACTGTAAAATCACTTCAACCTAGAAAGTTCTCATGGAAAGACACTAAAGTAGAAGGCATAGGTTTTATTGCTCAAGAAGTGAAACCACTTATAAATGAAGTTGTTAATGAGCCCCATGAAAACGGACCACATGAGTCCTCATATACTTTGAATTATGATGCGCTTACTGCTGTTTTAACAAAAGCAATTCAAGAACAACAAACAATAATAGACGACTTAAAGTCTAGGATAGAAACACTAGAGGGATAATATGGCACTGACAAAGATCACAAGAGCAATACTGGATACAGGCGTATCAGACAATTCTGATGCAACTGCTATTACGATTGATAGTAGTGAGCGGGTTGGAATAGGAACTACTAGCCCTGGAAAAAATTTAGAGGTTAATGATTCATCAGTACCCACTATAAGATTTGCTAGGTCAAATTCATTTTATTGGGATGTTGGGCATACTTTAAGTCAGTTTCAGTTCAATTCACAAACTGGTGGCACTATTATGCAACTAAATTATGACGGTAATGTTGGTATTGGAACTACAAGTCCAGGCTATACCTTAGATGTAAATGGTGGAAGTGGAACAATGACTAGATTTACTAGTGGGGGTTCAAGTACATATCTTGCAATAACAAATAGTAGTAATACTAGCTATATAGGAAATAATGGCTCTGCTTTAGAATTTTATTATTCTGGAAGTAAAGCAGGTCAATGGGATGCTCATGGTTTAAAGTTTGGCTCAGATACCGCATCAGCAAACGCTTTAGATGATTACGAGGAAGGTGTTCATGTAGCAACTGTTACTTGTGGCACAAGCGGTACTGTAACACTGAATGGCGCTTACTCTGATTTAAGTTACACAAAAATTGGCAGAATAGTTACAGTTACAGGATTAATAATTGTATCCTCAGTAAGCAGTCCTGTAGGACATTACTTAATTAGCTTACCTTTTACTTGTGGCAATCTAACAGACAGAGCGGCAGATTCTGCTGTTACAATACAGCATCACTATGGATATAATGCAGGTGCAGGTTCATATACAGCATTTCTTCCAGAAGGCTATTCTCAGATTCATGTTTATAGAGGTGATGTAGGGACAACTAGAAGCTCAACATCAGCAGAAGAAATAAGAGCAGGCACACAAATGGTAGTTTCGGTAACTTATGTTGTAGCATAAAGAATAAAAATTTCTAAAAGAGGTAAAAATGGCAATAACAAAAGAAACAGTAGTAGATAAAATTGAAGTGCTTGAAATGGGTCAAGTACAAGTCAGAACTGCTACAAAAATTATGGAAGGTGGAAGTGAACTAAATCGTTCTTTCCATAGGCATCTTTTAGAACCGTGTGTAAAAAAAGGAGATACTTGGGAAGATACTGATATATCTAAAGAAGATGTAAGAGTACAAGCAATTTGTACCGCTACGTGGACAGACCAAGTGAAAACAGACTTCAAGGCAATGATTGATTCAGGACCAACGCCTTGATATGATGAAAGCATTAACTTTAGACAAAGAGGTAAGATATGGCAGAAGCTAACACTGATGAAAGGACTCTCGTCATAAAGGACGACGAGGAAAAGGAAACTGTTTACAAGGTTTCGGAAATGACGGAAGAAGCACAGGTTCTTTACGCAAAACTGGAACTGATTGGCAAGGACTCGCAAACCGTTAAGGCAAATGCGGAGTTCAAGCTAGAACAGAATGACATATTGCAGAAGCACTACCTAGAGGCAATAAGACCTCTGCTATCTTCAGAAGAAGAAAAGACTGAGGAAGTAGAGAGTGACAAGCCGAAAAAGAAAAATAACTGATTTAGGCAAGAACGACGAAACAGCGATTGCTCTTGAGGTGCATGAGGAGATATGCGCCTTACGTTATGAAAATATAGAGAAACGATTAGAGTCAGGAAGCAAAAGATTTGCTAGAGTAGAAGGCATGATAATTGGTATCTATGTCTTAATTATTGGCACACAAGTAATTTCACAGGTAATGTAATGGCAGGAATAAAAGTAGCTACAGAACCAACTCAAGAACCACTTTCAATACAAGAGGTTAAGGAGTATCTACGAGTTGAAGACTCAACAGATGAAAGAAATATTAGACCATTAATTGAAACTGCTAGACGCTTTGCAGAAGAACATACTGGCAGAGCATTGATGACACAAACAATTCATCAATTTATTGATGGCTATGATGAAATGGAAGACCCTCTTTTTGAGGGTTTCCGCACTGGTCCATATCTTACTTACTACAAAAACTACATAACCTTGACCAAAACTCCTGTAGCTTCTGTAACATCAGTAAGCACATTCAATGACGAGGATACGGAAACTACCTTTGCTGCATCAAGATATTTCGTAGATAACGTAAGAGAACCTGCAAGAATAGTTTTAAGAAATGGAGAAACTTTCCCAACAGCGTTGAGAGTTGCAAATGCTATCAAGATTGTTTATGTCGCAGGTTATACATCTCCTTTTTCCATACCAGAACCAATCCGTCTTGGAATGCTTCAACATATTGCTCATCTTTATGAACACAGGGGAGATATGTACTCAGCTACTGGTTATCCTCCCTCATTGCAAAAACTTTATTCTCCCTATGTTGTGATGAGAGGGCTTAGTTCTAATTCTATTTTATCTATTGGATAAAGATGATAGGAGCCTTACGCCACAAGGTTGAGTTACAATCTCCCTCCCATACGACAGATGCAGGTGGGGGGGCAGCAAAATCATGGACAACATTGGCGCACCTCTGGGCTAAAATTACGCCTGTCAGCAACAATGAAAGCGTAAGGCAAGGCAAAGTACAAGAAACCATAACTCACAACGTGACAGTGCGCTTTCGCAGCGACATAGGCACTAATTATAGGCTCTTGTATGATAGTAGAGCCTTCAACATACGTGGGATACGAAATATTGATGAAAGAGATAGATATATGCTGCTTATTTGTGAGGAAGGAGTTGCAAACTGATGGCTTTTAAAAATCTTAATATTGTTAAAAACAAAATGAAAAACAGGTCAAAGGATTCTGTAAAAAAAGCAAAAAGGGCAGTATTTAGGTCAGCAAACATTGTTCAAGGCTACGCACAAGATAACATTAACAGAGGGGCAAAAACAGGAAACCCTAGACCTCAAGGTGGAACTGCTTCGGCAGCAGGAGAATTTCCTGCAACAGATACAGGTTTTTTGGTTTCTAACATATCCACAAATGTCATTTCAGATAGGGGAGCTGTAATTGGACAAGTTATTTCTGCAGCGCCTTACTCTAAACATCTGGAATATGGAACAACTAAAATGGGAGCCAGACCTTTTATGCAACCTTCATTACGTGCCAATCGTAAAAAAATTCAAGATATTTTTAAAAAAGAAGGAGTTATAGATAAATGAGTATTGGTCAATTTGCACTTCAATCTTCTGTTTATGCTGCGTTGAATAATGACAATAATCTAACTTCTACACTTGGCGCAGGGGTTTATGATGAAGTAGTAGAAACTGCAACTTATCCCTATGTTGCTATTGGAGAGGATAACGTCATTGACTTTGGAACTGTCAATGAAGATGGCGGAGATTTCACTTTAACAATTCACGTTTGGTCGCAGTATCATGGCAGCAAAGAAACCAAAGAAATTATGGACAGAGTTCATACTTTACTGCATGATAGTAGTCTAAGTGTGACTGGATTTAATCTTGTTAATTTTAGATTTGAATTTAGTGATATAATTAAGGACCCAGATGGGATTACCAGACATGGAATCATGAGATTTCGTGCAGTAATTTTAGGAACTTCATAATAGGAGAAAAATTATGGCAGCACAGAAAGGTTCAGCAGTTCTCATCAAGGCGACTGTGAGCGGAAGCAAGGTTACAGTCGGTGGTCTTAGGTCTTCCTCAATTACTTTGAATGATGAAATGGTTGATATTACCAACAAAGATTCTTCAAATAATAGAACTCTTTTGCCTCAAGGCGGAATCCAATCCATGACCATAAGTGGTTCTGGTGTATTTACAGATTCAACTTCTGAGCAACAATTGAGAACTTCTTTTGGGGCAGCAGCGTTCATCGCTTATGATTTTGTGATACCTGATTTGGGAACGTACACTGGAAGCTTTCAAATTACATCTCTTGAGTTTGCAGGAGAATATAATGGGGAAGCCACTTATTCAGTAACACTTGAATCAAGTGGAGCAGTAACATTCGCAGCAGCGTAATATGAAAACTGTTGAGATAAAAAAAGGCAAGGGTAGTTATCTTGGAACGCTTCACAGAGGCGTTCTCTGTTTGCCGATAGATATAGGCGAATCTATTTCTGAAATATCTTTTGATAATAAAACCTACAAAGTTTTAGAAGAGAGAGTTGATGACAGAGATGATTTAATTTATTTAACTTTGGAACTTCCAAATGGAAGCAAAAAAGAGGGGTCAAATGACAAATCCAATGAGGGGTCAAGTACAGCTTGACATAGGTAAAGAAACCTACAAAGCACGTCTTACCATTGATGCAATTCTTCAAATAGAGGAAACTTGCGGAAAAGGAATCATGAAACTGGCAACCAGTATGTCAGAAGGCGATATTTCAATGAAAGATATTATTTATATTCTCACTCCTGCTCTAAGGGGTGGCGGAATGGACATCAATGAAAATGCAGTCAAAAAAATTGTAGCTGACGTAGGAATAGTAGAATGCACAAGGGCAGTCGCCACTTTGCTCACAGCAACGCTCACAACTGAATCAGACGAAGCAGGAGAAGATAGCACAGAAAAAAAGGAGTAAGAGTTGATGACAACTTTCCTATTCAAAGATACATGGAGGTCTGTTTAGGAATGATTGGCATGGCTCCCTCTGAATTTTGGAACTGTTCTATTTTTGAACTAAACGCTGCTATTGAGGGCTTCATGGAGTTCAATGGCTCAAATCAACCAAAACCAATGGATAGAGATGAATTAGAATCTCTTATGGAGAGGTATCCTGACTAATGGCAACTAAAGTAGATGAATTAGTAGTTGAGATAAGAGCAGAAACAGACAAGCTGCGTAAAGGTCTTGCCAACGTCAATAAATCTCTAGAAAGGTCAAATAAGACCGCAAAAGCCTCTGTGCTTACGTTTGGTAATCTGGCAAAAGTTTTCGCCGCTATAGGCTTTGTTCGGCTTGGAGGCGAAGTTGTTAATACATCAAGGACTTTTGAAGATTTAGGCGCAACCATGAAAGCTATTACTGGGGATGCTGAGTCAGCAGCAGTCAGTATGGACTTGGTAAGGAAGTTCACATCTGGAACTACATTCCAACTGGAAAATGTATCAAGCGCATTTATCACATTATTGAACGCAGGTATCACTCCCACATCAGAAACCCTTAAAGACTTCGGTAATCTAGCTGCTGCTTTTGGAAAAGATATTACGCAAATAGCACAAGCAACATTCAACGCAACCACAGGTGAAACAGAGATGTTGAAACAGTTTGGTATCAAAGCAAAACTTGAAGGCGACAAAATCAGTATGATTTTTAGAGAGCAAGAAACTGAAATCGGAAGAAACTCAACAGAGATTGTTCAATTTCTTAGAAATATTGCTCAAGAAAACTTTGCCACAGCATTAGAAGAAAGAGCCAACACAGTATCTGGTGTTTTTTCAAACTTAGGTGACGCATCCAGTGAATTGATGAACGCAGTTGGAGAAGGTGGTCTTAACACAGTTCTGACAGAAATAGGACGTTCCATGTTGAACAATGCAGAGGAAGCAAAACAACTAGGACAAGCAATTGGAAGTGGATTAAGAAAAGCGTTTGATACCTTAAAAACAGCAATAGGCTTTGTGGTGCAAAACTTTAATGCCTTTCTGGGCGCAATAGGCGTGTTTCTAGGGCTTAAATTTGCTTTATCTATACTAGCGGCTGTCAAAGCAACTGTTGCCCTTGTACGCAGCATAGGATTAGCTAGATTAGCGCTTTTGGCTTTTAACAAAGTTTCAAAAACTAATATATTTTTACTTCTTGCCATTGGTATTGGCGCAGCAACTGGGGCGCTTGATAAATTAGGAGAAAAAGTCACTGAAATTTTAGGCAAGGTTGCAGAATCAACAGGCATAGGCGATATGTTTGATACATCTGGTGTGGACACAGAAACTCTTGATGAGTTAGATAAAAAAATTGAAAAAATTGCAGCAAGTATGAAAGACGTGAATGATGCAGCAAAAGAGTCCACAGTCACACTTGGCTCATCATTGAAGGACTCAATCACAAGCGCTTCACAAGCATTTACAGGAGAGTTTGTTGATGCGTTGATGGAGGGTAAAAGTGTTCTGGATTCTTTTGGTAATTTTGCAAAAAATATAGTCAAACAAATTATTACAACCTTTTTGCAGATGGCGATTGTAAATAGAATATTAAACAGTGTTTTTAATTTGACTGGTGGTCCTGATGCATTACCTACTTTGGGAGGTGCAGCAGGTGGAGGTCGTGCTTCTTTGGGTCAGCCAATGATTGTTGGAGAACGTGGTCCTGAATTATTTGTTCCTGCAACTCATGGCAGAATAATGAACAATGCAGATTCAATGTCAGCAATGGGCGGTGGGGCAAATGTTATAGTCAATCAAAGTCTTAATTTCAGCACAGGCGTAGTGCCAACAGTGAGAGCAGAGATAACCAGATTGCTGCCACAAATATCAGATGTAACAAAAGCTTCCGTTCTTGAAGCAACAGTGCGAGGCGGCTCATTCAGAAAAGGAATTAGAGGTACATAATGCCAAAAGAAATTACCATGCCCACAACTCCAAACTTTGTATCCAGTGAATTCACTCTGGTAAGAACAATAGGACAAACAGTCAGCCCATTTACAGGTCAGACAAAAGTTCAAGAGTTTGATGCAAATTACTTTCAAGCATCAGTACAACTGCCGCCTATGAATAAATCAACCGCAGTCAATTGGCAATCCTTTTTGGCAAGGCTTAAAGGTCCAACAAATGTTTTTCAATTTACAGACCCTGATTGCTTATCTGGCACTGGCACTTATGATAGCGATGATTTGAAAGGCAACAAAAGAGTGAACAATACAAGCGTTACTTTATCTTTTTCTGGAAATACCATCACAGCAGGTGCTTCAACTTTTGCTAATGCAGTGGTCGGAGATTATATTGTCGTGACTGGCGCAACAAATGAGGCAAACAATGGAACACACAAGATAACCACAAAAACAAGTGCAACTGTAGTTGTTGTAGATAATGACCTTACATCTGAATCAAGCACTGCCTCTTGTAAGGTTCAACAAAATATCAAAGGCGCACAAGGGTTATCTTTAGTGGGCGATACCAATAGCGCAACTGGAACATTAGCAGTTGGAGATTATCTTGGCGTTCTTTCAGGAACATTAACAACAAATCAGCCAGTGCAACTTGTCATGGTCACTGAGGTAAGTACAGAAACAAGTGGAACGCCGAACAAATACAGCGTAGGCATTGAGCCAAAATTACGTCAGGATATAGCTGATAATCAGCTTGTAAAATTCAACAATGCAAAAGGCTTGTTTAGATTATTAGAATCTGATGTCACGTGGTCAGCAAATCAAGCATCAGTTTATAGCATTTCATTTTCAGCAATAGAGAGTATTTAATGGCAACAAGACAAGGAATAGATACCAAAGTTTTAAATGCTTTGACAGAAACTGAAACCTTTCCGTTTATTGCAGTAAAGGCTCAGTTTGATACATCTACTGTCAGAGTTTGGACTGGCAAAGATGATATTACTCTTGATAGTGAAACTTATTTAGGGGCAGGGACTGCTCTATCTTTTGGTGGGGTTGATGAAACTCAAGAAATGAAAAGCAATGGAATCACAGTTTCTTTATCAGCTATGGATGAAACAGTCTTGAATTTAGCACTGTCAGAAAACTATCAGAACAGAAGGATAGAAGTGTTTCTTGGTTTTCTTGATGGTGGTACAAACAATGCCAAAGGAAAAATGACTGTATTTTCAGGACGCATGACTCAAATGACCATCTCAGATTCAGTTGGCGGTTCACAGATAAATATCAATGCAGAAAGTAGGCTCATTGATTTAGAAAGACCTGCACAACTTAGATACAACAGAGGTTCACAACAATTCATTGACAGCACTGATACTGCTTTTCGTCACGTTCAAACAAATGTTGAATCTGAAATTATTTGGGGCAGAGAGGGCGCTTCTCCAGAACAAGCTGAATCAAGCACTGGTAGCGGTTTCCATGAATCAGGATTCTAATGAAACTAAAAAAATCAAAAGAGTGGGATACAAAACTTTTTGACTTCATAAGCAAGGTCAAAGAAAGACCTTTCAAATGGGGCAAGTGGGATTGTTGTATTTTTGGAATTAGTGCTTTGGAGTCTATGACTGGCGAACTGCCACTTAAATCACATTGGAAAAATAAAAAAGAAGCAATGGATTTTATTGATTCAGAGGGCGGCACACTCAACAAAATAGCTTCCAAATATCTTAAGGATTGGGGTTTAGATGTCATAGATAAAATGTTTATTACCGCAGGAGATATTTGCATAGTAAAAGAAGAACAAACTGGCGAGGATATTATTGGCGTGTGTACTGGCAACATGATTGCCTGTGTCTGTGAAGAAGGCTTCACGTTCAAAGGCAACCTTCACGCAAAAAAAGTCTGGAGAGTAAGAAGTGGCTGATGCTATCAAATCAGCTTTGATTGCTGCGGCTATAGCAGGAATAATTATTGCGATTCCAGGAGCAGCAGCTTTTTTTGGAATTTCATCAATTGGAGGCTTTGTTGCCTTTGCTGCTGTTTCTGCTTTTGTAACAACTGGTGTAAGTATGATGTTGGCTCCAGACCCTCCAGAGGTAGCCACTTCAAACTTTGGTACTAAAACCTCAACTCGTGATGCCAACGCGCCAAGACAAATAGTTTATGGTAGAACAAGAATTGGTGGAACTATTACGCAAATGGAATCTACTGGAGCAGATAACAATCGCTTGAGTCTTTTTATAGTTCTAGCAGGACATGAAATAGAAAGTTTGGAAAAAGTATTCATAAATGACACAGATGTAGTTTTAGGCACAAACACATCTTCTGCAACTACCAGTGGAGAAACTGTTTTCACAGTCACAAGTTCTAATTTTACAAACACAGATAATGACAACAGTTTTGGTTCAGGCAGACTTATTAGATTTACTTTTCATGATGGTTCACAAACAGCTAGAGATGGTCTTGCTCTTGCCACTTTAGGCGCAACAGCAGTGCCAACGACTCATAAATTTACTAATTGTGCTTACGTATATATGGAAATAATTTATGACCCTGAGATATTAGGTCAAGTTCCGCAAATATCTTTTGAGGTCAAAGGTAAAAACATTTTTGACCCAAGAACAAATGCTATTTCTAATTCTGATGCACAAAGGTCAAACCCTGCTCTAATTATTAGAGATTTTTTGACTGATACTACTTATGGCTTGAAAGCAACGTCAGATGAAATAAATGACACAACAAATGCAGGTGGAATCGCATCAGCAGCTAATACGTGTGACCAAGATGTGACACTTGCAGATGGCAGTTCTACGGAAACTAGATATACCTGCAATGGCTTCACAGATATGGGCGCTGACATGAATGATTTTTTCTCTGCTGCATTAAGCACGATGGCAGGAACAATGACATATTCCAATGGCAAGTTCAATGTATTTGCAGGGGCAAATCAAACAGCATCATTGACCATAACTGATGATGACTGTCTTAGTGATTTACAGGTAACAAAAAAAAATCTCACTGGTGGTTTATTCAATACAGTCAAATCTATTTTTACTGATAAGGATAATAATTTCATTGGTGCAGATGCACCGATTTTGCAGAACTCAACTTTTCTTAGTCAAGATACACCATCAGGAGAATCATCAGCAAACTATGTCAAAACTATGGAAATAAGATTGCCATTCACTACCAGTCAAACTGCGGCACAAAGATTGCAAAAAATAGCCTTAGAACATCAAAGACAAACCACAACTTTATCTGGTCTTTTTAGTTTGGAATTTATGAAACTACAACCAAAAGATTATGTAAATGTGACTAATACAAGGTTAGATTTTTCAAGCAAACTTTTTGAAGTTGTGAGTATCAGACTTGATGTTGGAGAATCAGAAGGCAATACCTTTCTTGCCACAAGATTGGAATTGAAAGAAATAGCTACATCCGTTTATGATTTTGCGACAAATGAGTACACAACGCCTATTACTGTCACAACTATACAAAACAAAGGCACAAAAACTTTGCAGGGCGTCACAGGCGCAAATCGCAGCCAGACAGCAACAAAAGAGGGGGTGCAAACAAAGATAAATATATTGGTATCATGGACATCAAGAAATGACCCTTCAATTATTTCTACAGAAGTGCAATTCAAATTGAGTGGAGATAGCACATATAAATCTGTAACTGTAGGTCCTAAAACTGCACAAGCAATAATTCCAAATGTCGCAGTAGGCGAAACATACAATATTAGATTGAGAAATATTGGAAAAAATGCAGAAGTTTCAGCTTTCACTGTATTAAGTGATTTGACAATAGCTGCTGTAACGACGGCACCAGATGCGCCATCAAATCTTGCAGTGGCAAGTGATAACCCATTATTGATTGGACTTTCTTGGACGTATCCCAATAATGCTGATTTAAGAGCAGTCAAAATTTATAGAAAAACTTCCAATAATACGCCAACTGATGATACTGATTTAGTTGAAACAATTTACGGCGAACCTAACGCTAAAGGCTTATTTTTCTTTGGAAAGCATGATGGTCTTTCAGCAGGTACTGTGTATTACTTTTGGATGCGTTCAATAAATCATTCAGGCGTTCATTCTTCTTTTACCGCAAGTGTTAATGGTTCTTTCAAAAATATTGTTGATGGCGATGTAGATACAACTTTCAAAAATACCATAGCTTTTAAATCAAACTTAACAGATGGGAGTACAACAATATCAGGAAGTAATATCACAACAGGTACAATTGATGCCGATAGGATAGGCACAGGTACTCTAAACGCAAATAACGTAAATGTAACAAACCTAAATATCGGTGGAGTTGCAGTAGCAGGTTCAATAGGAAAAATTGACGGAACAGGCGGTAACGATGTGGCTATGACAAGTGTTGAAAATGCGATTGGTTCCTTATATTTAGGCAGTAATCCAAAACATATAGCAGATACAGCTAGTTCATTAGCAGACCCAACTGTTGCAGTTGGTAATGTAATGGGTGGTTTATCAAATAATGCTAATGGTCCTGTGCTAATGAGTTTCAATTTTACAACAGCAAATTATTCAGGCACAAAAAAATTCATTGTGAGAGTAGATTTAAACCCAGTTGGTAGTTTTGGCAGTGGCTCTCGTTCTATGTTCTCTTTTGCAATGAGAGCCACAACAAGTGCAAGTGCTTACACTTCTACAAGTGCATCTAGTTATATAACAACAAGAGGAACTGATATTGGTGGCTCAAACGCAGGAGCGCCTTATTCACTAACAGACGTTGTCAGCTTGTCAGGAAGTACAGAACATTATATTTGGGTTTTCGGCGCTTTAGAGGATGTAGGAAGTGCAGGAAGTGTTGTAGGTTTAGGGTTTATAGACGGCACCATTACAGTCACAGGATTGAACGCATGAGCAGGGCGCATTGGGTAGAATTTAGAGCAAAGAGAGATAGGTTGCTTCAAGCTAGTGATTGGACACAAATGCCAGACTCTCCTTTATCTGATAGCAAGAAAGCAGAATGGGCTTCTTACAGACAGGCACTTAGGGATTTACCGCAAAAATGGGCAAGTGATGTAGACGTAGATAATGTAAGTCCATACACAGATACAAATGTTTCTTGGTCTTACCCCTCTAAACCAGAATGATGACAGAAGCAGTTTTATGGTCAGGTATTTATGTGCATGAAGGTCATTATGTGTCTTTTAAAATAAATAAAGATGATACAGTGTTCATAAAAGAAGTTTTAGAAAAAGAAAATTCTAAACATAAAACCAGTAAATTTATGAACATAGAAGAAGCACTAGAATATCAACAAAGGCTCATCAATTATGGATATGAGGTCATAATGTAATGGATGATATTGTTCGCTTAGTCACAGAGTTAGGTTTTCCAGTTGCCGCTGCTCTTGGTTTGGGTGTCTTTGTCTGGAAGCTTATAAATCGTATAATTGATGGCATGGAATCAAAAATAGATGTAGTAGATGACAAAGTCAATGAACAATTAAAAGCTATGGAAGATAGATTGCAAACAAAATTAGATGCACAACAAGGCATCCTTGTAGCACTTATTGACCGAGTCAGAAGTGTAGATAATGAAATCATAAGGCAAGATACTTTATTGAAAACTATGTTAGGAGTGCCACAGTTGGTACAAAAAGATAAAATAGCAAAAGCAGATAGAGATGACCAAAGAAAAGATTAAAAGAAAAAGAGGCAGACCTTCTAAGGCAGAAATTGCCGCAAGGAAAAAAGCAGAACAAAAAGATTTGGCTTTGCTTATTTGTATGTATGTAGGCTTGTTTATAGTCATAGGTGTCTTTGTCAATATTGCCCTCTCTGATGAAATGCGTCACAGTTTTAAATCGCCAAGCTTTTCTGGTATCAATACTTCACAACATTATTTGACTATAGAAAATCAAGAGTTTTCTAGAAACAAAACTTTGATAGAAGAAAAAAAAGCTATCACTGAACAACTGGCAAGGGAACAAAACAATACAACTTTGGCAAGATTTATAAGAAATTTAGAGAGTAGAGTTTATGCACAGTTATCAAGACAGCTTGTAGAAAATCTGTTTGGGGAAACAGCTTCTGAGTCTGGAACGCTTACATTAGAAGGAAATTTGATTGAGTATTCATCAGATGAAACTACAATCACATTAAAAATTACTGATGAAAATGGTCAAGTTACTAATATTACTTTCCCTATTGATAGCTTTGCTTTCTAGCTGCGGAGTTATACCAACAGAAAGACTGAAAAACTTTGAGATACAGAAGTATCCAAATGTTAATTCAATTATCAATAAAGAGCTGCTTGAAGTTCCAGAAACAGTAGAAAAATTAGTTGTGGCAGTTTATCCAACTGGCTTTACTGACCAAACAGGACAAAGAAGGTCTAACAGCACTTATGCTTCTTTCAGTTCTGCCATAACACAAGCACCTTACAATCTTCTTATCAGGGCATTGAATGAAGCAGGGATGGGAAAAACTTTCACTGTTGTAGAAAGAGTTTCACTTGAGAATCTCACAAAAGAAAGACAAATAATTAGAAGTACAAGAAAAGATTTTGAGGAAGAACAAAAACTAAAACCCTTGCTGTTTGCAGGTATGCTTTTTGAAGGCGGAGTCGTTGCGTATGAAAGCAATGTTCGTTCTGGGGGTAATGGTGCAAGATTATTAGGAATTGGTGTCAGCACACAATATAGACAAGATACAGTGACAGTAAGCCTTAGACTTGTGTCAGTATTGACTGGCAGAATACTTGTAGAAACTACAGTTACCAAAACTATTTTGAGTTCTTCTACAAATGGCGACCTCTTTAGATTTGTTAAAAATAATACAGAATTGATTGAAATTGAGAGCGGAAACGTGGAAAATGAATCAGTCACAATTGCATTGCAATCTGCTATTGAATTTGCAGTTCTCAGAATTATAGAGAAAGGACATAGAAAACAGCTATGGAGTTTCAAAGAATGAGAAGCATAACAGCAATATTTTTTATAACTTTTTTTTCAAGCTATCTGTTTATGGCAGATAATGAAGTATCTATTGACCAAAGCGGTGCTACTTTTAATCTTGATGTTGAACAACTTGGTTCTGGAAACCTGATAGGTGGTTCAGATGCTGTTGCAGGAACAATGACTGCTTTAGATTTAGATGGCGCAACTATGACTTTAGATATCAATCAGATAGGAAGCTCAAACCAATTCAAAGGGGATATTACTGCTGACTCATTTACAGGCTTTTTTGAGTTTGATGGCGATACAAATATCTTTGATATCAAGGTAGATGAAACAAACACTTACGGTGCGGATAGTTCAAATCTACAAGTGAACGTAACAGGAAATCAGAATGATATGTCACTAGACCAAGCATTGTCTGCAATGGCAAGTTCTCTTGATTTAGATTGGACAATTCAAGGGGACCAAAACACCATTGACGCAGATATTGATATTGATAGCGCCACCAATTACATGAACGTAGATGGCGATGAAAATTCAGTGAATTACAATGGCGATGGTTTTGCAGGTGGATATTTTCATTTAACTCATGATGGCAACAATAGAGCATTTAACATCACACAAGCTTCTACACAAGATAATGATTGGCTCAAGATTACTTCTGATGGTAATTCTGGTTCTTTCTGTATTATTCAAAACGACCAAGGGCTCAGCACAAGCTGTCCTTGATATTGGCTCCGTTGAAGAAGTTTCTGGTTTTGCACAAATAAAAAGAAAAGATATTTTTTCTGCAGAGGCAAACTTTGCAATACAATCTTATGACCAAGCACAAACAGAAGCAGGTCGTATGGGTATCAGATTTATTGATGATACAACTATCAGAATAACTGAACATTCAATGGTCATCATTGATGAATTTGTTTTTGATGCAAATCCAGATAATTCTAAATTGGCTTTGAATTTTGTAAAAGGAACAGCAAGATTCACAAGTGGTCTATTAGGCACTATCAGCAAAAAGAATATGGTAGTCAAAACTAATTCTGCGGTGGTAGGAATAAGAGGCACTGATTTTACAGTCACAGTAGAAGCTGATACTGGTAAAAGTCTTTTTATTCTTCTGCCAAATCTAGATGGCACAGCATCAGGAGAAATTGTGGTCAGCACTCTTTTTGGCGAGGTGGTTTTGAATAAACCATATCAGGCAACCACAACCACAACTTTTGAAACCGCACCTTCAAAACCAGTCATCTTAGATTTGTCTTTAGATTTTATAGACAATATGCTCATTGTATCTCCACCAAGAAAAGTAAAAGATGAAGAAGAAGCAATTGACTCGCGCCAAAGCGACATCCTTGATTTTGATGAACTTGAATATGATGCTCTTGCAGAAGATGAACTCGCAAAAGAGGAGTTAGAATTTACTGAACTTGATTATGATGCTCTTAATGTAAATTTTTTAGAGGACTTGCTAGATATCATAAATGAATTAGATAAGTTAGATGATGAAGACCAACTAAATCAGGTTGCAACATCTGTTGATGTCAGAGGTACAAATGTCGGACAAGATACATCTACACAAATCACTACTATTGTTGATGGTCAAACTATCAGCATGAAAAGAGAAGTCAGTGATAATGCCAATATCACTATTGATGGTAACAGTTCTTACACAGTCATTCTTGAGCAAGGCGGAGTTATGAATGAAGTAAAAGTCAATGGTGGCAGTGCATCCACGATTGTCATTAGACAAGGAAGCGGTTAAGATGTTCTCACATGGGATTCAAAGTATCTCTTGTTTTGGGATTTCTACTCATAGCAACTGCTAGTGGGTCTGCTTTTTATATCAAATATCTCATGGGTCAGAACGCTATTCTTCAAGCCAATCAACTCCAATTAGAAAATAAAATATCAGAACAAAATGAGTCAATAAAAAATTATCTCAACAAACAAAAAGAGGTACAGACCACGCTTTCAGAAATGGAAGTACAAAAGAATAAAGCGCTTAGAGAAAGCCAAGAGTTAAGAAATAAATTTGCAAGACATAATCTTGATTATCTTGCGCTTATGAAACCAAAGCTGATAGAAAAAAGAGTCAATAAAGGAACGCAACAAGTCATGGATGATTTAGTGGCATTGACTAATCCAAATCAATTTGAAGAAAATGAAACAGATAATAATTCTAAGTAGTATTTTTTTTATATCTTGTGCTTCTATTCCAAGAGCAGAGCCGATAGATGTTCGCACTATTGCAGAAAGACCGCCTATGTATCATCCACCTCTACCAATAGAATTGCAGCTTTTGGCGGTTAAATTTGAAGTTTTAACACCTAGTATCATGGAAGAATATTTGGCGCTTATACGCGCTGAAAATGAGCCAGAACGCGCTTATTATGCTCTTACCACACAGCAATATGAGAATCTTTCAAACAACATGGCGGAACTCAAAAGATATCTGAATAATATTCTGCTCATTGTGGAATATTACAGAGATTATGATAAGGAGAAAAAAGATGAGTAAGAAACAACCTTTCTATTACAACTGCACTCTTGATAGAGTCATAGATGGAGATACTATTGATGTTCATATTGATTTAGGCTTTGAAGTTTCTCTCCGAAAGCAAAGAGTCAGACTTGCAGGTATAGATACGCCAGAGTCTAGAACAAGAAATTTAGAGGAAAAAAAATTAGGTCTTGCAGCAAAGGAAAGATTAATTCAACTTTGTGGCGAGGAATTGCAACTATTATCATTGGGTAAAGGAAAATATGGCAGGATTTTGGGAATCCCTCATACCAAAGAAGGCAAAAACATTTGTCAAATCCTCATCAGAGAAGGTCACGCGGTTGAGTATTGGGGCGGTAAAAAAATTAAAGTTTGGGCATAAAATGAAAATATCAAAAGAAGGAATAGCATTAATAAAAAAATTTGAAGGTCTTGAACTTGAAGCCTATCAGGACAGCGTCGGAGTTTGGACTATTGGATATGGTCATACCAAAGATGTTGAGCAGGGATTGACTATCACAGAAGAAGAAGCAGAAACCATGCTAATGATTGAGTTGGAAGAATATGAAGGCTATATAGAAAAACTTGTCAAAGTTCCTCTTACTCAGTGTCAGTTTGATGCGCTTGTCTGTTGGGTCTATAACTTAGGTCCGACAAATCTTTCACGTTCTACGCTGCTTACTGTTCTTAACCAAGCACGATTTGATGATGTGCCGAGTGAAATAAAAAGATGGAACAAAGCAGGTGGAGAAGTGCTTCAAGGTCTAGTAAGAAGGAGAGAAGCAGAAGCAATGTTGTTCAAGGGAGAGGATTGGTTTCATATCTGATGGCACTTTCCAAAACACAAAACAAAAGACTTGGCACACTTTTATCAGTGATGTTTGCAGAAAAACTCACAGAAGAAGATTTAGAAGAAGTCATCAAAGCAGGTTTTGTAGAAATAACTGATACCGCAGTCAAAGTAACAAGCAAAGGATTAGATGAAAAAAACAGACTCTGCACTCTTGCAGGTCTTAACATCAAATATCAATCAGAAAAAAAAGATGAATGACTTAGATACAGATTTAGTTTTTGTATTCAGTCTTTTTACATCTATTTTAATTATTCTGCTCGTTGCCAAATACTATGTTGATAAATGGCAAGAAAGAGAGTTAAGAAAATATTACATATATTTGAAAAGACAAAGGCTAAAAAGAGAGAGAGCAGAAAAGTCAAAAGACAGTTTTGGAGATTCTACCCTCTCTCAGTAAATATACAGTCTAAGTTTTGGGACTTAGATTCATATTATATCCACAAAAAGAAAAGGGGCAAAGCGAATTATCAAAACTTTGCCCCTTTGATTAGGAGGATTGATGCTCTAAATGATATGAAAAAAAAGCATCAACAATGAAAAAAACTATTTACTTTTTTCAGATAAATTATACTCCAAGCTTTCCCTTTTGCAATTCATCTTTTAACTCTTGCATGGTATCAAATAACAAATCCATCACTATTTCATGTGGCGTATCTGTTTCATCTGCAAGATGTTTGACTTGATGATAAACCTCAAGATATCCATCAATCAATTTATCAAGACTTGCTTGTTTGACTGCATCTGTTAATTTTCTACTGCCTGATACTGCTGACATTACCAACCTCCCTCTTTTCATTAATAGTTACAATAATTGCTTTTTCAATTCTGCTATTGATTGCTTGATGATTATTTTCCCATCTAGCAACAATTGACCTATTTGGTTTCCCTTTAGAAAAATATCCAAGACCTTCTGCCAACTCTGCTTGAGTCATTCCTGCTTCTGTTCTTAGTTTTTTTAGTTCAAATCCATTCATGCTCTTACCTCATAATCTTTTTGTATTACTCCTGATTCCTTGCTGCCTCTGAAATGTGCTTTTACAAAAGTATGCTTTCCATTAGGCAATCTTCGTAAGTGTTTTCTGACTGAATGAAATGCAGTACCGCTTGACCGCTTTCCATTCTTGCCCTTTGTGCTACCTGATGACTGTCTATCATACATATCAAGCACTAGCGTTTTATGTTCCCAAGTTGGACGTCTTACCAATTCTGAAAATTTGTATTTGGCAGGACTTTCCAAAACTCTTGGACTCACTCCTTTAACTTTCTGCTGCTGCGTTATCTGCGGAAAAGACATCATAGCAAAGAAAGTACAAAGATTGTTTGATGCAGACTGCACCCACTCATTCAAACTTCTGTTTGTGTATTGACCATTACTATCAGCAGATAAATCAACCAACCGAGCCCAAGGATTCTTTGATGTATCTTCTTCCAACCAAAAAGTGAAAGAGCCGTCATCATGGTATTTCAAGGTGTAGATGTTTGGGTCAAACAGAAAGTGTGAATCCGTTGCATCATACGGAAACAAAGCAACGTGGAATATCCCTTTTGAGATACTACCGTCAGGCATATTGACATCAGCATCTTCATCTTCCATAACAATCAAATTGTAAATGCACTCGTCTTGGTATTGGTCAAGAACTTCACCACCCTCAATGTGAACAACTCCGTCTGTTTCAGTTACAGTAAAGTTTGCTTTTGTTCTGAATTGAAAGAAGCAATTTTTGTATGGCAGTATGTGTTGTACATCAGGGGCAATCCTCTCAAATTCAGTATCCGTCAATTTATCTCCAGTCAGGTCAATGTAGAACTTTTGACTTTGTTGTATCTGATTGGCAAGGCTCTTGAAATATTGAAACCAATGTTTGCCATCTGTTTCATCACCAAGATTTCTCATGTTGATATGATTTGGAAAACTCCAATGTCTCGCAAAATGTTTGGCAAAAGAATGAAAGACTCTGCGCTCTTTTCCGTCATTATCTATTTCAACTTCATAAAGCCTCTTATCATTTGGGTCAATGAGTTTGTAAGTATGAAGTAATTTTTCTAAGACTATCTTGTTCATTTCAGAACCTTCAATCTTGGCTTTCTAAATTTGGCAATTGCTTCTTCTTCTATCTGAGAAACATTCTGCTCTGTTCTCCAATATGCACGACAAACAAACTTCACATCTTCGTCATTTGTTGTGTTGAAAATATCTTGGAGATATTCACTTGTTTCTTCTCTGTCAAGAATACGGCAGTCATCCATAAGTTTCTGAAAGATACCAAACTGTCTTTCTGTCATTTTAGACATGACTCACCTCACTCAATTTTTCAGAAATCATTTCATCAATAGCTTGTTTTAACTGACGAAGTTCTGAAACAGACTTCAAGTCATTGGCACTCAAGAGAGCCTGATTGTAATCACTCAAGATATTATTTTGTTTTTCTATCATGATATATTCCCTCCCTGCATACACTTATTGAAAATCTTCCAATCAGTAGTGTTCAAAATTTTCTCTACCTCAAAGAAAGTTTTATCTCTAAGATTTACCGAATATTTTTCTGAGAAAATATCCAAAAGTTCTGTCATATACATATCTTTATCCTCCTTATAATCGTAATCTAGATATATGTTTGTTCTTTCTTGTTCCCATTTTTTGTCAAAAAGATAGGTTAAGAAATCGTCAATGAGTTGATGATTGACTTCAACTTCTTGCTCAATCATTTTTTGTATCAGAAACGAATATGTCTGATACATCTTGTCGTAATCAGAGTACTCAATCATTACCATAACTCCTTTCCTGATAAGGAAACTGCGCCAAGCATAATGCCTTGAGCATCTCTCAGAACCCAATATTGTTTTCCACGAGTCATCCCATGAATTGATGATTTCTCAATCATAGGATAACCATAAGATAAATCATTATCTCTGCGACCATGTTGATAAACTCTGACCGCGTCAAGAAATGATTGTTCTTTTTCTCGTATTGTCATCATGAGTATTTCACTCCCACAAGATAATGAGGACCAGTCCAACTGACTTCGTAATCTCCAAAAAGATTTCCTCTTGCCTTGTTCAGAGCAGGAGTTGAATATCCTGCTGCTTTTAGAATGTCGCCTACCTCAAATTTTGGATTGCCAACATTTACGAATCCCCAAGCGCTTTGATAACCTCTTTCATTAGTAAGTCTTACAGCTAAGTATTTCTTTCCCATTTTAAAAGAAATGCTATCAGCAAACTCTTGGATATTTTCTTCCCAATAACTATCAGGCATTCCTTTAAAAGTGCCTTTTTTGTTATCTCTCATTCCATATTGGAACTTTCTATAGCTTTCAACCATTTTAGTTTTAAGCTGTTCTAAGTGTGTATCAGTAATGTTTGTCATTTTATCTCCTGCCTTTCGGCTTAATTTATTTACTAATTATTAAATGATACATTGTTTATAAAAATAAACAAGCCTTTTTTGTACTTTTTTTAGAAAAGATATTCGTCTGAATTTTCTTGATGTTCTATCAAGGTTTTGACTTTTTGCATAAGTGATTCTTCTGAGCCATAAGCGTCAATGAATCTTTTTTTGTAGGGATGTCTTGACACTGGTTCATCATATCTTCCTGCCCTGTGATGAACAAAGCAGAGAGGGATTATCTTGAAGTGTGCATCAGGTTTTGTCTTACCTTCAACGTGATGTATCTCAGCAGGAACTCTGTATCTGCCTTGCATACGACAGACTATGCAGCCAAGTTCTGAAACTTTGTCCATATAATCGGCTTCTGACTTTGTTGGTTTTCTTCCTTTCATTGACCACAGACCACAAAAATATCATCAACTATTTGACAGTTATCTCCTTCCTCTATGACTATGGCGCCTTCTTTTGCTTTGCCTTTCTGAACTACAAAATCTTTTTCTTCTTCATCATAGGTAATGATTGTTTGAGTGCAGCCAATCAGAATGAAAGATGAAATCAACCACCTCATACTGAATACCTTTTCTGTTCTTCTCTTGCATTGACCATTTCTGTTCGCCATTCTTCAAAGCCAATTTTGTAAGACTCTAGTTTCACTTTCAAAGAAGATAAATTAGATTTGCTGACAGCTAACTCTAAACGAAGTTTATAAAGGTCAGGATTATTTTCTGCATAGACTTCTTGAGAAGCTATGGTCTTATGTCCTTCGCCGAAGGCTTTAAGTTTTGACTGTGCAAGAGTTTTTTTTATCAAAGCATCAGTTTTGTGAATTTGAT
>VTLG01006973.1_pt1 | contig 47933 bp, 28 predicted proteins | sample 4694571 | NCBI WGS metagenome assembly VTLG01 (sample SAMN12604809, study PRJNA352737) | marine metagenome | biome: ENVO:00000447; feature: ENVO:00000209|ENVO:00000569|ENVO:01000036; material: ENVO:00002151; isolation source: viral sequences binned using virsorter ... | reverse complement strand
AGCAGTTGCTAACATGAAATCTTCACCAACAATTTTACAACCATTATCTTCTTTTAATGAACCAACACCACGAGATGAAACTCCTAGTGTTACACCTTCAGAAATAAGAGATTTTGCAATCTTACCCATAGGTGTTTCGAGAAGTTGTGCCTTACCAATAAAATTAGTTCCTTTTTGTTCTAAAGAAACAATTTTATGAGAAACACGATCAAGATTTACAGTAGGACCATCTGGATGACCCAATTCACCAAGAGCACGACCTTTTTTTACAAAAGATTCGTTATATCTACCAACTTCACGAGTAAGAGTATCTACTGGATACATTCTGCCATTACGATTCTTGATGTTACCTTGTAGGAAAACTCCTTCAATGTACATCTTTTTCTTAGCACCTTTACCTTCAGTGATAAATTTAACGCTTGAAATCTCTTCTGTAATTAGTTTCATTTTCTTAATTTGTAAATCCTGCAGCGGCACCTTTTACAGCAGCATTTGCTGCGTAAATTGCATAACCTGGGTCTTTTTCAACAAACTCAACAGCTCCACCTGGTAAAGTAAAGGATCCAATTGTTGTTGATCCACCGACTTCATCAATAACAGTTACTAACCTATTGGTAGTACTATCATTAACAAGACGAACTACTGTTGCCTTACTAAAAGTTGAAGCACCTGCAGCATCCGTGCCACATGCAGCCTCTGCACCTTTTATTAAAGTTCTACTCGCCATCAGTTGTTTCCTCTGGTTCTACTTCTGTTTCTACTTCTGGTTCCACTTCACTAGTACCAAACATAGAATTTGCTACTTCTGGTTTAAAAGCATCAATCCTCTCTGCTGACTTAGAAAGTAGAATATCCTTAATTTTGTCACTAACATCTGAAGCAGATGAATCTTTAGTGACCATCAAATCGATAAGTTCTTCCATAAAAATTGATATAGTTATATACCGTTATTTATATTTCAGCCGTTTTGGTATCTTTATCAACCTGTCCATTAGTAATTCCAGTATCTAATGGTGGTGCATCCATCATACCACCTTCTGGTGGTAATGGTTCTCCGGTGATAGGATCTATCATGGAAGGATCTGGAATAATACCCTCAGCAATTTCCTTTTCAATTTGCTCATCAATTTCTACTATTTCAGTATCAGTTTGTCGTAAAACTTTTCTTCGAATATATTCTGCAGAATAATATTTTCCAATATAAGGTTCAATAGCAGCAAGAGTTGCTAGACGTCCATCCATCAATTCACTTTCTTTTAGTTCTGCAAATTGATTATCATATAGGAAATCATATTGAATATGATCATTAATTTCATCCCAATCTTCAGTGCTAATAATATTCTTAAGAATCAATTGAGTTCTTAACATGTCACTGAAAAGATTAGCAAATCTCTTTCTCAAACGACCAACAAATTTTGAATATTTTAATTCATCCCGAAGTATTTCTGATGATCTACCCAAATTAAAACCACCATCATTTGCAATTCTAGATTCAGGAACACCTAATGCTCTATAAAGTTTCTTCTGGAAATACTCAATATCAGCAAGTTCTCCAAGGTTTTGTCCACCAGGAAGTGTTGTAATTTCAGTTCCTCTACCACCTTCTCTACGTGGTAACCAGAAATCTTCTAGCATAGACATAAACTTACGATCATCACGTACTTCTCCAGTACTTGCATCATAAACCAGTTTATTTCTATAACGGCTCATTACCTCTTTAAGATATTGTTCTGCCTTGACTTTAGGTAGATTACCTACATCAATATAGAAAATTCTTCTTTCTGGTGCTCTTGATAGTCTGTATATTACAAGACTATCCTCAATCATCCTAAGTTGATTAAGTGCCTTAATTGCTTTATGAAGATATGAAAGAACAGTTCCCCTATTTCTATCAACTAGTCCAGAGTTAACATAAGTGATTGCATCTTTAGCAATTTTTACTCCTTTCTGTCCACCTGCTCCTGATATCATCCCCATAGGATAATTTGGTTTTGGAGTATAGATGAAATATTCTTCTATTTCTGGATAAAAAGTTTTACTCGATTCATCTACTCTACCAAGATCAATTCCAGCAGGTTTATTTTTATCCTTCTTTTCTTGACGAATAAACTTCATCTTCATAGGATCAATATATCTTAATTCCTTGATCCCTTCTTCTGGATTTTTTAAATCAATTAGTTTATGATAATATAAACGACCATCAACATACCAGTTTCTGAAGATTTCGTGCGATTTTTTATCAAAATCTAGCAGTTCTTTAATATATTTAAATTCCTCTCTAATCTTTTTCTTTAATTTATCACTAGCATTTATATTGGAAAGTTCAATTTCTATAGGAGAATCATAAAGATCACTAACAATTGCTTCATTAACAACATCTTCAATAGCATTATCCGTTTCAGGATGAATTGCCATTTCACGATATCTTTTAATTAAATCGTGCTCAGTTTTATATACACCTTCAATATCTACAAATTGTCCATAAAATCCACTAGAGATATAATTATCTACCCCATCTTGATTATTTGGTGGAATTGGAGAAGCAATAGATTTAGCTTTCTTCTCAGGAGCCTCAATAGAAAAACCAAAAAGTTTAGCCATGTTATAAAATTTAAACTATTTTAACTATTTATGTGCCTTCTTTTGTAGAGTTTCTGATCTCTTCCAATAAGTCTTTATGTGATACATACTCTATATTTTTCTTTGCACTCAATACTTCCTTATAATGGGTTTTAGAATCATCCAATATTTCTTTTTTAATTTCTTTAGATTTAGAATTTATAAATTTTTTAATTGCTTTTTTATTAAACATTTGAAGACCATTAACAACTTGAATATAACTATCCATTACCCACAAATCAAGAAGTTCATCTTCACCAGAAAGATCTAAAAATTCCTCTCTACACAATTCTTCAAATTCTTTAACCCATTGCATTTTATTATTAGTCATATATCTCCAAAAATCTGAATCAGTTCTATTTGTTGCATAATGCAAAGCAACAAATTTTATACAAGAAATATAAGATCTTCTATTTTGCTCATTTATTTTTCTCCTATTAAAATCCAAATTTTTAAAAGTTGAATTGTGATTAGTAAAACTTTCCAACTGATTAATGATCATTTGAAACGCTAATGCTTCTAATGGTTCAACAAATCCACTAGAAAGACCTACTGCTAAACAATTTCCAATATAATTATCTTCATAATATCCAGATCTAAATTCTATAATATTATCATTTTCAAGTTCTGTATTATAATTTTTTAATAACCAATCATTATATTTCTCCTTTGCTTCTTCATCAGATATGAATTTTGATGAATATAGATATCCTGTTCTAAACTTATCACCAACAGGAATTACCCAAACCCATCCATTATCAGTTGCTTCTGTTAATGTATATGAAGGTATTTCATTAGATTTATTTTCCACTTCTTGTGATAATGCTTTATCAAGAGGTAAATCTTTTTTTATATCATTCCATTTTGGATTTAAATGTCTAAACAATACAGATTCAAATCCTGATGCATCAATAAAATAATCTGCATCTATAATACCACTATTTTTACATTCTATATTAACAATTTCAGTACATTCTGGATTTACTCTTACTCTTTCTACAACATCATCAACTAAAGTAATCTCTTCTTCCATTTTTTTGAATACATAATCTGAAAATTCTTTAGTATCAATATGTAATCCAATTTCATCCCAACCTTCAAGACGTTCACTTGGTACAGTATTAGTTGCATTATTAAAATTTATTCCACCATCATATGAATCATTTAAAATAGTATGTAATGAACCGCAATTTAAAAATCCACTATCCCTATCATCATTCATAGAAACCTCTAAAAGACCATGAAAATAGCTACTATTAGGAATCCAATCTTTAGAATTAATACCCAATTTTAAAGTTACCAAAGGTAATTCTTTAATAATATCTTCTGGGGTAAGACCTATCTTTTCAAAAAGATCTATTATACCTGGTGCCGTACTCTCACCTACACCAATAATTTCTTTACTTTTATCATAATAAACCGAAACATCAACTTTATTACCCCAATACTTTTTAATCATTACTGCAGAAATTGCACCAGCAGTTCCTGCTCCAACAATAACAAATTTCTTTTTCTTTTTCATACTCATAATATCTCTATATTAATTTATAAAGCATAAAAAAAACCCCATCCAGAGATGGGGTAAAATAAAATTTTAATTTTTATTAGTTAACTGCTGGTTTAACAGTCTCGTTACCAGTTGTAGATTGTGCAGCAAGAGTCCAGTATAGTACTTGGAATTCAACTGTAAATTCTTCAATAGTATCTGTTGTATCCATAGATAGTGGAATTTCAGAAACATTTGTTGGAAATACTCCAGCAAAATTATATCTTCTTAAAACTGATCCATTTCTATCAAGTTGATCAACTGCAGCATCAGCAGTATAGTCTGCTGGATTAACTTCACCAGATCCATTAGTTAGTCTGCTAATACCATTCATCCATTCTTCAAATGATGTTCTGATCTTAAAGTCAGCATCATTTAGAACAGTAACAGTCCATGTATCGAATGTTCTTTCGCCAGCAACTTTAAGAATTCTTCCTCTAAAAGGAACTTCTACTGGAGAAATATTTGATGCAGGTAAAGCTGCTGCTTTCACAAGAAAGGGAACATCATCAGCAACACCGTTCGTGGTAAGAGATTGTTCCGCAGCAGTTGGATTACTATCATTAGACATAAATGATAGATTCTGTCCAGTACCATTTGGGAAATTTAATGTAACCTCAAATAGATTAGGTCTTACACCACCACCAACTAAGGTGGATTTAAATTGTGAAATAGTTCTTAGTGCCATTGGTTAGTTACCTCTTAATTAAACGTTGCCAATAATTTCGGAGAATGACACACCTGATCTGGTGGCCACAAAGGTCAGTCCAATGAAATTAATCGAACGTGATGGTTTGATAAAGATATCTGCTATGAATTCGTTGGCATCGATAATCGCAGCAGTATTATTTGTTTCATCACAAATTAACCTAAAGTCTTGGATACCGCGTTTTGCTTGAATATCTCTAAGGAAAGGTTCAACAGCATTAACAAATCCATTTCTAGTTAGAGCATCGTTAAATTCAAACATAACATCTTTTGCTGCTGCTTGAATTGCATTTTCGAGATAGATAAACAATCTACGAATATTGATCCTATCAAAAGCAGATGCTTTGGCAAGTCCTGTCTTATCACCAAACAGAACAATTCCTGCTCCTGGTGAGAAGATTACTGGATTAACTCTATTACTATAGAGGCGATCTCTTTGTAATTTAGTTGGACTGTATGCAAGTTTCACTGCATTCAATATTGATCCTCTAGTAGTTCCAGCTGGTGAATACCAAGGGAAGTTTGTAGAATCATTTCTAGCACAAGTACCAGCAACGTCACCATTAAGGGGAACATATCTAAATGTATCACCAAATCTGTCGTACATATACTTATAACCACTATCAAAAATGGCATAAGATGATGAAGGAACTGATGAATAGAAGTTAATTAAATTATCTGTAATCTCAGAACCACTCTTAACTGAATATTCTCCAGCAGATGATTCTGTGAGTTGAGAACCTCTATTTGGTGAAACAAATGCTATTGCATCTTTTCTTATTTCAGCAACTGAAATAAGTTTACTTGCAAGAGCTTGAGTATCTTCTTTAGTAAAGGATCCACCTCCTTGTAAAAGGAAATCAACTTCATACTCTTCACTATTAGCAAAGATGTCATAACCAGTTGAAAGATCTCCAATTGTTGATTGCAATGCTCCAGCAGCACTTAAATCTTCATTACCATCATAATTTTTACCGTTTGCTAGAGTATAATTTACTGATCCAGAACCACCAAATTTAATGTTTTTAGCGGGTTGATCCCAACCATAATCACCATCAATAGTAAATCCACTAGTATATGCAGTAGAGGTAATACCTGAAGGAGAAACACCAGCAAAGATGTATTCTGAATTTTCACCAATATATTTCCTCCAGTAAGAAGGACTTCCTACTGAATATTCTGCATCTGTTGCTTTAGAAAGACTAGTATGTTTCTCAAGAATTGTACCAGCATTTCCTGTGATTTCACCACTATCATCAACAATACATACATGAACTTCATCAAATCTTCCGTTTCTTGTTGAAACAAAAGCAGAAGTTCCTGGTGCATCAGCTAATGTATTCCAAGAAATTGTACTACTTGTCAACTGTATCTTCTGTTGATCGTACCAATCTAATGTAGTTGTATACGATGTAGTATACCCTATAGATTGACCAATAGTAGCAAGTCCAACATTTGCTCCATTTCTAAAAGCGTAAAGTCCACCTTGCTGATAGTCTGCATTAGTTTCTGTTCCTGATGCATTTACAGTAGAAAGAACTTTAACACCAATTGTACCCGTACCAACTTCAGTAACAATTCCTTTTAGATAAGTTCCAGCCGCTACTGTGGATGTAGATCCAGCAGAAACCATAACTTGTCCTTCTATACTCTGAGTAATGCCCATACCAACTTGGAATTCTCCAAAATGAGCAGCAGTATTAATACCACTTAGAGTTTGATCTGCTTTACCATCAACTATAGCAACTTTAATTCCATTAGCCCAAGATCCTGGGCTTCTTGCTGCAATTGGTACACCAGTAAGTGTATTTTCATCGTATCCATTATTTAAATAATCTTGATAACTCTTAATTGTTACTGCCGTTGACCCAGATCGAGCATTTTTTAATGAAGTATCATCAGCTCGTACAACTTGTAAAGATCCACCATACGCCAAATAAGAAGAAGCAACCATCCAGGCTTCATACTGCTTATCAGTGGAATATGGATTACCAAAGTTGTTCAAAAGATCCTGTTCATTTCTAACCAGTACAGGCTCGTTTACTGGCCCCTGTGCAAATGGTCCAACAATTCCTCCCACTGCATCAGAAGTTGGGTCCACTCTGCCAGTAGTTAAATCAACTTCCTTTACCAGAATTCCAGGAGATGCTAAATTTAGTGGCATCTTATTACTCTCCGAGTCTCAGATTATTCTGAAATTATTTATTAAAATGTATGTTTACATATAGTCCCACATGTAAGAACGGTCTCCATATTCATCTAAATGCCATCTATCACCATCTTTATCAGTAAAACTATCCATATCCTCAAACCCATCTGAAATAAATCCAAATGGTGCCATATCTTGTTCTATTTGATTTTTTTGATCTTCATAAATTCTTTTTCTAACATCATTATCCGTCATTTCTTTAAAATAATCTTGTGCAACTAACCAAGAAAATATAACAAGACACATTGCCAAATCATCATTACAACCCTCTTCTGCTTCAAATGAATTATGTTTTTGAGCAAAAGTAGTTAATTCTGAAATAATATCATAATCACATACCAATAATTTATCATCTTCAAGCAAAGTCTTAAGATTAGAACAACCCAACTTTTTAACTGCTGCAGTCATTCTTACACCCAACATAGATTTCTTACCACTAAATCCAGATCCAACAACCTGTCCTGATCTACCTCTCATTGAACACATTAAGAGATTGTCATACTCTAAATCAAAATGAAGAATATTAGCAACTTGATCACCAATATCATTTATTTCTACTAATAAAAATGCATTATTATAACCTCTTCCAACATCATTTATGATATTTGGAAATAGCATAGGTTTAATTTCATTATTCCTATACTTTGCAACTACACTATATGGAAACTCTGTAATGTCATAAACAATAAAAGCAGAGTAATCTCCACCAATTCCTCTAGCAACATCAACAGTTATTAGATAATTATGATTTTCTTCTGGTGGTTTATAGATATCTAATCCCTTATTTCTCTTAGAAGGATCTTCATATACAAGAGTTTTAAGTTTTGCTGGATTAATTAAAGTATTAACCGATCCTAAAAATTCACATTCAAACTCAATTTTAAATTGTTGTTCAGAAGTATTGGCAATTGTTTGTTCTTTCCAATTAGAATCTCTACCAGGAACTTCAGACCAATGAACATCAGTTGGAACATATTCACTTTTACCTTTTTCTGCATCATGCCATAATCTATAAAAATGATTCATACCCCTTGGGGTTGAAACAATAATTACTTTAGTACTTTGTCCAGACGTGATAGTAGGATAAACAGAGGCAAAGAAGTCATCAGCAATGTGATTTGGGATGAACGCGAACTCGTCAAGAAAGATGACATTATAGGATCCGCCTCGGACAGCAGATGAAGAAGTAGAGTTTGCCGATATCTTACTCCCATTTTCTAACTCCAGTGATCCTTTATTCCAAGCTATTATACCTTGCTGCATCCAGGAAGGTAAATTTTCATAAGCAAGTTGCAATCTGCCAAGTAAATCTCTAGCAGTGGACGCTTTGTTCGCCAAAATAGCAATGTTGACATTATCATTAAAAACCGCATAGTGCAATAGGTACGACACACAAGTAGTTGATTTACCAGTCTGTCGTGGCATCTTACAGATATTAAATCTGTTCTTATGGAATCTATTAATTAATTTCTCTTGAAAATCATATAAACTGAAAGGAACTAATCCCTCATCCAATGAAACAATTTTAACATAATTTCTAGCAAAATAAACAGGATCTTCCTTACACTTCAAGAATTCAACAATATTCTCTTCAGTGAATTCAATAGGAGTATTCGCTTTTTTTAAATTGGGGTTACCAAGATAAACATTATCAGATACGGGCATCAATTTTTACCTTACTTGTTTAGTTCCTTTCCAAACTCCGTTATGAATAATATTATGCATATGAGTTGGACCAACTATATCAACTACTTGAGCAAATTCTTTACCATCAGAATTTTCAATCGTCACGAACGATTCACCCATTCCTCCGCCGCCGTTACCACCATTGCCGTTGCCGTTGCCACTGCTGCCATTGCCACCATTGCCATTAGAATTTCCATTCCCGTTATTGGACCCATTTTTCTTTTCCTCATCATCATCTTGTTCTAGATATCCTCTTCTACCTATATGGTATCCATGTGGAATCTTTTTACACTTCTTATCAGTATAACACCAATATTTACCCGCAGGACACTTCTTTGCAGAAGATTCATTAATAAAATCTCTAAAACTTTTAGACATTAGTATTATACTAAGATTCTTTATTATTTAGAAACCCTTGCTTAAGCATTTTTGATAATTCTGAAGTTGACCCAACAAATAAAGCATTATTAGTAACATTGCTTGCTTTAGGTTTATCAGAATCATCTTCTATATCTTTTACTTTTTTCTGTAAATCTACTAATTTATCTGTTGTATCTGCAACACTTTTAATAATTTGTCCAGCAACTTCATATGCTCTGGCACTACCACCTTCACCAGCAACTTCTAAAATACCATTAAGTGCTTCTTGACCTTTTTCAACTAACGAATATAAATTTGCACGAGTATATTCATAATCTTTTTGAAGATCATCCGTTATTTTATCAATTGGCTTAGGAGAATCATCAACTTCAACTAAATCAGTTTCAGTTCCTAATACCTTATTAATACTAGCAAATTTATCAGGCATAACATTTAAATATCTTCTTGTCTAGCAGGAGCAAAGTCACCACCATCCATAAAGAAAGAACTAGTTTCATTAAATCCAAAATCATCACCAGGAGCAATTAATACGTCATCAGCTGTACTTAATACACTGATCTTACTTCCAATAATATGTTCTGCTGCAATAGTACTACTATATGCTCTCTTAACAGTAATTTGATTACTGGTTTTCTTATTAATTCTCATAATTTCAGAATCAATAATAATTCTATCACCAACAGAGAATGTAGAAGTATCATTAACATCAATTAAAGTCTCTGATACAGAAACAGCCTCTGCAGTTACTGCTCCAGAAACATCAGCATCCTTATCATAATCTTTCTGTGCTCTAGGAGTTGCAACATATCTCATCTCTCTCTTAGCGCGAGCAGTATCAGTATTACCAAAGTAATCCACTTGAACCTTACGAATAATTCCATCAGTAGATTCAGCGATTGGACCGAATAGATATGATTTTGCAGTAAATTGTAACGTGTAAACTAATGCTCTTCTAGTTTCATAATCACCCTCATAATCATCAGTAAAATTCATAGACTCAAGAACTATTGGAATATCTCTTTTCTCTCCAATAGAATCTACTAATTCAACAGTAACATTAAACGATGGTTGGAAATATGGTAATATCTGCTCTATTATTTGTAATGCATCATCATTTAATTTAGTCATTACATTTAATTCAAATCCAATATTATATGGAACGGGCATAAAGACTTTTTTAATCCTACTATTATCATCTACTGCTTTAAATGTTTGTGTTACTGATACTTTCCTAGTAGGATCATATGTAATACTATTCATTTCAAATGACATTCTTGGCAAAGTAATTTGAACTGCCCTGTTCAAATCTGGATTCTGCTCAAGTCTTGATAGAAATTTTTGTGCAGGACCATATGCCAATGGAACCTTCATTTCACCAACAGTTCCATCATTAGAATCCGCATGTCTAATATAAATTTGATTAAACAACGTTCCAAAAGAAACTAATGTTTTACGAATAATTGAATGATAATAATACTGTCCTAACATTTTTTAGTAAGTTCCAAATGGATTTGATTGTGTAAAATCTAATATCAGATCTGCTTCTGTTTCGATTTCATCACCTTGATTATACTTATCATATATATCTGTTTCATCATACGTATCTGCTGCATAAGTTGCAGAAGATGCAGATCCAACTACTAATTCTCCATTGGAGAAATCCTTACCATTAAGTATATCAATCTTCATAGTACCAGTAGTTGCATCCCAATTTTTAACTCTTGCTCTTGCTCCAGATTTCTGTCCAACAACTTCTTCATTGAACAAATAAGTTCCTATGCCAGATATAAGTGGTGGATCTGCAATTGTAACTGTGGGTGTTTGTGTATATCCAACTCCAGGATTAGTTACTCTAACAGCATTAACTATATTTCCGCTAGTTATTGTAGCTACAGCTGTTGCATTAGCAAGTGAATCTGTATCTGTTTTTATTCCAGCACTATTACCAATACTAACTGTTGGTATTAAAGAAGAAGAATATCCGTACCCTTGGCTAGTAAGAGTAATTGAAGTAACTATTCCAGCAGTAATAGATGCAATACCAACAGCAGTTGATCCAATTCCAACACCAATAACTGGTGGTGGTCCAATTGTAACTGGTGGAGCCTGAATATATGCAGCACCACCATTTGTAATAGTTATTGCAGATACAACTGTTGCACCTGCAGCGACAGTTGCAGTTGCTGCTGCTCCAGCAGTTGGATTTTGTATAGTCACTTCTGGTATTGAAGTATATCCCTTACCACCATCCAATACAGTTATAGCAGTTACACCTTGTAATCCAGATGATTCAATAGAACATGTTGCAGCTGCACCAGTTCCACCACCACCAATAAAGTAAATATTTGGAGCAACTGTATATCCATATCCCGCATTAGTTATAACAAAACTCTTAAGAGATGTTGTACCAGCTCTAGTTGTAAGAATTCCAACGGCAGTTGCAGTACCACCAGATGATGGTGATTCATCAAATTTTATAATAGGAGCAGAAGTATAACCACTTCCATCATTATTCAAGAAAATTTCTCTTACATAACGATTATTACGAATTGCAGCAGCAGTTGCAGTTTTTCCAGTACCAACAAGTTTAAGAGTAGCAATATAACCCTCTTCTTCAACTTGAGTATCAATTACATCAACACCAGTATCAATAACCTCATCCTCATATTCGAAGAGTTCACATTTTAATAGATAAACATAATTTTTACCTAATTGGAAAAAAGGATCTTCATGCTCAACAAATTTAACTTCAAATAATCTTTGACCTAATGGAAAATAAATTAAATCACCTTCTCTAGGTCTATTGGATATAACTATTTGATCATCATCCTCAGCTTCAAGAAATGGTGAAATAAAATCTTCATATCTTTCTCTGGATATAGTAAGGGTTAATTCATCTTTTATAGACAACCCAAATTTGGTCATTATATCTCCTTGACCACTATATCCCTCATATGTGTTTACATATGCTTCTATAGTATAAGAATCATCAAACTTTGAAGACTGAATTTCGCGAAATATAGAATCTCTATTAACAACTTTTCTGGGCAGATATGTAACATCTACTCCATACATTTTTAATTGCTCATTAATTAATTCCTGAACAAGTCTTTGTTCAGATTGAGACCCTTGAAGAAAGAACGGATTTAATGCCATTATCCAACAAAGTCATAAGGTGGAAGTTCATATTCAAGAGTCATCCTTTGCTTAAGATCTTCTATTTCTCTTTCAGCATCATCATAAATTTCTCTACCATTAAGTTCAATTCCACCTGGAAGTTTAACACCTTTAAATTTAATAAGATTTTGTCCCCACTGCCTCTTAATCGTCGCAGTTAAATATTTCTTAAGAAAACTATCATTATAAACACCAGTAAATGATGTTGGATCTAATGCCCTATAACAATCTAATACCAAATAATTTCCAGCAACTTCAGCACCCCAATCAATATCTAAATATAATCTATCTTGTCTCTTATTGAATCTTACCTGTTTATCTGTTGTAAGTAAGAAATCAATATCTTCTAGATAACTCTTAGTCATTGCATATTGCAATAACTCAATAGAATTAAATTGATATAAATCATTCAAGAATAATTGATACTTAATACTAAACATTCCACCAGAAATTGTACTAGTATCAAATTTAAAAATCTTTTCTATACCTATAACTGAATCTGGAACTTGTAAAAAGTTTGAATTTTCATACCAATTGGAAGTTATAGATCCATAACCACTTACATTAGTAGATGTAGGAGATGTTGTTACAATACCAACTCCATTAGTTCCTGATGCCTTTCCTCTATCAATATCTGCTTGACTAATCTCATATTTGAGATACATCCTTTCGACACCATCAAAATGACGTTCATTGAAATATTGTAGAGCATCATCAGTTAGATCATCTAATTGATCATCGTCTACATTTATTTCTAATACCGGAGCTCCTAAACGTCTTAAACAAAAATCTATTAATCCTTGACGTGTTGATGGTTTTGCCATTAATCAACCTCTTTTCCTTTATCCTTTTTAGGTGAGTTTACGATAACAGGAGGTCCTTTTAAATCCATCAATTGATGTAATAATTGTTCCTTTTCAAGTTCAAAATCTTTAGTTAAAGATTGTAATTTAGCCTCCAATAAGATGTTTTGGTTTGTCAATGCTGCTATTTTTTGATTATAAACAGCAACTAAAACATTCACATCAACTTGTTCATTATTATTCATAATTTAAAATCCTCAGAAAGTTCCTCCGTCTATTGTAGTAGTCCACATCGGCTTACTAGTATATGTATTCGCTGGTACGCTCGAAGGTGTTCTTGCAGTAGTAACGTTATTTTTGAAAATAGGGTGAGTAGTATTAAATGTACCATCAACACCTATCAATGTTACTTGATTACTTGATGATGTTGAAGTTTTCACCATAGCATATTGAGTTCCACCACCGCCTGGTTGTGATACTTGATCTCCAGTTGCAAAACTATGAGTACCATCTAAAGTAAGAGTAACTTCAGTACAAGCAGTCATAACTTGTTGTGAAGTAGATGTTGCATCAGCTGGTCTTGTAGTAGATGTTAATTTACCATTATCATCAAAATAAGCACCACCACTTGCCCACCAATCTCCAGATCCACTAGTAGTTCCTTGATAATAAATTCCCTTAACATCTAAGAAACCTCTAGTTCCAGTTGCAAGACTATTTGAAACAGTTGCGTCTGGAATATATGTCCAAGAACCTGCTGGAGCATCACTTGTTGAAGCTGGTGCTTCATCAAGATATCCAAAGAATCCTTTCTTATTATTAGCAGTTCCAGAACTAGTATTATAATTAAAAGAAATACCACGATCCGTATTGGTATCATAGGCATGAGTAAATGTTATTTCTTTAGTTGTACCAATACCAGCAGTTGTTGTACCAGTAAATGTAACTGTTTTCGCAGAAGCATTCCAAGCAGTAACAGTAGTTAAACCAGAGTTAGGAAGTCCAGCGCATTGTAATGTATCACCAGTGTTAATACCAACAATAGAATCAATTGTAAGAGTAGAAACACCAACAGCATGTTCTGCCATAGAAGTTCTAACACTCGTTACATCACCAAGATGAAGTATAGATTCATTAACAGTTGCTGATGTAGAGTTGACAGTAGTTGTTGTACCATCTACTTGTAAATCACCTTTAATAATAACAGTACCTTCATTACTTAAACCATCTGGATAAGGGTCAATATAAATTTTATCTCCTGTTCCAGGTTTTGATGAAATTACGTTTGATGAAATGCCAATAGCACCAAAATCACCACCAGGTATCTCAATTTTATTTTCAAATACCCAAGCAGCACCAGTTACGTGAACTTTATTATCCCCATTTTCATTATATTCAATACTCGAATCTTTATCATCACCAAATGAGAAAAACTTATCATCAGGGATTATAACATGACCAGTTCCATTTGTTCTTAATATAATATCACCATTAGCATCAGCAGATGATACTGTGTTTCCATTAATGTTTATATTATCTACTGTCCAATCATCAACTTGTGGTAAAGTTCTATTTCCAGCACCTCCAGGATTACCTTGTGCTGTTGTTTTCAGAATAGGAATAAATCCATTAGCAGCAGTAGAACCAGCATTGGTTCCAGCTAGAACTGTACCTGGTGTATTATTCATCAAATCGGCGTAATACTTACCACCGATTATTATTGGATCCTCACTAGAATTACCAACGAATAATCTTTCACCCTTAGTGCTCTGAGTACCATTGGCTAATGTAAAAGCTAACTCACCATAATATAAACTACCTGGTTGGTCACTGCCAGTGGATCTTTTAATTCTTATCTTACTTGCCATGGCTTAGAAATTTCCTCCATTGATATCTAGATTCTGAACTGTACCTGGTGTTAAATCTAAAGTCGCATCCCACTTACTTGTGGAAGTGTTATAACAGAGAACCATCCCATTCTGCAATCCACCACTTACATTAACATCACTAAGTGCGGACATAGATGCTGAGGCATCACCAGCAAACGCAGAAACAACCTTCATGGCAGTTTGTTGCCCAATTCTGGTTGGTTGGTTGACTTTTACTTTAATATCTGGCATTAGACTAAAATCATTAGTCGAGATCTAAAATATATTTATAAGTACACCTATCCTAACTTGGATTAACTAATTTTTTCAATAGATCTTTAATTTCTTCAATATCGGATTTAATCTTATCTAATTCTTCACGGTCCAATTGCTTTTTATTTTTCATAGAAATATAATTATTATATTCCGATAAATTGGAATTAACTATCGCACCAGTCTTTTCATCTCTGAATAAACCCTTATGACCTTTTACAGGAATCATTATGCTAATGCAATTGCTCTTAAATCTCTGATTCTAGGTGAATGTGCTTCATTAGTTCCACTCATTACAATTTTAATTACAAACCCGTTAAATAAACCAACATCATCTGCAGTATATTGATATTCTAAGAACTCATCATCTAAACTTGCTCTTATATTTGCATCAGATAATCCATCACCATTAGGTTTATATTGGGTATTACCATCAACAACCAAGTTAATAGGAACATCACCAATACCATCACCATCAGTATCAACTAAATTTGAATACCCTGGGAATAATTGATAAGATTGATCAATTTCACTAGAATCTGCTTTAAACAATTTATACAATACTCTAAAATCACTGGAAGCATGTCTATATGCAGAGAAAATAACTTTTAATGAAGATGCTGGTTGTATTAAATCAATTTTCTTAGAAATATAAATTGAAGAGTGTGGATCTCCAATAGAATCATTAACCCTAGAATCACTAGTATAATCAGAGATTGGATTATTAATTCTATTTCTATTAAAGATAAATGTTGCTGCTTCTGAAAGATCAATAACTGGTGAAAGATTACTATTTGATGTTTCCATCTTAACACCAAGAGTTAAAGATTTACTTCTAGGTAAAGTAGAAAGACGATTAGTTTCATTTATTCTAGATGCTACTATCCTTGGCGATGATAACTTATTAATTTCATTTAATGATACGGATTCAAATCCTTTATCAACAAATGAAGCTTCTGATCCACCAGCACTTGTACCAGAAACCGTTCTCAAAGATGCAGAAATATTTGTATTTTCAGGAACAATTGTATTAAATTGTGGAATAATCTCATTAAATTGAATATTCTGACTGGCATTAACAGTAGATCCACCTAAAGTCCTCTCATCAGTAAAACTGAGCATATCGGCATTAGTAGATCTATTTGCAGATTCTTTTGCTTGTGTTCTATCAAATTCTAAATGATATCTATCAATATCTCTTTCTTTACTTAATGATGTACTATTAGGCATACTATGAGAGTTATTAAGTCTTGCCAATGAGACACCATTTAATTCATACTTATAAACTAAATCATTAATTGCATGATTCTTAGATACCGAATCATTAACACCTCTATTCAAAATAGTAAGATTTCCTGCATTTACAGCTGTGTATGAAATAACTTCATCGTTAACTAGAAGATATCCTGTATTCGCTGCACCAACAGTTTTTCCTTCAAAATGAGTAAACTCTGAAGTATTTCCAAGAGATATTGTTGTATTTGAAGAAACAACACTTGCATTTAATGTTACAGCTGGAGTATTTGGACGAAGTCCACTAATACTAACAGTATTAGTATCTGCTTGCATTCCATGACTATAATGATTAACTTCAAAAACATTACCAGAATGAAGAGCATCTATAGTTGTAGAATCCTCTCTAACTTGAGTTCCTCCTGCAGTCGTCCAGTTACCAGAACCGTTACGATAATGTATAACATCATCTTTACTAAATTGTTCTCCTTGAACATTAGTTAGGAATAAAGTATCAATATTTGGGGTATTGGAAACACTAACAGTTGCATGAGCACCTTTAGTCATAAAACTAGTAGAAAGACCAAGTAAATCACCAGATTTATATCCATTACCAGTATTTGCTATAGAAACCCAATGAACCTTATTACTCAAAACTTGTACCGTTGCAGTAGCATGTTCACCATAACCATTTATATTATAAAGAGGAACATTACTATACGTACCATTTGAATATCCAATACCAGGATTACTATTGGTTATAACGCCAACATTACCACCTAAAAATTCAATTGTTCCTCGTGAAAATGATCCACTAGCACTATTTGCCATATTAGAAGCTTCTACACCTTCAGTACTAACAAGAGACAAAGCAGTAGGTGTTCCAGTATTAATACCAACCTTAAGTTTTCTTGGGAATGTTCTAACAGGATTATTAATCAATTTTGGTATATTAGCATCCCTATTCAAATATGTACTACCAATAGAAATATTTGGATTATGGAAATATGCAGCCCCTGTAGATGATGTGAAGTTTGCTTTATAGAATTTGAATTTCAAATCTTCATTCAAACTAGAAGTCCAAACAGCACCATTTTGAGGTTTATATAAATTACCACCAGTATATTGATTTGAATATACTATCTGTTCAGCATTTGGATAAGCTTGAGTAGTAACTGTTGCTTGATTTGACTGTGCAATCCATACCTTATAATCATCAGATGATGGTGAAATTAAAGAAATTGCATATTGTTTATTTGGTTGCAAATAAAGTGGAGATGTTAATTTAACATTAGTTGCTGTTGTTCCATCAGAAGATGTAGTAATTCCTGAAGAATTAATCTCTACTCTTGCAAAATCTTGTACCAATTTATCCTTTGGTCTTCCACCAATATCAGATTCTCTAATCTCTACAAATACCTTTTCCGAAGTATCCTTTTCTGCAAAGTACAGATCAACTCCAGTCAAGAAACCACCTTCATTGTCAGTTCTAAATGTCTGAGATAATGGGTCTCTTCTAAGAGCATTTAAAGGTAAAGCATTAGGTGGTCTTCTAATAACAACACTTTCAGTATAAACAGAAGAATCAACAATTCCAGAACCATAAAATACCGATTCAGTAAAGGTTACAGATGTTGCAGTTGAATTTGTAGAACTTGAGGTTAATTTAAATGACGTAGATCCAGTATTAATAGTAATTGGTGGAGTCGGATTAATTAATGGATCTCTAATAAAGAAAGAACCTATTAAATCACCAACAGAATCAGAAACTAATGTTTGTTCTAAAACCGTTGCTTGAGCTTTACTAGTTTCTCCAATTATAATCATACCAACCGGAGAATAACCATAGAATCTACCATCAGCATCATCTGCAAGAGAATATGTATCAATATTCAAAATAGAAGATGAAGATGAATAATTTACTATATCTAAAGATGGTGAATATGGATTTTCAGAATATGTTGTTGATGGGTTATTATAAATGCCTGTTTTATGATTTGAATTTGCCAGTCTAAATGAGGATATTTTTCTACCATTAAGATAACCACTAACAATTTCTCCTGCTTGGAAAACACCTCCAACCATTGTTACCTTAATAAGTTTTGGAACAATATCTATAGATCCATTTCCACCAAAGAATGAATAATAATTAGTTGCTGGTTGCAATCCACTTGCCCTAAATTCAACTGATCTTGATCTTAACTTATTATGTGGGGTAGAACTTGTAATCAAATTTGAAATATAAGAGTCTGTCCACTGACTTTGAGTTTGTGATATTACTCCTAATCCACTATTAATTGTTCTTACCCAAGTATCCGAAGATGGAGTTAATTTAACAAATCCATTATAGTTTGCAATACCAAAGGGATTAATCTGTTGTTTCTTAGTAGCAAAATTTTGCTCTAAATTAGTCCATGCAACTTCCGAATAATTTAATGTTACAAGATCTCCTGTTTTTTTAACATTATCATCCAATAATGTAAAGTTAGAAGAAAAATCTTCTACATCTATATTAAGTGAATTTAATGGAGATATTTGAGATTTTAATGAATAAAGACTATTATCCGATTTTAACTCTTCAGATTGAGTGTCGACACAAACATTAGCATCTACATTGCCAATATCAATAAAATTAGTATTCTTAAAATTATCTACAAAAAATCCAGATTTAAACCTAGTTATACCATCAACATCTTGAACTTGTAGTGTTTTAGTATCTAATTCTAAAATAGTTAATGAGGTTAATGTTTCAACATTGTTTATTCTATCCTCTAACTTTCCAATATCCCTCATAGTATATCTCTTATTACCTGTAACAGATGCTTTTACACTATCTGAAGTATAGAGATATGCAGGTAATTTAATTGTTGCAAGTTCCATACCCTCTTCTATGTTGGAAGGTGGTTTTGGAATATCGGCAGAAACCCCTTTAACTACGGATAAATTTCCATTTTTATTAAGGATTACTTTATCAATTCTAGGTAAATAATATGAATATCCTACAACAGAACTCTCATTTGGAGAAACAACTAAAGTTGGATTATTACCAGAAGATGCAAATGTTCTATTAGAATAATCAAAAGGAGATGAAGTTATAGATGTAAACTTTGCTACTCTTGGTCTAAAGTCAATAATATCTGATGCTCTAGTTTGATCTCCTATAACTGGAATATCTTTCTTATATCTTTGTTTGTCATAACTTTCAACAGTATAAACATCACCATTATCACTATCTGGTACTTGATAATAATCAAAAATAACTAATAATTTTCTTATTGGAATATAAGAGTCAGAATTCCTAACAATTCTAGAATAATCATAATATTGCTCCCTTTGTCCCTTATCTAAAGTATACTCATGAGTTTTATCAACAAAATCACCAACTGTTATTGCGGATATTGCTCCACTCAAATTTGATTCTTCAAATCTTACAGTTTCATTTAAAGCAAATTTATTAGAATTTAAATAAACAAATTCAATTGCTGTTGCAGAAGATCTAGTAACAATTTGCCCAACAGCACCACTCGATGAACCTACTATTCTTTCTCCGAGAATAGATGATGTATCTAAATTAAGTCCTGCCGCAAAAGTTAATTTATCTAATTGAATATCATTAATATCTATTGATTCATAAACAGCTACTATATTAGCAGCATCTGGAACATTAAGAGAAATCTCTTTATCTTCTATCCTTAGACCATTAAATTTACATGTAGATAATCCAGTTGATACTCTTACTCCAGCTGCATTAGTAGTAATAGTATTAATTCCAGATACTGTTTTATTAACATCTAATTTCGAACTTCTAATATAAAGCTTTTGCTTATTTGTAACACCAGATTTTTTAAGGGTTGTATTAATTCTTACATTACCAGATTGATTGGCAGTTAATCCAGTCAAAGTAACCGTAGAAGAATTTGCTCCTAAAATAAGTTGATTTGAAGTTAAGTCTTCACTAGTACCATTTGCATAATGAACAGAATACCTATCATCAGCAAATGGTTCAAAAAACCCATTACTAACATTAACATCTGCTAAACTAACTGTAACAGATCCAACATCATCAGTTGATTTTCCACCAACTTGACGTCTAACACTTAGACTAGAAGTAGAAAGATCTACTTCAGATACATTCTTTGCACTTAATGGAGCAAATAATTCTTTCTTATCTTCGTTTATTATTTGAGGAATTGCTACTTTAAAAGGACCACTAAACTTATTAGGGGCAGTTGGAAATCCTCCATTGCTGACCCCCGATACATTTGCAACTTCCCCAAGAGTTGCTTTTAATCCACTACTATCAACAGATACTACTCTATTATATGTTACACGAGTATTACCATCTATACTATAAGAAATAATGGAATCTGATTTAATTCCTACAAAATTTCTTCCAGTAATTGTTGCAATTCCAGCATGATTAATCTGAATTTTATCAGTAGGACTGAATCCTTTTGGTGTTTTCTCTATTAATGCTGCATTTGCTGAAAAGCAAGTAGTTAATCCAGTAGATCCATTAACACCTTCCGCAGTTACACCTTGATATACAGATTTGATATCATCTGCAGTATATGCTTTTATTGAATTAATGCTCCTGGTGTATTCGTTAGTTCCATTAATTGAAATTTGCTCTCCATTCTGAAAAGTTCCAGAAGTATTAGTTAATTTAAGTATTATTTCACCACCACCTGCACTTATACTATATCCAGATGCACCACTACTTAATCCTTTAATATGAGAACCAATAGGTAATTCTAGATCAGATAATGGAGAATTTATTGTTAATTGTGTATATGTTTGTATATCCCAAAGATATAAATCCCAATGTTGAAACCAACCATGTACTGCATCAGACGGTGTTTTTGAGAAAGAATATACTCTTGCTTTTCCTATTGTATTTCCAGAAGTATTATGATTTGTTGATGTTCTTCTCTGACTATTTAAATTAACAGTAAAATTATTATCAATACCTACACGAGGAGTTCCATGTGTATTATTAACTTTCAGAAGATTTCCCATCTGAAATGGAATAGATGTAGATTCTACTTTATTAGTATCTCTCGATTTACTTACATCTAATATTGTAGTAACTGGTTTCTCTACATCAAATCCTTTAATGTATGCTTTTCCTGGAGAGATTTTTAATGCTAAAAGATCTTCCGATGGTGTATTTCCTTGATCTGTTCTTTGATTTGGATAAAAAACACCTTCTGAATTTGTCCTATCATTTAAAGATTCATTAACTTCAATACTAAATGGATCTACTACATAATCTCCAGACTCTTCATATGTTCTCTTTGCAATATACTCTTTTAATAGTGCATAACTATCAGTATCTTGTACTTTCTTAACTACTCCATTTGTTACTCTTATGAGTTCTACAAAATTCTTATCATCAAGATCAGTTAATCTTTTTTTGGTAAGGGTAGCAGAAATCTTTAACCTATCTGCCCCAGGTGCAGCATAATTTGAAAATCCTCTTGCATTATCATATAAATTAGCATCAGATTGAGCGTCTACAAAAGATTCAGCAACAAATAAACCTACTCTATATGATGGTGTATTTGAATATTGATCTAAAATTAAAGTGTCGTCAGAAACATTAACAAAATGACCTCTAATATAATAAACACCTTCAGTAATAGAAACTGCAGATGCAGTTGCAGTTGCGTCTGCTGCAATTAAAGTTGCAAATGTATCCCCTGAAGCAATTGTTGTATTTCCATAAGTCAAATTTTCTTGAAGAATTAATGTTTCCCCATTTAAAAATTGACCAGGTCTAAAATTAGCATCAGAAGTAATATATTTAACATATAATGTATAATCATTAGATTCGGATTCTACATTAGTTAATACATTCTGAACAATAGCAGTTATTTGAGATGTTTGACCCTTTATCTTTTTACCAATTAAATTCTTAAGATAAAGACCAACACTTAAACCTACATGAGTTGAATTAATCTTAACAGCATGATATGACTCGTTATATGTTACATTACCTGGGATAACTACAGATCCATCTTTAAAAACATGATTTCCAAAAGATTCAACCTGATTCTGTAAGATTGATTGGAGAGTTGTTAATTCTCTAGATTGAACTGGAAATCCTGGTTTAAACAGAACTCTATAGAAATTCTGATTTGCATCAAAATCATCATAATATGGGGATACATTAAGATTCGTTTTTTGTGACATCTGTCTTAGAATTCCAGTATAATTTTAATATCTTCCTTTTGACGAGGATTCCTAGAAACACGAGGTCGATTATCAATATAGATAACGTCCCCCGATCCTTTATTTATCTCAGGATTAGCAATACCATTTATAAACTGAGTATTTAAGTTTATTCTTTTAGTATTAGTAATGGATGTTGTAATACCAGTAAATCCAGCATCAATAGTTCCACTAAATGTCCCAGATGTTATAGTTCCACCACCACTAAAATCAACTTTATTGGCATCTATATTAACTGTTTTAGAATCTTTTTGATCTAAAGCAGTATTATAAAATAATGATCTATCAGTATAATATTTCAAAACTGTGGTCTCAGTATCATAAGATGCAATATATCCCTTAGCAGTTCCAACACCAGTTACAGTTTGGTATAGTAAATTACCAGGAACTGCAGCAGATGCATTTGCTACCGAAGTTAATTTCAATCCTTTTAGATTAGAAAATTGATTTTCTGCAAAAATTGAACTTGCTGATCCAATTTGAGTTGGATTTTTAAGAATTCCAATTTGAGAAAATCTAGTGTCGGTTGGAAAATCTTTATTTGAATCATCAAAACGGGCATAAATTAAAACCTTATCAGTTCCTAATTCATTATAAACATTAAATCCATGTCCTCTACTAGGAGGAATTATTGGAATTAAATGTGCAAACTGCGTTGCTCCCTGATTAATTGTTGATAAATCTACCCGACCATAAGAATAATTCTTTCCACCAGAAGCAATTGTTGCATTTGTAATTTTACCTGCGGTAACATCTACGATTACCTTTCCACCTGTACCATCACCAACAATATCAAGTTCTGCATCAGTTTCATTATATCCAGCACCTTGTTTATGAATATAAACTTTTTTTATCTGATTTTCATTTATAGTAGAATCACCATTTTCCCTTACTGATTGAATTTGAGCTTCTGTAGTTGTTTCCCAATCATTTGGAATAGGAATATACTCAATAGCATCAAATTTAATAATATCACTTGGAGCCACTGTAAATAGATATTTCCAAATATATCCATCACCACTTTCACCAGCTCTTGAAGGTTCTAAATCAACAAAAGTTGGTTCATCTTGCGAAAATTTACCAGAAGTATTTGCTTCAGATGATCCATTATCAATACAAACATAAACTCTAAAATCACTATTCATTACATAGTAATTTGCATCATATAATCTTGTTGAGTTTGTTTGTGGTGAAGGATTTGCAACACTATAATCATGCCGATACATTTCATATATTGTTCCAGATTTCCAATTAACTCTTCTAACCAATCTTCTAACATCATTTGAAGTAATTTTTTTACCAAAAATCATAGTATCTTTCACATGAGTTATATAATCAAGATTATCTACTGGTGGGGGTGTATCGGTATCCCAAGTTGTAGATCTACCGTACCCAACTATACTTGGATTTGGTAAACTCAGAAAAATATAATACGAATTACTTGTATCGCTGACGGAATCAACAAAATTACTCGCGTTTAATATTCTAAATTGATCTGTTACAATTGCAGCCATTATGATCAGCTTTTTTCTATATTTATACTACCCAAGATCCTTTCTGAGAGATCCACTATCTCTAAGACCGTAACCTCTTCTCTGAATAGTTGGGAATGTTGTTAATCCGGAATTAACAGTATATCCAGAAACGGCAAATCCTACCGCTGTTGTGGTAACTCTATCAAACCCTGATAGTTTACCCCAAGAGAATTTACCACCGAATATAGTGCTTATACCACTTATATCATTTGTATTATCTGGAATACCAGCAGTATTAATTCCTGTGTGTACATTACATGTAATAATTCCAGTAAGTGAACTTCTTGTTATTGCATGTATTTTATAAATGTTATCAGCAAAAGTAGTTCCAATTCCAACTAAAGCAGTATCACCACTATCCACAGATGTTACTCCATGACCAACAAGTGTATTGGAAACATAAATTGGATAACCAGCAACTAACCTATCAAGATTACTTACACCAATATTTGCATCATGTTTCACATGGAATGTAAGTGCCATGCTTTGATTACCTGTAGTTCCCACACTTGTTGTTATACCTGTAATAATTCCACTATAACCTTCAGTAAACCTAATTCCAGAAATAAGTTCTTTAGTTGCAGTTGGTATTGGTGATAAAACAGATGGATATCGACCATTGTTATAGAATGGAGTAGAAGATGATGCAGTATATCCAGATCCTGGATTTGTTACAGTTGTTGCTGATATCGTTCCAGCAGCAGAAACTGTTGCAGTTGCAGTTGCTTGTGATTGCTCTTGATACTTACCAAATTCAAAGTTTGTTACAATAACTGTTGTATTAGAAGCATTCGTGCTAATAGAAACCATATTTGCAACTGAATATTGAGTTGCTCCTGCACCAAGATAGTGACTAGTAGATATTCCAGTTACAGTTACATCTGAACCTAAGATATTTGGTATTGCTTTAACACCATAACCTATTTCAATTCCAGCAGTTGATCCAATACCCATAATCATAGCAGACCCTATTCCCAAAGTACCAACTCCAGCAACTGCAGTCTTAAATACTGTCCCAATACCACCAATTGGTCCAGAGAGATCTAAACTAATTGTACTTGATGGAGTATATCCACTACCACCCGTAAGAATTCCAACAGATGATATTGTTCCTGCAGCAGAAACAACAGCAGTGAAACCAGCAGAAACTACACTTACACCATCAACAATTAAACCAGAAAATTCATTTATATCAATGGTAGATTCATTTTCTTCATAATTAAAGAAATGTGCATCATCTACAAATATAAATTCTTCAGAAGTTTTAAGGTCAGATATAATATGTGTTGAAGGGAATACCATTCCTTCAATAGAATCTCTTTGCTTATATACGGGATTATCAGAAATTATAATATCTCTCTTTTGTTTAGTCCAATCAATTGGTTTATAATTAATAGCATCAATTCCATCACCAAGATAAACCCCAGTTTCTACTTGGTCAGAAGATAAAATACGAGCTAAAACTCTCTTATCTTGTCCAACTGTAGATGGAATATATGTATTCTTTCTAATTTGTAAATCATCCCCAGGTTTAATAGTCTCATTTACATTAACTTCAACACTATCAAATCCAGAAGTTCCTCTATAGAAGAATATATCAATATCATCATCGGGTAATGGTGCTTGTGTAAACGTAAATGTTGTTCCACCAGTAAAGTTATAAGAAACTTTTGGTTCCTGCATAACACCATTAATGTAAATCAATAAAATCGTATCAAAATCAATTAAAGATGAATTAGCATTTGAAGGATCTTTTTGGAAACTTAATAATTGACTATTCTTATATAATGGGAATCTTGTTCTTATGCCATTTTGAAGTGACTTGATAGGATCAATATAATCAAATTGGCCAAGTTGCCAAGATGCAAATGAATCACTAAATGTATCTTTAACATCAAATGTTAGAGGTGTACGTGGTTTAGGACCAGCAGCTACTCCAACATTAACAATAAATGTATACTTACCAGTTGTTGTAACTCCTATTTGGCGATTATCATATGGATCTCCTGTATTAGATCTTCCAACATTTATTCTTATTGTAGTACTTGTTAGTGATTTAATAGCAGTTGTTACACCAGATATTGGATCAGTTTTACGTGGATACTTATGCTCACTAGCATGTACATCTTTAGCGCATGTAAATGTCAATGAATTGGTTGCAATACCAACAGTATTTGCAAGTGATAATCCATGAGCATTAGCAAATGATAATACTAGATCACCAGTTGATGGGAAGTACTCAGCACCAGTTGGAGTTGTCGATGCTGCTCCAGTTACTTCAACAGCATCATTATCTGCAGATACAAATGTATGAGCAAATCCAGTACGTGGGTATCCATGCTCACTAACATATCCATCCTTAGCACAAGTAAATGTTAATGATCCTGTACTAATTCCAATCTTATTACCAACCTTAAGTCCATGTGGTTTATCTGTTACAATAATTAAATCACCTGTTTGAGGATTATAATTAGCATCTGCGGTATCATATTTTACAAGAGTTGATATACCAACATTTACGGTGATTGAAGTATGACCTGTAGCACCAATACCTAATTGTCTACCATGAACAGGATCAGTTGTACGTGGATAAGCGTGTTGGCTACTATCTGAATCTTTAGCGCATGTAAATATCAAAGACTCTGTAGCAATACCAACTACTGCGCTCTTATTAGCCCATCTAAATTGACCGTCTGCTCTTACAAAAGTATGAACTCCAACAGTTGAATCATTAGCAGCTCCAACATTAACTTGGAAAGTATTAATACCAACATAGTCAATTGGTAACCATTGTTTTCCAAGTCTATCTTTGTTCTGAAGATTTCTTGGATATGCATGTTCAGTAGCATGAACATCCTTCGCACAAGTAAATACTAAGGAATTTGCAGGGAACCGAACATAATCACCAGAGGACATTCCATGAGCATTACTTGTAAAATCAATTACTCCATTTGTAGGATTATATGTACATGTTGTTATTGAACGAGTAAATGCTGTTGTAAATCCATGATTAGTACCAACATCCAGTATTAATTCACCAGTTGAAGGTGTATATGTTCCGATAGAAACTGGATTATTCACAATCGTTGATACACCAACATTAACAGTAAGTGTTGTTAATGTAGTTGCTGCAATTGCTACATTCGCAAGTCCATGTATTGGATCACCATTACGAGGATATTCATGTACACTAGCATGATTATCTCTAGAACATGTAAATGCTAATGATGTAGTTGTAATACCAATAGTATTACTACCAGCAGTTAAATTATGATTGGCAGCGAATGTTAATATTAAATTACCTGTCTTGGCATCATAAGCTGCTACTGTAGGTGTTAACTTCGTTCCAGTCCATGATCCAACACTAACGCAATTAGTATTTTCTGGTCTTGGTACAAAGGTGTGGGAATAATTACCACCAGTAAATGCTGCTCCTGTTCTTGCAGTTACGAATGTATGAGCATAATCACCACCAGTAAATACTGAATCTGCAGTAGATCTTATAAATTTGTGTGCATATCTATCACCAACAATCTTAGCAGCAGTAACCAATCCAACAGGTTCGAAGAAATCACCTCTCATGAAGGCATAACCTGGTTTTGTAACTTCAAACTTCGATACTTCGAATAAAGCAGGATTACTTGCAGTTTTAGTGGGTAATGCATTACTATTGACAGCATTTGTAACTATTCCAACAAGAGTTGAAACTGCTGAAGCAACTTTTGCGCAATCACCTGTTATATAACTTCCTCTAGTTCCAGATTGATCTCCAGTGATATTTCTATCATAATATTGACTATTAAGAGTATAATTAGATGAAGATACACCTACATTAAATGTAACTGTAGTGTCAGTTGTTGAAGCAACTGATACCGTCCTATTATGATATGGATCTGTTGTTCTAGGATATACTGCATCAGATGCATAATGATCTCTATCACATCTCCATGTCATAGATTCAGTAGTAATTCCAAGATTAGTGCGTGATTTCTCAACAGAACTTGCTTTAGCAGAAACAAATGTATGTGCAGATGAAATACCAGCAACACCAACATTAACCCAAATTCTATTTGATGTTCTTTGGGTAATTGTTAACCATTCACCACTAAATGGATCCGATGATCTTGGATAAGAATGTTGTGTAGCATGTTGATCATAAGCACATGTGAATGTTAATGATTCATCTGCAATTTTAATTCTATCACCAACCGCACAACCATGTCCTGCAATAGTAAGTCTTAAAGATCCTGTTGTTGGTGCATAAGTTACAGCAGTAGGAGTATTTAAAGTTAATGGTCCAAGAATAGTATGTCCAGCACCAACAGTTGCAACAAAATCACCACTCGCTGGATTATAAGTTGCAGTACTAATAGCAACATTCACGAAAGTTGACATTCCAACTTGAACTGTAATCTGATGTGGAGCAGAACTTGTATGTGAAGTAACATTTAGTGCTTTTCCATAAGCAGGATCGGTAGCTCTTGGATAAGAATGCTGTGTAGCATTATTATCACCTTCACAAGTAAACGTTAATGAATGGTTAGCAATAGTAACTGTATTAGAGTTATTAATTCCATGAGCATTAGCAAACGTTAATGTTAGAACACCTGTATTACCATCATATGCTGCTCCAGAAGGAGTAGTTGATCCAGCACCAGTAATAGAAACTGCATTTGCTGCTGCGCTTACAAAGGTATGTCCATAAGCACCACCTATACGCAATGCATCAGCGTCAGATTTAACAAATGCATGAGTATATTGTCCACCAGATCCAATTCCAATTTCTTCATTCCTTATTGCCTGAATTGCCATATTTCTGGCTTCTTGGAATGCATATATCGTTTCTTGCTCTTCTCCAGCAACATGAGCACCAGTTATATAAAGATTTGCAGCATCTACAGTTTGATCATTTCCATCAAATTGAGTGTTATGAGCAACAACCTCAAGAACATCAATAACATCATCTATACAATCTTGATTAGTAACTGAAGAATTTGTCTTATATTGTGGAATAATTGATGATTGTAATACCTGACCAACATTTATAGTAAAGTCAGTACCACCACCACCTACATTAGAAATAGCAGTTGTTATTCCAGAAATAGGATCAGTTGTACGTGGGTATGAATGGAATGAAGTATGATTATCTAATCCACAAGTAAACTTCAATGATAGATTATCAAGTTTAATTGTATTTGTATTAGATAATCCATGAGCAGAAGCAAATGTCAACTTCAATACACCTGTTGATGGTGTAAAGAATGCATGATTTGGTGTTATAGCAGATCCACTTGGAGAAACTTTATTTACTGCTCCAGAATTTGCAGATACAAATCTATGATCATAATTACCACTATATTTCTCTAGCATTCTACCAACAGCAACCTCTGCAATCAATGTCTTATTTGAAATAATAAGATCTGATGCATCAGCATGTTTGTTTGATACTGGAGTTGGTATTGGACCTCTCAATCTCTTTCCTGCATCAACAGGAGGTGTAAGATCAAGAGTCATAGATAATCCAATTCCAGTTTTACTGGTCTGCCCTATACCTAATCTAGATAATCCACTAACATTTAAATTCTCATATGTAGGATCATCAACAGTAATACGTGGATTTATGTAATACTTACCACCTTGCTTAATATTAAATGTTAATGCTCCACCAGCACCAGATTGAGCAGATCCAACATTTACAGTAAATGTATTATCAGTAGTTGAGGAAACACCTAATGCTCCACCATAATATGGATCTGTTGAACGTGGATAAGCATGTGTTGTAGCATAACTATCTTGTGCACATGTAAATGATAAAGATCCAGTCTCAATTCCAACAATACTATCAGTTGTTAAATCATGAGATTCACTTGTAAGTATTAAATCTCCAGTTGCTGGATTATATTCTGCATCAGAAATGTTATAAGGATTATTGCTAGTTACACCAACATGAACCATTAACTTCCTTGGTGTATTCCATATAACTGCTAACTGTTGATTATGTACAGGATCAGTTGTTCTAGGATATTTCTTCTGAGAATTATGATGATCTCTATCACATGTAAATATCAAAGATTCTGTTCTAATTCCAATAGTATTACTACCTGCAGTTAGATTATGGTTAGCACCAAATGTAAGAACAATATCACCAGTAGATGGTGTATATCCTACCCCAGTAGGAGATAAATTAGTTCCACCCCAATTATCAACAACAATTGAATTAGTAGCAGGACTTACCCATGTATGTGCATGATCACCACCAGTATATGCTGCTCCAGCAGTTGCGGAAACAAATTTATGTGGATATCTAGCACCAACAGTTGCTACAACTACTGCTCCAGTACCTGATCCACCACCAGATCCAACACCAACAGTAATTGTATCATCAGTAGTCGAACTAATTATTAAATTAGAATTATGTGCTGGATCTGTCGTTCTAGGATATGCATGATTAGTATTAAAGTCATCTCTATCACATGAGAATACTAAACCACCAGTAGCAATTCCAATAGTATTCAAAAGTGGACTTACTAATTTTATCGATAGATTATCAATAGTAATGTTAGCATTACCACCACTACAGAAGAAATTAACTTTATTTAAATTATCCTTACCTTGTTGCCAAAGAGCAATTACCTTATTTCCAACAACTTCACAATATGCATCAGCTAATGTAGATCCATTTCCTTGCTTAACTCCAACTTCATTATGAGCTGCCATTCCAAGAGAATTACCATTTAAACCATGTCGAGAAATTTCAGCAGTTAACAAATACCATTGATCTTGTATAAATGGAATAGTTGGTGTTCTTGTTAAAAAACCAGAAGCAGATCCATCATGTTTAGCAGTTCCACTAGATATTGTCCATCCAGTTCCTATATCCCATCCACTAGTATTTGAGAAATTACCAAAATCTACCATCTCGAAACTGGTATTCGTTATTCCTGTTCCAACATTAGATTTAAAGGCCGCATAGCTATCATAAACCGATCTTATTGAATGATTTGGTACTGTTATGGTACAAATACCAGAATGTGATTCATATAATGCTCCTGTAGCAGTATATTGAGTACCAGATCCAACACCAGTGTTTACTGTGATTGAATTAACACCACAACTTACAAACTTATGCCTATATGCTAAATCAGTTACTCCAATAGCAACAGGATTTTTATAACCAGCACCCCATGTACCAGTAGTTCCAATACCTATGCTAGTAATTGAGTTGTTCACCATTCCAATAGTAAATGCTGCACCAACAAGAGGAGCATATCCCAATCCACCAGAAGATCCAATAGATATAACTACACCACCTCTTGGAAGTTGGTTCTGGTTAACATCATAATCAACAGTAAATGTATCAACTTCATTTGGTTTACTAACACCAGTGAAGGTAACACTAGATATTCCAAGTAGATCTGCTTCATCTGGATCTGTAAATTTATAATTCTTTCCTGTATTATTTTCAGTATCAGGTGTTTGGAATACATCATTAATAAAGAGAACATCACTTCCTGCTTCCATTCCGGTTACATTCTTACCTTCCTTATAAACAGTAAATGTTTGTCCAATACCATTAAATTGTAATGAAATATCATCATAAATCTTATTGCTAGTATAATCTTGTCGTAAATAAACTCTACCATTGAAGGTTGACTTTGCTGAAGGCAGAGCACTTGAGTTTAATGTATTATTTGAACCTCTACCATCAGGGGCATCTGTAAACCATATTTCATTACCTACGATATTGAATGCACCCTTATAAATTCTAATATCAGATCCATCTGCATGATCTGTTTTTGCAGTACCAACAAATCCTCTAGTAACTTCAATAACGTTAGCAGATCCAATTCCACTAATAGGACCCGAACTAGTAGTTCCTAATCCAACATTATCAATTCTCATAAATTCATCATTAACCTTCAAAAGATCTCTTGGTTTAATTGATGAAATACCAGAAAGTGATAGGAATGTTACTCCAGCACCAATTGTTGAAGGATTATCTTTAAATTTAAACGTTAATGGTGTATAGATTAATGGATATTGTGTTACACCATCTACTGTTATTAGTGCTTTTTCAAGCTTCTTCTTCATCTCAAGCTTGTGGTAATTAGCACCACCAACATCAGTAAATGTAAATCCTATTCCTGGATTATTATTTGTTCCTCCAGATGTTCCAGTAATCTTAAATGTATCCTTTGAAATCTTAATAGCATAAACAGTCGATGGGCAAATATCAGTAGAAATACCACTAGTATATGATTGTCTAAATGTAGTTGCTGTACCTGGATTTGATAAAGTAACCGCCCAATTAGTATCTGTAGTATAATATGATCTACCAGTACCAACAATTATATTATTAGATGCTGTAATAGAATTAATACCAATTGAATAAATCTTACCCAAATCCGTTTTATCACCACCAGAGTAAATACCAGCACCAACAGTAAGAAGAGATGTATTTGCTATGCCCGTAATAACTGATGATGCAGTACCAACATCTCCAGTAAACCAAGTATAAGAGGTGTCAATTCCACTAATAGTAGTGTTAGATGCTACGTCTATAGATGAACCATAAATCATAGTTCCTGAAATAATTCCAGTAGATGCTGCAATTCCAGTTATTGTTGAAAAACCAGTAATTAAATCACCAGTAAATAATGCACCGTCTGTAATAGTTGCACCAATACCAAGTGCAGTTGCTCCAACACCAATTAAAGTAGAATCTGGAGTATAAATTAATTCTTCTCCAGTTTCAAAGAAATGATCATTAATCGTGAATAGACCAGTAACTCTATTGAGTTTAGTCGTATCTGCTGGATTAAATGTCTTTTGGAAAATAGGAATACTATTATAATTTAAATCAAAGTTTAATTTATCCTTACCAAAATCATTAATTGATCCATAAAAAGCATTAGATAAATTTTCAATAGATGTACCATATTCCCAACTATCTGGTATATTATATTTGTCTACTTCAGAATGTACAAATTGAGTAAATGATTGAACTACAATATTATCTGATGCATATGCAGCATCTGGGTGGAATTTAACACTAACACTATAACCAGAATTATCAGTAGTGAAAGTTCCTATTCCAAGTGCGCCAGTTGACAAGAATTGAGCTTGTTGAATAGTGGTATTCAACTGATCTGCAGAAACTGTTATATTATGAATATCTACACTAGATCCAACACTAACTTTAACTATTGATCTCACACTAAAGTCTATCGATTGATCAAAATTGATAATAGTAGTAACACCAACAACATCTGTAACTTTAGATTCAAATCTTGTACTCTTTTCTGTTCCCCCAATTTGTTGATCAACAAGGAATCTATGAGTTCCAATACCACCATTAAATTGTGTTGATCCTATTCCAACAGCTTTTGTTTTAACTAATACATTACCTTGAGTTTCATTATTGAATACTAATTCTAAAAGTCCACTAGAAACACTTGAAGTAAACGTACCAATAGCACCGCTAGAAACTCCTCCATAATTAGAAGTATCAAAGTAATACTCTGCTATATGGGTATTAGTTCCATCATAATAACCTGCAACTTCAAAATAATTTCCCCGATAAGTACCTTCGTCTAAAATATGAGCCTGAGCATAAAATGCGTTGAAATCATTAACATTTGCTTGGAAAACTGCGGTACTAAATCCAATTAATCCAGTTCCAGAAGCAGGACCAACTCTTTCTGTTTTCGCAGATAAACGAGTAAATCCAATCTCAGTAACACCAAGACCAATATTATATGGAGTATCTGCAAATGATTCTCTATAAATTTTTAAATCATAACTGAAATTATTTGGATCATCTGGTGAGAATCTTAAAACAGGATCTCCAGCTTCACCCATAGTTCCAGAGAAAGTCCCAAGTCTCTTATCAGTCCATATACTTGATTTGTTTAATGTATATGTATTTTGAAGATTGTTTAAAATAACAATCTCACTTACCTGTGAACTTAATTTATTAACATCAGTGATTTGTACAAAATATTTGGAATAAAAATCGGTAATTGGATAACTTGATCCATCAGTATATGTTCTCTTATTAAATTCAGAACTAGAGAATGCATTACTAATATCATCAATTTGTAAAACCCTATTTGTATTGCAAGTAATATAATCTGTTAACTTCTTATTCTTGAAAAGGATATATCTAGAAGAATCTACAGTAGGATTATAATCAACAGCCATATCAAAATTACTAATAGTATCAACTCTCCTTTCTGCAACAAAATCTAATACAGGAGCAAAGAATCCAGTTACCGCAACTCCAACTTCTGCTTTTGAGATTAATTCTGTATCAGCAAAATTCTTCATTCCTACTGGATGCACCAGTTTATTAACAGAATCCTTTAATGTTTTATACTCTACAGGACTCTTAATTGTGTATGAAAGATTCTGATAATAGTCATTATCTGGAATTACCTGAAGATCATCATTTAATTTTCCAGTACTATCCTTCCAACCATACTCTCTCTTATTAGAGTAATCAATTTGGAATCTATTACCAAATTTGGTTATTTCTCTAATTGTTGCTGTATTTCCAGAATTAGTTCCCTTTAATATGTCAGTTTTCTTTATACTATCTTCACCAGTAACCTTAATAAAGTCTTTATCAATAGTAGTAACAACTAAATCACTCATGACATTGTTTACCATTAATGGTTCACCAAGATAAAATGCACTTGGATCATTAGTAACTATAAAAGTCGGATAATTAGATTGTTTAACAATTGCATTATACTGAAGTGTTTGATCTATTATATCTCCAGCATTATAATCTTTTCTATGGTTACCAGCATTAGATGTAAATGGTGCAACATCATATTTTAAAGTTGCTGGATTAGAATTTGTATATTCTACTACTTCAAAGAAATTATATCTATTATCGGTAGAGTTAAAACCATTTCCAGGAGAGCTAGTGATTCCTGTTATTGGATCCTTATCACTTCCTTTAACCAATCCTTCAACAAAAACCTTATCACCAGGTTTAAATGGTGGTGTAACAAACCCAGTAAGAGGTGGGGTTGTAAGTTGACATTCTACAATACCATAAGAATATGATAATATCTTATTAACTTGAACACCATTACTGTTTCTAAGAGCATATACTTTATGATCTACAGATTGCAATCCTTGAGGTTGTTCAATAATATTAACTGATGTTATTGAATTATTTTGTGTAGCAGGATTAAATACCGCTTCAAGTATACCACTATCAACTTTTTTGCCTGTATATGTATTAACAAGAACTAAATCTGGAGCAGATAGATAATTCTTACCACCTTTCTCAACAGTAATTCCAGTTATTTTATAAGAATTATCTAATATAATATGTGTTGGTATATCAGCTTGTGGTCTAAGAGTTTTATCTGCAGAATACTCAAATCCTTCATTAACAATCCTAAATCTATTTAATTTTCCGATATTATCAGACTGAGAACTAACAACTGCATTAATACCCAAACTATCAGAAGTTCCTGTAGTTAATCCAATTATTCTTGGCAATTTATCATAATTATCGCCTTGAGAAATAATGTTAAACTTACTTATAGACCCATCAGCAGTCTTAGAAGTCGTATTATATTTTAAAGTAGAACAATCTGCAGCACTATATGATAATCTTTCTGGAACATCTTTTAAAGAGATATAAAAATCTGTTGCTCCAATACCAAAAACTTTATATTTACCATTATAAAAACTATCAGTATATAATATTTCAGACCCATCTTTAACATCACTATCTGGATCAACTGCTACACCATTCTTTGCAAAAGAATAATATAATTTAGTTGGGAGATTATCATTATAGTTAATAGTATATAAAGTACTAATCCCAGATGTTGATTGGGTTTGTATAACAGAAAATAGTGATGTCGTTCCAGTTGATACAAATTCATTACTTAAATCAGTATCATAATAGAATTTAAAATCATAATCTATTAATGAATCATCTGAAACATCAAAAACTAAATTATTATTTCTAGTAACAGTAAGTTGTGGATTAAGTAAACTCAATTTCTGATCATTACCACCAGTACTACCAATACCTACTGTTATTGGAGGTTCTGTAAATACATCATTATATGTTTCAGATAATTTAATATTATTAGCATCTATCCTATAAACAAAATATGATCCAGTACTTAGACCCGAAGCTTGTAAATCTGCTTCATAAAATACTTTATCTCCAGATTTAAATCCATGAGTAGCAATTCCTATGCTACTTTGATATCTTGGAATTGGATGTGCATCTGTAAGAATTGATTGTGAACTAAATCCAATAGGATTAACAAGAATTTTTTTATTAATACTATCATATCTAATTTTTACAGATTCAGAATTTGCAACTCCAACAGATAAATTAGGATTTGAAATTAAAGTAATTTCATCACCATTAGAAAGTTTATGGAATGTAGAAACCCCAATTCTTGTTTTAATTTTTCTAACATCTCCAGTTACTTGATCATATTGTGTTTTAAAGTTATATCGATAATCATTTGAACCAAAATTAGTAAAATATAAACCACCAGCATCATGTCCAGTAATATCTGTACCTACTCCAGCAATCGTAGAGAGTCCAATAAAATCTTTTGATTTATTAATTACAAAAAGCTCTTGTTGATCACCAGTTATTGGTATATTAAATACATTACTTGTAGAAGTTAATCCAACTTCTATTGCATTAGCACTATTTGGTTTAGTAAATAAAATCTTCTCATTATTCTTAAACGGATGATTTGGAAGATAAATGCTCTGGGTGGGTATAGAAACAGTCTTAGGTGAAATACCAACATAGAATGAACTCGTAGTCTCAAATCCTGAAGTAGTACCTATACCAACCGATTCTTTTGGATTAAAATTAACACTATAATTCTTAGTAGAATCAAAATACTCAGATTCGGTTAGAACTGTAAATGAATCTGGATAAAAACTAACTGCAGTAGAAATACTATGAGAAACATTTCTGTCTTGATGCTCTCTTCTAACTCTTAAAACTCCTGGTTCAAGAATAGAAAGAATTGCAAAAGTTTCAGTTCCAATACCAATACTAGATCCAGATCCAACATTAGAAGGAATATTGGAGATATAAATGTCAGTTGTAACACCAGAATTAATTGGAATATTAGATAATAAAGATGATGTTTCACTGGCAACTCCAATTATATGAGTTCCTGCTAAACCTTTAACAAAAGTAGATAGTCCAGCAATCTCCATCTTATCGCCGTTAACAAGATTGTGATGAGATGGAGTATTTACTCTTATTTGATTTTGACTTTCCCAAACAATAACAGCAGGATTAAACTCATCATAAGTTGTTTCCACATTTTCAATATCTTTACCCATTATTTCAATAACTTCTGCTGCAGCAGCTCCACCAGCAGTTCCAGAATTATCAAAAACAGCAGCATTTCCAACTCTATATTTTGATCCCGAATTAATAATCTTTAAAGAATCGATAGATCCAATTGATGCATCTTCAACAACAGAAATTTGTTTATATTCTTCATTAGATTCGACAATAAAATCATTACCAGATTTTGGTTGATTAACCCTATACGGAAAAGTATTTCTAATTAAAGAAGAATTATTAAAATTAAAACTTTGATTTATAACATTGGATATTGGATTAGATCTGAAAGTATCTCCTACAAAATATGGAAATTCTGGTACTAATCTGTTTAAAGTCGTATCTGTAGTAACTCCTACATGATAAGAATATACACCATGAGGAAATTCTGGTGTTTTAGTAAATCTACCATTATGTACATCTAAATCACCACTACCATCAAATTTATAGTCTTCAACAAAAAATCCAAGCTCAAATTCACTAGTTGGAGGTCTATTGTTTACATTACCTATAGAAGCAGTATAAGATGTTTCTATTCTTTTAATAGGTGAGTTATCATCTTTTGGATCAGAATATCCAAATGGTCCATAAATCGGATTACCATCATATGCCCATCCAATAACTTTTGAATGCCCAGTATCTGGATTTGGATCTGAGAAAGAAGAACCTTCCCTATCAGTAGAGTATCCAACTACACCATATGATAAATTAGTTTCGCCATTCTCTACATAAATTTCATCAGAAAATCTTTTCTCATTATTTACTACAAGACCTCTTACAGCAGCCTGTACTACGCCGTTCTGTCCTGCAGAAGTTGCACTAATATAAGTATTCTTTTGTTTATAACCTGTTCCTTGATTTAAAACAACTACATCTCTAATTATTCCACTCTTAGTAATTGCTCTTAATTTTGCTCCACTTCCCTCTCCAGATATCTTTAAATCTGGTGGTGCATTATAATATGTTCCACCATCTTGAACTTGAACAGAAACTATCTTACCATTACTTATAATTGGATTAAATTGAGCACCACTTCCATTTTTAATAGTTAATTTTGGATATTTGTGGAAATTAAGAACATTAGATCCATAATCTGTTCCTTTCTCATCAAGATAAGTATCAACTATTTCACCCCTTACAATAGGAGTTGCTGTAATGATACCTGCTGCTCCAACAAATTCAGCATCAATATTAACTTTAATTGGTGGATAAGCAAATTTTTGAAGACCTGCCCCAATTCCATTAATCTGTATTGCTTTTCTTCTATTATAATAGTATTTTGCAGTACCATCCCCAAGAGTAAATGGATGGTCAGATGATTTACCAACACTACCACTATCTATCACAACTTTATCAGTTTCCTCTGCAGTTTCTGATTTAGAATTTTTGCAACATAGAAGAATTGTATTATCTACCTTTTTAAGTGGTGATTTGGATGGGGTAAAATCTGTATTATATAATGATTTCCCTCTAACTATTCTAAGATTAGAAACATTACCGTCAAAATCACCAGCACTACCACTATCACTACCTATTCTAGGTCTTGGTGAACCAGAATTAGCACTTAAAATAATATTATTAGTTGCAGATCCTTCTAATACACCATCAACAAACAGTCTTAATATTCCAGAAGAACGAGTTAATGTAATATTATGCCAAACATTATCACTAATATCTGTAGTTCCTGTTACTGTACTACTATCTACATTATCTGTAGACTTTGCACGAATTGCTCCAGTACCAGATATAACATAAATTGCAATATTACCTAAAGCACTAGCAGCAGTTGGACCGTCTAACTTGAAAATACGGCGATTTATTCCACCATCTTGTGTCTTATTATCTGTTTTTATCCAACATTCAAACGTAAAATCACCAGTTCCAAAAGCAAAATCAGGAGAAGCTTCTATATCTAAGTATTCATCACTTCCATCAAAGTTATTAGATCCTACATTATCTTGTGTAATACCAGAATCTGCTAACTGAAATTCATCTGCATCTATCTTTAAAATATAATAATCATCTTGATCAGAAATTCCTTTAATATGAGTACCATCAGTAGAATAATTAACTATATCACCATCATTAAATCCATGATTCTCATATGTGATAGAATCTGCAGTTGTTGAAATTCCAGTTGGTAATACACTCAATCTTCTATTTGCGTATCCACTTCCTGGACTAATAACTTTAATTTCAGAAATTATATTCTGTATTTCAAAAACTCTAAATTTATGAATTCCACCTACTTTTGAATCAAAACCATTACCACCTTTAGCAATTGTTGTAAATCCAACAGTATTAATACCAGCAAGAAAATCTGCTTCTGTCTTATATAATTGAACTGTGCTAGTGTTTATAATTCTTGGATAATAAACAGCACCATTTATTAAATAATCTCCTTGATCTGTATTAGATTTACCATATGAACCTACACCAACTTCATTATTACCACTAGGATTATATACAAGTTTTGTACCATCTGATATATTATGTACTCTAGTAAAGGTAATTGTTTCTTCATCTACATCAACTCCACCAGTACCACCTGGTGTATCTGACATTGCTGCATTAAATTCAAGATTCTTATACTGAGATGATAAAACTGGTTCTAAAACGGCTCCTTCACCATTTCCACCAGTTAATGTAGCAGAAAGAACTCTTGAGAAACTAAAATCTTGAGGGTCAATCTGAACTTCTTTAACATTTCCACTAATAACAGCTCTAACAACAGCAGTAGTTCCAACACCAACCGCTGGTTTAGATACTATAATAGAAGGTGGATTAATAACATCATAATTTTTTCCACTATTATAAATTCTTACACTTTCTAATGGTCCATAATAGATTTTATCAGATGATTTATAATTTATAATCTCTACACCATTAATTAAACTACCAATAGATCCAGTTACAGTCTTTTGATTAGTTCCAGATTTGATATTTGGATCTAATGGGAATTTAAATAATGCTTTCTTTGCAGATAAAGATTTGTTATATTGAGACTCTAATGTAAACGTATGAGTAGAATTTATAGCATATTGACTAAATTGAACATAATCCAAACTTCCAATAAAGGATCTAGAATTATAAAGTCTTAATTGGTTTGTATTACTACCACTTCTTATAATTTGAACATAATATACTTGTCCAAATACTAATCCAGATATTTCACCAACAGTTCCAGAATAAACAACTGCATCTCCAGTAACAAAAGGAAGTTTATTATTTGGTACATTAAATGATAAAATACTATACCTATTAGTTTTTATATCATATCCTTTAAAAATATCACCTAAAACCGATCCTGGTACTATATTAATATCAGCTGAGGATCTATTCTTTGTAATAGTATAGTCTGGTAATGAATTTGATGCAGCATACATATACTGATCTTTTTCATTATATGTGTTTAAAGTATTAGAAAGAATATTTGGAACATTTAATCCAACATTAGATGATGATGTACTATAATTAAATCTCTTTCTTATACTTATCTCTCTATTAGAAAGAATATTAGATGGGATATTTTTAGTAAGATCTATTGTTAAACCTGTAATTGTAGTTACAATTGCATCCAAAACAATTACATTTTGAGCATTTCTATCTACAATATCAACATGATCACCAACCTTTAAACTTGATTTATCTGTTTCTTCAAAAAGACCTATTTGATTATTACCTGGTGTAAATGTTTCAATCTCATACCTAGATGAGGTATTATATAACCAAGTATTAAAAGCAAATTCTTTAAATTCTTCATTATTATTCTCTATTTTTTCACCAAGATTCTTAACACCAATCTTTTGATCTTTTAATAAAAGGGATATATTTTCCTTTTCATCAATATCAGATAATACACCAGTAACTCTTAAAACAACTTTTTTTGTAGGGTCACCATTTTCATATCCATAGATAGATTCATTCGATCTAATAGCAGAAGATGGTTCAATCGGTCCTACTATACCTTTACATCCAAAAAATTGATTAATACTTTTATCAGTATAAGTAATTGATGTGTTTATTCCAGCAACTAAACTCAACTCATGAACAATTCCTGAAGGTGGAAATCCAATAGTACTATCTACTGTAATTACAGAAGCACCAATTCCAACGTTATCTGCAACCGTTGATTTTGCTGAAATCTTAAACGTACCTTCAATTAAGCTTTTATCATTAAATCCAGAGAATAATTGAATCTTATAAAAAGTTTTACCAGCTCTTTGTAAGATTTCAACTTCAGAAACAGGTCCAGATGCTGTATTATCAGAACTTTTAACTTCTTCACCTACAAGAAGATTTGGATCACCAGATATTCTTTCACAAACCAATACTTCCCTTCTAATATATTCAGCAGCAGATGGTTTAAGTAAATAATCTTCTAAATTGATAACTTTAGGATCATATCCATATAATACATTCCAAAGGATTCTAAATGCTTCATCAGTACCTTTTGCCTGATAAAAATTACGAATTTGTTTAATAAACTTATTAACATCAAGATTATCTACAAAAGAAATATCTTCAAATCCAGGGGCAAGAAGATATTTAACCTTTTTATAAAATTCTTTTAAAAATAAAGCACTTAAATTCTCTAAAGGTGAATTATTAGCATGTGCAGCAGATTCTGATGCAGAAAAAACTAATTCTTCTGGATTAAGTAAATCCCTATAAGTCGTAATACCACTAAATCCACGAACACAACCAGTAAAAGTATTTGTTGTTATTCCTGTATAAGTTACAATCTCATCACCTATCTTAAAGAGACCGTATTGATTTGGATACCCTTTAGTTGATTGTACAGAAATTGTAGTATCAGCTGCTGTTACATCACTAGTTAATGATGTAATACCAACAACTACTTCTGGTGTTAAATTATTTAAGTTTAAATATTGATCTAAATTCTCAGCAATATCAATAGGTCCACCTTGATATTCTTGAGAGATGTAATATTGTTTTAGAAATTCTGCTGCTTTTGGAGCTTCGGATACAAGAAATTCTGGTAATTGATTATCAACAATTTGCTGTACCTTAACTCTAGCATCAAAACCAGTAGTTATCATCTTACTTATATTACCTCGTTAATGTTCCGTTTGAATAACTTGATCTGACGGGATAATTAACGCCAGAAATTTGCTCTCCTGAAGCAATTGTATCCTTAACCATATTTATAGTGCTTTTCGAAACGTCAAACATTAGATATAAATCCCTAAGTCCAATAATATCATTCGAATCTGGATATGCTTGAATTTCGATAACACCATCAGCTAAATCAGTTGAAACAATATTAACTGTCTTAATAATTATCTCACCCTTAGCATAATCTACTGTTCCGATTGATTTTTTAACAACTTCAAAAGTATCTGTAGTTTCCGTTGGTTTAACAATAGAAAGAACTCCAATATCACTATCCGCAGATGGAACATCTACAAAATAAACAGTATCGTTACTTTCTGCAAGTTTAAATCCAGTACTTTTAATATTATATGAATTAAGAGTCTTATGGAATCTATTACCAAAACATAATTCATATTGAGCATATGTATTCAATACTGAATTTAAATTCCTCCTCATTTTTACTCTTGTAATATTTGAGGTAATTGCAGTATCTACATTATCAATAACTTGAAGGAGTTTACTGTATTTGAACCTTCCACCAAATTTATTTAAATCAATAGAATTTGAATATCTAGTTAATGCTGTTGTTATATTAGTTTTAACATCCGAAACTTTATTGACTCTAGAAGAGTCATAAAACACATCACTCTCAATCTCAACATATAGTAGTTTAAGATCAATAATTTCTTGATTAATACCAGATACAGAGTACTGTTTTAAATCGTTTAATATCTGAGTTTTTGTGAAATCTGAGATTGAAGTACCATTTTTTGGTTTAATACTAAGAATTACTTTTCCAAATTCTGGAGGAACTAACTCTTCTCCACCAACAACAGAAACAGACTCAGTATTAGGATATACTTTCTGCACAATAGCCTCATAATCCCTTGCTGTAACGGCACGGTGCTGCGATGCATAGAGTCTAGGGGCAAAGTACTTCACAGATTGCATATCCTCTATATCGCCGCCTCCAGAGGCACTGGCAATAGTGTTTACTGTAACAGGACCACTTGGACTTTTAATAAATCCTTCAGCATCAGTTGTTGTCCCTGCATAATTAAACAATGCTGGACCATTTCCATCAGTTCCTTTCGTTGTAATGTATCCAACTTTGATTATATCGCCATTATTTAACTTTTTCCCAATAATTCCATCACCAAAAAGTAATTCATACTTCTCATCAGCAATCTCTTGAATCAAAAATATCTCTGAAGCACCATCAATATTGATTATATTATCAATTTTATTATATGGTCGCGTTCCAACAGTAGCAGTAATAGTACCAGTATCAATATTGGGATTATTGAGAATAAATCTTTGGTTAAAGGAAGTATCAACAGTAAAATCTCTTGTTAAATAATTTCCTTGATATACTGTAATATCATTAAAAGATGCTACCCCATTAGCAATATTTGTACTAATATCTTCATATGTTGAGAAGGTATAGGTAGTATTATCTACTGCACCAACACAAATTAGCCCTGCTTTTAGTATAAATTGCCCAGTTTCTGTTGTTGGTATCGCAATTGAGACTGTTGCAGTTGCAGATGACTTAGAACGAGGTACATATCCTACATTTCTTGCTAAAGAAACAACATTTTCACGTAAAGTTGCCGAATCTAAGAAAGATTCGTTAACAATCATGTTGGAATTGAAGGCAGTTATATAAGTATTGTACGCTAATGTATCAATTAATACAGAAAAGTTCGATCCGTCAAAGTCAAAATCCGTAAAAGTAGTATTCGCACGAAGATAATCCTTAATTGAGGACTTTATTTGATCAAAATCGAGATTTGTAAACTTGGTAAAAGGCATATTATCTTGTTGCTTCTAAAATGTAAGAAAATCTTTGTAATGGAGTATCTAATCCAACAATTTGAAAATATACGACTACTTCAAAAGCATTTAATTCTGTTTTTGGATTAACTTCTACAGTATGATTAGTAACTCTTGGTTCATGATTATCGATTGCAAGTTTAATTTGTTGTTCAATAACCGATGAAGTACCAAAATCAACGAATTCAAAGAGACTGGATTTAACTTCTGAGCCAAAATTAGGATTAAAAAATCTTTCACTTGGTATTGTTTGTACAATATTACGTATAGATCTTTTAATAGCATCCTCATTTTTGAGCACAGTAAGATCTTTTGTGATAGGATGCATATTAAATGATAAACTAATATCTTTAAATGCTCTAGATATCCTCTGTACAGTCATTAATATAGACGTTTTTTTTATATTTATACCACTATTCGCCTTCTTTTAGACTTTGTTTTTCAGAAGCGAGTTCATCATGCATGATTTCTTGGATAACTTGCTTTTTTTCAGCTTCATTAACCAATTTTGGAACAGAAACTTCGTTCCACATGTCTCTTATGTCTTGATGTAGGCGACTTGTTGCGTTTGTCATCATATTTTACGTATAATATCTTATTTATTGTGGTTACGACATAAAAAACGCCCTACAAATGAGGGCGTTTTGCGTTTATATTGATTTTTTTCCGTTTTTCATCAAAATAAAAGTCAATTTTGGATTTTAGGAAGTACATTATGAACAACCAGAGGGAAAAAAGCAAAATTTCTCCAATTTTTAGGTCCATTTGCTACTTTCCTTGCCCTCGATATGCTTTACGAGCCGAGTTACGCGAGGTTGCGCTATATTTTGTGTGTTTTCCATTACCTTGACGAGTTTTTTTGGGGATTGACTCAACATAAGTACCACCCATGACTGATTTTTTGACTTTAACTGGCATTTAGATCTCCATTAATAACTTCAGTTGATATATCACTGGGTAGAGGAACCCCAGTTTCGTAATATTCTTGTGATAAGTCCTCTATTGCATCAAAATATTCCTCTTCAGTGAGGTTAGAGAAGGCACGTTTACCTGCAATATTAATATGATACAAATGATTCATTCAATTATTCCTAATACCTTCAGTTTTTCCTTAACTGAATCTTTCGAGGCACGGACGCGGTAATCTACCTTATCTCTACGAGCTAATTCACTTAGATTCTCTGATATCTCGTACCAGAGTTGATCATCTGTTTTCATAGAGAAATCATGATGTTTACTTCCGAAAACTCCCATAATTAAATGATACGAGTTTTTTCGTGCCCTACGCGCACCCGTGGATCACACCAGATCTCGAATCCTTCTTCCTTAGCATCTAAACAGAAACTAACATCTTCTCCACACATATCCTGAACCTCACCAGATTCAAAGACCTGCATCTTAGGAGCAAACCAAGGGTATTCAAGAGACTCAAATACTCCGTTTTCAATTAGAAGCCAACCGAAACCTGTATAATCTACTGTGAAAGGTTTGCGACGCTTGGATATACTTTCGATAGTCTCGTGATTCATTACACCACCGTTACTACGAAAATCATCCTCTTCTAACCAATGTGCTACAGATGTTGTTTTACCATCTTCGGTACAATACCAACCTGCGCAAATTGCTCTCTTTTTACTTTCATCTACACTACCATCTTCATTTACGGCATCAGCAGGAATTGCCATATCACAAAGTTGCCAGAATTTTGTACTGTCAAATACTATATCACTATCAATCCATAGTTGATAATCATACTTTAACTTACCATCCCAAGGTTTCTGTTGAGGACCACGTAGTACATTTGCTCCAAGACACTTGCAACGTGCAAAGTTCACCATAGATGAATAATCTTGAGATATTTGTATACTGCATCCGTTTTGTACTAGATCAAAGCATAATTGTACAAAATTCTTTAAGTAAGTATAGGATACTCCTCTACCAGGTAAACAGAATACAATTGCTTTACCTCTCATTCTTTCTTTAATAGCATCAATGTCCCATTCATCTTGCTTCTTAGCGACTGGGGCTTTTGCTTTTACAGTAAATCCTTTTGCCATAATTTGTTGATTCCTTCAATCCAATTATATCAGTTTATATAGGAGTTGTCAATACGAAGATTCCTCATATTCTTGGTTAGGGGTAACCGTAACTTCAGAATAACTCAACTCTTCTTTATAGTAAGAATGGTATAATCTACCCCATACAACTTTGAACTCATCTTGATCCAAATCTTTGAATAATACTTTATCATTCAAGTAGACGTGGTATGCTTTCATTCGTCCTTTTCAGAGATTACTATTATATCATCTTCAAGGGAAAAATTCAACTCTGTTCCTTCATACCAACCTTGTTCGTTTACAATCCATTCGGGTATAATTGTGAAATATTCACCACTAACTGGATCGACTTCTATGGAGGTAAAATTTTCTGCGGGATTTTTTTTCATAACAGTCAGTATAATTACCTTTTTCGAAATTATATAGTGCGAAAAAAAATTTGAGTTCCATTGTAAATTGTTCTCGCTTCCGTAACACTTTATAGCTTAGGGTCTCTATGCTTTTTATATACGCGCCCCATAAAAATACCGGGGTCACCCCCGGTACTGTGTATTTCACGAACGAATGAGGTCACCCGATGATGTAACCACCCCGTCGCTGTGCTTTGCGATCAGCGAGCAGCATTTCTTTATAACGCTGTTGGACCTCAGTGAGATTATCAACCATCTGCTTTCCTAACCCCCCTGCTTTGGTAAAGGTCATGCCGCCGCCCGATGATGCGCGGAGATGATGCCCTTTCAGGTTAGTATCGGTTGATCTGGTTTGTCCGATTGCGCGGGTCATAGGAAAATGGTGTAGAATGGAGAAACCCCCACCCGAAGGCAGGGGTCAGAATGATCAGTCGTTTTGGATTGACTCATAATCGATTTGCTCAAGTACCTCACGAACCTCAGCGGCAGTGTTGGCATTCTCAAGAGCGAAGAGTGCAGCGTCAACAGACATGATAAAAAAGCGGGTTTACGGTTGGGGGTCTTTAAGGGCAACCCCACTCCCATGAATTCAGTCGTGCATCTCATCCAGCATTTCGTCCATTTCATCATGGTCGATTTTTGGATCATCCCAACGAACGCCATCGCCCGTTTTAAAGGATAGTGTTTTTGAAATCACCGTGTCGATGAACTGCTGGTAGGATGTGCATCCTAATGCGATCTCATAAAGATCCTCATCGTTGTTGATCCAGAGTGAAGCGTTCCAGGTTTCACGATTTGCCCATCCGTTGAATCCTTCCCAAGTTGGTTTGGTGTCAGTCATCGGAGTTGCGGTCATGTGGGTTGCTTCGTTTGAACA
>VTLG01003482.1_pt1 | contig 47942 bp, 53 predicted proteins | sample 4694571 | NCBI WGS metagenome assembly VTLG01 (sample SAMN12604809, study PRJNA352737) | marine metagenome | biome: ENVO:00000447; feature: ENVO:00000209|ENVO:00000569|ENVO:01000036; material: ENVO:00002151; isolation source: viral sequences binned using virsorter ... | reverse complement strand
TTATGGAAGAACTATAAGAAATATCCAAACAAATATAATAATTTATATCCTGATGCTTTATGGGCTCAACTAGGAATATACTTTGAGAAGTTTAAACACTACACTCCGTAAATAGTCCTAATGCACCATCATTCAAATTAATCTCGTAGGTTCTATCAGGAGATAGATCAGCATAATCAAATCTTTCTAATTGTTTCCCATTTACAATAGGGTTACCATCAAAACAAATTAGATGTGATTCTTTTGATACCTGTAGTGTTGGTTCTTTTATTAATTTACCATTCCATACTTCATTCTTGTTTATAGTATTAAATCCAATCATATAAAAATCATCATAAGTTTCCATCATTACTGGTTGATCTAGTAGATGTTGCATAGAAAAGAAATCTTTACTCTTTACTTCAAAATATTCTTCTTTAAATGGTACTCCAATCTTTGCACTACCATGTACCACATAATGATATGTACCAAAACTATCAGGTGCTTGCTCCACACCAATCCATTTAGGGTCAGCCTTTAATGCACATACTGAAAACTTATCTAACTTCTTAAAAAAATGTTTGTATCTAGGGATAGTCATAATTCAATCTTCCTCATTTTAATTGTTTCTCTCGATTGTTTATAAGTCTCGCATGAGATAACTTTACCTATTAAGTCTTCTATATTAAATTTACCTTTAGGAGTTTCTGGTATATTCTCAAACAATAACTCTTCAGAATCTTCATGTTTTTCAATCCATTTCTCTCCAGCCTTTCTCATGATAGTTTGAGTAAATGTTTCTATATCATACAAATCTAGTGCATCATCATTCAAATCAAGACTAATAGGTCTATAGTCATCAATATTTTTAGGTGCGTGTAATCTACAGAACTTAATAGTAATCTGATTAGTTTCTGGATAATAATGTGATATTTTAAAAATTGACTTCATCTTTATCAAAGAAAAATACTTGGTTTTTACGATATTCCTCACCAAAATATCTATCACTACAGATATTCATTCCATGTGGTATCATACCATCAAATAATACCATACGATTATACTTAGGAACAAGTGTTTCTAATACTTTATAGTTATCCTTCGGTCTCCAAGGCTCACGATGTTCAACAGTATCACCATCTACACCTAAGTCTTCGTACAAACAAGTACCACATTCATCACTAAAATATACTATACCATTATATCCAGTATCAGAGTGTGGCCACCAAATACAATTCTCGTAGTCATTAAAACTATCTTTAGTAAAGCGAGTCATATTAGTATTAACATCACAACTAAAATATTTTTGTCCACACAACTCACTCAAATAATTATATACTTCTCGTAGTCTCTCATCATACTCAGAGAATCTTCTATCTTCAAAATATACACCATTATTAGTTCCTTCTTCATTTATTTTCCATAGTGGAGCATTTCTATTAAAAAGATAATCCTCAACTTCTTTTGGATTCTCGTAGAAATTATCTATTACAAAGATAGGTCTATTTGATGGGCAATTGCATACTTTTAATTCTTCATTTAATCTAAACACTAATAAACTTTCCAGTATCTAGGATGTATATATCCCTGAGAATAATCTAAAATATCAGGATTATATACTAATGTAACATCACCAACAATAGCCAATCTTTCACCCTCAAAATTATCATCTATTGAGTGTGTACAATGTTTCAGTGTACTTGGAAACATAATTAAACTTCCCGCTACTGGTTCTATAAAGAATGTAGAAGAATTTACTAAATTAAAATTTTCAATACCATGTTTAAACTCACTGGTATTATTACCCCTAAACACACTATTAGTATTATCAGGAGTAAGAAACTTTAATACATGTGAATTTGGTGGTGTTTTTAAATAATATACAAAAGATATTTGACTTGCAGAATGATCGTGCCAAACAATTTCATCCTCAGATTTTCTAGACCTAGATAACCAACTCTTGGTAATAACAATATTAAATATTTTTTTATATTCTAGTACCTCATAGATATATTTTCTTACATTATAAGCAATCTCACCAAAGCAATCCCCTAGTTCTTCATCCAAATGTAGTAAAGGATTTCCAAAGTTCTCACTGGTAGTAGTATTATAAACGTATCCATTTTTATGGATCTGAGGTTCATAATCATACTTTGGATATACTTTTTCAAAATCCTCAACATATTTGTTATGTCCTTGCATTACATCAACAACTATCGTAGTTGGAAATACATTAAAAACTTGAGGCATTAATTCTCCTCAGGTGGTTGAATGATAGCCCATGTTGTAGCAAGATATTTTGTTCCTCCTATTGGTGGATTACCCCTATGAGTATGTGTAAATCCTGCAGGGAAAATTAAAACATCACCCTGTACTGCTTCTTCTCTTCTGTTCTGATATAAAAATTCTGTCTCACCACCCTCAAAGTCATCATTAAGATATACTTGTATCACAAAAGTTCTTGGTGTTGCACCTATAACACCATTTTCAAAATGCCAGTTATGAAATCCTCCACCCTGAGGGATTTTCTTTATCTTACAATCATAGCACAAGAATCTACTTGAACGAAGAATACTAACAGCCTCTAAGTACTCATCAACTGGTTTTTTAAGCATTGGAAGTATTTCTTCTGCTACTCTCGTAGTTGCAGTCAAATCTATCTCATAATCCAAAGTTGCATTGAGAGTCAGATGATCTTCCATATGAAGATTTCTTTTATCATAAAACAATAGATTATTATTCTCTAAGTAATCTAAGTGTCTCATTATTTTCTTACATCTCTCTTTTGAGAAGACACCTCTATATCTTCTAATTAATTCACTTTCAGTGGTCATAAAACATATTAAAAGTTATTTGTATTATATATCAGATCTCGTGTAAATGCAAGTTATGAAACTCCTGTTTGATTTGTAGCTCCATCAATTCTACTAGTATTGTTCATAGTTATAGATGATAGACTAATTCCAGATGTTCTTCTGATAGCAGCACCATTACCACCACCATTACCACCGCCACCATCTTCTCCATTACCACCCTTATCAGCAGTGGTATCTCCTGTCCAGCCTCCTTCACCACCGCCACCACCTTCGGCCTCACCACCATTATTACTTCCATTACCACCATTACCAGCAGCACTTATACTTCCATCAGTACCATTTCCACCCTGAGCTCCACCATTACCTCTGTCTCCATGTGGGCCGCCAGGATATCCTTGACCTCCACCGCCACCGCCACCACTAGCGTATCGACGTGATCCTTTATCAGATTGGTGGCCACCGCCACCTCCTCCTCCACCGCCAAATCCACGATGAATTTCTCCACCATTTGCTATGTTTATAACTGTTCCACCACCATATTCAATACCTAAAGCACTGGTTCCTGTTTTTCCAGTTTCACCACCTCCCTGATTATTACCTCCATCACCACCTTTACCACCTGCACCCCATATTCTTCCTTCTCCACCAACATCAATGACTAAATCAGTACCTGATTGCCATGCTCCAGTTCTTAAGGCAACTCTACTATTAATACTATTATGTACAACTGATCCAATTAATTTATTTACATGTATAATAATCTTCTTACCACCTTGCCATCCAGTACTATTAACAGCAGGTTTACCTTTAAAACCACCAATAACTGTTACATTATTATTATTGTATTGAGTTCTTGCATTTTGTCTGGTAGTATTACCACCACTATGGAAGTCAACTACAATATTTAATTGCTTACCATAAAAATCACTAAAACTAATTGGTGAAGTTCCTTGTGGTATACCTGTATCTAGAGGTAAACTAGATAATTCACCAATATTTTTCGAAACTCTATACGCACCAATATTTTTATCATTAGGTTCACCAAACTCATTTTTGATGTCGCTATATGAAATTGCTCCAGAACTTTGTAAGGCCATAATTTATGCGGATGAATCGTTTATTTGTCTCCACTCAGTACCATTATAAAACTGTAAATGATCTGTAGTGATATTATAAATCAAGGCACCATCAGTGACTGCTGCACCAGCTAAGTTATTTCTTTGGGTAGTAGTAAGTTTTGGTAACACCATGAATCTTCTTTGGATGTCGTCACTAGCAACTGAGAAGTCAACACCACACGTTGGGTTAGTTTCACCAACACCAATAAATGTACGGAACATTGCACCTCTACCAACAGCAAGTCCAATAGAACCTGACCCTGAAGCATCTGAATAATTAGCATCAGTTTTGATACCAAGATAACCATCATCATTAAACCAACTCATATTATTTCCATCTCCACCACCATCAGAGATAATTAAATTCCCCTCTGAAGCAGCAGCACCAGATAATTGAAGTTGGTCACCAATAAGGATAGTACCACCAATACCTAAACTTATGTAACCAATAGTGGTAACACCAGTTACAGTTAAGTTTGTACAACCAATAGATGTAGCATCAACGACACTTGTTGAATCCGCACCAAAGAAATTTCCTATAAATGCAGGAGCAGATGCAACACCACTAACAACATCTAAATTATTAGCAACTTGAAGATCATAACCAACAAATGCACTACTTACAAATGTACCTATACCATTAACTTCTAGTTTCAGTTGTGGATTTGTAACTCCTATACCAAAATTACCTTCATAAGTAAGAGCCGCTAATCTAGTAGAACCATCACCATGCCAGTAGAAACTTCCTGTATTAAGTCCAACACCACTACCATCACAATAGAAGTTAACATTACCCTGATGAGTACCAGTACTATAGTTAATAAGATCTAGTGAACCTGGTTGACTATATGGTAACCCTGCACTTCTATTACCAAACTGAAGTACTCCATTGTTATTATCCTGTGCATTAGCATTTAATCCTAAGATTAATTTAGATGCTTGCTCAGGGCTTGTTACTTGTATAGTAGCTGCACCAGTTGTATCAACTCCAACTACGTGTATTTCACCATTAGGGGATGTTGTATTAAGACCTATTGATTCAGAAACACTTAATCCTGCACCAACTAAAGAAAGTGCATCTAGTGTTCCAGAAGTTTTTACATTTGAATTACTATTCAGTGTAGTTGCAGTATCGGAATTACCAGTTACATCACCAATATGCTGACCATAGAATTTAGAAGATGAACCTGTGAATATACCTGCGGTTACAACACCTGTTGCTGCACCTAATTGTACAAATTCAGCTCGTAGTGTACCATTACCACTATTAAGAATAGTTGGATCAGGAAACTTAGTGTTATCTATTACTGGAAGTCTATCATTACTAATCGTACCACTTGCAAGATAACTTGCATTTAATTGTGTTAATTCAGTACCAATACCAACAAAAGAGTTTGCCTTTATTTGGCCAGTCATTGTTATTTGATTACCGAATCCTGAACTATCTCCTGTCTCTCCTATAAATCCAATACCTTCTACACCAACGTCTGTTGGATTCTGTCCAATCATTAAGTCAAAAGCATTATCTGCCTCAGTTGTTCCAATACCAACCTTCAAGTGTGTAGCAATACCAGTTCTTGTACCACCACTATTTTTGGCCTGATGAACAATCCAACCATCGGTTGTGAAACCGACAATATCATCCATATACAAACCACTACCAAAGAAATAATTAGCAGTTACAACACCAACATTAAGTACATTAGTGTTTCCAACTAACGCATTACCTGTAGGATTTGTGGTTCCTATACCAACATCACCATGGAATGTAGCAATTCCCGCAACACGTAAAGCACTAGTACTTGTTATTCCACTAACATCTGTCTGACCACGCAGAGCAGAAGTTCCATGGACATCTAGGAATCGTATTGGAATTGATGTTCCAATTCCAACCAAGCCACTAGCGTTGACTATGAAGTTATCACTATCAACCTGTACACCATTTCTGAAATTAAATGACTTATTATAATTTGCCATTGAGCCTAGATTTTATTGTTATTTATATTCCATCTTCGGGTGGAATTACTTCCGACCATCCGACAGGGCCTTGATTAGGATTTCCAGTATCCTTCTTAGATTGTTTTTGCCTTTCCAATCTTTCTTCCATCATCCTATTTTTATCGTCTGCGATATCATTAATCATTCCTACAGCAGACATAACATCTGGTGTAGCAGCAAGCATTTCAACTTTTGCGTTGAGTTCTTTGATTGCTTCAATAAGAAGTGGAACTAATTTTTCATACCTAACTGCTTTCTTACCATTTTCTCTGGTAACAACAATTCCTGGTAGTCCAAGTGCTTCAATTTCTTGTGCAATTACACCAGTATCCTCACCTTCATGACCAGCATCATTTTCTTTCCAAGTAAATGTATTACCAGAAATTTGCATTACTTTTTCAAGAGGATCATCAATACTACTAATATTATCCTTTAATGTCGCATCAGAAGAATAGTATGCAGTAATATCACCATAAGCACGTATGTTTCCATTAGAAGTTTGATCACCAAAATTAACACCACCCGAATAAGTCTGAATACGTATTGTGTTGTTATGGTTTATTTGTACAGCTCCATCAGTATCACAATCAATAGAAACCTTACTTGGAGATGCACCAACATTTGTAATTTTTATGTTACCATCACTTTGTAAGAATAGATTTCCTGTACCAGTCTCTTTAATTATAGAGTTCGCTGAATCATGACCAATCTGCATATCAGGAGTTCCAGTGCTTGCACCGAAACCAATCAAATTACCATCATAGAATACAGTACCTATTGAACCACCAGGAATATCAATATTAGATAAACCTGAACCATCACCATTGAATGATGTTGCAGATACAATACCAGCAAAGTAACCACCTTCACCAACATGTAGACTCTTAGCAATACCAACACCACCTTTCTCTACAATAATTGCACCAGTTACAGTTGAAATTGCGACATTTTCACCAGCAACAAAGAGATTACTACCAATACCTACACCACCAGAAACTACAAGAGAACCTGATTCTTTACTGCTTGAATCAAGAGGGCTAACTAACTGAGTTTGACCTGTTACTTTTAGAGGGTTGTTAATCTTAACACTCTTATTAAATGTAGTTGGGCCATCAAAGGAAGATAGAATGTCTCCAGAGTCACCACCTTCAACAACTATTCTTTCTTTAACAGTTACTTCATCAAATACAGCACTTAATCTTGCAGGTGTTTCACCAGTTACAGTTGGAATTGGAGTATCAAATGTTGTCTCCTCACCAGTAGCAGATGATTTCTTCTGGTTTCCAATATAGAAGTCACCTTTATTGTTCATACCAGTATAAACAACAACACCACCAGATTTTTCTTGTGACTGAACTAAGAATTCTTCTTTCTCAGTAAGAGTTCTGTCTTGAACCTGTGGAAGTGCGGTTGAGTAGTTTCCTGGCCCGTAACCAAGATATTCAAATGTATGACCAGATGCTCTAAGAATAGATGGTCTTCTAAATTCAACAGGTATTGGTTTAATCTTTCTAATTACAGAACCAGCAGCATGTGTTTGAATACCTGTTGCAAATACACCTCTAATAACTTGAAGTTGATCACTACCAACAATAGTCTTGGTAGCAACTCTCATTATCTCACTATTAATTTGTATATAAGAACCATATGGGAATCTACTAATTATACTATCAACACCAGTTACTGCAACTGTAGTGATACCACTTGATGGAATTGAATTAATAGTAGTCGCATTTTCACTATCTAAGATAGGTACTGTACGTGCACTTATATTCTCATTAGACTTATCTGAAAGTTTTTCATTAGATGAAAGACCATACTTATATGCATATACAGGAGTTCCTACATTAGTTGTAGTCACTGCATTGAATGTAGTAACACCTACAGCAGAGTTAACAACATATGAACCTAAATTAAGTTCATTTGTATCAACTATTGTGAAACTATTACCTGCAGACAAACCATGACTGTTTACACAATTGAATGTTGTTATTCCAGAAGTAACATCAAAACTACTACTATCAATTTCTACTGCTCTACCAGTATTAAATACATACTGACCTGCCTGTAACTCAGGGCCACCAACAGTCTTAGCAATAGCAATTTGAGTGTCGTTAGGAACACTAGTTATTCTAAAGTACTGGTCTTGAGTTACACCAATACCAGTAAACTGTGCTACGTTATTAATAGCAGATGTAATACCTGCATTTGTAATTGTATATCTAGCAGTTCCATCACCACCGATAAATGTTGGATCAAAATATAAATCACCAGCAGCATATCCAGCACCTTTTGCTTGAATATCTACATTAGTAATTTGACTAGAAGCAATACTTACTCTAGCAGTAGCACCTCTCCAAGGGCCACTTATTGAGGAATTTAGTAGTTTTACGTTGTAATATGTTCCATCAGCATAACTATTACCCTGATTTGATACAGTTCCAGTTATAATACCAGCATATCCATGTCTTCTACTAAAGGTTAATGTTGGGTTTGCACCAGTTGGAGCATTTGATATAGTAATACCTACACCTAAAGCCTTAATAAAGGAGTCTGTACTTTCTCTGGTTAAACTCTTTTTAAGATCGTTAGTCGAAACATCACCAATAGGAGATCTTAAAGCATAAGATTTTGATGCCTGAGGATTATCATCTGGATTATCTCTGTCTAACTGTGGATATAAATCAGATACGTTTTGACTATATCCATAGTCAGTAAACTCAGAATCAATTTTGTGGTCTGATGATAGTGCATAGATGTGATAAACTCCATCTGACTTATCTTGAATATAATTTGAAATCTTTAGAGCTCTATAGATATAGAGGTTTGTCTGTAAATTATTCTTTTCAAATCTAGGTAATGTTAGATTCCTTTGTGATGTATCGTTTGTAGACTTAAGACCATGTACAGTAACAGGTTGATATGCAAATTCCATGGAGTTATGCACAGTCAATACATCATATGTTCCATTATATCCTGTATTAGCAACACCAGTGGTATTAACACTATCAGTTACGTTTTTAACAATAATAGTATCACCAACAGTTAAATTATGAGGTAACTCTGATCTAATAGAGCATATACCAGTTGTAGATGAAGAATTACATGTAGCAATAAATCTTGGAACCTTCTCAAATTCATAATCACTCGTTGTTAGAGTATTATTAAAGGTAAAGTCTGCGTCAGATCTAGCACCTGTACTACTTGATTCCTGCATTACGAATCCATTTTCTGGATTCTTAGCATTTTGTAGTTCCTTAGGTATTACAACCCTTATCTTATAAACTTTTTCATCTAAACTTCTTGTATCATCAATTCTCTTGATAAAAGTAGCCGTAGTAACATCTTCTGGTATTAATCCAGCAGTATTTAAAGCTTGATATATTCCACCAGAACCACTACTATTATTAGTATTAACATACCACTGACCTTCAGCAGCATCAAATTGTACTGGGTGACCTAAATCTCCAGAAATTTTATCAGATACTCTTGAGAAAATTCTAAGATTAGTACCACCAGCTATATCAATTGCCTTTCCAGCAATAGCATCTGTCTCAGATGCTGCTAATTTAATATCATTACTACCAGCTCTAATAGCAAAATAGAGTTCAGTATTTGATATGTTCTCTGGTAAATCACCATCATCACTGGTAATAACAACTTTTTCACCAGTATCTAGTGTATTGCTACCAATAGTAAAACTATCAAGTAATTCATCAACACTGGTTACTCTATATTCTTTTACAGAACTACTACCATCAGGCATTAAAATTTCTGCAGATCTTTCTATACCACCTGCAAATAGAAATAAAACATCTCCTACCTTCGCACCTACTTTAAAACCTTGAGTATTAACGGGTGGTAAAATATCAGCACTTGTATATCCATCTAGGAATAACTTAGCATTATCAGCAACAGCAAGTGTTTTGGCCTTATCAATAGCTAACCAGTCAAGATCCTTACTAGTTGTCTCTATCTTTCTTGGTGGAATGATAGAAGTAATAAATGCTTTATTATCTTTTGCAAATGCATCTTTCTTGAATCCATCAGAAACAAGAGATAATTGTCCAAAGTTTGAGTTTGAGTTTGTAATTGATTGGTCAGCACCACTTTCTGTGAGGAAATGATTTGCAAATCCAATAGCGAAAACAGAAACAACCTGAGCAACAGCATCATTAGTAAGTTTAATATGAGCAGTTTCCCATCCCTTTCTATAAATTGCAGAAGAATCTAAGTGATATGCTTCCCCTGTTGCGGTTGCAGATGATTCAGCTGCCAGTGCTGCTCCATCAACTACCGATGCTAATGAAATACCATCATAGGTTCTTGCAACTGGATTATATTTTACAAATGCTCTATCATCTTTCTGTAGTGATATTCCCGTAAACTGAGCAACAACTATAGATTTGAATCCTGTAGCCTTTGCACCATCAATGTTCATACCGTTCATACCATAGACTGAACGCATTGATAGGTTAAACACATATGGTGATGCACCTAGTACAGTATCAGTTTCAACTGTTACTGTTGCTGCTGAAGTATTACCTGGAATCAGAGTAAGTGGTGGATTCGGTAATGTATATGTAAATACCGTATCATCACTATTACTTACACTGGTAACTGTAGCAGATATATTATAGTTTGTTGGAGTAACACCCCTTACTTTAATTGGTGTACCTACATTATATCCATGAGGTCTAGAAGTTTTTGCAGTAACCACATTAGTTACACCAGCCTCGTCTCCAGCTCTAATACTTGTTAATGTAATAGGATCAGCAGCAAAAGCACCAACAATTTCAAATTCTGGTCTTCGTGGCCAGAAAGCAAGAGGATCTGCTGGATATTTCTGAGTACTTTCAATTTCTCTTCCAGAACCTACATTATATGCATTACCTATCTTAGCGTAATACATATCAAGGTCTGTAATATCATATGTGGTATTACCAAGAGTTACATAATTAATACCATCAGCATATTCAAAACATGATAATTTATGGTGTGAGAATATTGGACTTGCTGTTTTTGCAAAGTTAGCTGGGTCTGTATATACTAATCCTAAATCATCTCCATCAAATAAACTGAACTGCCAGAAATAACAAGTACCAGTCATTCTGAAGATTGCTGAAGGAGCTACATTTGGATCAGTTGGATTTGGAACATACTTAGGTCTTATCCTAGTTTTTCTAAGATCCATACCAACAATAGATGTTCCTCTAGGTAGAATAAGACCACCGTAAACACTATTAAATTTGTAGAGTATATTATCTGCTTGTGTTAAATCAAAATTACTTGTTAGGTTTAAATCTAAAGTTGTTAATGCATTAGATACTGTTCCACCACCAGCTGGTTGAACCTTAGCAACACCATTTTCATTAAAAATTCTATAACCTGGCCTGTTATCAATAATATGCTCACCAGGATATAATACTATAGTGGTTTTAGCTATCTCATCATTACTTCTTCCTTTGACATAAGAAAATCTAGCCGCTTCTAGCAGTGCTCTTTGAACGGTCTTAAATGGTCTAGCAAGAGAATTACCTTCATTACTAATACTATCGGTTGAGTCTAAATCGCTTGGACTCACATAAAGAATACGGCCTTCAGTGTTCTTTATGAAATTATCTAATTTATTCAGAGGCATGAGTTTTCCTTATGACTACTAAAATTATTACTATAAGTTATTTAGTCACCCTAGAACTCCTCTTCTTCCACGAAATCGGGAGGAAGATCTTCTGGGTTTTCTAATTCTATTGGAAATACCATTGGATGCATTTCCTCGTACATTAAATACGCATAATATTTGTACAATTCATCAGTATTATATCTTTTTTCAAGATCAGCAATTGTTTTAATCATTGGAAGATCTGCTTCGGTTTTATCCAAATCTTCTAATTCATCAAAGGTAAAAGGAATACCATTGATAAAATACATTAAAACAATTCTTTCAATTGTATCTTCAAGTTGTTCTGTATACCAACAATAACTGGTATCTATCACATATGTATTTACCATTATTCATGGCCCATCATTATGTGTAGTATGTATGCGAACTATTTCATCATCAATCAAACCTTCATCCTTTAATTTCTTATAGTTATAGCAACTTTCGAAATTAAGTTTAATCTTTGGTTCCTTTGTTTTCTTCATAAATGGCAAGATTCGCGTACTTTATTCTCTCAGGTTCTAATAAATCATTCACTACTTCCATCACATCTAAAAATTGTTTAGATGATTGGCAGATAATCTTTTTTTCATAACCATTATCAGAAATTATAAGAAAAGATCTATTACAAAGATCTATAATAGTCTCTCTTACTAATTCACCTTCCATCATAAACTCAGAACATATAGAGTATTATACCATATATATGCTGGTTTGTCTATCGTTGTGATAAAATTGTAAGATTACCAGTGTAGTTACCACCATTTCCATTCTCTAGTTTTACTCTGCCCAACGGATACGTCAAATCATTATTATGACCCCTGCAAGATATTTCATAGAAATCAGCACCACCCCATCCAGAATAAGCAATACCAGCCTCAACGTGAGAATGATAGGTGTAATAATATGGAAGTATATCATTACCAGTTGTTACTCTGTTTATAATTATCTCACCACTATACAAACCATTAGTACTGATTAGATTATAATCAAGAGGATACCAATTAAATTGATTAATTCGTTTGAAACGAGTTACTGAACCGCCAGCCTCAACATTATAACCTACATCATAATAACCTGAGTCTTCATAGCTACTGTTTCCACCAATAAACATGTGATTTCTACCACCTAGTGAGTACCTAATCTCATGAAAAACAAGTTTAACTACTTGTGGATTGTTTAAATCTGTTGCCTCAAAATAAGAATTGGTACCAGTATATGTTTTATGAACTGTCCATGAAGCTGCAGTTGCGAATGAGAGTGCCTTATTCCCATTTGTCTGTAGAACATCACCAGAGTTCCCATCTACTGAGGGGAAAGTGAATCCATTTAATACACCCGTTAATTTAGAACCATCTCCCGTAATAGTAGCTGCATCTAATTCACCTGTGATTACAACTTTGTTTGATTTAATTTCATCTACTTCTATTGATTCAGTAGCAGTAATTTTATCAGCAAAAATCTCATCAGCAAATACATTAGTGTTTGGTTCGTCAGACATCTTTCTATATTCCGTTTGGTGAACTATTGAATACTTTAGTTGCATCAGCACCAACTAATACTTTTGGAGCCATAGCAACATTCATCTTCCATGATTTCTTTAATATCCTACCCAAAGATCCATTAAAACGACCAGGAACATCAATTTTCATTCCTTCAATTTGGATATGTCTACAATAATTTGATTCTGTACCACCTAACGCTAATTTTTTCTTAGCTTTAATGATAATACTGTCTGCCTCTAGTGTAATTGTATGTGCAGCCTTTATTCCTATAGAGTTCTTTGATGAAGTAATACTAACATTTCCATTGTGAGCAGTCATCTGAATACCAGTAGTATCGTTAGCACCACTACTATTAGCATCTACTTGAAATGTTTGCTCTGTTTCTAGTCTGGTTATAGGGCCTTCATGATGTGCTATTACAAATCTACACCCTGCTTCATTAGTAAATTTTAATGCTGCAGATTCTGCACCACATTTACTTTCATTAGGATTACGTGTTTCTAGGTAACATAAAGGACTCCACATGTCCTGAACTGTTGCACTGTATCCTGATTGATTAGACATAATTAATTAACCTCCCCACTAGTATATGATTTACCAACACAATCAATAATCTCAAGAACTTTTCCTTGAGGTCGAGTATTAGACATTATAGGTCTTAATCTAGCACCAGATCCTGTTTCACTCTTAATTTTCATATTTGGAAAATCACGATATGCAATCTGATTCACAACATTAACACCAGTAATTCTACCATCTGTAATTTGCACTTCAAAATTATCTAAAGTAGCATCTTCATAACCTGAGCCAGGTGCGTCAATTAGAACTCCAGTTACAAAAGAATCATCTTCACTCTCGGCAGGATATTTACTACCAATAGTAGTCATAGTGATACTGGTAATCTGACCGTAAGTTGGAGATTTTGGATTATAATCAATAGTTGCTTTACCATAAGCACCTTCTCCCTTTTGACATTCATCATCAAAAGTCACTATAGGTTCACTTATATATCTTGCACCAGGATTTGTAACTTCTACTCCAATAATACTTGCAGTTCTTTGTACTGCAGCAAACATATTATTAGTATCTAACCTATTAATGAATTTTCCAAGTATAACTCTACCTGCTCCACCTTGTCCTCCACCACCAAAGATGCTAACGGTTGGGCCTCCACAAATCTGCTCAGGTGGATCTCCACATGGGCCAATATCAGATGATGGTGATTTACCTCCAAAAATATCCCAAGATCCATACTCTTTTTCAAATGCTGTTAATTTCTCACTTGCTGCTGCTGTGACTGATGTTCCTGAGAACATTCTTCTAAAGTCTTCACTCTGAGTAGAATCTGAAGGGCTTGGTCTATCACCTTTACCTGTTACATAATTAGTGCTAGGAGGACAATCCAACTTTTCACCACAAGACAATAAACCTTCAGCCTTTGATAACATATCAACACCACTTGTTAGAAATTGTTTAGTATTAAATGCAAAACCTAATGTCTTTTCAATAGGTGCCATTATTGGGCCAGCAACTGAATCCATCATATCAGTAGTTTTATTAGTGACTGCACCCATCAATTCCTGAACTGCACACGCTGGTGCTTTAGTTATATTTTTCGCTGCTGCTGTTACCAAATCACTAACAACACCTTGCATAGCATCTGTAATACTCTGCATACCACAAGTTGCACCATCAAATGCATTTTGCATGGGACTTAACATCCCTCCTTGAATTCCTTTAATTATTGCGACTGCTGCAGGTTTAGGTAAAGCAGTTGGTACTAAAGCCATAATTGAATCATGAACTTGACCTAATCCTGCCTTAAATTCTGATTCCATCTTATCATTTAATGCACCCGTCATTTTATTAGTTACGCTAGTCATACTACGGGCAACTAAATCTGATACATTCCTAATTTCTTGAGGCATATTCAATACTTGATTTCCACCTGCCTGAATCTTATTGAAGAAATTATTTAAGGAATTACTAACTTCACTCATAGCAGTATCACTACAAGGATTTGCTTGTGTAACAGTAACTCCAACAGTATTACTATCAGATTTAGTACATTCTTGTAATGCTCTGATAAAATTTTGTCTTTGTTCTTTTGCTGCGTCAGTAAGTGAACTTAAAGGTTTAGGAATTATACCTTCAAAAACTGAGGGAAAATTATTTTTATATTGACTTATTATATTCTGTAATTTTGGGTCGGCAGGGTTAGCCTCTATCAAATCCTTTACGGTTTTAATACTTAAATCATCTAAAACTTCTGGTGCTGGTGTAATACTCATTGTTTTTGTAATTTCTCAACTACGGTTTCTTTCTGCATAGGTGCAACATCATTTAGGCCATTTGCATCAAACCATGGTGCTTCTTCCCAATCGAATCCTTCACCAAATGTATTGTCTGGAGCCATAACATACCAATGACATTTTGCATCAGGTATATCTACAGCACAAACTGCCCAATCATCTGCCCACTGAGGTACTTGAACATACATCACTGGTAAGTGATTTGCAAATAATGAAAGAATGAATGAAAATATAAACATAATGTTATTTATCTACAGTTACTGACGTGCTTTCCAGTTTCGTAAAGCCCTCTGATATGAAGCTGCTCCACTACGACCACCTCCAAAATCACTTCGTACTGGTTTTGGATCTTCTGGTTCAGGCACTGCACCAACTTCATTATCTCCACCTAATCCAGCTCTGGCCAAATCTTCATCTTTGGTCTCTCTATTATCTGTACTAGTATCTACTCTAGCAGAAGGTGTACATATTGGTACAGTCTCACTAAATTCAGCAGAATCAATTAAGTTAGCATCTGTATTGTTACCAACGTATCCCGTTTTAATATCAAATCTTCCCGTTCCATATTTAACACCTGAAGTTCTACCTAAAACATTTGTGATAACAGGATTTTGTTTCCTATCACCATCCATGAATCTACCCATAACAACATCACCTTGTGATATTGCTGGAGTTGTTTTTCTACCTCCCGCACCCGTTCCATCAGATACTCCAAGAGCTACCATTGCGTAAATGATATCAGTGTCTTTTACAGTTTCATCACTAGGATGACTACCCATTACAGCAACTCTGTATCTGTATCCTACACCCTCATCACCATCCTGTTGTTCTTGTTGTGACTCTAATGGAAGAATGATACCAAGAAATTCATTAGTGCCAGATCCGTATGTATCCTGATCAGCCATAGTTAGTCTTTAACCTCTTGCCATTTGTAACCAGTAATTCTACCTCTACTATTTCTAATAGCAACTTTTTCCATTTCTTTAGGTGTTTCACCTTTAGAGAAATGCATTCCATAAGAGTCTCTTATTAATTTCATAGAAGTAACAGATTTTTCAGCCTCAAAGAAATGACATAGTGATTGTATTATATAAGTACCACTTGTCTTTTGATCAGGGCCTGATTCCTTATTACTACTTATAACCTCAACTTCAAGTTTAATTGTATTCCCTGCTTCTAAGTCAGTATTGCATGGAACAACAATAGAATAGTTTTGAGAGAATAATATATTATATCTTGCAGCACCAGCAGCATAATATAACTCAGGACTATTGTTAGCATCTACACTGGTGTCTGCTCCACCAATATTCATTACAGCAGTTGATACTCTATGAAATCTTGTTCCTCCTTCAAATTCTTCATCAAGAATTTTAGCAACTGTTGGTTTAGTACCTAAAGAACTAAATTTCTCATCATCTATTAATTTACCATCAACAACATTAATATCAATTTCAGTAAACTGATAGGATGCTGGATTAAAGAATATATTTTTACTTGCATAGATACCAGATCTAATTTGACTAGTAAGATTTTGATCTCTACCTACAACTAATGCAGATACTTTAAAATTATTACTATCATCATCAGTTTGATGAACATCTTTATTTTGGGAGTTATAAAAATAGTGGTGAGTTTTATCATCTGGTTCTGTATTAATTAAACTATCTAATGATACAAACTTAAAACCACTTTTTGTTTCATATGCAAAATAACCAGGATTAGCAGTATTCATTGGTATTGTTTGTTTTGCAAGCATAGCAATTAAATCAAATGGTCTTTTAGTCATTCCAGCAAAAGTATAAGTGTTGCTAGATTCTGAGACTAATACCCTGTCTGCAGGTAATGTTAAAACATCTTTGCATATTGATGCAACAGATTCTGATATATTACCTTTATAGCATGATGTAACCTTTTTAACTGCATTCAATACTCCAATTCTAGAACAAAATCTTATTTGAATAGTCTCACTATTTGACTGTTTATCTAATATTTGTACTTCATTAATATATAATATCCTATGAGGATCATCTTTAACAGCATAATCTATACCATCACCAATTTCAGTTTTAATTCTCATAAGGAGTTCGCAACCAGCTTCAAGTGGAAGATATTCATATAAAGAACCTGTTGTTGATTCATCTCCTTCTTTAGAAACTGCATCTCCAGTACTAACAAGAGTGATAACTCCAGTTATATGTGGTGATAATACATTTTCATAATAATATATGTTAACAATTCTAGTTCCACCAGCATAAGGGCCATCTATAAGATCTACTTCTCTTTCACCATTGGAAGATTTAATTTTAAATACTTCGTATTTTGAGGATTGTACTGCCATTAATCTAACACCAAACTATTAGATACTTCTGGTTCTGGTCTTGTTTCACCACCACCAGATTCACCATTATTATTACCAGTGGTTGCAAGAACTTCTACAGGAATAATAACAGTATTGAGATTATTTCCACCATTTTGCACTTTCAAGTCACCAGTAACTTTATGAACTTTATTTAATATGTTATTAACATTAGCATCTATAACTTGCTGTACCTTATCATCTTCTTTCGTTACATCCTCTTTCGCTTCACCATCAGATCCAGTCTTTGCAATTTTCTCAGGATCTATTGCAATTAAGTTTTCTAATGGATTTTCCACCCCTTCTTGTTGTGCATCTGCAGGATCATCAGTAGTACCTGTTGCATCCACCAATGCTTCATCTTCACCTTCTTGTTTAGTTTCAGTTTGACCTAAACCTTCACCACCACCTTTCTCAAACTTATCCACTTGAGAGAAATCTATAGGAGTAGCATCTTCTTCACCTTCTTCAGTCTCTTCACCACCACCATCTTCTTCTTCTTTAGGTTCTTCTATTTTATCAATTTCACCTTCAAGATCTTTCTTTACAGTTTCTAATTGAGCTACGTTAGTTTCTGCCTCACTAGGTTTCCAAAGTTGAGAAACCCAACCACCAAAACCCATCAATGCTTTTGCAATCGTACTTATAACCTTCCATACAACCTTTACGAATGGTGCTATTTTATCATATGCTGATGATAAGAAAGAAATAATTTGTGGTAACTTATCAACAACAAATCCCATTAAAAGATATCCAAAGAAATTCATTATTCTATCTTTGATACTCATTACCATTCCACCAACATTACCAAGTACACTTGCTACAGGGCCTTTACTACCTCCCGCTTGTTCAATGTTTTTCTCAGCAGCGGCCCTTTCTGCCTGTAATCTTTGCTTACGGGTAAGAATTTTCTTCCTATCACCTAACTTTCCAAGTTCCTTAGTCTTGTCTGTTAGTACACTCCTAATATTAACAGCAGTTATTTTTAGTTTTTTTACTTCTTGTTTCGTGGTCATTTATACATATATCCCTAATTTTTCTCTAGTTTGAAGAATATAATAGTTACTCATATCCTCTGCACCAATAAGAGGTACAGTATCAAACTCACCACCCAAGAAATCAGCCTGTGCTTGTTGTGCTTGCTGAGAAATTGTTATAGGATCTAGAACTGTAGTCTGACCATCCGCATTAGGATCTGTAAGATCTCCTGCTGGATTAACATTATTTGAGAAGTTAAGTTGTTGTTCTTTACCTGCGACTGCTTCTGCTACGGATTCATAATCACCCATAGCATCTTTTAGATTCTGCTCATCCTGACTCAAATTATTATCTCTCACCATCAGACCAGCATCAATAGCAAGTGAAAGACCAGTTCCAACACCAGGAATTATAGACGCAGCACCAGAAGCCATTTCACCTAAAGCACCCTTCCAATCTGGTGGTTTTTGAAATAATCTACCTACAGCAAATGCAGCACCTAAACCTAGTCCAACAATAGGGATCTTTTTAAGGAGTGACTTACCTCCTGTTTTAGTTAAATTTTTAAGTAAATTTTTTCCACCAGTCTTAAGTAATTTACCACCACTCTTTAATAAATTCTTTCCACCTTTTATTAAATTCTTTCCACCTTTTATTATATTTTTTCCTAGTTTAAATAAACCTTTTGCACCTGGTATGTTCTTAGCAAAATTCTTAATTGCAGACACACCATTTTTAATTAATGTCTTAGCATTTTTAAGCATTTTCGGGAGAGTTCTTTTTAAAAAGACTCTAGCCAGTCGTCTAGCCCTATTCAATCCTTTAAAGACATTATTAACAAACTTAACAAGTCCTTTAACTTTCTTGAAAATTTTAAATACAAGAACCCCACCAAGAATAGCTCCTAATCCAATTAAAATTTTCTGACCATGATTTTCTAAGAATTTAAAAAACTTTGTAATTGCTTCATTATTATTAGCTAACCATGTTATTGCTTTATCTGCAATGAATCCTCCTGCTATGGCCATGAAGAATCCCATAACTTTATCAAGTATGCCCTTTGCTGGTGCAGTTATTGTATCGAATGCCTTACCTATTGTACCACCAATCTTCTTAACAGCTTCTATTCCTGCTTCTGCACCCGTTCTTTTCTTTCTATCTGCTGTTCCTCTTAAAGTTGCTATCGAATCTTTCTCTTGCGTAATTCTATTTGCAAAATCTACACTTAATGCATTACCAATATCTTGAAGTATTAAAGATACCTCTGCAATATCTTCAGTAGGTTCATTATCTTTTCTTAGTTTAAGTATATTCTTAATACTAGTAATTTTTGTCTCATTAGCAGCAACTCTTTGTCTTAATTCATCATCAACAGTATCAGGTACAAGTTTACTTGGATCTATCTTAGGCCCTGTGCCTGGTAATTTACCTCCTGTAATAGGACTCACATACGTTGGGTTTTTTGCATCTATCGCTGCCTTTACTTCTGCAAGTGACTGTAACTTCTTTGGTCTTCCTCTTCTTTTGATTGGAGCACCACCTTTTCCACCAAGAGTAGTTACTTTTGATGCCTTTATTTTAGGTTTAGATTTTGCTACTTTAGCCACGTCGTTGTTGTGCTTTTAGGTTTTCTTCTTCAATGTATTGCTGGAGAAGTGAAACATAAATCTCTCTTTCCCAAGGAATCATGTTTTCCAACTCTGTTAAGCTATATTTATGGTGTTGCATCAGGGCAAAATTAGTCCGATAGTAATTCTCTAGACTCTCATGAGCTAGAGCTAAGCGAAAAAACTTGCTAGACCCTCCAACATCACTTCACTTTTTACTTTAGTCTTTGGATTAAATACCTCAACTTTATGTTGTAGTTTAGGCATTGTATCAAAGAATTTTTCAATGTCCTTAAACTGTTTAGAGTTCATAGACTCAACAAATTCCTTCAATTCTTTTTTAGTACAGTCAGAAGCATCCCAAGATTCCTCTGCAGTATATACTTGATCAATGCATTTCATAATAACTTCAAGAGATTGATCTACTTGAGCTTTATCAGTATCCAGTTCAAAATTAGTCTCAATAAATTGAGTCATAGATGGATAAGCCATCTTAACTGATAAATTATTATCTAATTTAATAATATCACTGTGGTCTGGATTCTTTTCAACTTTGATAGCATCAATGTCGATTTCCATTATAACCTGTGTTTCTCCATCATCAGGACAGGTTACATTAACCTCAACAGTTTCACCAACAGATTTTGCACGAACATTTAAAAACAAATATTCAATATCAAACGTCGCCATTTTTTCGACTTTGATACCTCGTGTTTGAACACATTGTCCTATTACTGTTTTAATTGCTTCAGAAATCTGCTTTTGATTTTCAGATTCTAAGGCCATAATCAGAATTTTTTCTTCTCTAACTAAGAATGGTCTATATTTAACTTTTCTTCCACTAGAAGGCAATACCAATTCATAGACAGGGGTATTAATTTTTGGTAAGGGCATAATAAATCAAATCATTATATATTATATATACGGGTTTCACCGACTTTTTATTTCATTCTGTATCTATCGTAAGCAAACTGAACATTTACCTTTACAAGATCAGCACCACCATATTGTACGGGTATTGAAGTCATTGACTTTGGAAAAGCATTTACATATTCATAAGTAATACTTTTCTTTGGATCTAGATTCTTTTCAAATTTTGTAATTGTTAATGCTCCAGACTTGTATCCTATCTTATTATCTCTGTTCATAGGATAGTTTAATCTTCTATAATAATTGTTATCATCAGTACGGGTGATACCTCTAAAATTATCATCACCTGCAACATAATCCATCCATCCTTCAAAAAATTTAAGGACGTTATAATCTTGATCTACGTAAAATGAGAAGTCACTATCAACATATATTCTTGTATGTGCAAACTGTTGATTGATTCCTTGATAATTATCTTTAACTTCTGATGTAGCAAATGAACTGGTAGGTAATGTAGCTTCAGCACACATTATACCAACCTTATTACCATTTGCATAATCATTAGGCAAATCATAATATTGTTGAAGATATCTCTTCAATTCAAATGATATACCTGCAATATGTACCTGATATTGGTTATTCAAAGACACCTTACTAAGATCCATCCTAGTAAGAGTACCCATTTTATATTTTGAAATAAGTCCTGCCACTCTAAATATAGTTATATTATTATATTTCTATTTAGTGTCTTACAAAGGAAGATATCAGCCAAGTAACCCATTGAAGTACAAAGGTAACTTTCGAAACATAATTTACCGTTCTCTGTGGGAACGTAAATTCATGGTTTACTGTGATAAAAACGAAAATATTTTGGAATGGGGAAGTGAAGAAATATTCCTCCCATACAGATCTCCAGTTGATAATAGGATTCATAGATACTTTCCAGATTTTTATATCAAGGTTAAAGAATCAACGGGTCATGTTAAAAAATATTTAATTGAGGTGAAACCAAAGAAACAATGCGTAGAACCTAAACCTCAAAAAAAGAAAACAAAAGGATATATCTACGAAGTTTATGAATATGCTAGAAATCAAGCAAAATGGAAAGCAGCAAAAGAGTATTGTGCTGACCGAATGTGGGAATTTAAAGTATTAACAGAAGACGAATTAGGTATCAAGTAATGTCTCAAAAAAGTTACGAAGAAATAAAAGCAGAAATTGATGCTAGGAATCCCACTAAACCTGGCCAATATACAGGTTTACCCGTTCCTGCAAATCAAGTAGAAAAACGACCTACAGATGCTAAATTAAATAGATTACGTGAAGTTGTTGATAATATGACTGGTACTGAAAGTGCAGATGATTTGATGTTAGCAGTAATGAATGCATTACGTGAAAGTGGTAAAGTACCAACAGCAGGAAATTACTATTGTTTTGTATATAACCCTAAGACACCTAATATTCAATATGATCAAAACCCTTTAGTTGCAGTATCAAATGTGTTTAGTTGGGGGTTCAAAGGACTTAACTTTCACTGGGGTCAAATGAGACAATATACATGGGATGAGATCGCTGGTGGACTATATTTGGTCACTGCTGAGGAACTTTCAGATGCACAAGAGATACCTTTTCAGAATATCCGTATAAATAGATAATAAAACTGTAATTGTTATGGCAGAAGAGACAACAACTACACAAACAGATCCTAAACTTACTGAACAACAACAGTCAGATGTCGTAAAAGAATACGAGTCTCTGATTACTGCTAAACCAAAACCAGCGGCTCCAGAGAAATTACCCACAGGTTTAAGATATCCATATAGTACAGTAGATAACACTCAAGATTTTTTAAAGTTTACTATTTTTAAGTATCAAAGAAGTGGGCAAATCACAAGAGATAGTAATGGATTAAAAGCAGATTTATTAGGTAATATTATTCTACCAGTACCCGCACAATTACAAGATAGTAACAATGCTAACTGGGGACAAAGCAATATGAATTTTATGGAAGCAGGTGGTATTAATGCAGCTAAAAATGTGATGGGTGGAAATATGGAAGGAACTGGTAATGAAATAAAAAATTTAGTTAATCAACTTAAAGATAATCCTTTAGTTAAAGATTACTTTGCAGCACAGGCAGTTAGTGCTGTTGGAGGTAATGTTAGTGCTGCTGATGTATTAGCAAGAGGATCAGGTCAAGTATTGAATCCAAATATGGAATTATTATTTAAAGGGCCAACTATTAGAAATTTCAGTTTTAATTTTAAATTTACACCAAGATTTCAGAAAGAAGCACAAACTGTAAGGACTATAATTAAAGCATTTAAAAGAAATATGGCTCCAGAAGGTTCTGGTGGTGCTATGATTAAAACACCAAAAGTTTTTGAAATTCAATATCTTGGAAAAGCAGCAGATTATTTGAATAGAATTAAATTATGTGCATTGAAATCATGTAATGTTAACTACACTGCAGATGGAACTTGGGCAACATATAATGATGGTTCACCAGTTGCTATGACTATGGCTTTAAGTTTTACAGAACTTACTCCAGTTTACAATGAAGATTACAAAGCATATGAAGATAGTTCAGATGGAGTTGGATTCTAATGGGATATTTTAGAGAGTTACCAGATGTAGCATATCAGAATTTTTTATCTGATAGTCTCTCATCTCAAAGTTATATTGTAGTTAAGAACCTTTTTAGAAGGAATAAAATACGTGATGATTTAGAAGGTGTATTTACTGTATTCGATAAGTATGAAATTCAAGAGGGTGCTAGACCTGATAATATTGCAAAAGAATTATATGGCGATGATAAGTTAGACTGGGTTGTTTTATTAACTGCAGGAATTTTAAATGTTAGAGATGATTGGCCTCTAACTAATCAAGAATTATATAATTTCTCTGTAGATAAGTATGGTGCAGATATAAATGCTATTCGTCACTATGAAACAAAAGAAATTATGGATGGGGATGGAAGATTAGTTCTTCCTAAAGGTAAAAGAGTTGATGGTAATTTTTCAGTTACTTATTTCTATTACAATCAGTACATAACTCCAGCTTCTGTAGATACAATACAAGGAGTTACAAATTTTGAATATGAACTAAAGAAAAATATAGAGAAGAGTTCTATACATATTCTTAAAAAACGTTATCTTAATCAGTTCCTTAACGATATGAGAGATATAATGGTAGTACAAAGATCTTCAAATCGTGTTACTGATAAGTTAAGTAGAACGGAAAATACTAAAATTACAGTGCAATAAAAAAGGGGTCGTAAGACCCCTTTTATTATGTTTATTCTGATGCGAGTTTCGCAAAGTATGATAGTGTATCATCCTCCTCTTCATCAGGAGCTCCAACACTTACTGGTGTGGGAGTTGCAGAAACTGCGTCAGCAACAACTTGTTCTGCCTTGTTTAGGCCTTCACTTAAGTCTTCTAAGTCTTCATCGAATGTAGGACGTGCAGAAGTCTTGTTACCTAATACGTAACCTAGACGCTTCTTCAAATCTTCATATGATTTGAATTGATCAGCACCTACAAATTCTTGAAGTGATGCTTGCTTCTTCCATAACCCTTCCATTGCTTCATCATCGTCTAATAATGGACTTTGAGCAGCGAACTCGGAAGAATCATAGTTTCTGTAACCTGCAACGTTTTTAGCCTTCAACTTGAAGTTAGCACCTTGCCAGAAATCAAATGGATCAATTGCTTCTTCATCTTCAAACTCAGGTTGCATTGCTGCAGTAAGTTTATCAAAGATTTTCTTACCATATTTGTATAAGAAAGTCTTACCTTCATTCTCAGGATTAGCAGGATCCTTCACAACATAGATGTTACTAATGTAAGTTAGTTTACGTTTCTGCTTACGTGCAGTATCTTTACCTGCGTCTGTACCATTGTTCCAGAGTTGGGTATTGTACTCAGAAACAGGATCTTTTTGACCAAGAGTAGTCAAACTATTTTCGATATACCAACCGCCAGGCCCTTGAAAGGCATGAGAGTATAGTTTTACGAATGGAAGATCTTCACCATTTGGTGCAGGTAAAAAACGGATAACAGCATAACCATTACCTGATTTATCTACGTCTAATTTCCACATACGGTCATCGCCTGATGCACCGTTGTTATTCATTTTCTCAACTTCTTTAACTAACTTTGCAGTCAGTGAACCAAGTTTAGATTGTTTTTTTAAGTCTGCGAAAGACATTTGGATACCTCGGATTAATTGGATTAATTGGATGTTTAGATTATACCATACATTGACTTAAATGTCAAGATGGTCTTTCATTTTTTGAATGGTTTTATCCATTCCCTTAAATAATGAGATCATATCAGTACCTTCTGGGAAACCCAACAAAGTAATTGATTTTTCTAAATTCTCTTTCATCTCTTTAGCTGCAGGATCATCACACAAAGATAACCTTGTGTACATGACCTTTTGCTTTTCAAGTAAAGAACTTAGTTTTTCAACGTGTTCCATCTTTTCCTCATCGGGCATTGTATTAAAATTCATCAGTGTACCAAAAACTTCTTTTTGAAGTTTATTGATTTCTTGTAGTTCTTCACGAACCATTTCTGATTGGAAAAATTCACTCATTGATGATATCTCTTAATACGTTTTTATAATGGAATACATTAATATTTATAAAGGGAATGTATTTTTTTATCTTTAAACTGACGGATTCCCACACTGGATCTTTTAGTTTCTTATCAAAGTTTTTTGCGAAAGAAAAGACTTTTTCCATTATCGTAAGCGTTTCTAAACTTATCTCTCCACCCAGATACTTTTTTAGTAATGGTGGATGGCCCTTCGAGCAATCGAATACTTCTTCTAAGTTGTTTTCGTATATCAATTTCTCTACTTGTTCTTTGAATAAGTAAGTCAAACTCTGTTTGCGTCTTTTCCAATCTGCGTAGTTTCTTTCTCCAGAATTGATAATTTCTCCAATCCATAAGTTTTGTGGGTTATCGGTTGTTACAAAGTTTGCTAATAAGAAGTTTACGACTTCTTCGTCAGAGTATTTTCTAGATGTTTTTTCAAACCAGTATTTGTCTTTTCTTTTGTTAAAGGCAGACATTGTAGCCCTTGACTTACCACCATATTTTATAAAGTCATACTTAGGGTTAGTAAAATGACTTTTCATTGAAAGATAGGTTTGATAAGTTTCAAATGGTGTCACTTTCATTTAATCTCTAGTTTAATTCCTTGAAAAAATCTATAATGTCCTAACATACCAGCTGGGAAAGTATTAACTATTAGACTGTATCTATCATTAAAATCTTTACTTGGTTTTACTTGGTGAAAAATATTAGAAGGAAATAAACTTAGAGTACCTGCTTTTGCACGTACTTTATGGGTAATATCACTAGCACCAGTACCCAGACTATTTGATACAGTAACCATTGGTTGCTGCTCTCTTTCCCATATACTAGTATGATAGATTGTAGTACCTGTAGGTGAGTCTGTTAAATAAAAAACACCACTTATATAAGAATTAGTATGAAAATGTTTTGGTTGGTGTGTATTATACGTACAGTGTACACCCCAAGACTGAGTAATCTCTATACGTTCACACTGTAAGTTTCTTGCTACTCTTACCTCATTTAAACACTTAGTGATCCAATCCATGATAGGTGCATACTCAGGTTTGCGATTAAGTTCGGCATCTTCAGTCATCCCCGAAATCGCATAAGGCTCATCACTTGTTTGATGAATTAATTCTTCTTTTTTAACTAATTCTAATGCTAATGCTGTAATCTTTGGATCTGCTTCAAACTCATATATGATTTGAGGTAATACTTCAATCTGTTTCATCTTCTACACTTTCTAAATGTTCAATTGCATCAACGGGTACTTCATTTTCACCGATACGATACCAGTGTTCAAGTTCTCCTGATTTCCAACTCTTACGTTCTCCAATATATTCAAGATCGGGGAAACTATGTTCCCTAAGCATTGCTTGAAGACGATAGTGTGTTAATTCAACTTTATTAGGCATTACAAAGGTAATTTTGCTCTTGATGTTTTTTTCATGAAATTTAGTTCCTGTGCATCCCACTTCAATTTCTCTTTGAGTGGTTTAGAAACTAACTTTGTTACTGATTCTATCTCAAGTCCATTGATTTCGCAATAGTAACATATTGCATCAATATAATTCATATCTTCTTTAGATACTATTGACTCAATTTCCATTGCAAATTTAGCGGGAGTAAGAAACTTCTTCTCCATTACTTGCTCAAGTTCTTTGTTCGGTTCCATAGATTTCCAATTTATCTCTAACAAACTTTCTAATATATTTGTCGAGAAGTTTGATGTACTTTGCTTTGTTGTACTCTTCATAAACTACACATTCTCCATTTTCACAAGCCATAATGATGACTAATTTTTTAATTGATATATTTTTTAATTCATACAACATACAACCGTATGCCATTGCTTGAACAAAATAATGTTCTATCCAATCCCTTGGCTTTGGTTTCTTAGATGTTTTAAAATCTATTATTGATAACTCTCCATCATATTCTGCAATACAATCAACAGTTCCAGCGATTCCCAGTTGTTTACTATATAGGGCACCTTCAAGGGAGTGAATATTATCTATTTTGTTAAGTTCCCCCTTTGAGATTTTAAATAAAAAATCAGAAATAGGAGGAACCTCTGGAAGCACCTGATCGTTCTTTAAATAATGTTCCGTGAGTGTGTGCATATCAGTTCCACGGGTTGTGGCCGCTTTCGTGATACGATCTGCCTCTTCATTACCTACCTTCTTTCTCCAATTAACAAAGATGTCTTTATTAAAGTGGCTAGTTACGGAAGTAATCGAAACAAGTTTAAGTAACTCTTCTTCGTCTGGTACTGAGTAATAACGAACTCCATCAATAGTCTCCCTAGTCAGTTTAGGGAGATTCAAATCAACATGTTTAAACATTACATACCCATTTCAAGTTTAGCAATAATATACTCTTTCACGAGTCCAGAACGAATGATATCATCAATTCCAAATTCTATTATATCAAAAGAATTCATTTTACGCAAGATGTTCATAAAGTCCACTATACCGTTTCTTTCATTAGTTTTAAGTAAATCAGATTGTCTAGCATCCCCACAGAAACATATCTTACTATTTTCTCCTATTCTGGTAATAATACTATCGAGTTCATGGAAATTGAGGTTCTGAAATTCATCAACAATCACAATCGCATTATCGAGTGTAGTTCCTCTTAAAAACGAGGTACTCCAGAATTTAATTGTATCCTGTGCTTTTAGATTCCCATAAAGCATTTCAAAATCAGCATCAGAGTTCATTTCGAACATATACTTTACCATGTGCTTATAAGGCACTTGGTAGATGTCTGATTTATCTTCATAATCACCAGGTAAAAATCCAATCTCTCTTGTAGAGACTAATGATCTTACAATATAGATTCTTTCGTATGGAGTTTTCTGGTTTAAAACGTCCTTTAGAGCATTGAAGAGAGTAACGAAAGTTTTTCCTGTTCCTGCTGCTCCATAGGCAACGAGGTGTTTTCCTTCTTTATAGGAATCAAATAGTCTTTTTTGATTATCAGTAAGAGGTTGGATATCAATCAAATAATCAGCACTCAGAGGTTTTTTCCTCTTCATCTGTTTACCAGTCATTCCCACACCAATAGGTTGATCCCCAGAGGTTTTTCTTTTACGGGCCATTTTATAGTTTCAAATTACGGGCACCTGGTGCTTTGGATGCTTTCTGCAGAACTTCATTCCAGCCAGGTTTTGTTTTACGTAGTTTATCTCTCCATTCTCCCACTTCTGCAGCCATCGGACATGTTGATGGATCAGAGTAATCTCTACTCCACTCAGGGTTATCAGCACACCACTGATCCCAGTCATGTACACTCATCGTGACTTCTCTCTTATCTCCAGTTTTTGTATTTACAACAGGGTATGTAGCCATAATATTTTATCGGGTAATTTATTTAGACCCATTCTAGGGCTTCTGATACGTTCGGGAATTGCTCTATAAAGATCTTTCTACATTGCTCTGCAATCTGCATGTGCTCTTTTTGAGTACCGTGTGCAGATCTCAGATTAATATAGTGAACCCATGAACGACAACTTCCAGTCATATAGATTCTGGTAGGAGTACATAGAGGTAACACCATTCTTGCACATTCCTTCGCAACACCCTGACTCAGCATTTGCTCATAAAGTGCCTTTGAGGAACTAAACAGGGTTATCATCTGTTTCTCAAATTTGTCTATTAATTCGGGTTCCAAGTCATTTGTAGAATTTTGACGATTCTTCGTATCTTGTCTTCTGAGTTCTGGTAGGTCAAAATCGCCTAATGCGGTGCTTGCTGCATATCTCTGTGAGAACTCTTGGAACGTAAAGCTCCTATGTCTCAAAATTTGAGCAGCGATAGCTCGGCTTGTCTCGATCTCCAAGCTCATCGAGGATTGTTCAAATACACTCCAATGATTATGCTTAATACAATACTTTAATAAGCCTGAATATTTTTCATTATCTTGATTTGAGGGATTACTCACTCTGGCGATATAAGCCATTGTTTGTTCTGCATCAGGAGTGATACTAACAAGTTTTACGTTCATTTTTTAGTTGGGTCTGGTAATATAAAAGGTGGTGCATCATTACAAGATGATTTTCCATATTGTTCATATTCTTTATATCCTGTCATCTTACCACTTGTTTTCATAAGTGCAGACATAAAAGATATAATGAGAAATACTACAGGTGCTCCAATAATAAGTGCAGCTGCAAAGATATAACCCACAATAAACTCAGGAATAGAGTGGTTACCTAAAAACTCATGATTTTCTAATAAGAAATTGATCATTTACCAAATCCTTGGGGTTTTTCTTTTTTTCTAGCTAATGTCTCTTTTTCAAGAACATCAAGTTGTTCTCTCATAAATGAAAGTTCTTCAGAAGTGTACAAATAATCCTGTTTAAGTGCTTCTTTCAAATTTTTAAGAATTTGCTTTTGCCTCATCCGTCGTCGTCCTCGAAGATTTCATCATAATCAGATAATACCTTATTTGCGGTATTTACGGTAGAATACGCATCTACGTCAGAATAGATTTCTGCCTTTAATGCGTCTAATGCTAGTTCAACTTGTCTAAGTCGTAACTTCAGTTGTTCTCTTTGCGGTTCCATAATTTTTATATGGTATTTAGGCATTTTACACAAAAAAAGAGCATCTGTCAAGAGATGCTCTTTGAATATGAGGAATTGATACTATGCAGTAACAACTTCCTTCTCAAACTTGATACCTCTATAGGTTTCTTGAACCTTGTTAGAGTTAGTTTGCTTTTTGTCATTAGTATCGTACTTGATACCTCTGTATGTGACTTGTGCCATGATGGTACTCCTAAAGTAGTTGGATTTTAAGGCCCGTTCCTTTAGTCGGCTTTTGCGTCCCTACAATCTAAACCATAGGTTTCACCGAAATCATAATATAGATCAATAATTTCCTGTTTTTCTTCTTGCTTCAAGTCAGGATAGACTTTAGCACGATCAACAAGAGTATTAATGTCTGTGCATGATACTGTAACTAAAGTAGTAACAGCACTTGATGCAGCAATTAAAGTTTCAATCATAAGGGATGAACGATCCGTTCCGAGTCGGCTTACTTGCGTCCGATGATAAAAGCATCACATTTACCCGACACTTTAGTTCTCAAGTAATCTATAAGATACTCGTGAGCATCAGAGTTAAGATTCTTATCGCTAAGTATCTCAATCCTGTTTCTATTCCATTCTAAACAAGACATTTCCCAATGGGAAGCATTGTGTTCAGCAAGGAGCGATGCCAGCAGTGTGAGCTCTATCATTGGATGAACGTTGTGTTTATATTAACACATGTATAGTATATATGCAAGCAGTTCTGTAACATGTGTTACAAAATCCTGTGGCTCAAAAAAATGTCGGAGTTTTTTTCGCCCGATTTTTGAAAGCTAAAGTCGATTTTGGTGGCCAGAGATTATTGGTAATTAATATTGATGTTACATCTAAACTGTTCATCAGTACAGTTAGTACTATTATGTGTGACTTGAGGGTCGAAGAATAACATTCTGTTTTTAACAGAGTCAACTTTTGTACCATCAACATTAGTATGGCCATCACACGTATTCAAAGAAAACAATGCTCCCTTATGTGGAAAATTATAATCTTTATGAGGTCTATGACTGACTAGAATATCTGTTCTAGGATATAGATTTACCTTTACTCTAATTAAATGTTCTGCACCTATAGCCTCTTTTAATATATCTGCAATCCAAGAGTGAGGACTACAAGGTGTTGCATATGAATTTAATTTTAAATTCTCATCCATATAAGTTTCATATAATGAATGAGTAAAATAACAATCCCTCTCCTTACCTAAACCAGAAACATCCTTAATAAACCTCCAAGGAGTATCTTCATGATTAAATATGGTTTGTTTAATTCTATAGAAAGTTAGTTTATCTAGAAACTTATCTTCAATCCTCATTTCTTTTTAGGATACAGTTTTGCTATTTTTTCTTTACGAAGTTTTTCCTTATTTCTTTTCTCTTCTAATTTCTCATCCCACCAAGTTACTGGCCACCTTTGAAGTTTCAAAGCAGCAATCCATAATTTCTTACGGGGAAGACGAAAGTATCTCCTTATTATATCTTGGAGAGATGGGAGGTTCATTTTTGATTAGGATAATATACCTGCACAAATGATTCACATTTAGGACATGTAAGATTACTTACAATAGAATATTCTTCTTCACATCCATAGTCTTCGGCATCAAAATCTGATCCCCATATAAGTTCAGTATTACAGTGCCAACAGTTCATTTCTTTTTCTTCTTTCCTTGTGGTGACTTATAACCCCAGAGGTTAGGCTTAATGGTTCCCTTACCATAGTCTATGGATCTCAGACCCTGTTTAAGTTTATCATAGTACATATCAAACAAGGACATCTTAGTGCCTCTTGTAAGGTCATAGCGAACCGAATCCTCGTACACATACTTAACAATATATGCATCATTAGGTGCTTGAGTTGTCCTTATTTCCTCCTGTGTACCATTCTCTACAAGAATGTATGTACCATAGGTTTCAGATAGTTTTTCTACTTCTTCTGTAGACCATATTGATTTCTTTTTAGTAGACTTAGTAGTCGTCATTTCTTATCTCTCCATATGATATCGGGGAATGCTGCAGCAACAACTTCTCTTGTTATATTATAGGAATCAGATAGTCTTCCATCCTTTATAAGACAAACAATCTCTGCTTCTAATGGATGCAGACCTTGTAGAATGTTAATAAACATTGTCTCTCTACGGATAGCATTTAATCTATCATCACCACCCTTTACAAACCTATAGAAGTGTCTGGACTCTCTTCGAATAGTAGTATGACCTTGCTGATCACCTGCACCTAAAGAGAAGTTACCTTTCTCATGCATAGAACGTATCTGATGAGTGAGTTTAGTAGATAGAGTTCCACTATAAGAAACATTCTCATCATATCCTACGTAAGGAACCTCTCCTTCTGGTAGTATAGAAACTATTGCTTCATCAAAGTTCCAGATCAAGACATGTCTCAATGCTTTGTGATCATACTTTCTAAGGACTTCTATTTTTTTGGCCTTAGATCTTTGTCTTGATGCTAGATCAAGAATCTCAAAGATAAAAGGATTGCTTGGTAATTCTGGAAGGGTTTTAACCTGTAAGGTTCTCTTAGGTTTAGTCGTCTTCTTCTTCGTCGATTGGGTCATAATTTTCAAAACGTACAGCTATAATTTCGTCTGGGGCTAGGTTACCATTTTCATCAAACATTTCTGGATGAGCATACACTGTTTGAGGTGTTGTATTGTATGAATGCTGTCTCGCCATCCATCCTATCATACCACCAACTAATAATGCAAGTATAGACACTAATGTTGTTAATGTCAAGGTTACTATGGTAAAATCCATTTTACACTCCTATTTTTTAGTTTTTTTCCTTGCCGATAAGGAAAACTCAAAGTAAATATCTATTTCTGTATTCCAAAAACAGATCATCTTATTCCATATTATATGTAAAGGTTTCTTCTTTCTTTTACCTCCCGAAAGCATGAGTTCCACACCACGATTAGTAGTGTTCGTTTTATTTATGTTAGGTTTGGATGATTTTTTCTTCTTTGAGGAATTTGATTGTGTCAATGCAACCTCCTAACTTTTTTCCATCACAGACAACCTGTGGGAATGTAGATCCGTAACCAAACTCTTCATAGAATGCATCTTTATCAAAGTGTTGGCCTAAATTATACACCACAAACCTACTCTCTGTCAACTTTAAAACTTTTTTTACCTTGTCGCAATATGGGCAACCGTCTTTAGTATAAACTGCGAAGTTCATGTATCCTTGAAATTTTTATTTATAATATAGTTACCGATGCACAAGTAATCTAAATCAATATTGTTAAAAGTATCAACAGCATGTTCTGGAGTCTCAACAATTGGTTGGCCGTTATCATTGAAAGATGTATTTAGAAGAATAGGACACCCTGTTTCTTCTTTATATTTTTCTAGAAGAGTAGTGACTTCTGGATGTAATTGTTTATTCACTGTCTGTATTCTACAAGAACCATCTTCATGAGTAATAGCACTAAGATTTTTTCTCTTATGCTTCCGTACAGTCAAAGAGTATAGCATATAATCATTAGGATATGTCTCTTCAAAGTACTCTTCTTGATGATCCTCTAACATAATACCTGCAAAAGGTCTCCACTCCTCCCTATGCTTGATACGTTCGTTTATAATACCCTTGTTTTTCTTAGGTTTAGGATTCATAAGGATAGACCTTGAACCAAGTGCTCTAGGCCCAAATTCAGATCTGTTCTGAAACCATCCTACAATCTTATTGTCTGCAAGATATTTTGATACTACCTCACATAGTTCATCAAAGTTATCATACTTCTTATACTTTGTATCTCCAAGTGCTTGTTCAATATCTTCGTCAGTATAAGTCTTACCTAATAATGATATGTTATGAGGTAGGTTTACCTTTCCTTTATTTTTAAATATACCATAACATGCTGCTCCAAATGAGAGTCCAGTATCATCAGGGAATGGTGGTATGTGTATATTATCTGCAATATTATTCTCATGGAGCACAGAGTTAGCAAGAATATTTAAGAAGACACCACCAGCAAGGCAAAGATTATCTTGAATATATGTTTCTTCTTTCAATAATTTAAAGTACGTTAACATACCTTGTTCAAAATTATACTGAAGAAGTTGTGCTTTATTTTCTGGTGTTAGGTTTTCATATGGGCCCTGTCTACCTGTCTGAGGTAGAAATTCCATAGCAACCTGAGGTATACCTTCCATAGCAACCCTACCATCCTTTGGTAACTCTTTTAAATTTCCATAGGCAGAGAGACCCATTACCTTACCACAGAATGTCTCTCTATAATATGGATCAGTTAATTTAACATCTTTATCAATTTTATTAACGTAGATATGATATGCCCACAACCAATAATAATTTCCAAAGTTATTCATCTGAGGAACACCAGGAAAATATTTGAATATACCTTTTCTCTTATTAAAATAACCTAATGAATGATTTTCACAGGCAAATATCTGTCCTACAGTATCAAACAAAACTGATCCTGCATTATCTAATGTAACAAAGGCACCTTCATTATAATCACAAGAAAATACTGTTGATGCTGCGTGACATATGTGATGAGATACTACCTGCACTCTTGCATTTGGAAAATTTCTTTGAACTTTTTTTGTAAGAGTACCATTGATCCAGTACTTATAAAACTCTTGGTTAGCCATAGAAGGAATGACTACCAAATCAATATCTTTCTTGTCTAAATTACCAACAGATAAACAATATTCTATAGACTTTCTAGGGAAGTTACCATCATATTTTACTCTACTAAGTCTTTCCTCACTTACACTACATATATGGTTATCATCCTTAAATAAGGTTACACTAGCACCATGTGTCCAACTATCATTTACTTGCTTTTCTAACTTAGGATCGTTAGAAAGTACAACATTCCAACCTATTGCACCATAAAGTCCAACAACATTCATGTTAACCGACTGCCTCTATAATTTTATCAAAATCAAAGATCTCCTCGTCTTCATCAACGTATGGATACTCTGCTTCAACACCAATAAAATCAAAGTCAAAGAACACACTATTAGGTAGTTTAAACTTAGCAGGTTTTCTTGCTTGTATATTAGTATGCATCTCCCACCCAAATACTTTTGGACTTGTACCATTCCATAGAACTACTGAAGGCATCTTCAATGCAGCTGCAGCATGTTGCATACAACTATCAATAAGTATTCTCTTCTCACTTTGTAAAAGAACACTCACAAGTTCCATGTTACTCATGGGGTCTTTTATAACTTCCACACCATCCAATACTTCACCAGCTGGTTTAGTTATCTGGAAGATATGATAATCCTTTTCATAATGATCTACTAATTTCTGTGCTAATGCTATAGGCATATCTCTAGCCCATAGATAAGGTCTTTGTTCATTTAATAAACCACCATTAGTTTGTATGACCATGATAGGTTTACCATTTGCTCTAGTAGTCCAGAAGTTTTTAGCAATCTTTTTTTGTAGATGATTGAATGTAATCTGAGGCATCTCACCTTTGTACTTCAGACCATACATCTTACTCCAAGTCTGTATCAAAGGTAGTTTTTTATTTACATGATCAGTTGTAAAGTATGGTTCATTAGCAAAGATTAATGAATCCATGTCCTCCACATAAGTTTGATAATAATAACTTGTATTTCCTAATTGATATACTCTATCTACAAATGGAAGGTTCTGATATATTTCTGTATAAACAGCAGTTAATATTAATTCTCTACTTGGATGATTATTTTTTATACATTTTGCTACTGCGGTTGCTGCAATATGTTTTCCAAACCCACCTTGTACATGGAACAAAGAATATTTTTTAGCCATAATTATGAAAAGATATTATATGATGTAGGTGCCTTAGGAGGATTAATTTTAACAACCTCAGGTTCAGTCCAAAACTCTAAGTTCTGTCTATTTCTATTATATAGATCAATAATAGAAGGGGGAAGAACATTGGATGGATGATCAGAAGTCTTTACTATATCTGAACGAACTTCATGCATATCAGTTAGACCATATGTGTTGAGATCATCTTCTCTATATTGATTAGATAGATCATCAAAACTATGTTCGAATGATTCTTCACCTAAGAAATCATAGATGCTATCCAACTCTTTCTGTGGATCGTTTACCAAATCATTATAGTCTATAAAATGAAATTTGTCACGTTTTTGATCTTTAAACCCATCCATGATAGCATTTAATGACTCATAAACAATACCACTAGGATTTAAAAGATGATTACAACGTTCCTCATCATTGATAGGAGTATTATTTTTTACTAGAAATTCATCTACAAAATTAATTCTTGATTGCCCTTCTTTAAAAGGATTGCGATGAATCATCTTAAGTATGGATGTTAATATCTCATCAACTCTTCTTACTGGTACAATTATCTTTGGTTCTATGTGTAAGTATCCTTCAATGTATGAAATATTAGATGGCCATGCACGATTCTTATCAATAATTACTGGTTTATCTACATCACTATACCAGTGACCTATAATTGAACCAACAATTTCATTCACCTGATATGGTTTTGGATACCCATGATATAGTTCATTCCCCATAAAATTATCATGAGCAGAGAACATTGCACTAAGCACAGGACTTGATGGGCCTGAATAAAATCTTGGATTCTGATTCAAGATAGTAGAAAGGAGGGTACTTCCAGAACGTGGAAGCCCTCCCATAAAATAGTATTTTTTATTCATATAATATAGAATTCAATTTTACATGATAACTCTTAGAACTATTATAGCACAGTTATTATGCCTGTGATTCTGACCATGATATCCTAGAGGATACTTCTAATGGTGAGTCAGCGTTAATAGATGCAGTATCAACAGGTACAATAGCGATAGTTAATAAGTCAGGCCCGTTTGGATACGTTCCATCTCCACCTAATATAGAGTTACCTAAGTCAGTAATCTGTGATAGATCGAAGTCAGATGTTGCAGGAAGTCTTCTACCACCACTAGCTTCAGCACCACCAGATGCTCTCAAGGAGTAAATTGTAGATCCACCAACAATCTTATCACCAGCAGAGTGTTGAACCAGTTCTGATAATGATGGAGATGCAACATCACTAAATGATCTGTTACTACTTGCACCATTCAAGATTAGATCAACAGTACAGTCATGAGTCAACGTGATACCCAAAGACTTCATCTGTAATTGCATTCTATTAACAATTTCTCTTGCTCCTAAGGCACCTGTGAGGTTGTTATCAACAGATGGTGCAAGACGGATACTTACAAGTGGAATCTTGTTAGTTAGTTCATCATCAGCAGCACCAGATGCAGGAGCACCAACGTTAACTGCAGTTCCATTAGCAACATATGGATATGTACCAGGTTGCTGCCAGCGATAGTATGATCCTACGTATATGTAAACGTTGAAGTTACCACCATTAAAGTCAGTGTAATCTACGATATGTGCGTAAGGTGATGCATTTGTACCTTGTAATGCATTGTCTGCGGTATAAAGTGCAGCACCAGAACTAAACTTACCCTGATCACTTTGGTTGAATGGAATTCTTACATAGTAATCTCTATAGTAACCACCTCTATATGTTAGAGCAGAGTCACCGTTTGTAGTAACAGCGTTAGAGTCACCGTTTGTAAACACTAGTGTCTTAGATGGAGCAGTAAATAAGTACGCTTTATCATCGTCAAACTTACCATCCATAATGATTGAAGTACCCCAGTGGAACAGTGATGGAACATAAGTTGGAATTCCTTCGTTTTCAATCTCATATCTACCAGCAATGTTACCAGTTCTCATGTATGCTTCTTCCAGTCTATTGTTGTGACGGAATTCATGCATGTACTTAACGTGACCGTAGGTATCTTTAAATCCAAATCTAATCTTACCAGCACCGTACCAAGAGTAATCAAGGTAGCACATCTGAATCTTAGTTAGATCTAATAAGAATCCTGAAGGCCCTGTACCATCTGCCCTATCAATATTCCATTCAGTTTGTTGAATTCTAATATCAACAGTCTTCGTGATAATAATATCAGCAGCATCAACACCTTGATATGATGGTTGCATATGAAGAGTAGTCTTAGATGGAATGTGAGTAATTCTATGACTCTGACCTCTGATTACAATCTTATCACCAACCACTAGTTGACCAGTGAAGTTAGTATCAGTACCAGTCATAATGTTACTTCCTTTAGTAACAGAACCAACACCAGGTAACTGTTGAACTGAGGATCTTCTTACTGCCCATAAGGTTTCACCATCAAATTCGAAGAACATTCCGTTCTGATAATCAAATAGTCCACAACGAACCTTACTATTTTGCCATGAGTCAACATTATATTCAATAATACCATTTGGAACACTAGTTGTAGTAGCATCAGTTATGTAGTATCTAAAGGTAAAGTCTGTAGATGATCTAACTTGGAAAGTTCCGTTGTATGATTGATCTTCAGATCCCTTAATTGTTACTTTATTAACTCTGGTTATACCATGAGGATATTTGGTAGTTAATTTAGCGATTGTTGTTGCTGTACCAACTGCCTCAATGTTTATAAGTCCACCCATAGGAGCAGAGTTTTCACTTTGATAGTAGTAAGTTCCGATACCTAATCCATCTGTCTGTAATGTAATTGTACCAGCATCAGTACCATTACCAACAGCAGCAATAGAATTACCTGTTCCAGTTGTTGGAGAACTCTTAATCCAAAGAGGTTGACCTGGTGCATTAACAGTAAAGGAGAGGTAATCTCCTTTAACAATATTGATTGGAGGGTTTTCACCAAAGATTTGTCCATCTCTAGCAGCACCAGAAATATTCCAAGAGTTATTTTGATTGTTTGCAAGAGTAAATCTGTATACCTCACTAGGTAGTGCAGTGTTTCCACTACTTACAAGTGCTGTTGCTACTCTGGATGGGTTAAAGTTAATCGCTAATGAACACTGAATACCTTTACCTGACTGATAACGGAAATACTTACGTGTCTGTCTTACAATTGAACTGTTTGGTGATGTACCAGCATCAATCTCAACTCCACCGTCAAATGGTCTGTGTAGGAAAGCACCATCTGGTCGAGTATTAATCTTGGTTGTAACATAATATGACGTGGTTTGTATACCAGATGTTGGTTGAGTTGTAACGGTTAAGTTAGTATCATCAATCACCGAGTCAACAATAAATTCTGTATATGTTGGTGGTGTTATGGTTGTATCATTAACCTTAAAGGAGTCACCTGCCTTGAAGAATCTTCTGAATAGTGTATCTGTTCCAATGATTGTTGGGGAAACAGTTGAGATAGCAACAGTACCAACAGCAGATGAAATTCCTGCTACCGATGGAACCGTTAATGTAAAGTTACCAACACCTGTCGTTCCAATACCAATTGGTGATCCGTCTGGGCCATCTGCTACCTGTATGTGATCTGGGCCGCTTACAAGAGCATGGTAAGTACCAGTGTTAGTTAATCCTGGTATCACTCCAGTTCCATCATCAGTATAAACAAACCTTTGGTTGTTCTGCATCTTATGGTTAGGAATGTTAATGTACATTACACTACTTAATTCCCCAATTGCCTCAGAAGAGAATCCAATTACTCTCTTAGGAATTAATCCTGAGGAGAAGGATTGCATTTGAGTACCACCAGCACCAACAACATCAATACCATAGAAACCGTCAACACCACCTGTTGATTCTAAGGTAGTGAATATCAATGGAGTCATACCTGGATTGGTAATATCATACTGAGTATCATTAGGATCCCTCAATGCAAATCTAACAGAATTGAGTTGTTCAAATTGAACCACACCACCAACTAACTCTGTACTGGTCATACTAGCTGCAATACCTGTTGCAACAGTGTTTGCTATCTGAGCATGTGTAAGTGTACTACCTGAAGGGCCATACTTACTGTTAGTAGTGTTGCTGGCAAGAGGCCATACCAAATCAACAACATATCTCTGACCACCATAAGTGTAATCTCTTGCAGTTAAATTATACCATGGAGTATAATAATGACTTCCACTAATATTATTATAGTAAGCAGGCCAGTTGCTATTATCAATAACAATAGTCATCTGGACGTAATCATTATAATTACCACCATATGTGTACTTACCTACCCAGTTATATCTCCATCCGTTACCAATTGATGTATCATAATTTGTGTAGTTAGCGTTTTGGTTAGTATTAATTTGACCATAAGTACCCTGACAGTAACTCCAATAACTAGACCAATCCCATCTTGCTCTGTTAACAGGCAAACCATTAACAGTCAAACCAATACTGCTTAAATCAGGGAATTGCTTAATACTATACCAGTAATTTGTATATGTATTATGTGTATAGGGTGTCTCGATCATATCGAATCCTAAACCCTGAAGAGCTGTTGTTGAGAATAAATCTTGTCTGGTACCAGTTCCCCAATTTGGTTTACTACTCAAAGATCCACTGTAGTAACTATTTGTAGATCCAGAAGTATTCATCAACCAAACGTACATATTATATCTGTTATGCAAGACATACTGAATACCACCATCAGTATTACTATTCCAACTTTGGAATGGTGCATATCCATTATTACTACTACCATCATAAAGCAGTCTGATAGCATCACCACCCATTTGACCTCTAACCACATCCATCTTGGCTTTTACTGCCTCATGAACAACATCAATAGTTTCAACAGTTGGTACAACAGGGCCAGATAGTGAAGTAGGAATAGAACCACCAACACCAACACCAATAGTTCCCATTTGTCTATTAGTTATCCTTGAATCATTAATATAGAAGGAGTTCTTAAGTGGGTTATTACCTTCACCAGCAAATGTATATTGTCCATTAGCACTACTTAATCTTAATGCAGTATTAATTTGGAATCTATCGTCACCAATAACAGTAATACTATGTGTTGTTCCAGAACCAATATATCCAAATTCAGGTACTGTATTATAAGTAGTACCCGCATCAGTTCTATACCTAATAGATGCACCAGAACCTACAGTAACAGTCAAACTACTTTGATCTTCTAAACCATGGTTAGCATAGAAGAATGAATCTGCTTCACCATCATCTGTCATATACATCCAGAACCATCTACCACCACTACTGTAGTTTCCACCATACTGGTTGCTGTAACTACTTCTATAGTCATGTGCCTGATAAACATATGCTTGACCATAAGAAGCATATACTTGGTTCTCAGTACCATCTCCTGTAGTAGAATATTGTTCCCATCTCTGCCAGTCTTCTGTGAATTCATATCCATCAGGTGCAGTTCCACCTTTATTGAAGGTAAAGTTTGAGTTAGAACGTGTAGAATAGATAGGATCTTTAAATGAGTTATAATTAAGTTCTGTAGATGTCTTCTTATCCATCATCATAATATAACCAGGACGTTGCTGGCCAAGACCAACCCATCTACCATTATTATAACCAAAACTATAGTTCATTAAGTCCCAACCAGAACCACTACCAAAGTAGTATCTTCTACTGTATATGGTAGTACGATATCCAGAATAACTATAGACTCTACCCATTTCATAGCATAACATCAAGGCATGGTATCCATAAGAAGAGGTACCTGCACTTGTTATATTAATTTCTGTGTTATTACCAAAATGGCCATTTGTAGTTTCACATAAGGTAACAGCATTTGGATTAGAAGAATCTTTAACATAATAAATTTGGAATCTTTGTAGTCCACCAACTGCTGCGTCTCCTGAAGGAGGACTATAAAGAACAGCATCACCCTGTCTCAATCTATGATTTGGCCATCCAATTGCATTATTAGCAGTGTCAACATCAGCACTCTTAAATTTACGAGTATAAGTAGATCTCTTTACTCTTGTTTCTGTCTGTGAAACATCTGGGGTGAAGTTTATAGTTGCAGTGTTTGAGAAATCAACATATGGTCTACCATCTGGTGCAATATCAGTTGCAGTCTCCTCTATTGTATATTTTAGAGATCCAATAGTATTAGTGAAGTATAAACTAGAACCTGCAACAAATCCATGAACATAATTGGTATATAATTGTAGTGTGGATGGGTCATTTCCATCTGTTTCGATTCCAATCTCTTCATTATATTGAATTTCAGATCCATTGTAGAATTGACCTGGTGTAATAACAGTATAACTACCATCAATTCTTCCTGTTCTTTCTTGTTTTTTAGTTGCTCTATAAACGAATGAGTTATCACTAGGAACTGCTGTTATAAGATACTTTCCTTCTGCTGTTCTAGAAGAAAGACCTTGAACATCAATAGGTGCACCAACCACTAATCCATGATCAGCAACAGTATTTACAGTGACGTTTGTACTATCTTGGAAAGTTTCAACAGAAGTAACGTCTGCAATAGAGTAGTCTGATGAATTAGAATAGAACGATGGAACCTGATTTACAAGTTCTATAGTCTCCCATTTTGTTGGTTGTAGTCCATACTCAAAGTCGGTATCAATTAAGTTTTGTGGGTTAGAAACTCTTAATTTACTTACAGGGTCAATAAAAGTTTCTGAGAATTCTATTTCTGAATGTTGTTTATCTACAAAGATCTGTAGTTCATCACGGTAATCCATGTCGGATGTATCCGCAAGCAACGTCATTGTAGTTGTATCAAGGATACTATTATAATATGTTGATCCAGATAAAGTTTTATCAGAGAAGTTATATATTATTTCGTTATCTGTTGATGCATCAGATACAAAACAAGTAAATGTATCAGCATCAACTTTAGTAATTACTATATCCTGACCAAAAGTAGGGTCAGTTGTTCTTGGATATGATTTCTCTGCGTTGTTTCCATCTTTCTCACAAGTAAAGATAAGTGCATCTTGACGGAATTGTATAGTATCACCATTAACTAGACCATGGCTAGTAGTGGTAGTCACAGTCATGATACCTGAAATAGGATCATAACTTGTACCTGATTCAGCAACTATAAGGTTACCTCCGCTACCTCCACTTATAATATCAATCGCACCTGTGCTAGAAGCAAGATCGTCTCTTACGAAAGTATGATTATAATCACCTGCTGTTCCCGTATTTGTAACTAACTGCCAAGTTCTAACAGGATAATTACCTTCAACAACTATCGTACCATTCAGACTAGTGCCTGGTGTGAAAGTATAGTTATAAATTAGATGTTTTGCCATTTCTTACAAATACCCCTGTCCTTGTTTTTATTTATAGATGGATTAGCTGAGTGCTACAGCATATGCTATAACATTCGATTCGAGTGCAAGACGTTTTGAGTCTTGATAGATTTCATAGCATGATACTATACCTACAGTCAGTTGTGATGTAAGTGCAACACCTGCGACTGATTGTGTGTTGGTTGTACCAATACCAACTGAGCCTAAAGTAAACGTACCAGTTTGGTTACCCTGCCAAGTGGCTGCTTGGCTTGTGATAGTAGCAATACCACCACTGAATTGAACGTCAACTCCTTGGTTAAAGTCAAGTGTGAGTGCAGTTCCAACTAATACGCCACTATTTTCTACCGCTAGTCCCGTTCCAACTGCTGTTACATTAGACAGTAGGGAACCATCACCACTGAAAATACCAGCGTTAACTCTATCTGCGTTTAGAACTCCCATATTCTCTGAATACCTTTGTCTATTTATACAATAGTGGTTAGATTTAACCAGTTTTTACTATTTATTGGTTTTAGAAACTGCATTATTCACGACTCTTTATATACTTCAACCATGGTGAAAATATTATCCTCACCAAAATCTAAATTAAAACCAAACCCATTATCAATTACAGTAGTTTCTGATCTGTGTTGTATCTCAAAAGTTTTATTTTCAAGAATAGTTATAACTCCAGCACCAAAAGATCTTGAGTTATCAGATTCTGAAGAACCAACAATGTCTGTAGTCAGGTCACTCATGTTTCTTAATCTAGTTTGATGACCATCTACATTATATACAGGTGCTGACCATTTAATTAAATAAGTACCTGCACCTAATGTAAATTGATTATTAGAGAGAGATATAATGTTATCTATATCAGTCTTTGTAATCAAATCTCTTGTCTCCCAAGAAGCTCTAGTGAAAGTACCACTGGTAGTACCAGAATTTTTTTTATCTAATACTATTGCGTAACTTTCCCATTTAAAACTACCTGTATTAGGTAATTTCAATATCTTACATGATGCTTGATCGTGGGCCTGTAGTTTCGTGAACCCAGAAATGTCTCCCTTTAGGACTAAAGTACTCATAATCTATTTCAATTGTTTCATTATTTATTAAGGTATTCCAATGATAGTAAATGTAGACCCAGGCCCAATAGTAAGACAAGCACCAGTTCCGATAGTGTATGGGCCAAATACACCTCCATTTACTGGGCCACCTTCTTTAGGGAAGGTTTCACTAGTACGCAATTCAACTTCATTCTGGAAGAACGTTCTTGTTGCTACCGTTCCATTAACATCAAGAGCAGTTCTTGGTCTATCACTTCCGATACCGAGGTTGTAGTTCTCAATACCAGTGATCCAGTTTGTATTACCAACACCAATTGCTAGTTGATGATCCTGAACAGAAGATGCAAGTGATACATTGCAACCAATAACAACGTTACCACTAGCACTAGTAACAGCAGAACCAGTATTATGGCCTAAGAATACGTTACCTGTTCCTTGGTTACAACGACCTGCATTGCAACCAATCATTACATTATTATCACCAGATTCACCACACCTACCAGCATCCATACCGATGATAACATTTCGACTACCAAAGACTTGTCCTCTACCAGCATTTCGGCCTAAGAGAATGTTATCACTGGCCATCATTTCATAACCAGCACACCTACCAATTGCAATGTTATCGCAACCTTGATAAGCATTACTACCTGCTCTTTCTAGTGCATAGAAGTTATGAAGACCTGTTTGTAAACAGTATCCAACTTCTTTACCAAACAATACGTTACCATAGCCAGTAGTATTGCATTTACCTGCATAAGAGCCTAGGAAAATATTATAATCACCACCTTCATTACCAAAACCTGCACCTCTACCTACAAATACGTTCTCAGCACCAGAATCAGTACATTGTCCAGCATTACATCCAAGTAATACGTTGAAGCAACCATTAGTACCATCTAAACATCTACCAGCTCTAGTACCAGCATATAAGTTTTGATCATCATCAGGAGACCAAGCACCAGTTCCTCCACCACCACCAGAGATAGTAATAGTTTTAGTTGCACCAGTACCAGATGCAACAACACCAGCTCCTTCAAAGTTAAGAGTGGTTGCTTGTGTTGCTAATGTAACACCTTCATCCTGAACATTAAGGCCACCTGCAACACCTTGTAGTTTAGAACCATCACCATAGTAAGTTACGATTCCTGAATTAATAGTTGAAATACCTGTAACTATACCAGCAAGTTCAATACCCTCTAGAGTAGTTCTAAGTCTTACATTATCTTGATGTTTAGCAGTAACAGTACCAAGACCAGTAACTTCAAAACTATTAACTAAATTACCTGAACCATTTATCCAAGTTTCAACTTCTACAAGACCACTAGTACCACCATTAGTATTAGCTGCAAGAATTGTTCTCATTAGGCCTGAGGATTCTAGTCTAATACCATCAGATCTTGCTGTTATACTTCCTTTGGTATTACCATTCTGTTGGAATAATGTTCCAGTATTTGATGATGTAGAATTAACAGTCAGAACATTCATGAAACCAGTAAAGGTAGCAATACCAGAACTAGTACCACGTACCATTAATTGCTTAGTTTCGAATGTTCCATCAGTTTTTGCAGTTGAAAGTCCAGCAAGAGTTGCAGATCCACCGATACTTACAGATCCATCATTGAAGTCACCACCAATTAATATGGTTGAACCAGCACCAATTCTTAATTCTCCACTTGCATTATCTCCACCAGCAAGATCAACTTTACATCCAATGACGACATTATTGCTACCAGCCTGTACATTATGACCTGCATAAGAGCCTAGGAAAGTGTTAAAGACACCAGTAGTAAGTCTTCTACCAGCCATATCACCAAGTGCAGTGTTATAGCGTCCAGTAGATACACAACAACCTGCAACATGGCCTATCAGGGTGTTGTGAGCACCATCTGTTAAATATTTTCCTGCCCATCGGCCAATAACTGTATTACGATTACCACCAGTTAAACATTTAGCTGCACTTTCTCCGAATAAAGCGTTATAACTACCAGTAACAGCACTCCCACTAGCAGTTGAACGGCCAATTGCAACGTTCATACATCCAGTAGTCATGCAGATACCTGCATCTCTACCTATCAAAATATTACAACTACCAGATGTTGCTAGTGCACCTGCTCTCATTCCAATAGCAATATTACTATTAGATTGGTTAAGACCTGGTGTTGAAGAACCTAATAATGCAAATGGGCCTATTGCAACGTTTTCACTACCACCCTGTTTACATCTACCAGCAGCAGTTCCTGCAAAAACGTTATCATCACCAATGAAACCCCATTCACCAGTAAGTGATCCTAAGAAAACATTATTGCTAGCTGTGGTTGCTTTTGTACCTGAACATCTACCTATAAAGATATTCTCATCACCTTCATTTAATGCTTCACCTGCACTATAACCTATACCAATATTGAAACAGGTATCTGCGTCTCTATTATATCCTGAACAAGTTCCTGCAAATAAGTTTTCTTGTGCGTCTGCAGTCCATAATCCTTGACTGGTTATAGTAACAGCAGCACCAGAAATAGCAGAGACAGATAAATTTGTAGCAAAGTTTATTGTTCCAGCAGTACCAATCAAAGAATCATTGTCTTTAATAATAATTCCTTGTCCACTAGCAACAACGTTAGTTAAGTTTGAACCATCACCATAGTAAGTAAAGGCAGATACAATACCAGCCGATAACTTAGCAGTAACTCCAGAACCAACAGGAGCATCTGGGTTAGTGGTTCCGATACCAACATTGAAGTTAGCATTACCAGTAATCCATTGATTCCCATTAACACCAATAGTTAATTGACAACTACCAGTTTTGTCTGCGACTATTGCACTATGACCTATAGCAACATTATAACTACCTGTTGAATTACAACCAGAACATGAACCCAAGAAAAGATTATTATCACCAGAGACTAAATTTCTACCTGCATGAAGACCAATAGAAATGTTGCAATCACCTGTAACAAATTCATTCCCACCAGCATAAGAGCCTAGGAATATATTCTCACTACCAGATGATACACAAGAACCAGCTCGTGCTCCCATGAGGAGATTTCCTTGACCACTTGTTAATCTACGTCCTACGATGCAACCAATTGCTATATTACAACTACCAGTGTTTACACAACCAGGAAAAGATCCGACTTTATCACCAAGGAACACATTGCTATCACCACTCGTCACACCATTTCCTGTTTCACAACCTAGGAATATGTTATTATCACCCGAATTTAATGATTCACCAGCCTTACAACCGATCATAATATTGAAGCAGGTGTCGGCATCTTTAGCTGCACCAGCATCATCACCAGCAACTAAGTTACCCTGTGCATCTTGTTCAAAATTTGCTACAATTCCAGTTAATCCTGCACCACTACCATGGAATGCAGTTGCTGTTACAATACCTAGCGTTGCATT
>VTLG01000032.1_pt1 | contig 47948 bp, 53 predicted proteins | sample 4694571 | NCBI WGS metagenome assembly VTLG01 (sample SAMN12604809, study PRJNA352737) | marine metagenome | biome: ENVO:00000447; feature: ENVO:00000209|ENVO:00000569|ENVO:01000036; material: ENVO:00002151; isolation source: viral sequences binned using virsorter ... | reverse complement strand
GGTAAAGCACCTCGCTTCTAGAGACGTGAAACTTTATGAAGGCTTGAGGATTATGGAGCTTGTTGCTTGCGGCTTGAAGCTTGAGGCTTGTGCCTCTACGCTTGATGCTTGTCGCTTGCGGCTTGAGTCTCTGTAGCTTGTGGCTTGCTGCTTGAAGCTTGTGGCTTGAGGCCCGGACCAGGGCGCACGCTAGTGTCGAACCCGTCGGTTGCTTCTTCGCTAATGGCCTGATCCAGTTTATTACGCTTGCGTAATTCTTTATAATATTTTGGGTGTTGGAAAGTATGAGTCATATTTAATATATTCTTTTATTAATTTTTTATGCTTGGCGCTCCCGTACTTGCGCAGCGGTAGAGCTCTTATTTTTTTTAAAATTTCTTTTTGTTTAGTGTTTGCCATAACTAACATTTTTTATATCACGATTCCAGCATTGCCTACAATCTTTGCATTCATTATTTTGTGTTGCCGCTGGGCAGCTGTGATTGCCATCTGTGGTGACAGTACTTGTCCATGGCCAGAAGTTAACTGGCGCCTGGTCTATCATATGAGATGAGAACCTGATCACCAGGTTACGTGGCACCTCGTTAACAGAGACACGCTTCAAGATGCTAGCTTCACGCGTTGGCAACCAGTGTTTAGTATCCGGTGTTTTCCTGCAAATTCTAAAAATATTTTGAAGATGTTCCAGCGACTGGATGTCTCCGGAATCGTGCCATCTAAATTCTTTATGCGGTTTTATTAATTGTATCATAGCGTCAACCCATTGCGGGCTCTCAATTGCTTTAAGTCTACGCTCCAGGGCTGCTTGTACATTTGGAAATCTATAACGACCTTTTAAAGCATAGCAACCATGGCACACGCTGCCAGGTATCTTGACCAGTTTCGAGCCGGTGATGCATTTCGATGCGGGCAGGTTATACGCTGGTCCAGGCATCTTGCTTGGTTTACTTAAGCCTCCAACTATTTTTTCTAGTTCTTTCTTTAACATAATCTCATAATATCCTATACTATTTATTTGTCAAGCTTGTTGCTTGAAGCTTGGCGCTTGCGGCTTGCTGCTCGTTGCTTGAATTTTTCATTATCTACAGAGTGGAAAGTGTTGAAGAATTTCTCACAGCTGGCCAGGTACGCCCGCGGCAGCTCTGAGTGCGGCCGCAGGAAATAGTGTGTTAAGTCGTTATGTTTTATTCTTTTCATTTTTCTCTTCTTGTAGTCTCTGAATAAAACCCGGATACTCTTCTTGCATGTCTTCACCGTAAGCTGCGGTCCATGCTTCGAGTATTTGTGCTAGTGTATATTTACTCATGATTTTTCTCCCTGTATTTTTTAACTTCTTCTTGGTCTTTCTTAACCATCTTTAGAATTTCTTCTAAAGCATCTGCTATTCTTTTCAATTGTGTTGTGTCCATAATTATTCCTTTCTAAATTTATCCTATACTATCCTTTACCAGCTGTCAAGCTTGCTGCTTGAAGCTTGCCGCTTAATTCTTTCTTCTTTAGAATGATTTTTAGAATCATTCTAAAGTGACCAGTAACTCTTCACAAGCCGGTTGCATGTGCCTTAGCCCACTAATAGTTACTGATCCCAGATCTGTACGTTTTCCATAACACTCTTGCGAATGCTGAACCCGTTAACTTAGGTAGCACAGATCAGGGATCAGTTGTTGTCCTGTGTAGGAGGTCAACGCAGTATGTTTCAGTTGACATTCGGGGATCCCTTACGCACTCCTATACTATAGCGGTTAAAATCCCGCAGTGATCAACATCCGATCCCAGATCCATTGATGGTGTACACATCTGGACGCCGAAGCGCACAATGGATCAGGGATCAGTTCTGATTGCTAATAAGATGGTTTAGACAGCATAATATTTTACAACCAGAAGTTGTCCCATGATTAGACCTTTGATGAATTCGAGATTCTGTCAGAGGGCTAATAATCATTATTCCTATATAATCCTATTGACAAGTAATGTCAAGTGTTATATAAAAATAATTATGACAGATAAAGAAATGATTAAATATTTAAGAAAGCAATCAAAGATGTGGGAAAAAAACTGCGAGATTGTTGGTAATAAATATTTGAAACTTTATGCAAAATATAATAAACTCAAAAATAGAAAGAGAGGATAAATGAGTAAAATAAGAATGAATACTGAATTTAGAAATAAGATTTTAAATCGGTATGTTGAAAGCGCAGAAGAAGAAATAACGCAAGAGAAAGATGCGTTTAATGATGCAAGAGAAAAAGTTGACGAGTTATATCCACAAGCTTTTGAACTTGCTAAACTTGTAGTTGGTAGAGCATACCCACAACAAGATGTTGACACTTGCAAAAGTTTAAAAGCAAAGTATGGACAACCTTTAGATGTTGTTGCTAAAGATAAATGCTTTTATTTCTCTTATGCAAACGCAGATTATGATGAAAATGATAATCAAGTTTATGAGGATAGAGATGTATCAAACAAAGAAATATCTGAACATTTTGATTTTGGTTTATTTGGTAGTACAGGCACAAGTGAATATAATGATGAAACAGGAAAACAATTTGCTTATGCTTATAAAAGAGAAGAACTAAAAGCAAAAGACTGTAATGCAGATATTCTTGCACAACAAAATGGCAAAGATGATAACCCACATAAAACTAAACACATTGAGGCAAACGACAAGGCACTAGGATATAGTCATTATTCTAGTTATAATTCTGACAATGATAATTCAGTTGGAATTACAAGAGAGTTTGATAGTCAATTTTATTTAGATATTATTGGAACATCACACTGTAGGTCAAGAACTATTGCCTGTACTAAAGACGAGTTTATAGTTTTTAAAATGTTAAAACAAGCAAAAGCAAATGTTATCACTTGTCATCAAAAATGGATTGATAGTATTGAAAAACAAAAACAAGCTATGAAAACAGGATTGAAAGCTTATAGATATTTAAGCGAGGGTGTTGAGTTGATGAAAGAACTCGGCATTGAAATTGACGAGGCAGAACTTGTTAGATGTAATTCAACAGGATTAACAATCTATAATCCTGTGAATTTAGCTAGTATGATTAAAGGCATGAAAAATACTACAATGACAAGAGAGCAGAAAATAGCAATTAGAAAGGAATACGAAAAGCAGAATAATTTAAATTAAGCTATTGACAGGGACTATTCTATAATATAGGATAGTCCCATAACAGAAAGGAAAAAGACAATGGAACTAAACAAACAATTTACAATCACTTATTATTCTAATAAGGATAAAAAGCATATAACTAGAAATGGCAAATGGACTGACCAATGCAGATATTGGACATCTAAAGTTGGTGCAAGTTTAATAACCTATTTTGATACTGACGCACAAGGATATAGAACTGCAAAAGGCAGTTGGAAAGTTAGGTTTTAATGCCTAACAAACATTTTTGTCAAGGTCCAGATTGCCATACAAACCCAACATCAGATAGATTTCTAAAATCAAAAGGAATAATTCGTGGGCGCTATGCATATGCAGATATAGATAATCAAACTCGTTGGGGTTATGCCCATAAGTCTGATAGTTATTTCTGTAGCCAAACTTGTAAACTAGCTTGGCTGAATGAGTGGATGTCAGCTATTGAAAATGGTAGACCGGTTTACTTTATTCGTGAGAGAAGAATAACTGAGGGATATCAGAAAGTAACAGAAGAAAGTCGTTATGGGCATAGATATAATAGTATTCAAAAAATAGGCGTTGACAATAACAGTCAATAATATAGGATAGTCCTATTAACAGAAAGGTATAATATGAAAAAACAAAAACAAAAAGCATTTGGTAGAGATTGGACAAATGGAGAAATAGCTTTTCCAGAACATCTTACGCCAGAAATTATTCATGCATCATTATGGATACATAATGCTAAAGATGACGACGAGGGCAAAGGCAGATGTAATTATCTTTATAAAGAATTAGGAGATAAAAAAATGGCTTTCGTTATGGCAATGTTAATGCTACCATGGCTCATGGAACAAATGAGAGATACAGACTCATTTAAACAACACATGAAAGCGAGAGAAAGGAAACTTAACTAATGCAAAACATGAAAGTAAAACAATCAGTAGAATACAATGGCAAGAGATATACTCTACCATTTTTAGTAGCTAAAGAATCTCTATCTACTGAACAAGACACAGTAAGAAACAGATTTGGTGGCGAGTCATGTACACTACCTGCGTTTGCAGTTGCAGTATATGATGTAATCATTGGGTCTGAAATGTTAGGGGATTATAAAACAGTAAGACAAGGTCTTGATTGGTTTTCTCGACACTTTACAAAAGAATACTATGTTCTGTTAGACTAGTCACGAGTGGCGCGCTAACGCGCGCCACGTCCTCGATAGAGGTACCACGTCAATCAAATACTTAAACTTAAATATATAAACATCGACCCTTACTTTTTAAAAAGGGGTCCCACTGCTTTGACCTGTAAAGCTTGATTTAGACGTTTATAGATGGTAAATTCATTTGAAACATCTGAAAAAAAGATGCAAAAAAATTATAAAAAATTTTTTCAAAATGGATATTAATTTAAAAGATATAGAGAAACTGCCTAGTGATGTAAAAAAAGAGTTTTACAAAACTTATTTGAAATATCATGAAAAGAAAAAAGAATCTTCTATACGAAAAGATTTTTTAAGCTTTGTAAGGCATGTTTGGCCTGATTTTATTGAAGGGGCTCATCATAAAAAAATAGCCAATAAATTTAATGAATTATCCGAAGGTAAAATTAAACGTTTAATTATTAATATGCCTCCGAGGCATACTAAATCAGAATTTGCTTCTTTTTTATTACCGGCGTGGATGGTAGGAAAAAATCCTAAGTTAAAAATAATTCAATCTACTAACACTACGGAATTATCGGTTAGATTTGGAAGAAAAGCAAAACAACTTATTGATTCTCCCGAATATCAGCAGGTTTTTAAAACTAGACTTAAGGAAGATAGTCAGGCCGCTGGAAAATGGGAGACAGCCCAAGGTGGTGAATACTACGCAGCAGGTGTTGGATCAGCTATTACAGGTAGAGGTGCAGATTTATTAATTATTGATGACCCTCATACTGAACAAGACGCTATGAATCGAGTTGCGTTAGATAGAACTTATGACTGGTTTACTTCTGGTCCAAGACAACGTCTTCAACCTGGGGGTTCTATTGTTGTTGTTATGACAAGATGGAATGAAAAAGATTTAACAGGACGGTTAGTAAGAGCACAAAAAGAAGTTAAAGCAGATAAATGGGAAATTATAGAATTTCCAGCTATTCTTCCAAGTGATAAACCTGTTTGGCCCGAATACTGGAATAAAAAAGATTTAGATGCAGTCAAAGCTTCAATTCCTTTAACCAAATGGAATGCTCAATATATGCAAAATCCTACTTCGGAAGAAGGAGCAATTATAAAACGGGAATGGTGGATAGATTGGGATAAAGATTATATTCCACCCCTTGATCATGTTATTCAATCTTATGACACGGCGTTTATGAAGAAAGAGACAGCAGATTTTAGTGCAATTACCACTTGGGGTGTTTTTAAAAAAAATGAAGATTCTCCGTTTAGTCTAATTTTACTAGATGCAATTAAAGATAGGTTCGAGTTTCCTGAACTTAGACGATTGGCCAAAGAACAATACGATTATTGGCAGCCTGAATCTGTTATTGTGGAGGCTAAAGCTAGTGGGCTTCCTCTAACTTATGAACTTAGAAATATGGGAATTCCAGTAGTAAATTTTACCCCGTCTAAAGGAAACGACAAACATACCCGTGTAAACGCGGTTGCACCTTTATTTGAATCTGGTATGATATATGCTCCTAAAGAAATGGAATTTGCGCAGCAAGTAATTGAAGAATGTGCGGCTTTTCCCTTTGGGGATCATGATGACCTTGTTGACTCAATGACTCAAGCGCTCATGCGATTTCGTCAAGGAGGGTTTCTTACCCATCCTGAAGATTACAAGGACGAAATTTTACCAAAACGTAAACAGGAATATTATTAATGGCAACATCATTAGGAATAAAAGTTTTAAAATTTTTAAAAGCAGCTAGAAGTTTTATAAAAAATAATAAAAGAATAAAAAAAGACGATATTTTGCGTTTTGCAAAACAAGAGTTTGGTGAAGTATCTGATTTATTAAAATTACAAATAGAAAAATTATTTAAAACTACAAAAGGAACTCCTAGTAAAAGCAAAGGCGAGGTGGTGCCTATTAAAAAACAAGAAGGCCGTGTTAGAAAACCTGAAGAGTTTGCCACTAGAAAAGAGTATGAAAAATATTTAGATGAAACATTAGGACCAGCTGATGATGTTTTTGGAAGTCCAATGAAAGACGATTTGTTAAAAGAATGGGACAAGGTAAAAGCTAAAAACGTTACTCCGGATATTAAAAAAGTTGTTGATGAAAAAGAAGGTGACGACTTTATAGATTTTGTAAGAAAGAGTGGAGATGAAGAAGGTGCCAATAAAATACAAAAAGAAGTAGATAGACTTAATAAAGCAATAGAGGACGCTAACAAAAGAGTAGAGATTGCCGAAGGCATAAAATCAACTGATGAAGCTAAAAAATTAAATTTAACAGAGCTAGAAGCAAAACTTGATAAAATTGGTAAAGAGAAAAAAATTAGAACAAAAAAACAAAAAGAAGAAGTTGAGAAAAGAACCGGCAAACCTTTTAAAGAAGGACCATATCTAGAAGAAACAGCTGAACAGACTTTAAAGAAAAGAACTGATGATATTGCATCAGGCGATCCAACTGGAGAGATTACTGAAGGTGTTGAGAGTCTAGGGACTAATATGAAGAAACTAAAAGAATTAGTAGAAGAATTAAAAAAGACTTCTCAAGATACTACTCCTGGAGGCATTATGAAAGAAATTCTAAAAGGTCAAAAAATAATGGCAGAAGGATATAAGAAAGGAAATATTAGAACTGCTGTAAGATTTTTTATGAGACAAGAAGCAGACGCTGGTAAATTAAAATTAAGTGAAGATGATTATGATGCACTTCAAGTTTATGCACAAACATCCGAGGGTGATCCAATAAATATATTTAGAAGATATTATGGAGAAGATGCCTTAGACCAAATTGATGAGATTGGAGATGTGTTTAGACAAGGTGAAAGTTTTAATCATTATGTAGAGTTATTAAGAGAAAGCGTTCACCCTACTGTTTTAACACCTAAAACAAAAGGACTCGGTCAATATGATCCAAATGTTTTAACTCCGAAACAGGAAGACGAACTTAGAGAGCAGCTTTTAAAAGATCAAGAGCAAAAACAACTGTTGGAAGATTTTGATCCAACAGACAGAACTAAAAATGCGCTGGGAGGTGAAATTAAAGTAGAAAAAAGTTTTGTAGATTTAATAAATAAAGTAAGGGATAAAAAATTACAAGATTCACAAGAATCAGACGCTCATAAACAAATGAGATTAAGAGAATTAATTAATTCAAAACAGTTTCCAGAATTAGAAGAAATTTTAACACAAAAACTTACTGAAAGAGTAAATTTAGCCACTGGATCTAATCCATTTACTCAGCAAGAAATAGACCAAAGAAAAGCTCAATCAAAAGCAGACGCTATTGCAAGAAATGTAACAGCTCCGTTAAGTTTATATCCTACTAGCTCCTCGCAGCTAGCCTCTGGCAACGCGCCGCAAGCAGCGAGTGGCTCGACAGGAACATATCCAAGCGTAAAATTTGATTTTTCAGCACCAAGCGTTGCTCCAACTATAAATACTGTAACTCCAAAATCTGCGACTGCAGATCCAACCGTTACTTTTGATAATAACAATAATAATAATACTCCTCTTTCATCTACTCCAAAAAAATTAGATTTAGCTATTGATTTTTTATCCACAGGAGATGCTAGTGCCGCAGAAGCCGCAAAAGATTTAAATATTGTAGAAACAAAAGATAGAATGGCTGGTGTTACTACAGGAGATGCTGGTGAAGCGGAAAAAATAGCAAAATTAAACCAATTAGTTAGCAAAAGTAATCTTCCTACAGATTATTCAAACCCTAGTTTTTGGGAAAGTATAAAAGAAACAGTTTCTAAAGGACAGGATGTGGTTGCTAAACATGGAGAAAAAATTGGAAATATAGTAGAAAATATTGCTAGGCAAGGAGTAGATATAAAAAATTTAGCCATATCTGGTTTAATGAATTTAGCTCTTCCTGGATTAGGAGTAGTAAAAAGTATTGCAGATTCAGTCGCTGATTCAAAACCTTCAGATAAAGAAATATCTGGCGACGTTGACCGACGTGATGAATTATTAGAAAGAGGACCTATAGATATTCCATCTTCAGATGGACCAGCAGGCGGAGCAGGTATTGCAGCAGCAAAAGCAAAAGCTCAACAAGAAGCAGACGCAAGAGAACAAGCGGCGGCGGCACAAGCAGCCGCAGAAGCGAAAGCTAGAAGAGAACGAGAAGCATATGAAGCTCAACAAAGAATGTATGCAAGAAACGAAGGCGGAAATAACCAAAGCAGCTCCCCATCAAGCAGCGGTGGCGGCAGCATCACCGGCGGTGGTTGGTGTTTTGATCCTAATACTCTTGTGCAAATGGCTGATGGTTCTGAAAAGAAAATTAAAGAAATACAACTTGGTGACCAGACTAAAGGTGGAGAAGTTACAGGTGTATTCCAATTTAAAGCAGCCGATGAGATACATGACTACAAAGGTGTTACAGTTGCAGGTAGTCACTATGTTAAAGAAGATGGTAAATTTATTATGGTTCAAGACAGTCCAATATCTGTTAAAATTAACAAAATACCAGTTGTCTACTCACTAGATACAACAGGTAGAAGAATATTTATTAAAGGTATTGAATTTGCTGACTATAATGGTGATGGTATTGCTAAAGGTTTCTTACATAACGCTGGATTAGAGTTAAATGGATTCAACAAAGAAGTACTAAGACAAGTAGAAAATAGATTAATATAGTGATATAGGTAAATTATGAGAATAAAATTATTTAATGGATCAATTCCTGGTTTTACAGACGCGGAAATAGCTCAAAGACAAGCTCAATCAGCTGCGGACGCCGCTGGAAGAGTAGGAACAGCTCAATCTATGTCGGCTCCATTAATGCAAACGCCGATGAATAATATTACGCCTTTATCTCAAACCCCAACCGGACCTAATGTAAATGTTGCTACAGGTTCAGGAAGCGGACAAGGAATTAACTCATTGCCACAATCAGGCACGTTGGAAGGAGAAGCTGTTACAGATCAAATGGAAGGCGTGTTGGACGAGGATAATTACACTTTAGCTCAAGCTCTTAAAGATACAGAGGCTGAAGGCCCTATTATAGATGAAATGTCAGGTGTTGACGTGTCAGGAAATGTAATTGATGCACTTAAATATGATTTAAACGATCCATCTATGCCATCTTCTTTACAAGGAAAGTCTCCGGAAGAGGTATGGGCTCAAGAACAAGCAGACATGGAAAAATATGGAAGTTTTTATACTCCCGAAGGACAAAATCCAAGATCAGTTGGTGTGAACGTAGGTAAACAAGCTTACAAGGATATACTATTTGCTATGCAAATGGATTATCCAGATGAATATGCAAAATTAACAGGAGATGAAACTTTAGCTGAATTAGATGAATTAAGTGGTCGGTTGGCTGGATACTGGAGCGAAGGTGGTAGAGTAAATCTTAGAACTGGCGGAGACGCAGTTAAGTTTGGTTCTTATTTAAAAACTAAAAATCCTAAAATAAAAACTACTAAAAATAATAAACACGAACAATTATTAAGACTATTGAAGCAAAAACAAAGTAGAAAATTAATGAGTTCTTTAAAAAAGAATTTAACAAATTTAAATAAATCAAAAAATACTTCAAATGCAAATTCTAAAACAATTAGTTCTGCCATGAAAAGACTAGAAGCTTTAAAAAAATTTTATGGTAGATCATGAAGTTATCCGAGCATAAACAGATGATGGATTACGCGACAGAGCGTGGTCCATTTAAAGGAGTTATAGGCAAAGGTGGACGGATAGGGTTTAAAGATGGTTTAAGCGTTGATTTATATAATTCACTTTATGATAAGTATGCTGAACTTATTGAACAAGGTATTAAAAATGAAAATTTAATAGATATTCCATCATGGGATAAATATATAAAAAGCAAAAACGTAAGTCCTACGGCTTTAAAATATTATGCAGGTGGTGAAGGTATTAGAATTAATCCTACTGAACTTCTTCAAAATAAAAAAATAGAACTTGCTAAAAAAATTATAGAAAAAGAAAATGAAAAATTAGATGGAGCTTTTAAAAGAGGAAAAAATCCTCCAAAAGGAAAATCCCATGTAGCTGAATTATTTCGTAACAAAGTAGTTGGACGAAGTTGGGCTTTAGGGGGCCAACACCCAGGAATGAACACATTATTAAATAATTTAATAAATACAAAATTAGATACTAGAGCACATAAAATTAAAAAAGCATTTAACCTTGTAACAAGTCCTGAGTATGAATTGAGTAATGGTATTAGAAACGAAATAGCTGAATTAATGGGGGAAAGTAAGGATATGTTTGATGCAGGCAAACTTAAAGGTCCTTATGGCCCTGCTGCAAATGACGTTTGGGAAGAATTAATTAAACCTTATGAGTATGTAGATGAAAAAACAGGTAAAACAAAAAATCTTTTAAAAACAATAAATCAAAAAATAAATAAATTACCAAAAGGGACAGATACTACTTTTTCATATTTATTAGAATTAGCCGAAAACGATAGATTAGGAAAAGCTGGTATTGAAGATTGGTGGAAGATGGCTGGGGATAAACCTGAGCAATGGGCAATGAGACAAGTTGATAGAGCTTGGAAAAACAATGACCCTAGATTAAAAGTTTATGATTTAAATGGCAAGCCGATTACATGGGAAGCTGATAAAAAAATTAGCAGTGACAAAATTTTATTTGAGTATGTAGATGAAGACTTTCCACAATATAAAAATAAATTATATAGTTTTTTTAAACCAAATGAAAACGCACTTAAAAATTTAAAAACAAAGATACCTAATAAAAATTTTTTTGATTTAAGCACAAAAATAAGAACACTTCCGGAATGGGGAGAATTAGTGGAAGTAGTTAATGGAAGAAATAAATTAAAAACAACCGAAATGATTAATCCTTTTACAGGAGACAAATCAACTTATCAAAAAGTGTATGAAGATATTTATAGTAAAGTAGGAACCACACAAAAAACAACTAAGGGAGGTTACTCTAGAGTTGGTGCTATGGCAGCGCATATAGATCATGACTTTGGTCAAGCTAAAGGTCTTTTTAATAATTTAAGACTTTCAACAGGGCAACAAAACCATTTATTTAAAACTTTAATGGATGCTGCTAAAAACAATAAAGCATTAGAACCTTACGTTAGAGCAATAGAATCAGAAATGTATACAGGTGGTTCTATTGATAATCAGATTAAAGCTATTGTTAATGAAACAAATGAATTAGGAAAAGTGGTTAAAAATGCTCCAGGTAAAATTACTCTCCCCACAGCTACAGAAACAGCAGCATATAAATTTTTACAAAATAAAATACCAGGTCTTCCTGAAGAAGTTATTAATTATTTAAAACCTAAAAGTGTGGTAGTAGAAGAAGCTATTAAAAACAACCCAGGGCTAAAACGATATATTGATATGGTGCGAATTAATTTTGACGATGACCAAAAAACAATCTTAAAAAAAATTAATGATGCACCCATACCTAATAGAGCTAAAGCTCTTATACTACCAATCGTTGCTGGAACTGCAGCAATAACTGGAGCAGATTTAATGACAGGTTCTGTTAAAGCAGCTGAACCAGGACAAATGCCTCAAGGTTCTCCTGGACAGTTAAGTGAAGATGAAGAAGGATTAAGTTTACAAGACAAAGCAGCCATTGGAACTGTAGCAGTAGCTGGTGCAAAGCCAGCTTGGCAAGTAGGAAAAGGAGCGCTTAAAACTATTGCTTCACCAACTTCTTCAGCTCTTTTTTCTGCTAGTAATGTTTTTGAGTCTATAAATCCTTTTAACGAAAAATTTGGTAAGGTAAAAGAAGATCCTAATCTTACCCTGGCTGGAATAGATTTAATGATTCCTGACCTTGTAAAAAGAGCAGGTGGTAAATTTGCTACTGTTCAAAATGTTTGGAGTCAAATAAAAAATTTAGGTATACCTATGAAATATGCTCCTTTTATTATTAAAAGAATGACAGGATTAGGAATAGCACTTACTGGAGCAGATGTAGCTCTTGGTGCCAAGAAATTTGCTGATCAGTTAGATTTTGATCGTCCTTTAACTGAAGAACAACGAACAGATATACAAGAAAGAAAAACAGCTGTGCCTAGAATGTTTGATACATATGAGCAAGCTTCAAAGATAGCAAAGGAGCAAGGTATTTCTTATGAAGATGCACTTAAACAATTAGACACACCAAACGTTCCTGGTATTAATTTTAATCAAGGCGCCCGTGTAAATTTTGATGGTGGAGGAGATGCTCTTACAAGATTTAAAAATGAAATTGTAAATAGTATGAAACCTTATGCTCCTGGAATTCCAGAAGATAGGTTATGGTTGATTGTTAAAGATATTACCTTAGATATGACAGGAGAAGAAGCTCAAAGATCTGCAATTGGAAACTTTAATAAATATTTTGGGTCTTACGCCGTAGGAGGAAGGGTAGGTTATAAAGATGGATCTGATCCTAATAGAATAAAATTATTAAAATTTATAAGAAATAATATTTTTAAGAAAGTAAGGGATGACTAAAGAATACCCTAAATGGTGGTTATTGCCCCCTCGATCTGGTCCCACCCCACAGGGCTTGAATGTTAGTTATAATAATGTTAAGACTGTTAACTTGGAGAAAATAAATGGCAGAAATAGACAAGGCGCTACCGAACGTAGACGAAACGCTAACGGTATCACAAGAAGAAATAGAACAATTACCTGAACCCATACAATCTGGCCCACAAGAAATGGTTACCAATGAAGATGGTAGTGTTGATATAAATTTTGAAGAAAACCAAATGGCAGAAATGCCACAAGATCATTTTGCAAATTTAGCAGATTACATGGATGATGCTTCTCTTGGAAGATTAGGAGCAGATCTTTGTGAAAAATATGATGATTATAAAAATTCCAGAAAAGATTGGGAACAAGCTTATATAACTGGTTTAGATCTTTTAGGATTTAAATACAATATGAGAAGTGAACCCTTTCAAGGAGCTTCTGGTGCAACTCACCCAGTATTAGCGGAAGCTGTTACTCAATTTCAAGCTTTAGCTTACAAAGAATTATTACCCGCGCAAGGACCCGTAAGAACTCAAATCATGGGAATATCTACTCCTGAAAAAGAACAACAAGCGCAGAGGGTTAAAGATTTTATGAATTTTCAATTAATGGATCAAATGAAAGAATATGAACCCGAATTTGATTCTATGTTATTTTATTTACCTTTAGCAGGTTCAACTTTTAAAAAAGTTTATTATGATGATGTGCTTCAAAGAGCCGTATCTAAATTTGTACCTGCAGACGAATTAGTTGTTCCGTATTCAGCTACCTCATTAGATGATGCGGAAGCTATCGTCCATGTAATTAAAATGTCTACAAATGATTTAAGAAAACAACAAGTTGTAGGTTTTTATAGAGATGTAGATGTTCCAGCTCCTGGAGAAGATTTGACTGATGAGCTACAACAAAAAGAAAAAGAACTTGAAGGACAAACAAGATCTCGAGATGAAGATATACACACAATTTTAGAGTTTCATGCAGATTTAGATTTAGAAAATTTTGAAGATAAAAATCCTCAAACTGGAGAAGAAACAGGAATTAAACTTCCGTATATTGTTACTCTCGATGAAACATCCAAAATTATTTTATCTATTAGAAGAAATTTTGAACAAGTAGACCCAATGAAAAATAAAAAACAATATTTTGTTCACTTTAAATTTTTACCAGGATTAGGATTTTATGGTCTTGGTTTAATACACATGATCGGTGGCCTATCTAGAACGGCTACTGCTGCTTTACGACAATTATTAGACGCTGGAACTTTATCCAATCTTCCCGCAGGCTTTAAACAAAGAGGAATAAGAATTAGAGATGATGCACAATCAATTCAACCAGGAGAATTTAGAGATGTAGATGCCCCTGGAGGAAATATTAAAGATTCTTTTATGATGCTTCCGTATAAGGAACCTTCACAAACTTTATTACAGCTTATGGGTGTCGTGGTACAAGCAGGACAACGGTTCGCTTCAATAGCAGATCTGCAGGTAGGAGAGGGTAATCAACAAGCCGCGGTGGGCACGACTGTCGCCTTGTTAGAAAGGGGCAGTAGAACAATGTCTGCAATTCATAAAAGAATTTATGCAGCATTAAGACAAGAGTTTCGACTATTGGCAAAAGTATTTTCTACTTATTTGCCGGCTGAATATCCATACGATGTTGTGGGTGGACAGCGAAACGTCAAAGCAATGGACTTTGATGAGAGGATAGACATATTGCCAGTTGCTGATCCAAATATTTTCTCTCAAGCACAAAGAATATCTTTAGCGCAAACTGAATTACAGCTGGCTATGTCTAATCCTCAAATTCATAATACGTATAACGTTTATAGAAATATGTATGAAGCGTTAGGAGTAAAAGATATTGATAAAATTTTAATGAGACCTCAACCACCAGCACCAAAAGATCCTGCTTTAGAGCATATAGATGCGATCGGCAATAAACCTTTTCAAGCGTTCCCTGGACAAGATCATAGAGCTCACATCGAAGCTCACTTAGACTTTATGGGAACTAATTTAGTTAGAAATAATCCTATGATTATGGCATCACTAGAAAAAAATGTTTTTGAACATATTTCTTTAATGGCGCAAGAACAGGCTGAAGTAGAGTTTGCACAAGAAATACAACAGATTCAAGCTTTACAACAACAAAGTCAACAAAACCCACAAGCAATGCAGAACCCACAAGTTCAACAGCAATTAAAACAATTTAATGATAAGTTTGAAGCAAGAAAAGCGGTATTGATAGCAGAAATGACAGCCGAGTTTTTAAAAGAAGAGAAAAAAGCTACTTCTCAGTTTGATAGTGATCCTTTAATCCAAATTAAAAATAGAGAATTAGACCTAAGAGCCCAAGAAAATCAAAGAAGAAAAGATTATGAAGAGGCGAGAGTAGAAATAGATAGAACTAAAGCAGTGATGAATCAAGCAGATAATGATGAAAAATTAGCTCAGAATGAAAGATTAGCTAAATTAAGAGCTAACACTTCTTTAGAGAAAACAATATTACAACATGAACTAAAGGATAAGGAGTAATAATGACACAAGAACGACTTAACATTAAAAAGGCTATAAAGAAACCGGGTTCCCTAAGAAAAGCCTTAGGAATTAAGAAAGGTGAAACTATACCTAAATCAACGTTAAAAAATGCGGCTAAGAAAAAAGGAAAAATTGGACAGAAAGCCCGTTTTGCTATAACATTAGGTAAATTAAGAAAAAAAAGAGGATAAACATTTATGACACAAACCCCTAAAATTACAAAATTTTTAGCACAAGATTGTAATAAAGACTATTACCCTACAGGTGGCAAAACTATTAAAGCTACTGATCCTTTTAAATCACAAACAGTGATCGTAAAAGGTAATAGAGCAATCAGACCTGCTAAAAAACCCGTTAAAGCAACTTGGTACTAACATGTGGTTATCGGCAATTAAATTAGCCGTTTCTGCAGGAAGTAAGATTTATGCTAACAAGCAGAGAACTAAGATGGCTATGTCAGATGCACAACTGATGCATGCTACTAAGATGGCCCAAGGTGAGGAAGCTTACCAAGGAAAACTTTTAGAAGCCCGACAATCAGACTGGAAGGACGAGGCAGTTCTTATAATATTAAGTTTGCCCGTGTTGGTGCTCGCTTGGGCAGTCATATCGGACGATCCGACAGCAATGGACAAGGTAAAACTGTTCTTTGAGATGTTCTCGCAACTCCCTTCATGGTTCACAAATCTTTGGATCCTTGTCGTGGCGAGTATTTATGGTATAAAGGGCACGCAAATCTTCAGGAATGGAGCAGGAAAAAAATAGTGCCGTTTAAATCAGAGAAACAAAGACGTTATCTTTGGAAGAATAATCCGGAGATAGCTAAAAAATGGACTAAAAAATATAAAACTAAACCTATTGCTAAAAAGAAAAAAATAAGTAAAAAAAAGAAATAGACTTAGTATTATAGATAAGATATAAAAACAGAACTTATATAAGGAGATAAAAATGGTACAAAAATTTGACTCAACAGCTCACACACCAAGACAAAAAGCTAGAGGTGGTGGAAGAATGTCAACTGCTAGAAAAGACATGATGCATGGTTACTACCCAGACGATATGGGGATGAGAGGTGGACCTATGTATAAAAAAGGTGGATCTGTTAAAAAGAAAAAGAAACAAGGTTACAAAGATAGAAAAGATGAATCTATCGCTATGAGAATCAAAAAGAAAAGAACTAAGAAGCAATTAAAAGCTTCTAGAGATGAGTCTTACGGAAGATTCGGTAGCAAAGCTAAAAAATCTGGAAAAATAAATAAATAGGATAAACTATGAGAACTGATTATCAACCTAAACCAAGAGTAAGACCAAGAGCTGATCATTCAAAAGCTAATGGTAAAGTTTATTCCTCAAAAGATTTAAATATGATGGACGCTAAATTTAAAAAAGGCGGAAAAGTTAAAAAATCTAAAAGGAAATAATATGTCAAACACGAGAAAGATGAACGAACTAGAAGAATTAGGTCGTGTAGATTCAGAAAAAGCTTACACTAAAAAAGGCAAGAAAAATTTAAAAGCTGAAAAGAAAAGAGTTGTAAGAGAAATTAAATCTCGTGGAGTAGCTAAAAGAGGATTTGGAAAAGAAAAACAATAACCTTTTTATATTAGAAAGAATATGAAAAAAGAAATACTCGAGGCTTTAGAGAAAAAATATCAAGCTGAAATTGCAGAAGCAGATGCAATAGTTAAATTATTTTTAGAAAAATCTGTAGGAGTAGCAGATCACGCTAATGTTATCTCTGAAGTAGATAAACAAATTCACAGAATATCTTCAGGTGAAGAAAAATTAGAAATCTTAAAGGGATTTGAAGAACTTTAAGATGGAAGATTTATTAATTATCAATAAGCTCCAAAGACAATTAAAAGGAAGTGTTCAAGCTATCAATGAGAACTTACTCGCTGGTGGGGTTGACAATATGGAAAAATACAAGTATTTATTAGGTCAGATACATGCGTATCAATTAATCTTACAGGACATCTCTAACCTGCTAAACGAAAAGGAGCAAAAAAATGAGCAAGGAACAGTTATCAAATTCGGAAACACCGAAAATAAAACACGCACTTGAAGAAAAATATAAAAAACAAGATCAAGAAGACGCAGCCAATAGAATAGACCACGAGAACGTTGACACTGTAGTCGATGAATTACCAGACCCTTCTGGTTGGAGACTTTTAGTATTACCTTTTACACCCAAAGATAAAACTAAAGGTGGAATTTTAATAGCACAAGAAACATTAGATAAATTAAGAATAGCCGTCAATTGTGGCTATGTTTTAAAAGTAGGCCCATTGGCTTATCAAGATAAAGAAAAGTTCCCTACAGGAGCTTGGTGTAAAGAGAAAGATTGGGTTATCTTTGCTCGTTATGCTGGATCACGTCTACCTATACGAGGTGGAGAAGTAAGAATTTTAAATGATGATGAAGTTTTAGGAACAATTTCTGATCCTGAATCCATTTTACATCATATTTAAAAAACATAGAAGGAGATAAAACTATGCCAGAAGAAAACAAAAAAGTAGAAGCTACCGTGGATTTAGACACATCTGGTCCAGGTGCAGAAGTAGAAATAGAGGAGTCTAAAGTTACTCCTGTTACTGAATCTACTGAAACTGAGGTTGAGGTTAAAAAAGAACCTGAATCAAATCAAGAAGAAAAGAAAGAAGAAATTAAGGAAGAAAAGAAAGAAGCTAAAGACGAACTGGAAGATTATAGTGATGGTGTTAAACGAAGAATTAACAAACTTACTAAAAAGTGGAGAGAAGCTGAAAGACAAAAAGATGAAGCTTTAGATTACGCACGAAATATCAAAGCCTCTTCTGATAAGTTAAAACATGAATATTCTCAACTTAGAACAGGTAGTCTTAAAGATAAAGAAGCTAGTATTAGTAATTCTTTAAAAGCTTCCTACGCCCAGCTTTCTGCGGCTAGAGAAGCAAATGATTTAGAAGCAGAGGTTCAAGCTCAAAAAGCTATAGCTAAACTTGGTTATGAAGAAGCTAAACTTATTGAGATGAAAGATGCGGCTAAAAGAGTTAAACCCGAAGAAAGAGAAGTAAATATAAGACCTAGTAGACAAGAAACTAGATCACCAGATCCAAAAGCTCAAAATTGGGCATCTAAAAACGACTGGTTTGGTAGTGATTCTGCTATGACTTATACTGCTTTTGATCTTCACACTAAATTAGTGGATCAAGAGGGGTATGACCCCAACACTGATGAATATTATTCTGAAATAGACAGAAGAATAAAGCTTGAATTCCCCCATAAATTTGATAGAAAAGAAGAAAAGGGAATCGACAGACCTACACAAACCGTCGCTTCAGCGAAGCGAAGTGTAAAATCAAGTCGCAAAAGCGTAAGACTCACACCAACGGAAGTAGCAATTGCTAAAAAATTAGGTGTGCCACTAGAAGAGTATGCGAAACATAAAAACACAAAGGAGGCATAGCATATGAAAAAAGACACAATTAAAACTCCTCGTGCAAGTCAGTCAAGGGTTAAAGCAAAAAGACCTACGACATGGACTCCCCCCTCATCTTTAGATGCACCCTCTGCGCCGGACGGTTACAGGCATAGATGGATACGGGCAGAAGTTTTAGGATTTGACGATACTAAAAACATGTCTGGAAAACTTAGATCAGGATTTGAATTAGTGAGAGCTGATGAATATCCAGATCATGATTATCCAACTATGAAGGAAGGAAAATACGCAGGAGTGATCGGAGTTGGCGGCCTTGTGCTGGCAAGGATACCAGAAGAGATCGCAAAATCTCGAGCTGAGTACTTTAAGTTACAGACTCAGGATCGGAACGATGCAATTAAAAACGATCTTATGAAGGAGCAGCACCCAAGTATGCCAATCAATCAAGAGAGGCAGACGCGTATAACTTTTGGTGGTAAAAAGAATAGTTAATTTTTTAGCAATTCCTCCCACTAATATAAATAAATAGTAAATAAGGAGAAAAACTATGGCTAACGCAAACACGACAGGATTCGGTCTTAGAATGATAGAAAGAGTTGGAAACACTCCAGCTACTTCTGGTCAATCTGAGTATCCGGTCAAGTCAGCTTTAGGTGTGGGTATCTACAAGGGTAATCCTGTTTCATTCCAAGATGGTTCTGGGGATGAAGGATATATCCAAGATATGAGCTTTGCTACTACAGATGACACAGGTGCAGGTGGACAATCGTATAACAATACGACTCAACCTCTATTAGTGGGTGTATTCAATGGAATTTTTTACGTTGATAGCACTACTAAAAAACCTAGATGGGCAAATTCTGTAGACTCAGGCACTACATTTGGAACTGACTATAATACAGGAAGCGCGGATGGTACTGCTTTTGTTAATGATGATCCTACACAGGAATACATGATCAAAACAGACGCTGCAGCGCCTATTTCCCATAACGGGAAAAACTATAACGTAACTAACTTCACAGCTTCAGATAACAGAGACGGTCAGTCTATTGTTAAACTGCACAGCTCTGGTGGGCACCAAGCTCATCATATGTGGAAAATCGTAAGAGTTGCTAATGTACCAGACAATCTGGACAGAAGTGCAGCAAACTGCGATATGGTAGTTGCATACAACCCAACTAGTAACATATACTTAGACTAAGAATAGGAGATAAATAACATGGCTATATCAAGAGCACAACTAGTGAAAGAACTAGAGCCAGGTTTGAACGCACTGTTCGGTCTGGAATATAAAAACTACGCTGATGAACACAAAGAGATCTTTGACATTGAAAGTTCAGACAGAGCATTTGAAGAAGAAGTAATGCTTTCTGGATTTGGAAATGCCCAAGTGAAAGCGGAAGGTCAAGGAGTATCATTTGACGACGCACAAGAAACGTTTACAGCTAGATATACTAACGAAACAATCGCATTAGCGTTTGCAATCACAGAGGAAGCTATCGAAGATAACTTGTATGACAGACTTGCGTCTAGATATACAAAAGCTTTAGCAAGATCTATGGCAAACACTAAGCAAGTTAAAGGCGCGAATGTATTAAATAATGCATTTGACTCTAACTATGCAGGCGGTGATGGGAAAGAGCTATGCTCAACTGAGCACCCTATCTTGGCTGGATCTTTTTCAAACGAGTTAAGCACTTCTGCTGACTTGAATGAAACATCTTTAGAACAATCGTTAATTGACATTGCGAAGTTCGTAGATGAGAGAGGTCTTAAAATTGCAGCAAGAGGAATGAAATTAATCATCCCTTCTGAGCTTCAATTTACAGCTGAAAGATTAATGGAATCTAAAGGTAGAACTCAGACTGCTGATAACGACATCAATGCTATCGTATCGAAAGGTATGGTACCTCAAGGTTATGTAGTAAACCACTACTTAACTGATATTGATGCATTCTTTATCAAGACAGATGTACCAAACGGAATGAAAATGTTTTCAAGATCACCAATCAAAACTTCAATGGAAGGTGACTTTGATACAGGAAACGTCAGATATAAAGCTAGGGAGAGATATTCATTTGGATTCTCAGATCCTAGAGGTGTATTTGGTTCTACAGGAACTCCGTAATAGTTTCTAAATAAATTTAAAAGGGGCCTTTCGAGGCCCCTTTTTTTATGGTAGAAAGGAAGAGATAATCATGAAAAAATTTATAGTAAAAATATGGGCGTACGATCATTATGCTTCTTTTGAAGTATTAGCTAATGATAATGCGGATTCTATTGAACAATCCATCCTTGACAAATTAGGAGAAAAGACTATAAAATGGGAATCAACAGGAATGTTTTCGAACACTCCTAACAGAATAACCTATGAGGAGGTTATAGATGGTACAAGACCTGTACAAACAAAAAAGGTCCTTGGAGTTGAAGTGGCAGTTAGAGTATGAGCAAGAAGGCAAATATACTCTGGATATGGTCAGAATTGATGACAAAATTAAAGAAGTCATTACTGAGATCAAGCTCGAAGAGGCCAAAATTGCAAATAGAGAAAATGCAATTAATGACGCTGCCGCTCAAGTATCCGTGGCTACTTAAATAAACGCCACATCACTGAAATTGTATATTTCTTATACACCCTCTTGCGCTCTTTTCTAAAATATGCTAATATTCTAACACTATACAAATAATTAATGGAACGTAAACGCGTATAGTCGACGACCTAGAGATTACGTTTCGCAAACTAGGAGTAAAAATGGCAAACACAACATTTAAGGGGCCAGTCCGTTCTCAAAGTGGATTTGACCTTATTAAAAAAAGTACAACAACAGGAAGCCTGACTACTAACATTGCACTGGAATGCTTGGAAACAAGTATAACTGTTGCAAATGGCGACACTACTGGAACAAGTACAGCTGTAATACCTACGAATTTCGTAGTTTTACAAGTAACTGTAGCAGTTACTTCAGCAGCAACTAATGCAGTTAATTTAACTGACTTAGGAACAGCTGTTGACCCAGATGCATATTTAGATGGAATGACTATTTCAGGTATGAATGCAGCAGGGTTTAAGGGTATATTTGTTGCAAATGGCGCGAATGGTTTAGTATCATTAGGAGGCGGAACAACTGCATCTACTGCAGCTCCCGCAACTTTAACAGCTACTATGGGCGACCCAGGAGCTGCTGGATGTACTATTAAAGTTAAACTATTAGGCTTTTCATCAGATTCTGATACTGAGTAATTTTTAATTAATTAGATTTTACTTCCTAAACTTGATAGAACTTTAATCTACTAAGGCTAGAGCTAGTAAAATCGTTACAACGATAAGGCTCGATGAAAACAACATTTACAGGACCAGTTAGAGTAGGAAAAGATAAAGTCCAAGGTGAAATAAGACTTGGTGATGCAGACAATACGCATTACGTTGGTTTTTCTTCCCCGGATACTGTTACTACTGATCTCATTTGGAAACTCCCAGCCACCGATGGTGCCGCTGGTCAGATTCTAAAGACTGATGGATCAGGTAATTTAAGTTGGACTACGGATTCTGCTCTTACCATTGGAGGTACGAACGGACAAGTTCAGTACAATAATGCAGGTGCATTAGGCGGCATTGCCGAAGGCACAGCAGGATATGTATTGACCTCAAACGGCGCTGGAGTTGCGCCTTCGTTTCAATCTCATAGTGGTCATGCTATTGCATGGAATACAGTTAAAACAGCTGATTTCACTGCAGCGGCATCTAATGGTTATCCTGTTAATACTACGGGAGGTGCAGTAATTGTAACTCTTCCAGCTGCTCCAAGTCTTGGAGATGAAGTTGCACTTATTGATTATGCGGGAACATCAGCTACTAATAATATTACTATCAATAGAAATGGTAATCCTATTCAAGGAGCTGCTTCCAATATGACAGTAAGTACTAATAGAGCTGCGTTTACGTTAATTTTCATTGATGGTACGCAAGGTTGGCTATTGCGGGAAGTATAAAAAACTGATAATAACAAATAGGAGAAATTAAATTATGAGTACATATCCAGTAGATATAAAAACTACAAATCTTACAGCGACCGGAGATATTTTTGATGGCCCATGTAGAGTACTTGGAGTTTTTTACAACGGAAGTGCAGGAGCAGGGACTATAGAAATTAAAGATAATACCACTACTTTATGTACTATTAATACAGGGACAGGTACGCAGTATATGCAATTTCCTGGAACAGGTATTCGTTGTCAAACAAGTGGTAAAGCCACTCTAACGACGGTAGATAAAGTAACGTTCTTCTACGGGTAAGAAAGGCGTTCAATGGCTACTTCAGGAACAACAACCTTTGAAAAAGGATTTAACATCTCAGATATTATAGCTGAATCATACGAAAGAATTGGTATGACTGGAGTTACAGGATATCAACTACGAGGTGCGAGAACTTCATTAAATATTTTATTTCAAGAATGGGCCAATAGAGGACTCCATTATTGGGAGATTAAAAACAATAATTTAACTTTGGTAAATGGACAAAGTGTCTATACAATGTATCGTTCTACCGATGATGGTACTTCAGATGCAACAGCAGTCTATGGAGTAGATGATGTTTTAGAAGCATCTTATAGAAATGAACAAAATGTAGACTTTCCTTTAACCAAAGTAGGAAGAGCCGAATATCAATCGTTTGCAGCTAAAACTCAAACAGGAACTCCTACACAATATTTTGTACAAAGATTTATAGATAGAGTTACTATTACTTTATTTTTAACTCCGGGAGCAACTGAAGCAGGAAATTTTATTAATTACTATTACGCATCAAGAATACAAGACGCAGGAGCTTATACAAATGATGCGGACGTTCCTTACAGATTTGTACCATGCATGAGTGCAGGATTATCATATTACTTAGCGATGAAATATTCCCCAGAAAGAATTGAGGGTTTAAAATTAATATATGAAGATGAATTACAAAGAGCATTACAAATGGATGGCTCCCCTTCAAGTACATTTATAACCCCTAAAACTTATTACCCACAGATTTAAAAAATGACTAATTTATCAAAAGGAAGACATGCAATAGCAATTTCGGATAGATCTGGAATGCAATTTCCTTATAGAGAAATGGTTAAGGAATGGAATGGAGCTTTTGTTCATATTTCTGAATATGAACCTAAGCAACCTCAATTAGATCCTATTCCTACTCCAGGTGATCCTCAAGGATTACAAAATGCTAGACCAGGTAGAACTGAGCCTCCTACATTTGATATATTACCTGACAATCCTTTTAGGTCCACAGCAGCTTCTGCTGTAATGGAAACATGGGCACCTAATGTAAATTATAGTAATGGAGATTATGTAAGATTTTCAGAAATAAAAAGTGGAGTTTCGGATGTACCTGTGAGTGCTATTCAATTAGCAACCACTTTAAATGGAGCAATTAACTCAACTCAAAATACAATTACTTTAACTAATGCGTCTTATTTTCCTACCAGCGGATATATTATGATTGAAAAAATAAACTCTACAACTCGACTATATCAAAATGAAACTATTTTTTATAATGGTATTATAGGTGGAGTTTTACAAAATTGCGTAAGAGGAACAGCAGCACCTTTTAGAGGAGTTACACCAGCTAATACGACAGCTAGTGCACATGATGATAATGCTAATGTATATGGTTCATTTATTATTACTTTAGTACCTACAGTAGTACCAAATCCAGGTGTACCTTCTACAAAAACAGTGTATAATAGTTTTACATTTACAGTTGCCGGAGTAGTGGCAGCCACAGCACAGGGAGGAGGACTCCAATGTTCGGCTGGACCGATAGTTTGGAAACCATAATATGAATTACGGAGAATTAAAAACAAATATTAGAAATTATACGGAAGTAGATAATACCGTACTAACGGATGCTATTTTAGCTGTTATAACTAAAAACGCAGAAAATAGAATTTTTAGAGATGCAGATTCTGATGCTAATAGATTTTATGATACTATAAATACCATCACAGCAAATAGATTAGTTTCAGTTCCATCTAATACTATTTTAATTAGGTATATAAATGTGAAGGATAATTCTGTAGCCCCACCTCAACAAGTTTTTTTAGATTTTAGAGATGTATCTTTTATGGCAGAGTTTTATGATACTCCTGATCAAGGAACAGGAATTCCTAAATACTATTCTAATTATGATGCTACTCAAATTATTTTAGCTCCTACACCAAATGCAGTGTATGAGTTGACTGTAGCTTATGAGAAAAAACCAACATCTTTGACTGGAGGTGACTCTAATACAAGTTATGTCTCAGTTAATTACGAAGACTTAATTTTATATGCATGTTTAGCTGAAACTTATGGATATTTAAAAGGACCCTCAGATTTATTGCAATTATATGAACAATCTTATCAAAGAGCGCTAGCTTCTTATGCTATTGAGCAACAAGGCAGAAGAAGAAGAGATGAATATTCAGACGGAACTATTAGAACTCGTATGAATTCACCTACACCTAGAGCTGAATAAGGTTGAAGATTAAAAAAAGATAATATAAAAGGATACTATGCCATCAACATATTCAAACGATATTAAATTAGAGCTTATAACTACCGGTGAAAAAGCGGGGTTATGGGGTACAATTACTAATACGAATTTACAAATTTTAGAACAAGCTTCAAGTGGATATCTTTCACTAGCTGTTGGTGGAGGTGATGTTAATTTAGCATTAGATCAAGGAGCTACTTCTAATGGAAAAAATTTATTTTTTGATTTAACAGGAACTTTAACAGGTAATAGAGTTGTAACAATGCCCGACTCTTCAGAAAGAGTTTTTATTGTAAAAGACTCTACAAGCAGAGCATCTAATCCATATAGCTTAACCGTTAAAACTGTAAGTGGAACTGGAATTGCAATCCCAAATAATGCAACAGTTCAATTATATTCTAATGGTACTAATGTTTACGCTGGTTTAGTTACTAAAGGACATATAAACGTTGCGACAGGATCTAGCTATACAGCAGTTAACAATGATGTAGTTTTTTGTGATACTTCTGGGGGAACTGTTACCGTAACACTGCCTGCTTCACCGAGCACTGGTGATGAGGTTATGTTCATAGATTCTAACAGAACATTTAATAGTAATAATTTAACAGTTGCGAGAAATGGTTCTAATATAAATGGTGCAGGATCTAATCTAACAACTGGTCCAGTTACTGTACAAGGCGCAGCGTTCACTTTAATTTATTCGTCTAATGCCACGGCTGGTTGGGTATATACGAATAAACTATCATAGGAGGTAAAAGTGCCTCTTAACACTTTCAAAGTTAAACCTGGATTCGATAAACAAAATACAGAAGCAGGAGCCGTTGCTCGTTGGGTTAGCGGAGATAATGTAAGATTTAGATATGGGCTTCCACAAAAAGTAGGAGGATGGAAAGCATTAGGATCTACTACTCTTAATGCAGTCTCTAGAAAATTATATTCTTTTAGAGATAATATAGGTGGAAATTATTTAGCAATTGGAATGGATAAGTTTTTACTTATTTATTACGAAGGATCTTATTATGATATTACTCCATACAGAACAAGTGGATATCCAGCAGTTATAGATTCTTTTGCAAGCTCTACTTTTACTACTGCATCAGGTACTCCAGATGTAACTATTACAACTACTTCAAATCATTTACTTAATCCAGGAGATATTGTCGAGTTAACATCAGTTGCTTCGGTTCCTGGTGGATATAGTGATTCCGACTTTGAAGGAAAATTATTTGAAGTTAAAACTGTTCCAACTATTACTACTTTTACTATTGAAGCTGCGTCTAACGCTGGTTCAACTGCAAGCGGTGGTACGTGTACAGTTAAACCTCTTGAAACAATTGGGCCTCAAATTCAGTCTTTAATTTATGGTTGGGGTACAGGAGTGTTTGGAGGAAGCTCGCCGAGCGTTGCCTGGGGACTAGCTGCGAGTAGCGCGGGTGTAACTGCGGAACCGGGAATATGGTCTTTAAGTTCCTATGGTCAAGTTTTAGTTGCCACGGTTTTAAATGGAAAAACATTTACATGGGATCCGGGTGCGGCTAATGCATTTGGAAGAAGAGCGTCTATCAATACCACAGGATTTGAAACAACATCTAATCCTACTGCATCCAGACTAACTATGGTATCTCCTACAACTAGACACTTGATTCATTTAGGAACAGAAACTACTTTAGGATCTGCCCTATCTCAAGACGACATGTTTATAAGATTTTCATCTCAAGAAGAATTAAATAACTATACTATTACTGCAGGAAACTCTGCAGGTTCACAAAGATTACAAGATGGCAGTAGAATTATGGGAACTATAAAATCTAAAGAAGCCATATTAATTTGGACCGATAATGCATTATATATTATGAGACATATAGGTGCTCCATTTGTTTTTGGTTTTGAACAAGTAGGTACTAATTGTGGATTAGTAGGGCAAAACGCAGTAGCTGAAGTAGATGGAATTGCTTACTGGTTTAGTGGAAAAGGTTTTTTTAAATATGATGGCTCAGTAAAAACTTTAGATTGTATGGTAGAGGATTATGTTTATGACGATATTGATCTAACACAAGGTCAACAAATATACGCAGGTGTAAATAATTTATATACAGAAGTTAGATGGGATTATCCTTCTGGTAGCGCTGATTATAATGACAGATATGTTGTTTATAATTTTGCAGAGTCAGCTCAAATTCCAGGGGGAGTTTGGTACACAGGAAGTACAGCTAGAACTTCGTGGATTGATGCTAATGTTTATGACAAACCTTTTGGGTCTTCATTTAATTCTGCAACTAACGGTTCTTTTCCTGCAGTCTTGGGAGAAACGGCCGCTCCTAACGGTTATGGTAATACTACAATTTTTGAACATGAAGAAGGAACCGATCAAGTAAATTCAGATGGTTCTACTACTGCTCTTACTTCTAATATTGAATCTTTTGATTTTGACATTACAAGCCCAGAATTAGGGAATGGAGAATATTTTGTAGCCATGAGAAGATTTATACCTGATTTTAGAAATATCACTGGAAACGCTACAGTAACATTAAATTTAAAAGATTATCCTTCACAATCACAGACTGCTTCTACATATAGCCCCTTTACAATTACGTCTGCTACGACTAAAGTAGATACTCGGGCACGTGGTAGATTTATAAGTATAAAAATTGCAAATACCGCTGCAGCTCAAACATGGAGATTTGGAACATTGAGAATTGATATACAACCGGATGGGAGAAGATAGTGGCAATAAAAACTAGAGTACCAGATCCCACAGAAGAATATAATGTTCAAAATCAAAGATCTATGGTTAGAGCTATGAATTCTGTTATTGGACAAATAAACGCTCAATATAAACCCGAGGGGGATACTTTTGAGCAAGCTCAAAAACTTTCTTATTTTTTAGGTTCCGCTCCTCAACAACCTTTTTCAGTACCAGCTGGTCAGATTGGTGGACTTAATCCTTATAATTTTTTTATAGCTGATTCAGCTGTAGGTTCCACTTTTGATTTAGTGACAGAAGAAGAAAATAATAACACAAGTTATATAAGTGTAATGGGTGATACTTCAGATGGAAATATAACTTTAAATTTACCTAACAGGAGTCATGTGGCAGGTTTTGAGGTGGTAAATATTATAGATGTAAATCCCGCAAGTGGATTTGAGATTACATTAGACGCGGGAACCCAAACGGATGGAACAGCCAATATTATTGATCCTAACGGAGGAGCAGCACAAACTTTAAATTTCACTGCTTTTTATTTTGGTGCTACTTTTGTTGCTAAATATCCTTTTACAGTTAGTAATAATATTGCATGGTACCCATTAGCAAGTGAGAATTAATTATGGCAACAAGTTTTAAAAATATGGTTTATAGTATCGGTTCTTTAGGAACAACGTTAACCACTCCAGCTACAGTGTATGGATGCCCTGTGGATTCTCACGCAGTAATTAACAGTTTTTACGTAAGAAATCCATCTCCTTCCGAAGCTGTAAATGCAGAAATAGAATTAATTACTACAAATAGACCTAATGTAGCTTCTAGTGCTATAATGTTTTCTATAGTATTAGGCGCAGAAGGAGAGCATAATTTTTTATCTGGTCCTATAATTTTAGAAGGGGGAGATACATTAAGATTTACAACAAATACGACTGGAAAAGTAGAGGGTACTTTATGTGCTCTTCAAACTAATAGGGAAGATCAGGAAACAACTCCTACTGGATCAGTGTAATTTTAGACTTGATATTTCCTCTTTTTTTGAGATAATAGGGGTTATCAAATACAGGACAAAGAGCCTGCTTAAATCATTAATTAATTAGGAAAAATATGAGCATATATCATGTATTAAAAAATGCGTCGATAACAGATCTAAATTCAGCAGCTGATGTTGTTGTAATAGGAAGTGGCGCAGGTGGAACTATTGGAACCAGTAATTTTTCAATTGGTAAAAATGCATTAGCATCTGTTAATGGAGGAACTAAAAATTTTGCTATTGGACAAGATGCACTTTATTCAAATGTAACTACCAGCAATCTTACGGCTGTTGGTTATAAAGCTATGTATAGTAATACTAGCGGTGTTGGAAATATTGCTTTTGGTTATGAAGCTATGTATTCCAATGTTTCAGGAAACTACAACACAGCTATGGGATACCAAGCTTTAAGAAGTGTAGTTAGTGATATAGGTTCCTATAATACAGCTCATGGTTATCAGGCTTTATACAATGTTACTACAGGTGAAAAAAATACAGCTGTGGGTTATCAATCAATGTATTCCACAACGACTGGTGAATATAATGCAGCTATTGGAACAGACAGTTTAAGAAATAATACTATTGGTGAACAAAACGTAGCGTTAGGACACAACTCTCTTTTTAATAATACAGAAGGAATTGGACAAGTAGCTGCCGGCTATAAAGCTATGTTTGAAAACACTACTGGAATTTATAATGTTGGAATGGGTGCGTATTGTTTAGAATACAATGTCTCAGGAAGCTATAATACAGCTATTGGATATGAAGCAATTAGAACAGGCACTGGATTAAGTTATAACGTAGGACTAGGTTATCACGCGGGAAGAAATATTGCTTCCGGTGGAAATATTATAATTGGATACAAAGCATCTATTAATGCTATGGGAGACAGTGGCAAAGATAAAAATGTTGTTATTGGTTATGAAGCCAATACAAATGGAACTGATACAGAAGACTCAGTAATTATTGGATATCAAGCAGGACAATATTCTAGTGCAGCTCGAAATGTTCTTTCGGGAGTAAAAGCAGGATATTACTCAGGCGGAGATGATAATGTTTTTGTGGGTACACAAGCTGGTCAGGGAGCTTCATCATACACTGGAGTTAACAATGTAGGTATAGGTACATATGCGCTATACACTCTTTCATCTGGAATACAAAACGTTGCCATAGGTAGTAACGCTTTACAGGATAATACTAGCGGTTCCCAAAACATCGCTGTAGGACCGGTTACACTTTACGAAAATACTATAGGGGAAGATAATATTGCTATAGGTCCCTATGCAATGAGATTAAATACTACGGGTTCTTACAATATAGCTATTGGAACTGAATCGCTTTATGCAAACACTACAGGTCAATATAATGTTGGTATTGGTTATAAATGTTTAGAAGATAATACAATAGGTCAATACGGGGTTGCTGTTGGATATGAAGCTTTAAGAGAGAATATTACAGGAAACGGTAATGTAGCTATTGGATATACATGTTTAAGAGATAACACTACCGGTCAACAAAATGTGGCTATAGGTTATGAAAGTTCTAGAGGTAATGTTACGGGTAAACAAAACGTTGCTGTAGGATACAAAGCTTTAAAAAGTAATAATGCAAATTACAATATAGGGGTAGGATACAATGCCCTTGGGGGAACTAATTTAGGAGAAGGTAATGTTGCGGTTGGAAGAGAAACTTTACTTAATAATGGCACAGGAACATTAAACGTTGCCATAGGTAATTCTGTTATGTATGCTAACACTACAGGTTCTCAAAACGTCGGAATAGGTGATGGTTCTTTAAGATTTAATACAGTAGGATATAAAAATATTTCAATAGGTGCTTATTCTTTATACTCAAATGTGGATGGTAGTTTAAATGTAGGACTTGGAGATAACGCTTTATATAATAATACAGCCGGAAACTACAACGTAGCTTTAGGAGTAAATTCTATGACTTCTAATACTACAGGTAGTCTTAACGTAGGGGTAGGATATAAAACTTTAGCCTCAAACACTACAGGTCAATATAATGTTGGAGTTGGATACCAAGCTCTAGAAAGTAACACAGTAGGACAAGCCAATGTTGCAATAGGATACGCATCTTCTCAAGAAAATACTACAGGTAATTATAATGTATCACTAGGGTTTTCTGCATTAAGAGAAACTACAACAGGTAGTAGTAATGTTGCCATAGGTTACGAAGCTTTAAGAATAGCAACAACAGGATATAGTAACGTAGCGGTAGGGACTTCTGCCTTAAGAAATAATATTAGTGGTCACTCTAATGTAGGAATAGGATTTGAAGCCTTAAAAGAAAATACTACAGGAATAAGAAATATAGGGGTAGGGTATGAAACTTTAAAGGCAAATACGGTTGGAATTTCTAATGTTGCTATAGGGGTTAGTGCTTTAACTAAAAGTACCACAGCGAGTTATAATGTTGCGATTGGAGATGGAGCTTTAATTGAAAATACAACAGGGCAATATAATGTTGCTATGGGGTATAATACTTTAAAAGAAAATACTACAGGGCAGTATAATACTGCGATTGGATTTAAATCATATATTAATAGTTCCACAGGGAACTATAATGTAGGACTAGGCTATCAGACCGGTTATTTAAATTCAAGTGGAAGTTTCAATGTTGCTATTGGTTATGAAGCTTTAAAACATAGCACTACAGGTACTCAAAATGTTGCTATTGGTTATTCAGCATTACAGACAGCTACTACCGGCGAACAAAATGTTGCCATAGGAACGCATGCCATGCAGATGACGACTTTTGGTAATCAAAACGTTGCTATTGGATATGACGCTTTAAAAGATAATATTACAGGTAATAGTAATGTGGCAGTGGGAAATCAAGCTTTAAGAGCTAATACCACAGCTCAATACAATATAGCCATAGGTCAACAAGCTTTATTAAAAAGTACTACAGCTCAATACAATGTAGGCATAGGGTATCAAGCTTTAATTGAAAATACTACGGGTGAAAACAATGTAGCAGTAGGGTATGTTGCTTTAAAAGAAAATATTTCAGGAACTAATAACGTTGCAATAGGTACCTCAGCCCTTCAAAATAATACCGAAGGAAACTATAATGTAGGGGTTGGTTATCAATGTTTATACAATAACAGCACAGCTGCCAATAATGTAGCAATAGGTTATAAATGTTTATTTACCAATACTACAGGTGTAGCAAATACCGGTATTGGGCAAGGAGCGTTAGAGCTAAACACTACAGGAAAATATAATAATGCCCTTGGTTATAAAGCTTTAACAAAAAACACCTATGGAAACTACAACACTGCATTAGGGAACCAAACTTTACAGGATAATACTACAGGAAATAATAATGTTGCGGCAGGAACAACGGCTCTTTATGCTAACACAACAGGAAGTAATAATGTTGCTGTTGGTGAATCTGCAATGGTAACTAATGTTACAGGTTATGACAATGTAGCAGTAGGACGTCAGTCTTTATACTCTAATACTAGTGGTCACACGAGTGTAGCAGTGGGATACCAAACACTATTTAATAATACTACGGGTAGTAGAAATGTAGCAATTGGTTATCAAGCAATGCTTGATAACACTGTTGGAGCTGATAACGTTGCCGTAGGAACGAATGCAATGGTTAATAATACTACGGGTACCTTAAACGTATCTTTAGGAAAAAGCTCGATGTATACTAATACCATAGGATCTTATTGCGTAGCTATAGGTAATCAGTGTTTATATAATAATACTACTGCCTCTCACAATATTGCAATAGGATACGACACTTTATATTCCAATACTACAGGTCAATATAATATTGGTATAGGAAAAGATGCTTTAAAAGATAACACTACAGGTACAACAAATACGGCCATAGGCTACAGGGCTTTGTATGAAAATACGATTGGAAAATATAATTGTGGAGTAGGTTTTTATTCTTTAAAAGAAAATACTACTGCTTGGTACAACACAGGGTTTGGGCACGCTACCTTAGAAAATAATACTACAGGTGAAAAAAATACTGCCTTAGGATATGGAAGTTTAAAAGATAATATAAGTGGAACTAATAACACTGCTATTGGATTTGAAGCAAACAATACTGGCACTAATGGAGATAATAATACCGTCATTGGAGCTAATGCAGAACCAAGTAGCACTACTGTAGACAATGAAATTACATTAGGAGATAGCTCTATTGCTACTTTAAGATGTCAAGTTACATCTATTACCGCTTTATCAGATGCAAGAGATAAAACCGAAATTAAACCACTTTCCAATGCAACTGCATTTATTAAAGATTTAAAACCAGTTCAATTTGATTGGGATAGAAGAGATGGAATAAGTGGAAGAAAAAAAGATATGGGATTCTTAGCTCAAGATTTAGATGACGCTCAAAAAAAACATGGAATTGAAGATTATTTAGATATTGTTTATAAGGAAAATCCAGAGGCTTTAGAAGCTGCTTATGGAAAATTATTACCTATTTTAGTTCAAGCTCTTAAAGAACAACAGGCCGAAATTGATCTTCTTAAGAAAAAGAAAAAGGAGAATTGATTAATATCCTAATATGGGATAAGTTGAATGTTCAACAAAAAGGAAAAATATGACAGAAAAAAATAAAAAAATAAAAGTGTTACTCGCAACTCCTACAATGGATGGAAAGCTAGAAGCATTTTACGTAGACTCACTTTTACAGACATTACCACTAGCAGCAAGTAAAGGTTATGAGGTTCAACATTTATTTGTTGGCTATGATGCAATGCTACCTAGAGCTAGAAATGATTTAATGAAAGTAGCTATTGAAGGTAAATTTGATAATATTATTTTTATTGATGCCGACATGATGTGGAACCCAGATTGGGTAATTGAACTTATTGAAAACAAGTTAGATTTTGTTGGAGGAACAGCAAGAAAAAAAAGTGATGACACTATTGATTATGCCATTAAAGTAGAAGGAGATATTGAAAATCCTACTTACTTTGATGAGGACAAGACTCTTTTAGAAGTCGCTGTTGTTGGAACTGGATTTTTAAAACTTTCTAGAAAAGCAATGGAAGCTATTGATAAAGTTTCAAAACCTTACACTAACGGAAAAGACAGCGCCAGAAAAAATAAAATGTATTTTGAATATTCTATTGATGAGCAAGGCGAATTGTTGGGAGAAGATTCTACTCTATGTAAGAAATGGAAGGATACAGGAGGTAAATGTTATCTTCATACTAAGATGACATGCGGACATGTAGGTTCTAAATTATTTTTAGGAGACTTTCCTTCTTTTTACAAAGCAGTTCTTGAAGCACGTAAAAAAGAAAAAGAAAATCCTAAAGAAAAAGCTAATGGGCAAGAGGAGGCTACAACAAACTAATGGGACTTCTTAGTGATTTAAATAGAAAAAGAAAAGAGGCTCAAGATTCGGCAATTGAAATTGTTAGAAAGGTTGTCCCTAATGAATTAGCAGATGTAGCAGTCAAAGCTGCTCCGTTCGTTGCGCCATTTCAACCGGGTATTGCGGCAGCAATGCGTGGTCTTGGTAGACTAGATCAAACAGGAAATCTCAGTGATGCTTTAAAACAAGGGCTTGGAACTTATGCAATGGGAGATTTTGCAAGAGGTGCATTCAATACTCAGGCATTAGGATCTACTGGTGAGTCAAGAATTATGGATGCTATTACTTCCAGATTGCCAAAGCGAGGCACTAATCGAACTATGGACACGTTGAGGAACCTGATGAAAAAATCTAAATATTCAGGTGCCCCAGGAGGCATTCCTGAAAGTCCAAAAACGGGCGGAGGTATAAGTGAAATGTATACTAAGGCAACAGACTTTTTAGGTAATCCTAAAAAATCAATTCCAGCTATAATGTTAGGATCCTACATTAAAGAAAAGTTTTTTCCTGAGGATGTACCAGATCCTTATTATGAAACTTACAAAAGAGACATGGGTAAAAGAGGAAGAGATATGCGAAGATATCTTAGACAGTATGGCAAGTTTGATCCATTAAGAGATCCAAGTAAAAATCCTTATACAGCGAAAGAAACACAAGATTATATAGATGAGAACGTAGTAGAGTATGAAGATTTGGCTCAAGGTGGAAGAATTGGGTATGAGAATGCAGGACCAGTTATGAAAGATCCTAATGAAGTAGTAGCAGGAATGGATAATGAATTAAATCCTGGATTGTTTGATAAGATACCATTGATCGGTGGATATAAAGGTAAGTATCCTGTTAATGCAGATCAAGGTGCTTCTTTAATAGAAGAAATACAAGATTATAAATATGGTAAATCGTTTCCTGGCGAAACAGTATGGGGGAAAAAGAAAAACCAGAGTGGTGAGTGGCAGTTACCTAAGCCAGACAGACCTCCAATGTCAATGGAAGAAACTATAGAAGCTTTAGAAGCTAAATGGGATCAAGCAGTTGAAGATGATTTGGGTTTTTTCGAGTTTGAAAAAATGGGTATTTATTCTAAAGAAGATATTAGAAGAAGAGTAGAATTAGGTTATGATCAAGCTAAAGGTCCTGAAATAAAAACAGGAATTATGACAGCAGCTGACGGTGGTAGAATAGGATTTGCCGCTGGTGGAGATTACGAAAACAAATTTATGGAACTTGTAGCAAAATTAAGAGAAGCAGGTTATTCTCAACAAGAAGCAATCGAAGAAGCTAGAAAACAACTTTCACAAAATATGGCTTACGGTGGTAGAACAAGATACAAATTTGGTGAGGAAGTAATAGCAGATCAAGAAGCAATAATAAAAACTCCTAACAAAGAAATTGTTGTTAACGATATGGAAGAAATTAAAGGCCAGATGGCTGGTCCTGATTGGTACATTAAAAGAATAGAATTATTAATGGACGAGTATGGTTATGGCTATGAGGAAGCTGGTGAAATAGCTTACGATAGTGATAAATATTATGAAGTCATAGGCATTGATCCAGGTGGCATCGGTGATGAAACAAGAGCCCCAACTGCAGGGCAAGGAATAATGCAGATGGCCTCAGACCCAGGTATTGACGATTCAAGAAATGAATTAGCATTAGAATTATTTGGAAAACCAATTGAGTTGTTAACACGTGAAGAAATGGACATGCTTAATGAGGAAGCTGAAAGATTATCACAGAAATTTATGGCTCACGGGGGAAGAATTAAGTATGATGAGGGTGGTATTACCCAGATGGCGTCTTCTGGTTCAGAAGATCCTTTATTAATAGAAGAATATAACAAATATGTATACGAGATGGAAGAGATGGGACTACAACCAATGTCCTTTCAACAATTTAAAGCACAAGCGAGAGCAGGTGCAGCCCACGGTGGAAGAATGAAATATAAATTTGGTAATATTGTGGAAGAAGCAGCGGGCATCGAGAGTCTTCCTATTAATGTTAATAGTAAAGGCATAAAAGAATTAGATTTAAGAGATAGTGGAGGTTTTATTCCTCCAGTAGGTGTAAAAGAAAAAGCAGATGATGTTCCAGCAATGTTATCTAACAATGAATTTGTATTTACAGCCGACGCGGTGCGAGGAGCGGGTGGCGGAGATGTAGAAAAAGGTTCCAAAATCATGTATGATGTGATGCAGGAATTAGAAAAAGGGGGAAGAGTTTAATGGCCAGTGCCAGTCCAGCATTCTTAGAAGCAGCACAAAAAGGTTATACGGGAGGTTTACAAAGTCTCGTAGGTCAACCTATTGATACTTCTAAATTTGCGCCCGCAGTTCAAAGACAATCTCAATTTGCTCAAGCAGCTCAACAAGATTTAGCCAGACAAGCTGGATTAGGAGCTGTTACTTTTGATCCAACCACAGGGGGAGTTAAAAGTATTGCAGCAGGAACAGGGATAGCAGGTTATGAACCTTATTTAAAAACAGCGGCATCATACTCTGGACCACAAGCATATCAACAATTTATGTCTCCTTACCAAAAAGATGTAGTAGATGCTACTTTAACTGAATATGATTTACAATCTCAAAGAGGAATGAAGGGAATAGCTGACAGGGCAGTAAGATCAGGAGCATTCGGAGGTGGCAGAGAAGGAGTAGAGAGAGCACAATTTCAAACTAAAAGTGATCAAAACAGAGCGGCGTTGCAAGCACAACTCCTAGCTTCAGGTTTTGGCCAAGCACAGAATTTAGCGAATCAAGCATTCGGACAACAGCAAAACTTAGCGACTTTACAACCAGCATTAGCAGGACAATCAGCTGCCGCATTGCAAGCAGCAGGAAGTAGTGATTTAGCATACAGACAAGCTGTAGAAGACGCACAAAGACAAGCGCAAAGAATAAAAACTTACGAACCATATGAAAGAACAGCTTTCTTAGGTACTGGTCTTGCGAGTCTAGCAGGAGGAGTACCAGCTCAAACAATTGGAACAGGTGGAATGAGCTCTCCTCAAATGGGACCATTACAAACAGCTCTTTCTTTAGGTAGTACTTTAGGTGGTATATATGGAGCGGTTAAAGGAGAGTAATGAGTAATGTTTTTAAAAGACCAATGTTTAGAAGAGGTGGCCTTACAACTAGAGTAGGTTATGCAGACCTCGGCCCAGTATATTCAGAGCCCCTACCAGATAGAAATCCTTTTTTACCTTTTGAACAACCACAACAACTGCCTTCAAATCAAGGCAAAGGAATAACTAGTGTTGAGCCTCAAAATAAAGGAGTAACTGATATTAATTTCGAAGAAATGATTAGAGAAAAAATGGGAAAACCTAAAGATAACAGGCTTTATAATTTTTTAGCAAGATTTGGTCCTGCACTGGCGAACCAAACAGGTGGTAGTCTATTACAAAATATAGCAAGAGCATCTGCAGGTCCAACGGAGGCCTTATTATCAGAAACAGCTGCTATGGATAATAGAAATGAAAAAATTAAGGGAATGGCATTAGAATTAGAGATGCAAGATAAACAAAGAAGACAAGCCATAACTGATAAAAAAGATTTAATGTTATTTGAAGATAAATATATAACTAAACAGACGAAACCTAATGAAACAGCTCTTACAACTAATTATGGTTTTGCTAAAGACTTAGTAGGGCTTGGGGATATTGCTGTAGGAGATTTAACGGATGAACAAAAAGAGTTAATTTATGATGAATTTCATAGATTGCAATTAGATGATGGAGATACTAACTATGGTTTTTTAGATGACTATTATCCGTTAGAAGATATAAATAGAAATGTACCAGATAGAAATCCAGAAGAAGCTATCGCCGCTAAAGAAGCGAGGAACTCAATAAAAAAAATGAAAAAAGAAATTCACAAATATATTCTAGAAAATAATTTAACCTTACCAGACGGAAAACCAATTACTTTTGGCGAAGTAGACTTTTTTGATGAGGAAGCGGTGTCTGAAATAGGAGGAGATATAAAAGAATATGTTTTCTATAAAATTCAAAATAAATTAGAAGGCAACCCAACCCGTCCGCCAAATGCTTCCTATATGTATAAAAAAGGAGGAAATACTTTCTTCTTTGATGAGGATTTTCAGTTCATAGAATCAGTGGGGTCGTAAAATGTCGGACTCTTATCTTGAGTGGCTAAAAAATCAAAAAAAAGATAAGCCTGAAGAAACAGTTGATGAAACTGTTCAAATAAAAGAGTCAGGTTTAGGTCCAAAAAACGAAGCTGCTTTATCATTACTAGGAATGGGAAGATTTTTTTACCCCGGAGTTCCTGGTGAAGATTTAGAACTAACCCCCGAAGCTCAACAAAATCAAAAGATAAGTAATATCGATGCAGCCATAGCAGGAGTGGCGTCTGGAATCCTGAAAGTACCTGAAGGAATTTTTTCTTTAGGAGCAGAGCTAGTGGATCTAGGTTTTGATACTAACACAGCGGCACAAGTAGAAGAATTTTTTGATACTTTAAATCCTTTTGAAGAGATAGCTAAAGAAAGAGCGGTGGGAAGACTAACTGAAGCTTTAGTTTCTATTGGTATTCCGGGAGCTCTTGGTGCAAAAGTAGCTACTAAATTAGCTACTAAAGCTTTAAGTGCTAAAAGAAAAGGAACACTTTTAAATAGTGCGGCCCCTAATTTACAGAAAGGCCTAAAGGAAACAAAGAGATTAAATGCTTTAACCGGTAAACAAAAATTTGCAGCAGTTGTTGCTGGGGGCGCAGCGGGAGAAACTTTAGTTGCTGACGTAGAAGAAATTGGAAGTTTTGGAGATGTTTTAGAAATGGGTCCTACGCAACTTGATAGAGAGGAACAAGAAAGCGGTAGCGCAGATGCTATTAGAAAATTAACTAATAGACTTAAATTTGGAATAGAAGCTATACCTGCTACGTTAGCTGTATATGGAGTAGGAAAAACGGCAGGCTCTTTATTAAAGTATGGAAAAAATAAAGTTTACAGTGATTCAGCTATTGAGCGAGCAGTAGATAAACTTGCAGGAGCATTTAGATTTAGAGGATATAAACCTAGAGAACAAGCCTTAGCAAAATCTCAAGAACAAGCTAGCAGAATGGTAGATACTAATTTTGCCAAAGAGCAAGTTGGAAGAATAGATAAAGAAATAAGTAAAATTTTTCCTGAAACTAAAAACTTTTTCTTATCAGCTAATAAACAAGAACGAAAAGATTTTTTAAAAATATTAAATGATGGTTTATTTTCTGGAAATTTAAATAAGGGAATAGACGAAACATCATTACTTAAAATTGTAGATACGATGAGTAGAAGAAATGCTTCTCCGCAAGCAATTAAAACAGTAGTAGATGGTCTTCGTAATAGTAGAAACTATTTTATTGAGTTGATTAGACAAGCTACAGACTCACCCGGAGTCATAGATTTACCACAAAATATAACAGAAGATTTATCTCAACTCTTGGGTAATAGAGTTAAAAATTCTATTAATAATACGTTTGAAATATTTAGTAATAGTGAAGCCGGATTCTTTCAGAAATTTAAACCTACACGTGAAGCAGTTGATAAAGTTAAAGATATATTTGTAAGATATGCAGCCAAAAATAATCAACCTATTACCCCTGAAACTGCTGAAGGATTTGTCAATGAAATTGTTAATCAAGTACGAAGAATGGATCCTAAAAGAGATTATCTTCCTACATTTAAATATCCTAACCTTACTGAAGGGGCAGACAACGCTTTTAATTTAAAAACTTTTGCACAAACTTTAGAAAAAAATTTACCCGATGGAAAAAAGGAAACTCAAATAATTGGTAAGGGAAGTAAAGCTTTTAGAGAATTATTTGGTGAAATAGAAGATGCTCGTCACTCTATATACGAAACTATGAATAGACTTTCTTTAATAACTAGAAGAGGGCAGATGTTTCAACAGATGAAGGACGTAGACAATGTAATTAAATCAAAAATTACACCTCAAACTACTTATGGAGATCGAGGTTTTTTTCATGCTACTCCTAAAGCTGCTAAGGAAGCTTTTGGTCCTAACTCAACAATAGTAGAAATGCCTGAAGGAATGAGAAAATATTTTCCCGACGAAAACATATGGACAAGTAAAGAAATTGCTGATGGATTTGATTCAGTATCAAAACTTCAATCTTTTATGAGAGGAGAACCAGGTTACGAAGGTGGACCTTTAGGTAAAACTTTTTCGTGGGTGTGGAGAAATTTATTATTAACTCCTAAAGCTGGTGCTCAATTTGCCAAAACTATTTTATCAATTCCTACACACATTAGAAATTTTTTAAGCTCCGGGTTTTTCGCTGTAGGAAATGGAACCATCTTAACTGATCCACGATTAATAGCGGAAGCTATGAACAACGCGAGAAAAGTAATTCAAGTAGGGATGAGGGAGCCTGAAGCTATGGCTAAGTACAGAGAATATTTAGACTTAGGAGTGGTAAATACTAACGTTCGGTTAGGAGATTTAAGAAATTTAATGAGAGATGTTAGGTTTGGAGAAGGAAATATAGCCACAGATAGTGTGTTATTACCTATGCTTAATACTTTAGGAAAAAATATAAGTAAAGGTGTTAAAAAAACAGGACAGTTTTTTCAAGATTTATACGTAGCTGAGGATGACTTCTGGAAAATATATAATTTTGAAGTAGAGTTAGCGCGATTAACGAAAGCTTATGAAAAGGGAGGAGTAAAGCTTGGACCTAATGCAGCTGTGCAATTAAAAGAAGAGGCAGCAGAAATTGTAAAAAACACTGTGCCTAACTATGCAAGAGTCGGGCAGTTTGTTCGAGCAGCGAGAATGTCTCCCTTTGGAAACTTTATGTCTTGGCCTTCAGAAATATTTAGAACAGGGTTTGGTGTTTTTAATCAAGCGATGAAAGAAATTAAAAACCCAGTTACTCGAGGTATAGGTATGAAAAGATTAATTGGTATGACATTTGCCTCTGCAGCTATTCCTGTAGGATTAATAGAAGGATCCAAAGCTATTTTTGGTGTGTCCGACAAAGAGGCAGACGCAGTCAATGCTTTTGTAGCTCCGTGGGCAGTAGATTCTCAAAAAATTATAATGAAAGATCCAACAGATGGACAATTCTATTATATAGATTGGAGCAGAAATAATGTTTATGATACTTTAACAAGGCCTTTTCAATCTGTTTTACAAAACATTCAACAAGGTATTGAAAATGAAGATGTTTTATTAAAAGGATTTATAAAAGGAATAGTTTCTGCAGCCGGTCAAACCGCAGAACCTTTTATTTCAGAATCTATTTTTACAGAAGCATTCATGGATATTGCAGCTAGAAATGGAGTGACTAGAGAAGGTAAAAAATTATATACTGACTCAACTCCTGACACTGAAAGAATGTGGTTAATTTTTCAACATCTAGGAAAAACTTTAATGCCTACTACTCAGCCTTTTCAACGAACTTACAAAGCAATGACAGGGAAACCTGGTAAGGGTCCTGAAATGTATGAGATAGGACCTGAAATGGCAGGCATATTTGGAATGAGACCTATCAAAGTTAATCCTAAAAAAGGACTAGCGTTTAGGTTATATGAATTTCAAAAAAGCCAGTCGGAAGATAGAGGATTATTTACTAGTGGTAAATATGGTGTGTTAAGTGGAGAAGCACGGACTCCTCAAGATTTAATTGAAAGATTTTTTTTAGCTAACAAAGCTTTATTTAATACTCAAAGAAAGATGAAACAAATATTAAATAAAGCTCAAACCTTAGGTGTAAGTGAAGATGAACTTTATGAAATTTTTGATAAAAGAGGAATGTCAACTAAAATATTAGGGGATTTATTAGATGGCAACTCACGACCATTCTTCCCTGGCAAAAATATTATTAAAAGATTGGATGATATTGCAGCAGAGACAGGCATACCTAATCCTTTTGATGCAGCGGAACCTATCCTTAATAAAATCTATGATGACATGTATAAACAAGATTTGAATAAGCCTTTTGAGTTAAATTTAAATCAATATTTACCCAAAAAAGAAGAGATAATGGAGGAAACAATTCAAACAAGCTCCACTGCTCCTCTGCCTAACACTCCAATGCCTGACCCTGGAACCTTTAAGGTCCCTGTCAATAATCAGATGTTAGCATCTGGACTAACTCGAACTGAAGAGGTATACCTATCGCCTGCTGAAAAATTAATAAGAAAACAAAGTAGAGGACTAGTATCATAATGGCCAAAGATAATGCATTACAAAAAATAGAATCACATGAAAAGCTTTGCAGAATTATGCAAAAACAAACTCATGAAAAAATTTCTAGTTTAAAAAAACAAATAGATAGAATAGAAAGTATTTTATTGGTATCCGTAGGAACTCTTGTCTCCGGAATGGCATATGTAATAATTACATTAGTAATTCAATGAAAAATAGTTTGCTCGTACATAAGCACCTTATTGTACGTGCTGAAGCCATTCGCCCCCCTGTAGATGAGGAACAATTAAAAACATGGATGTTAGATTTTATTGAATCTATTAACATGAAAGTAATGATGGGTCCTTATGTTAAGTATTGTTCAATGGAAGGTAATCGAGGTATTACTGGTATTGCCGTCATAGAAACTTCACATATTGTAATGCATGTATGGGATGAACCAAACCCAGCACTAATGCAGTTTGATGTATATTCATGCGGAAACTTTAATCATACTAACATTTGTAAAAAAATCATGGACGATTTCAATATTCACAAAATTGAGTATAAATATTTAAACCGCGAAACCGGTTTACAAGACCTTTAATTTGATATAAAATTTTTGGCAAAAAATACTTTTCATCCTATAAAATCCTATTTAATTAAATCCAATTTTTTAACTCTTCGCCCATAATTTGAGAAGCAATGTTTTGTTTTTTTCTTAAAGCTAAAACAATCTTATCATCTATTGTATCTTCTGATATAATATCAATATAAGTCATTGGTTTTTCTTGACCTATACGATCGATTCTTGCTTCGGATTGCTGACGTTTTTCTAAATCATAACCATTAGAAAAATAAACCATTGTACTGGCCGCAGTTAAAGTAATACCGTATCCACCTGTTTGAGGAGTTCCTATAAAAAATCGACATTTTTCATCGTTCTGAAATTTTTCTATATTTTCTTGACGATTAATGTCAGGGGTAAGCCCATAATAATCTACAAAACAACCTTCCCCATATTTTTTATTTAAAGCTTGTATAATACGGTGCACATCTCTTTGATAATGAGCCCATATTACAACTTTACCCTCTACTTCATCTATAATATCCATCAATTCATCTATTCTATTACACGGCAATTCTTGTATAGTTCCATCATCAGACACAAAATGACCACAAGTAATTTGATGTAATCTCATTAATTGAGTTAAAACTGTGTTAGTTGTTAAAGACTTTCCATTTAAAAAAGCTAACGCAGTGTTTTTCATTTGTTTATATACTTTGAGTTGGTCAGGTGTAAGATTTACAACTCTTTTCATAAATGTTTTTGGTGGCAGGTCTAAACAATCATCTTTTAAAACTCTATATGAAAACGGCTTTAGTTTGTCAGATAATTCTCCTAGATGCCTGTATCCTACTACTACTTGCACTGTTCTAGCTCCCAAATTCATATTTCTCATTACAGCGTATCGCGCTCTAAAAGTATAAAAAGAGTGGTGACCTAATAACCATGGATCTAAGAATTGACATTGAGTATATAAGTCTAGAGGAGACTTAGTAATTGGAGAACCAGTTAAAATTCTTCTATATTTAGAATCTTGAGATATTTTTAAAATATTTTTCGTTCTTTTAGCAGAAGGATTTTTTATAGTGGTAGCTTCATCTATGGCAATTAAACTTTTATGTGATGATAAAAATTTTGCAGCGAATTCTACGCCTTTTTTAGTAGAAAAAGCTTCTACATTCATAATCAAAATATGTAAGTCTGTACCAGTTTCAAATAAACTATTTAACTCTTTTTGTTTTTCTTTAGTAATTAAAGCTGTCCACAAAACAGATTTTTTCTCAATATGATCCGCCATATGAGTGGGGATTTCTCCTGTGTGCCAATTTTTATATACTCCTTTAGGAGCAATTAATAAAAGACCATTAATATCTCCTCTATCATAAAGCATAGAAACATTATCTATAAGAACTTTAGATTTCCCTGTTCCCATTTCCATAAAATAGGCAAAAACTTCTTTGTCCCAAGACATTTCTAACGCTTTAAGTTGATGCGCATATGGCTTGGTTTTAAATTTGTAAAACATAATTTCCTTTTCTTTCTATTTGACATTATATACTAACTAATATAAGGATGTCAATAGAAAGATACACACGAAAGAGCAGTGAGAGTGTGAACGAAAGCTACCTCCATAGGAGAAGGTATTACTAATGTTACTGCTCACGAAAGTTTGGAGTGGAATGAAAATAGATGAATATAAAAAAAACGTAAATTCTTTAACACAAGATACAAAACCTAAAGTTTATCTCATACAAGAAATTCCAGGGACTTCTAAATTAGAACCTAAATATAATGTATTAGGTGCACAAAAATATGGGGAAATTATAACTATGTTACCAGAGTTTTCTCAATTAATTTTATCACCAGGGCCTTTAATTATAAAACTTAGAACTCTTTTAAAAAATTACACATCACAAGATTTTTTACTACTTTCAGGTGATCCAGCAATAATAGGTGTAGTATGTTCAATTGTATGTGAAATGACAAACGGAAAATACAAACTATTAAAATGGGACAGACAAGAAAAAACTTATTATCCTATAGAAATAAATATTCATCAAAAATAGTTGACATCTATATTTATTGCTTTATATACAAAATACGAAAGGCAAAAATATGACAATAAATTATGAAGATGATAGAGTTGAATCTGTTAGTCAAATAAGTACCGCAGAATCTTTATCAACAAAAGTTATAGAACTAAAAAATTTAGAAGATGAAATTGACAATGCTCTTAAAAGCATTTCTAAATTAAAAGAGCAAGCAAAAGCATTATCGGAAATAGAGATACCTAAGATGATGCAAGAAATGAATATTACAAAATTAAAGCTAAAAGATGGGGAGTCAATAGAGATTAAACCAATATACTCTGCATCTTTGTCCCAAGGCAGAAAAGAATCTGTTGAAGATTTTACTGCACGTAGAGGACAAGCTTTTACATGGCTTCGAGAAAACGGCTTAGGTGATATTATTAAAAATGATATCACTGTTACCTTTGGTCGTGACGAAGACAACAAGGCAGTAGCTTATGCTACCCTTGCACAAGAGCAGGGCTATGAACCTATCCAGAAAGAAAACGTTCATGTCCAAACTTTAAAAGCACTGGTCAGAGAGCGTCTGGAGGCTGGACAAGAGATGCCTTCTGACCTGTTTAAAATCTACGCGGGTAACAGTACAAAAATAACAAGGAGATAACATGACAAACGATAAACAAGTGACACTTAAAAAAGAGAATCTTCCTTCAGATATTTTATTTGAAGATGATTCAAATAAAGGTTTAGAGAATGTAAAGACAGAAAGTTTAGCTTTACCTATCTTAAAACTTTTACAAAACAGCTCGGGAGAAGCGCAGAAACGTAATCAAAATTACGTGGAAGGTGCAGAACCGGGAATGTTCCTTAATACCGTAACGAGAAAAATATACGACGGCTCAAAAGGAATACAAGTAATACCATGCTACTACAAACTTGAATTTCAAGAGTGGGCAGATTTTGGTACTGGTTCTGGTAGACCAGAGAATATATATGATGCCGATTCTGATATTCTTTCTAAAACAACTAAAGATTCTGGAGGAAAAGACAGACTAGACAATGGAATGTATATTCTAACTGTCGGTCAGCACTTTGTTCTAATCTTAGATGGAAATATTACAGAACCTGCTCTTATATCAATGAGTTCTTCTCAAGGTAAAGTAAGTCGTAAATGGAATTCCATGATGGCCTCTCTTACTTTTGATGGTAAGAATGGTTCATATACTCCTGCAACTTATAGTCATAAGTATTTATTAACCTCTGTTTTAAATTCAGGCAAAGGTAATCAATGGTATGGCTTTAATGTATCTAATGCAGGTGTTGTAGACGATTCAGCTCTTTATCAAAGAGCTAAAAAGTTTCACAATTCATTTGCTAGCAAATAATGTGATTAGGGGGCGGTGAAGGGAGACTGGATACCGCCCCTCAGAAAGACTAGATGATAGAGAAATTTAAAAAAATTTTTAATGGCTTAGATATTGCATATGGTCAGACAAAAAAGACGGACGAGTATACTGAAAAAGGAAAACATAAAACTAAATCTTTTACTGTTGCTCAACCTCCTACTGATTCTTTGTGGAGAGATCATCTTGAAGGCAAAGATCCTGCATTAGGTATTATTCCTATTAGAAGAGACAACACTACTATATGGGGTTGTATAGATTGGGATATCTATCCCTTAGATCATAAACAAATTTCATTAGATTTAGCTAAACGCAATTTTCCTTTAACTCCACTTAGATCTAAATCCGGAGGGGCCCATTTATTTTTGTTTACTTCAGTGCCTGTCCCAGCCAAATTAATGCGAGAAAAATTAAAAATTATGGCGAGTGAATTAGGCCTAGCCAAAGCAGAAATTTTTCCTAAGCAAGATTCAATTAGAGTAGATAGAGGTGACACAGGTAGTTTTTTAAATTTACCTTATCATAATGCTAAAAATACTGTGCGATATGCATTTAGTAAAACAGGAGAATCTTTAAGTATAGAGGAATTTTTTAATCATTATGATGAAGTGGTTTTAACAGATCAACAACTAAGAGAATTTAAAATAAAAAGACCAGAAGCAAATAATGACTTTGAAGAAATGCCACCATGTTTAATTGTTTTGTTAGAAATGGGAGTAACAGAAGGAATGAGAAATGACTGTATGTATAACGTGGGAGTTTATTTAAAAAAACGTTATCCAGAAAATAATAAGTGGCAAACTAAAATGAATGAATATAATATAAAATATTTTAAACCTCCTATTGAAAGCACCGAACTAGAAAAAACAAAAGTATCAGTTTCTAATAAAGATTATAATTATAAATGTAAACAACCTCCTATTGAAGCACATTGCGATTCTAAAACATGTGTCACACGTAAATATGGTGTGGGGGATGATGCACCTGCCCCAGAAATAAAACAAATAAGAAAATATGATTCAGATCCTCCAATGTATTTTGTAGATATAGACGGTCAAAGTGTAGAAGTAGATGCTAAAACTTTACATGATGCCGAGTCTTTTTCTGTGGCATGTTTAGAACAAATAGGTCAACCAATGATGCCAGTGGCTAAAATTATTTGGAGAAAAATGTTAAGAAAATTATTTAGTGAATTAGGAGAACCTGTAAAAGCACCAGAATCAACTAAACTGTTTACTCAATTAAAAGAACTATTAGCAGATTTTATTAACAAAACTCCTGGAAAAGAGTTGAAAGATATACTGAGGGGAATTTCATATAATGATGAGAATGATATAACTTATTTTAAATTTGAAAGCTTTTGGAAATATTTATTACGAAATAAATGGGCAGATAAAACTTACCCGC